>Ga0209062_1001276_pt1 | contig 47436 bp, 49 predicted proteins | sample Coa_R2_2_FD_187158 | JGI IMG/M metagenome (GOLD analysis project Ga0209062, IMG submission 187158) | Surface soil microbial communities from Centralia Pennsylvania, which are recovering from an underground coalmine fire - Coalmine... | ecosystem: Environmental > Terrestrial > Soil > Unclassified... | reverse complement strand
GATGGTCTTCCACGGCCTTCACATGATCCAGAAAACTCCCGCTCATCGCCGGCCCTCCTGTCCCGGCGATTTGAATCTATTCCCGCCTGCTGCGCATTAACGATTTATGATGCCGCCCTGCCATGGGCATTCAAGAGACACCCATCGTCATCGACGGCGTGATCTATTCGATCTCCTCGGGCGATCGGGTGGCGGCGCTCGACGGCAAGACCGGGCAGCAGATCTGGAGTTATGAGCCGCGTCTCGATCCGCTCACCAAGAAGGTGCTCTTTGCGCCCTATAGCCGGGGCGTGGCGGTCGGCCACGGCATGGTCTTCATCGGCACCGTGGACGGGCGCGGCATCGCCCTCGACCAGAAGACCGGCAAGGAAAAATGGCAGGTGCAGCTCACCGACTTCGCCAACTGCCATGGCTGCAACTTCACCTCGCCGCCGGTCGTCGCCGGCGACATGCTGACCTTCGGCTCGACCGCCGGCGAGTTGGCGACGCAAGGGAAGATCTTCGGCGTCGAGGCCGCGACCGGCAAGAAGGTCTGGGAGTTCAACACCATCAAGGAGGACCCGAAGAGCTGGCCCGGCGAAAGCGGGAGATATGGCGGCGGCGGCGCGTGGATGCCCGGCACCTACGATGCCGAGACGGATACGGTCTTTTACGGCACCGGCAATCCCGGCAAGGATTTCGTCGATACGGACCGCGAGGGCGACAACCTCTACACCGATTCGATCGTGGCGCTCGACGCCAAGACCGGAAAGCTCAAATGGTATCGGCAGGAAATCCCCCAGGATGTCTGGGACTACGATTCGCCTTACGAGGTGCTGCTGTTCAAGAAGGACGGCAAGGATCTGATCGTCCACATGAACAAGAGCGGCTATGCCTTCGTCCTCGACAAGGGCAACGGCAACATCGAGAACATCTGGCCGATCAGCGACGTCAAGAACTTCGTCAAGGACATCGACCCGAAGACCGGCAAATTGATCGGCCGCGTCGAGCTGCCGATGAACAAGGAGACGCTGATCTGCCCGTCCACCTTCGGCGGGCGGAGCTGGAATTCGGGCGCCTACAATCCGAAGACCGGCCTCTGGTACAACAACGTGCTCGATTTCTGCGGCTACCTGAAGCCGGTCGCGCAGAAGGAGGACCCCAAGGACTACGGCACCGGCCATACCGGCTCGAATGATTTCGGCCGGCTGGTCATGGCACCCGACGGCCGCAAGCCCGGACAGCTCAGCGCGAACGACCCCTTCACCGGCGCGCGGAAATGGAGCTATGCGATGGATGTGCCGGGCTTCGCGAGCGTGCTCACCACGGGCGGCGGCCTCGTCTTCAACGGCGATCCCATGGGCAAGCTTCAGGCCTTCGACGCCGAGACCGGCAAGGTTCTCTGGAGCTTCAATACCGGCTCCGGGATGCGCAGCGGCATCGTCTCCTATGCGGTCGATGGCGAGCAGTACATTCTGGTGCCGAGCGGTTGGGGGTCCTATGCGGCGATCCTGCTGCCGCCGCTGTTTCCCCAGCTTGAACAGGTGCCGGCGGCATCGACGCTGATCGCCTTCAAGGTGCCGAAGTAGCAGCGATGGGGCGGCTCTATTTGGGCCGCCCCTTTTTCAGGAGCGAGCGATGCGATTGATCGCGGCTTTGGCGGGTGCGGCGCTTGTCCTCGCTATGGCGATCGACAAGCTGCACGCCGACGAGATGCCGAACCTCAGGGATCCCAAAGTGATCGCCGCCGGCCACGAGCTCTTTCTTGAGAAGCAATGCGCGCATTGCCATGGCGAGGACGGCAAGGGCGGCGTCAATCTCGCGCGGCGCACGCTGGACGCCAAGGGCGCCTTCACCTCGATCGCCGAGGGCCGCGAGAAGAACGGCATCCGCATGCCGGCCTGGCGCGAAGTGCTGACCGACAAGGAGATCTGGGAGGCGACGGCCTATGTCCTGTCGATCAGCCAAGCGGGCCAGAGCACGAATTAGCGGGGCGAGATGGGGCCGCTGCAATCGCAACGTAACGAGTCCTTCTCCGCCCTTTAGGGCGGAGAAGGATTAGGATGAGGTGGGCGGTGGAGACCACTCGGCAATCGCCCTGGAATCCCCCACCTCACCCCGCCTCTCCGCCCCCAGGGGGCGGAGAGGAGCAAATGAGCTGATTCAAATCCGCGCCTCACTATCTCGCCAATTCCAGTATCTCGCGCACCTGCGCCGGCCCGTCGATCCGCCGCGGGTTGCGCGGGACCCAGGGCGTGGCCATCGCGCCTTCGGCAATGCGTTGGAAATGCTCGGGGCCGATCTTCACCTCGGCGAGGCTCCTGGGCATGCCGAGCCCGCGGATGAGGCGGTCGAGCGCGTCGCCGGCGTCGCGGCCCGGCTCCCCTATGGCGGCCGAGACCTGCGCTTGGCGCTCGGCATTGGCATGCTTGTTCCAGCGCATGACGGCGGGGAGCATGAGGCAGGAGGTGTGGCCATGCGGCACGCCGAAGAGCGCGCCCAGGATATAGCCGATACCGTGGCTCGCGCCCATCGGCACGCCGCTCGCGAGCGGCCCCATGGAGAGCCAGGCGCCCATCTGGCAATCGAGCCGCGCGGCGAGATCCCTGGGGTTCGCCTTGACGCGCGGCAATCCGCTGGCGAGGAGCGACAAGCCCTTCAGCGCCTGCGCATCGCCGTAAGGATTGGCTTCGTTCGAGCAGATGCCCTCGACGCAATGATCGACGGCGCGGATGCCGGTCGAGAGAAACAGCCATTCGGGCGTGTGCACGGTGAGCGCGGGATCGAGCACGACCGCGCTCGGCATGATGCGCGCGTGACGCAGCATCTCCTTCACCTTGGTGCGCTCGTTGGTGACGCCGGCGATCGCGCTGAACTCGCCGCCCGAAAGCGTGGTCGGCACGCTCACCTGCCGTATGCGGGGCGGCTTCATCGGCGGCGGCCCGAGCGTGCCGTCGGCTCCCTTGACCGCGCGCAAGGCGTCGATCGCGTCTGCGGTGCGGATGTCATTGGCAAGGCACATCTGTACGGCCTTGGCACCGTCGGTGATCGAGCCGCCGCCGATGGTGACGATGAGATCGGCGCCTGCCTCTCTCGCCATCTCCGCCGCGGCGATCACGGCCGAACGCGGCGTGTGCGCCGGCATGCGATCGAAGACGCCGGCGCATCGCTCGCCGAGCGCTTGGCGAATCCTGGGGATCTCGTCGGTTTCGCGGTTGAGCGTGCCGCTCACGATGAGAAAGGCGCGACTCGCCTCGAGGCGCTGCGCCTGGGCCGCGACGGCGTCGGCCGCGGGTTGGCCGAACACGACCTCGTCCATATGTCCGAAGACGATGCGTCCCGATGGCGGCATATGTCCCTCCGATCGAAATTCTCCACCCTCACCCGCCGCGCGCCGCCCATTCCCGCGCCGCCTCTTCCATCGTCGCGAAGTGGGCGCCTCGGGCGTTGAGCCTCTCGATCAGCCGTTCCAGCATCAGCATGCGGTGGCCGCGGCCGATGACGAAGGGGTGGCAGGTATAGGTGATGACGCCCCAATCCGCGATCTGGGTCATGTAATCGAAATCATCGTACCAGTTCTCGAGCACGCCCGAAGCGTGTTTGAGTCCGCCCAGGATCGCATTGCCGGTGCGGATGAACTCGAAATGCGGATAATCGTCGAGCGTCCAGCTTATCGGCATCTCGACGAGCCTGGTCTCCGCACCGAAGATCGCCGGCTTTGTGAGCTCGATCACGTCGCCCTGCCGCGCGCGATAGGGCATGTAGTCGTTCCCCATCATGCTGCTGTCATAGAGAAAGCCGTGCTTCAGCAGGAGCTCGACCGTATGAGGCGAGAGATCCCAGGCAGGCGAGCGATATCCTCGCGCGTTTTGTCCCGTGAGCGCCTTGATCGCCGCATTGCCGCGCAGGAGCTCGGCTTCCTCCTCTTCACGCGAAAATTTAGCCGGCGGTACATGCGTCCAGCCGTGATGGCCGATCTCGTGCCCTGCCTCGAAGACCGTGCGGCAGGCAGCCGGATAAGTCTCGAGCGTATGGCCCGGAATGAACCAGGTCGAGCGCATGCGATGGCGCTCGAGGAGCGCCAGGATGCGCGGCGTCGCAACGACGCCGAACTCGCCGCGCGAGATCGGCGTCGGCGTCGTCATGCCGCGGGCGATGAAACCCGAGATCGCGTCGAAATCGAAAGTGAGGCAGACGATGTGCCGCGGCATGGCTTGGCTCCTCCCGGCAAGAGCAGATCACAGCCGCGGGAGGGGATCAATCCGCCAGGCCGGTGCCCGGTCCTATGCCGGCTCGTGCTCCGGCTTCTACCGCCCCGGCGGACGATAGGTGACCTTCTGCTTCACCGCCTTGTCCATCTCCTCGGGCGTGAGCAGCGGGATCGTCTGCATGTGGAGCGCGCCGCTCGCGGCGACCGCGACGGCGACGGTCGCCGCCGCCACATTGTCGGGCAGGTCGACGACGACAAAGGCATCGTCCTCGCCGAAGGCGAAATAGAGCCCTTCGAGCTTGCCGCCGAGGGAATTCAGGCTGGCGATGATGGCCTCGCGGCGTCCCGTGCCGCCATCCTCGCGCAAGCCCTTCAATCCTTCGATGGTGTAGCGGCATTTCAGCATGTATTTGGGCATGATCATCCTCCCCGCTCTGCCGTCAGCGGCATCGCCTGAAAAGGCTACGCCCCTCACTCGTCCCCTGTAATCAGGCGATTGCGGGAATCGCTTGCGGCGTGCTTCAACCGGTCTGCGATATCGGCCGGGCGAATGGCCGTTGACGGCCGCGACGGGATCGGGCGCTATGAGCGGCGGAGGCGGAATGTCGCAGGTGCCATCGAGGATCGGCGCGGTTGCCGCGATCGCCGGCGCGCTCATCCTGCTGGGCGGCACGATGCTTCATCCCATGAGCGCCGATCCCGGCGATCCCCTGGCGGCCTTCACGGAATATGCCGCCGATGCTCACTGGCTCGAGTCACATCTCGGTCAATTCATCGGCGTGGCATTGATGGTGATCGGCCTCATCGCCGCCCGCGACACGCTCGAGGATGAGCGCATCCAGTGGCTGGCGAGGCTCGGCGCCGCATTTGCCGTGGCGGCGCTGGCGGCCGCCGCCGCGCTGCAGGCGGTCGATGGCGTGGCGCTCAAGCGCGCGATCGATCATTGGGCGCGTGCGCCCGTCGATCAAAGGCAGGGCGCCTTCATGGCGGCTTTCGCCATCCGGCAGATCGAGATCGGACTGGCGAGCTTCACCGCGATGCTGTTCGGCGCGACGGCGACGCTCTATGGCGCGGCGATAGCGGCGAGCCAGGGCTTTCCGCGCTGGCTCGGCTGGCTTGGGGCGATCGGCGGGGCGGGAACGATCACCGGCGGCGTGCTGACGGCCAAGACGGGATTCTCGGCGACGGCGATGACCGTCTCGATGCCGTTCAGCTTGCTCACGGTCCTGTGGATGATCCTCGTCGGCGCGATCCTATGGCGGCATCCGCGGCGCCCTCCTTGACGCGCGCCGGCCTGCCGCCGGTCACGTCGCCCAGTTCGGCCGCCGCTTTCGCGCCCGTGAAGCTTCCTGGCTGATGACCGTTGCCGCGCCCGGCATCGGCTGAGGAGCGCGCTCGGCCATCTGCTGCTCGCGCGGCGATGCGGTTTCGCTTGATTCCCCTCCGCCAAGGCAGCAGGCGAGAATGCTTGCGACCACCGCGCTTCCCAGGAGCCACATCAGCACCATTGCGGTCACGAAGGACATCGGCGCTCCCCACCTCGCGCCGATGATTGTCGATGGGTCCGCAACGCCGCGCAACAGAAATTCAGGCTTCGGCCGCTTCCTCGAGCGTGCGCATGCCCGGACGCTTCGCCTGGACGAGCACCGCCATGTTTCCGGGCTTGTGCTCGTTGCGCCACATCTTCATATGGGCGCGCGGGATGTCGTTCCAGGAGAAGACCTCGGACATGCAGGGATCGATGCGCCGCTCGACGACGAGGCGGTTGGCCTGGCTCGCCTGAAGCAGATTGGCGAAATGGCTGCCTTGGATGCGCTTTTGCCGCATCCACACGAAGCGCGCATCGAAGGTGAAATTGTAGCCGGTGGTGCCGGCGCAGAAGACGACCATCCCGCCGCGCTTCACGACGAAGCAGGAGACGGGGAAGGTCTGCTCGCCCGGATGCTCGAAGACGAAATCGACGTCGTTGCCCTTGCCCGTATGCTCCCAGATCGCCTTGCCGAACTCGCGCGACTTCTTCATGTAGGCGGCATAGCCCGCGGCATCGTCGACATCGGGGAGTTGGCCCCAGCAGTCGAATTTCTTGCGGTTGATGACGCCCTTGGCGCCCAATGAGAGCACGAAGTCGCGCTTCTCATCCTCCGAGATGACCGCGATCGCATTGGCGCCCGCCGTCGCGATGAGCTGGATCGCCATCGAGCCCAAGCCGCCCGCGGCTCCCCAGACGAGCACATTGTGGCCGGGCCGCAGCACATGCGGGCGATGGCCGAACAGCATGCGGTAGGCGGTCGCAAGCGTCAGCACATAGCAGCCGCTCTCCTCCCAGGTGAGATGGCGCGGCCGCTCCATGAGCTGGCGGCCCTGGACGCGCGCGAATTGCGCGAAGGAACCGTCGGGCGTCTCGTAACCCCAAATGCGCTGGGAGGGCGAGAACATGGGATCGCCGCCATTGCACTCCTCGTCATCGCCATCATCCTGGTTGCAATGGACGACGACCTCGTCGCCGATCTTCCAGCGCTTGACCTTCGATCCCACCGCCCAGACGATGCCCGAGGCGTCCGAGCCCGCGACGTGGAAATCGGCCTTGTGCACGTCGAAGGGCGAGATCGGCTTGCCGAGCGAGGCCCACACGCCATTGTAGTTGACGCCCGCCGCCATCACCATGACGAGCACCTCGTCGGGGGCGAGATCGGGTGTGGGTACCGCTTCGACTTGCATCGCCGTCTCGGGCGGGCCGTGCCGGTCGCGCCGGATCGCCCAGGCATACATGCGCTTGGGCACATGGCCCAAGGGCGGGATCTCGCCGATCTCATAGAGGTCCTTGATGGGCCGGCCAGCCGACGCGCCGGGATCGAAGGGGATGACCTCCGCAGGCTCGCTCATCTACATCTCCTCGTAAACACTACCGGCTGCGCCCGCTCTTGATGCGGTGCAGCATGACACCGGTATAAACACCTCTTATCGCGGTTGTCTTTCTATTGCAACGCACAAAAGGCGTTTTGTATCGATATTTTGCGTTGACAGGAAATTTTATTTCTTCTGGGCGCGGCAGATTTGCCGGAGAGCCTGCCATTCCTGGTCCGAAAGAGCCGGCGTCGTCTCGCCCATCGGATGCGCCCGCGCCGCCTTCTCGCGCTCTTCCGTCGCCGGATGGGAGTTGAGGAAGGAGGGAATGAGCTGAGCAAAGCGCGGCGTCTTGTCGCTGGCGGGATGGTCGCGCCGCGCGAGACGCTCGAAGAAGCTGGCGAAGCCGGCACTGCTGATCCGGGCGGCGTCAAGCAGTTCGAGGGCGCCGGCATCGGCTTCCGCCTCCATCTCGCGGCTGTTGGAGAGCGTGACAAGCAGAAGCGCGACCGAAACGCCGGTGCCGCTCCCGGCCGTCAGCTCGAAGAGAAGCGAGAGCCCGGCATTGGCGATGAGCGCGCGCATCGAATGCCGCTTCAGCGTGTGGGTGAGCTCATGCGCCAAGACGCCCGCCACTTCATCGGCCGACTGCGCTTGTTGCAGCAGGCCGTCGAGCAGCACGATCCGCCCGCCGGGAAAGGCGAAGGCATTCACCATCGCGCTGCTCCGCACCGCGACTTTTACATGAAAGGGCATGTCGGCCTTGGCGAGAAGCCGCCGGGTCAGGCTCTGCAACGCGGCCTCGCCTTCGGCATCGGTGCAGTTCGTCCCGGCGACCGGCAGCTTCAGCGCCTCATCGCCGAGCCGCTCCTCCCAGCGATAGGGAATGAGCGCGGTGAGCCGCGCCGCGGCGAGCGGCAGCCCCCACCAGACGCCGGCGACGAACAGGGCGAAGAGCAATGTCGCGATCGTGCCGTAGAAGAGAATGCGCCGCCGCCCGCGCTTGAGCTCCGGCATCGCCCTATGGAGTGCCGGCGCGAAATCGGGATCGGCGACCTCGAGCCTTTGATCGCCGCGGGCGAGCCTCACGAAACCGCGGCCGAGCTCGTCGCCGATGAGCGCGATTTGGGCATAAGGCCAGAGTTCGTCAGCTTCGCGACCGGCTTCGACGAGGCGCAACCCGGCGTCGCTGAATGTCACGCCGACCATTCGCCGGCTCGCCTGCCGTCCGTCGAAGAGCGCCCCCGCGAAGCGGCGCTCCTCGCTCACGCAAACCCGCCGGTATCCAGGAGCTGCGACAACCCTTCGCCGCCGCTGCGCTCGCGCCGGCCCGCGGCTTGCGTCAGCGCGTCGAGCTCCTGCGCATTCAGGATCTCGAGGTGACGGCAGAAGAACCGCACCATCCGTTGTGCGACAAAGGGGCTGAGCAGGTTGAAGCTGAAGGCCGCGATCAGGAAATTGCCGAACATCAGCCGGAAGAGATCGCGCTTGCGGATCTCGGCGCGGAAGCGCACGCGGCCGAAGCTCGTATTGCCAACGAGATAAACGATGGTCCTCGTCGCGAAATAAAGCCAGGCGGTAGCGAGCGAAGCCATGAAGACGGCGAAGGCGAAGACGCTCGTGATGATTGTCGGATTGATGATGCCGACGGGTGCGCCATGAGTCACCAATCCCGCGCCATGTAAAACAAACCCGAGCACCATGTCGGTCAGAATCGCAGCGATGATGCCAAGGAGGAAGATACCAAACGCCGTAAGATAGGATGTGAAAAGCTTCCGCCCCGAGCCTTCGAACTGAGCTTCCCAATCGCCGAAGCCGGTATTGTTGATCTCGTAGCGCCAGAGGCCCACGAGCTGCCACGGCAGGCTGATCGAAAGCGTGATCGGCCAGAGCAGCATGTAGCCGAAGCTGCGCAGCCCGTAGGAGAGCGCCGAGCCGTCGAGGCCGCCGCGCATGCCGCGCCACACCGTGCGGCTGAAGCGATAGCGCCGCCCGGCATAGACGGCGACGAAGAGCAGGAAAAAGATGACGATCGCCTGCGCGCCCTGGATGAGGCCGATCATCCAGAAGCGCAATCCGACGAGCTGCGCGACGTTGGCGGGCAGGATGATAAGGATGATCACCAGCCCGGCCATGAGAAAGCGGCGGAAGAGCTCGCCGCCGGTGCCGTCATATTCGAGGCGGCTGCCCAGGAGGCTTGTGTGGTTCCAGAGATATTTGCGGATGCGCGTCCGCCCCCAGAAGCGATAGATGCCGAAGGTGACGATGGTGAGCAGGAGCACCTTCACCCAAAGCCGGAACAATTCGCCATTCTTGCCGTCATAGACGAGGCGGGTCACGGCGGCGGAGCCGTCGGTCGCGGTCATGTCCGTCATGGGAGGGCCAAAGTTCTCGTTGCACCAAATGCGAGTATAAGGGCCGCCTGACACAGCGGCAACGACGCACATTCTTGGCCGCAAAGTCTTTCTTCGGCCTTAAGCCCGGCGCGACGCAACGCTCATTGTGCACTGCAGCAAAGAATGAGAGAATGGTAGGCTGGTGATCATCGTGGAGCCGCAATGATTCTTTCTCTCCACCCCTGGATTCTTCCCCGTCACCCCCGCGAAAGCGGGAGGCCAGCGGGCGCCTGGATTCCCGCTTTCGCGGGAATGACGCGGAATAATAGGGTCCTCGCGGCCTCGCCTCGGACAGAGGGTAGCCATGAATGACGCCGGCAAGCCTGCAAAGCGCGACGAGCCCTGGCTCATCCGCACATATTCCGGCCATTCCTCGGCCGCGGCGTCGAACGCGCTCTACCGCACCAATCTCCAGCGCGGGCAGACCGGCCTCTCCGTCGCCTTCGACCTGCCGACGCAGACGGGATATGACAGCGACCACGTGCTGGCGAAGGGCGAGGTCGGCAAGGTCGGCGTGCCGATCGCGCATCTCGACGACATGCGGGCGCTCTTCGAGGGCATCCCGCTCGCCCGCATGAACACCTCGATGACGATCAACGCGACGGCGCCCTGGCTCTTGGCGCTCTATATCGCAACCGCCGAGGCGCAGGGCGCCCAGCGCCACGAGCTCACCGGGACCACGCAGAACGACGTCATCAAGGAATATCTCTCGCGCGGCACCTATATCTTCCCGCCGGGCCCGAGCCTCAGGCTCACGGCGGATGTGATCGCGTTTACCTATCGCGAGCTGCCGAAATGGAATCCGACGAATATCTGCTCCTACCATCTGCAAGAGGCGGGAGCGACGCCGGTGCAGGAGGTCGCCTATGCGCTCGCGACGGCCGAGGCGGTGCTCGATGCGGTGCGCGCCACGGGGCAGGTGCCCGAAAGCGATCTGCCACAAGTCGTCGGGCGCATGAGCTTTTTCGTCAATGCCGGCATCCGCTTCATCACCGAGATGTGCAAGCTGCGCGCCTTCGCCGAGCTCTGGGACGAGATCACGGCCACGCGCTATGGCGTCGCCGATGAGAAATATCGCCGCTTCCGCTATGGCGTGCAGGTGAACTCGCTGGGCCTCACCGAGCAGCAGCCCGAGAACAATGTCTACCGCATCCTCCTCGAGATGCTCGCTGTCGTGCTCTCGAAGAAAGCCCGCGCCCGCGCGGTGCAGCTCCCCGCCTGGAACGAGGCGCTGGGTCTGCCGCGGCCGTGGGATCAGCAATGGAGCCTCAGGCTTCAGCAGATCGTCGCCTATGAGACCGATCTCCTCGACTATGGCGACATCTTCGACGGCGCCGCGGAGATCGAGCGCAAAGTGGCGGCGCTCAAGGACGAGATGCGCGCGGAGCTCGAGCGCGTCAGGCGATTGGGCGGCGCGGTCGCTGCGGTCGAGAGCGGCTATATGAAGCAGCGCCTCGTCGAAGCGAATGCGCAGCGTTTGGCTGCGATCGAGCGCGGCGAGCAGGTGGTGGTCGGCGTCAATCGCTTCACCGAGAGCGCGCCCTCGCCGCTTCTGGCAAGCGAGGAAGCGGGCTACCTCGTGCCCGATGCCGCTGCCGAGGCCGAGCAGATCGAGCGCCTCGCCGCCTTCCGCGCGCGACGCGACGCCAAGGCGGCCGCGGCCGCGCGCGACGCGTTGAAGCGCGCCGCCTCCGAAGGCCGCAACATCATGCCGCCTTCGATCGACTGCGCGCGCGCCGGCGTCACCACCGGCGAATGGGCGCAAACGCTGCGCGAGGTCTTCGGCGAGTACCGCGCGCCCACGGGCTTGGCGCAGGCCGCGCCCGCGCGCGCCGCGGCCGGCGACCTCGCGGGCTTGCGCAGGCGCGTCACCGAAGTCTCCGACCGCGTTGGCCGCCGGCTCAAGATGCTCGTCGGCAAGCCCGGTCTCGATGGACATTCCAACGGCGCCGAGCAGGTGGCGCTAAAGGCGCGCGATGCCGGCTTCGAGGTCGTCTATGAGGGCATTCGCCTGACGCCGGCGCAGATCGTCAATGCCGCGCTCGAGGAAGGCGTCCATGTCGTCGGCCTCTCCGTGCTCTCGGGCAGCCATGTCGCGCTCATTACCGAAGTGCTGGCGGGGTTGCGCGCGGAGGGATTGGACCACATCCCCGTCGTCGTCGGCGGCATCATCCCACCCGAGGACGAATCCACCTTGAAGCGCGCCGGCGTCGCCCGCGTCTACACGCCCAAGGATTACGACCTCACCGCCATCATCCGCGACATCGTCGAGATCGTGGCGGCGGAGCCGAAGCTCGCGGCATAGGCGGAACAAGGGAACTCGGCGGCGGCTTACGGGTGGACATCTTTGCGGCGAATTGGAGCGAAACGAAATGGCTAACAACGTCAGCCACAGCGTCAGCTTATCGGGCGGACAAGCGGACTTAACGAACTGCGCGCGCAAATAGCGCAAATAGCTCAACAATCGACAATAGTGTGGGATTAGGACGGGGTGAAAAGTTGTGATATAGATGTCGTCATGACGAAGCTTCTCGAAGATGCGATAGCGACGGTTCGGGCGCTGCCCGAATCGGACCAGGATATCGTGGCGAAATTTCTCCTCGCCTATGCCGATCCTGGCATCCGCCAGTATGAATTGAGCGAAGAGCAGGCTGCCGAGGTTGAGCGCGCGAAGCTGGAAGTGCGCGAAGGCAAGGTCGCCAGCGACGAAGAGATGGCCGAGGTCTGGCGGCGGTTTGGTCTGTGATCCTGCGTTTCAGCGCTCGCGCTCGCGCGCAGCTCTTGGCAATCGAAAAATATCTTCGCGATGAGGCAGGCCGGGGCATCGCACGAAGCGTCGGTATCCGCATCTACGAGGCGGCCGAGATCCTGCGGCATTTCCCGCATGCGGGAAAATTGGGAACGGTCGCCGGTACACGGGAGTGGGTGGTACGAGGATATCCGTATGTCATCGTTTATGAGTTCCGAGAGGCGGCACCGGGCAGGGTGACAATTCTGGGCGTCTTTCATTGCCGGCAGAACAGGGAGTAGGAAAGCAACGACAGCAGATTGAGAGGCCCTAGCCACAGCTGCGCGGGCGGAACGCTCCGGCGCTGCCTGATGTTTCACCCATGGTTTCATTGATCATGGGCGGGCCGCATGCGTCTCTGCCGGCTTCTCGCGCTCGTCGCCTTGGTGCTCGCAACGCTTCCCGCGCGCGGCGAGGAAGCGTCGTCGCAGGACAAGGAGCCGCTCGTCAAGCAGCAGGGTCAGGCGTCTTACTACGGCGGCCAGTTTCAGGGGAAAAAGACCGCCAATGGCGAGACCTTCAACGAGAACAAGCTCACGGCCGCCTCGCCGGATCTGCCGCTCGGCACGCGAGCGACGGTGACGAATGAGGAGAACGGCAAGTCGGTCGACGTCAAGATCAATGACCGCGGGCCCTATGTCGATGGTCGGATCATCGATCTCTCCAAACGCGCCGCGGGGAAGCTCGACATGAAGAAACAGGGCGTGGCGCCGGTAACGGTCGAGGCGCGTCCGTCGAGCCAACCGACCAAGGAGCTCGAACAAGCCCTGAAGGAGAAGGCGCAGGAGCAAGCGGGGAAATAGCGCCGCGCCGACCGCTCGCATTCGCGGCAAATGCCGGAGACCTCTTCTCGTCGATAACGCCGCCTTAACGGGCGAGCGGCATAATCGGGCACGCCCTTGACCCGCGCCGGAAGCGGGCGACGGAGAGCCGATGAGACTTGCCGCGATCCGCCATGCCGACATTCCCGTAAGCACCATCGACCTCCTGGCGAAGCTGGGCGTCGGCACGTTTTATTTCGCCTCGATCCTCTCGATCGCCGCCGACTTTCCCGCGCTCGACGATTCCTTCGACCTCCACACCGCCATGCGCCTCGCATCGAGCGTCGCGATCCTGATGCTCAATAGCTTGATCTGTCTCTCCATCGTCCTGCGCGGCAGAGCCGTCGCCAAGGCGCGCGGCATCCTGCCGCGCATCGACGCGCTCACCGGCGCTTTCGCCTCGCTGTCGCTGCCTTTCCTGCCGTGGCACGATCTGGGCCTTGGCATGGACCTTCTCTCGATCGCGCTCGTGCTCGCGGGCGGCGCGGGCGGCGCTTATGCCATGCTCCATCTGCGCAGCTCGTTCAGTCTCATGGCCGAGGCGCGCGTGATGGTGACAACGGGTCCTTACGCGCGGGTGCGACATCCCCTCTATCTCTTCGAGCAGATGGCGGTCATCGGCGCGCTGTGCAAATTCGCGTCGTGGGCCGGACTCGCCATCATCCTCCTGCAAATGGGATTCCAATGGCGCCGCATCCTCAATGAGGAGCGTGTGCTGGCCGGCACCTTCCCGGCCTATGCCGATTACATGGCGCGGACGCCGCGATTCATTCCGTCATGGCACAGCCGAGCCGGCGAAGACGAGATCCTAGAGCCGGGTCGATAGCCAGATCGCCAGGCGAGAGCCGGTCTTGATCGCGGCGCTCAAAAGCGGATAGCCCGGCGCCTCTTGCGCCTCATGCGCGAGCGCCGTGTCGCGATGCTCGATCTCGTGGCCGCGGAACTCCGCGATCGCCGCGCTCAGCTCCGGCTCGCTGTCCTCGAGCGTATCGAGCTGGGCCTGGTAGTGCTCGTCGATGACCTCTTCGACGGCGACCGTGCAGGCCATCGCCGCGCGCTCGCCGAGGAGCGCCGTCGCCGCGCCGAGCGCGAAGCCCGCGACATGCCAGAGCGGGGACAGCAAGGTCGGGCGGACCCGGCGCTCGACGACGATGCGCTCGAAGGCGGCGAGATGGCGCTTTTCCTGCTCGGCCATGCGGCGGATGACCGGTGCGGCGGCGGATCGGCCGAGCACGGCGAGCTGCCCGTCATAGATGCGCTTGGCGCCATATTCGCCGGCGTGATCGACGCGCACGATGCGCGCAATCGTCTCGGCGCGCGAGGGATCGCCGGGGAGACGACGCGGCCCGCTCACGCCGCCCTCATGCGATAGCCCGGCCGGAGGAGGGCCGCAACGCAGAAGATGACGAGCACGAACGAGGCAAGCAAGTTCCATCCCGCCAGCGAGATGCCGAAGAGCGACCATTGCACTTCATCGCAGCGCACCGGCGGCGTCGCCAGGAGCTGCGCCTTGAGATCGGCGATGCTGCCGCCCGTGAGCGAGGGCGCGGTGCAGGCGGTGGGACCGGCAAACCATTTCTGCTCCACGCCCACATGATAGAAGGCGACCACGCCGCCGGCCAGGAACAAGAGCGCGCAGAGTGCGACGACGGCGCGGGTCGCCTCCTGCCGGCCGAGCGCCGCCGCCCCACCCGTCAGCACGATCGCGGCATAATAGGGCCAGCGTTGGTAGAGGCAGAGTTCGCAAGGCTGCAAGCCGCCGACATATTGCGAGAGCAGCGCGCCGCCGACCACGACGACGCTCGCCGCGAGAATGAGGAGGGGAACGAGCCGGGCTTGCCGCATCGATCGCGCGCCTCAATCGTTCAAGGACATGCGGTGGCGCCAATGGCGCCGGACATACCAGATCACCGCGATCAGCGCGGCGCCGATGATGACGGCGTCGAAGCGGTGCATGAGCGCCCGAAAGGACGGATCATTGTTCCAGCGCTCGCCGAGCTTCAGCCCGACATAGGCGAGCGCATAGCACCAGGGCCAGGAGCCGAGAAAGGTGTAGATCTGGAACGGCGCCTGCGGCATGCGCGCGATCCCCGCCGGCAGCGCGATGAAGGTGCGGACGACCGGCAAGAGCCGGCAGATGAAAACCGTGATGCCGCCGAAGCGCGCAAAGAAGCGGTCGACGCGTTCGAGATCGCGCCGGCTCATCAGCACATAGGCGCCCCATTTCTCCACCAGCGGCCGGCCGCCGTAATGGCCGACCGCATAGGCGATGGTCGAGCCGAGATTGCAGCCGAGCGCGCCCGCCGTGGCGACCAGCAGCAAGTCGAAGCGGCCGGTGAAGACGAGATAGCCCGAAAACGGCATGATGACTTCGGAGGGCAGCGGAATGCAGGCGGATTCGATCGCCATGAGGATGACGATCCCGCCATAGCCCAAGCTCGAAATGATCGTCGTGATGACGATGGCGAGGGGCGCGATGATCTTGTCGAGCATTGGGCGGAACTCCTCTCGCGATCCGGCCGGCGCGCCTCGCCGTCAATTCGGCCGGCGACCGAAGAAGCCGATGCCGCGGATCGTCATCACCACCTCGCCATGCTGGTTGACCATCTCGCCCAGCGTCTTGAGCGTGCCGCGATCGGGCCGGCTCTTCGAGGGAATGGCGTCGAGGATGGTGACGCGGCCCCTGAGCGTGTCGCCCGGTCGCACCGGCTTCAGCCACTCGATCCGATCGACGCCGGGCGAACCCATGCTGTTCGCGACGGCGCTGACCATGCCATCGACGAGGAGCCGCATATAGAGGCTCGCCGTGTGCCAGCCGCTGGCGATGAGGCCGCCGAAGACCGAGCGCTTGGCGGCCTCAGGATCGGTGTGAAAGGGCTGCGGATCGAATTCGCGGGCGAAGGCGATGATGCTCTCCTGGCTCAGCGTCCGGCTCCCCAGCTCGATGACTTCGCCGACGCTGAAATCCTCGAAGTAGCGATGCGCCATGTCGATCCCCTCGCCGCCTTTGCCGGCCCGCGGTCTAGCGGAAAGCCGCGGCGCCGCGCAAGCGCCGGGGCTGCGACACGGCGTCAGAACGGGTAGTCGACGCCGGAAAATACCGCCGCCCCTTCCGCGCCGAAGCCGATATCGACATATCCCACGATGAAGGGGCGGGCGATGCCGCGCAGACCGATGCCGCCGGCGACATGGAGCTGATCCAGCGGATTCTGGCCGGCGCTGTGAAACACCCGGCCCGCATCGATGAAGGGCGCGGCTTCAAGCGTCACCTGCTGCGAGAACAGGTTGAGCGAGACGATCTGCGTCCTGAGTTCGAGGCTCGCCGAGAACAGGTTGCGATCGATGAAGCGGCCTTCGCCGAAGCCGCGCAATGGCTGCCGCTCGCCGATTACGCTTTGCTCGCCGCCAAGGCTGCTGAGCGCCCAGAAGGGTATCTGCTGCGCGCCCGGCATATAGCGGAGCGCCGCGTGGCCGGCGAGCGTGAACCGCTCGCCGACCGGCAGCAGGTGTCGCGCGTCGAGGCCCAATTCGGAGTAGGAGAAGGAACTGAGGAAAGCGCGGTCGGCGCCGCCGACAAAGGCGGTGAGCAGCGTGCCATGCGTCGGAATGGTCGGCGAATCCCGGGTGTCGTAGGACACCGTCAGCCGCGTCAAGAAGTCGTTGCCGCCGCCGAGCACCGAAGCGCCGACCGAATGTTCGAGCACGCCCGGCTCGATATCGACGAAGCGCGGCCGCAGCCGCAGCGAAACCTGGAGCTCGGGCGTGACGTTCCGCCCGAGCGACGCTTCGGCATAGCCACGCTCGGCCGTGAAATTGCCTTGATTGGCCGTCGTCGTGTTGTTGCCGATCCCGAAGAAGAGCGGCGTCGCGCTGCGATCGTAGAGGAGGCGTGCCGAGAACGACCACGCGCCGCTGCGCGTGATGCCGGTGGCGTGGAGCGCATCGAATTCACGCTCGATCTTCTGCTTGGCGCCGGCCACCAGATAGGACTCGGTGTCTTCCGAGGGATAGTCGAAAACGCGAAAGCGGGCGCCGTAGCCGAGCGAGGGATGGAAGATGAAATCCGGCGCATAAAGCCGGCTGATCTCGCCGCCCTCGCCGGTCACGAGGTAGACGGGGAGCACGCCATAGCTCGTTCCGCCAAAGGGGTCGGTAGCGATTTCGGGAACGGGAATGAACGGCGAATTGCCGAAATCGAACCATTTGAAGAGGCCGCTCTCCTGCGCCTCGGCCGGCGTGGCTCCGGCTCTCGCGAGCACGAGGATTAGCAGCGCGAGCGAGGCTGTGGCGCGCAGGAGGCAGCGGCTCACCTTGACCGAAATGCCCATCTGCCGAAACAAGACCGATCGCCGCGCGAGGTCAAGCGCGCCGCCTGTCCGATCGAGGCGCGGCGCGAAAGTGACGCGGCGGCGGCAGCCGCTCGGTTGACCCTCGGGACCCCCTCGCTATAGTGAGCGCCCTCGCCCGAGCCCCTGTGGCGGAATCGGTAGACGCGGCAGACTCAAAATCTGTTGTCCGCAAGGATGTGGGAGTTCGAGTCTCCCCGGGGGCACCAATGGCGCCGACCGAGAGAAATACGGCGGCTCCGCGTGCCGCGGAGCCGCCTTGTCTCTTTAGGGTGCCAGATGGAACACCGGCCCGGTCGCGCGCCTAGCGCCGCGCGCGCGGTCGCGCGACTGCCGGTCCGCGGCTCTCATTTCCGCTTCGGTGAAGACGACGGCCGGCAGCTGCGGATTGCCGACGTCGATCTCGACTTCAAGCTCGCCGCTCGGCCGCGTCCGCGATCGTACCGCCACCAAATCTCGCCCCCTGCGGAATTGCAGGTGCGCGACATCGAACCCCCTGCCCGCCCGCAAGATGGCGCGAATGGCGCCGGCGGCGATCGGCTCCAGCCGCGAGCCGAAGGCCGCCTCCGCGGCACCGGTCGGGATATAGCGAAATGTCATGAGACCGCGACGGATCATCGGAAGCTCTCCTTTGTGCCGACGCACCAAGGGCGTTGTTGCCCAGGGCGGTCGTTCACGCGAAGAGCGATGTCACATGCGCATCGGCCTTATATGGCCCGAGGTAGGTCATGGTGCAAGGGCAAACCGCCGCGCCGCAGATCGTTGTCGTCGGACGGCGCCTTGGCTAGCCGAAAAGGCTGATACCGATGGCCAGCGCGATCAAGAGTATCGCGGCGAGCCGCGCTTCCCGGAAGAGCAATCGTCTCGCTTCCCGCCGGCAGATCTCGCGGGACAACGACACGTCATCCGTGATGAACAAGCCTTCCCGGCCGCAAGAGAGCGCGACGATGCGGCGTGTCGACCGGAGCATGAATGACTCCCCTTCGCTTGAGGCGTCATCAAGCTACGCCCCAGGGCCCGAGGCCGACTGTGGAGCGGTTCACACGAACAAGCAGATGCTGACGTGGCCGCCTTGTTGTCCGGCCTTCCGACGGATAATCGATATTGGGCAGATTTTCGTAGCAATATTGTAAAATATTGAACGAATTTCAATAAAACTCAAAGAAAAACTTTCAGAAGATCTTGACAATTACAGTAATCCGGTATTTGATCTCGAGTCTCTCTTACAGGAGGCCGCGATCATGAATCTCTCTGCTGCCCAGCACGCGAAGTCGATTGACGAAATGCTGAGAAGGCGCCCGGCCCTCCGCGCCGCCCCCACGGCGCGCCGATCGCTTGCCCCCGCCCTGGCTCGGCGCATCCGCCGCTCGGCCGAGCCGAGCCTCTTCCATCGCTGCCTCGCCGTGCACATGCATTTTGCCGAGTACAGCGGCGCGCTTCATCGCAGCGAGTCGTAAACCGGGCAACGAAGGGCGCCGCCGCCGAGCCCAGCGGTCGAGCGGCGGCGCCCCGCTCAATGTGGCGGGCGGGCGCGGTCGTCAACCCGTCGCAGTGATTGGACGGACCGCCAGAACGCACGCCGAAAAATTCAGCGCCGACAATTATCGCGAGAAACTGACCGCACCTTCCCGGTGTTGAGAGGGCATTGCACCGACATGCCCCACGCCGCGCAGGAGGACGTGCCGATGAGAATTCGCGTGTCTGCCGCCTTGCTTCTCGCTCTTCTCCTGCTGCCGAGCCTGGCGCGCGCCGAGGAGACCGTCGCCGCCATGACCCGCCGGATGGCGCCGCATCTCACGCCCGACGCGCAGCACGAGCTCAGATCCTTGCGCGACAAGGTCAATGAGGGAATTGTCGGCATCGTCTCCGGCGGCATCGAGGGGACATATCTGCGCGCCGCGACGGACCTCGCCTATGTCCTTGACGGCACCAGCGACGGTTTGCGCATCTTTCCGATCGCCGGGAAGGGCTCGCTCGAAAACATCTGGGATCTCGTCTTTGCGCGCGGGGTCGATGTCGCCCTCGTCCAGGCCGACGTGCTCGCCTATGCCGAGCGCGAGAAGATCTTTCCCAAGATCGGCTCCTTCGTCCAATACATCTCCTCGCTCTATGGCGAGGAGATGCATGTCCTCGCCCGGAGCGACATTCACAAGCTCGAGGACCTCGCGGGCAAGACGGTCAATATCGACGGCCGCCGGAGCGGCACCTATCTGACGGCAGATCTGATATTCAAGACGTTGAAGATTCCCATCGAAGTCGCGACCGACGACCAGGCGCTCGCGCTCGAGAAGCTGAAGCGCGGCGAGATCGCCGCGCTCGTCTACGTCGCCGGCAAGCCGGTGCGGCTTTTCACGGGCCTCAAACGCGAGGACAATCTCCACTTCCTCGCGGTCCCGACCACGCCGGAGCTTCAGCGCCTCTATTTCTCCGCCACGCTGCGCGCCGAGGACTATCCCAATCTCATCGAGGCGGACACGACGGTGCCGGTCATCGGCGTCGATGCGGTGATGGCGGTCTACGCCTGGCCGCCGCAAAGCGAGCGCTATCGCAAGGTGGCGCGCTTCGTCGACGCCTTCTTCAGCCATCTCGCCGCCTTTCAGCAGCCGCCGCGTCATCCCAAATGGCACGAGATCAGCCAGCTCGTGCTGGCGCAGCCCTTGGCCGGCTGGACGCGGTTTCCCGAAGCCGAGAAATGGCTGCGAAGCGCCGCCGTCATTCCGAAAATTCGCGAGCGGTTCGACGCCTTTCTCGAGGAGACGCGGCCGGGAGAGGCGATCAGCCCGGAGGAGCGCGAGGCGCTCTTCGCCGAATATATGCAACGGGAGACGGGAACCGACGCCCTCTCGGGATCTTCCACCAATCCGCGGCCGGATGCGCAGCCGAGCAACGAGGAACCATCGGAGCGCGCCGGCGCGGGATTGCGCTTGGCGCCCGATGCAGTGAAGCAGATCCAAGCAAACTTGCAGGCTCAGGGTCTCTATAGCGGCGCGATCGACGGCATCGCCGGGCCGGAGACGCTGCGCGCCATCGGCACGCTTCAGCAGAGCGAGGGCCGCTCGGATGCGACCATGATCGACCTCGAGACGCTGCGTCGCCTCGCGGGAAGCGGATCGCCGCCGTCGCAGCGCTGACAGAACGCTAACCGGCGCCCGCCGCGAGAGCATCGGGATCGCTCGTCCCGGGCGCCCGCAGATGGCACGCGACAAGATGCCCCGGCGCGGCCTCGCTCAAGGCGGGACGCTCGGTTTTGCAGCGCGCGACGGCATAGGGGCAGCGTGTGTGGAAGGCGCAGCCGGAGGGCGGCGCGAGCGGGCTCGGCACGTCGCCGGCCAAGAGCCGCCGCTCGCGCCTCGCCTTGGGATCGGCGACCGGCACGGCGGCGAGCAACGCCTCCGTATAGGGATGAAGCGGCGACGCGAAGAGCGCGCGCTTCTCCGCGAGCTCGACGATCCCGCCCAGATACATGACGGCAATGCGGTGGCTGATATGGCCGACCACCGCGAGATCGTGGGCGATGAAGAGATAGGCGAGGCGATATTCCTCTTGCAGATCCATCATGAGATTGATGACCTGCGCCTGGATCGACACGTCGAGCGCCGAGACCGGCTCGTCGCCGACGATCAGCCGCGGATTGAGCGCCAGCGCGCGGGCGATGCCGATCCGCTGCCGCTGGCCGCCCGAGAATTCATGGGGAAAGCGCCGCATCTGCGCGGGATCGAGCCCGACGCGCGCGAACAGCGCCGCGACGCGCGCTTTCCGCTCCGCGGCATCGGCGAGGCCATGCACCTTGAGCGGCTCGCCGACGATCTCGCCCGCGGGCATGCGCGGATTGAGCGAGGCGAACGGGTCCTGGAAGATGATCTGCATCTGCCGGCGATAGGGGCGCAACGCCTTCCGGCCGAGATGCGTGATGTCGCGCCCGCCGAGGCTGATCCTCCCGGCGCTGGGCTCGATGAGCCGCAGCATGGCGCGCGCCAGCGTGGACTTGCCGCAGCCGCTCTCGCCGACGAGGCCCAAGGTCTCGCCCTCGGCGATCGAGAAGCTGACGCCATCGACCGCCACGACATGACCGGCGGCGCGGCCGAAGGGACCGCGCCGGATCGGGAAAAGCTTCTTCAAGCCTTCGACCTCGATCACGGCGGGGCTAGTCATCACCGGCTCCGTCGCGTTTCGCCGCCTGCCAGCAGCCCGCCCAATGACCGGACGTGATCTCCTCATAAGGCGGAGCCTCGCGCCGGCAGCGCTCATCGGCCAAGGCGCAGCGCGGCGCGAAGGCGCAGCCCGGCGGCAGACGCGCCAGGGAGGGAACCATGCCAGGGATCTCGGCAAGGCGTTTGCGTCGCGCCGCATCATCGGCCAGAGCCGGCAGATGCGGGATCGCCGCCATGAGGCCGCGCGTATAGGGGTGGAGCGGCCGCGCGAAGAGATCCTCGACCTGCGCCTCCTCGACCTTCCGCCCGGCATACATCACGACGACGCGCCGCGCGGTCTCGGCGACGATGCCGAAATCATGGGTGATGAGCAGCATCGCCATGCCGAGCTCATCCTGGAGCCGGCGCAATAGATCGAGGATCTGCGCCTCAATCGTCACATCGAGCGCGGTGGTGGGCTCGTCGGCGATGAGCAGCTGGGGATTGCAGGCGAGCGCCATGGCGATCATCGCGCGCTGCCGCATGCCGCCCGAGAGCTGGTGCGGATAGTCGCGTGCGCGCTGGGCGGGCGCCGGGATGTTGACGAGACGCAGCATCTCGACCGCCTTCTCCATCGCCGCCGCGCGCGAAAGATCCTGATGCAGCCGCACCGCCTCGGCGATCTGCCGGCCGATGGTGAGGACCGGGTTGAGCGAGCTCATCGGCTCCTGGAAGATCATCGAGATCTCATTGCCGCGAATGGCGCGCATCTCATCCTCGCCGAGGCTCAAGAGCTCCCTGCCCCGGAGGCGCACGCTGCCGCCGGCGATGCGGCCGGGCGGATTCGGCACGAGGCGCATCACGGAGAGCGCGGTCATGCTCTTGCCGCAACCGCTCTCGCCGACGACGGCGAGCGTCTCGCATTCGCGCAAGCCGAAGGAGACGCCATCGACCGCGCGCAGGAGCCCGTGCCGCGTCAGGAATTGCGTGGTCAGCCCCTCGACCTCCAGCACGGATGGCGCGGCGTCGCCCATCAGGCGCGCAGCCGGGGATCGAGGAGATCGCGCAAGGCATCGCCCAGGAGATTGGTGCCGAAGACGACGAGGCTGATCGCCATGCCGGGGAAGACGACGAGCCAGGGCGCGGTCCGCACATATTCCGCCGCCGATTCCGAGAGCATCCGGCCCCAGGAGGGATAAGGCTCGGGGATGCCGAGGCCGAGGAAGGAGAGCGACGCCTCGGTCAAGATCGCCGAGCCCAACTGCGCCGTCGCCAGCACGATGAGCGGCGCCAGCGTATTGGGCAGCACATGGCGGAGCGCCACGCGCGTCTCGCTCATGCCGATGGCGCGCGCGGCCTCGATGAAAGGCAGCTCGCGCAGTGCCAGCGTATTGGCGCGCGTCACCCGCGCCGCATAGGGGATGAGCGGGATGGCGACCGCGACGATGGTGTTGCCGAGCGACGGCCCGAGCGAGGCCGCCATCACCAGCGCGAGCACGAGCAGCGGCAGGGCCTGGAGAATATCGACGAGGCGCTGCACCGCGAGGTCGATCCAGCCGCCGAGATAGCCCGAGGCAAGCCCGATGGCGACGCCGATGACGCCGCCCAACGCCGTCGAGCCCAATCCGACGGCGAGCGAGATGCGCGCGCCATAGACGATGCGGCTATAGATATCGCGTCCGAGAAAGTCGCAGCCGAGCCAGTGCGCGGCGCTCGGCGGCGCGAGCGAAAGCGAGGCACTCGTCGTCAACGGGTCGTAAGCAGTGACGAGCTCGGCCAAGAGGGCGGCCAGCGTGAAGGCCGCCATGATGACCGCACCGATCGCGCCCAAGGGGTATTGCAGCAGGAGCGAGCGTCGAGCGCTGGCCCGGTCGGCGGGGGTGGTCATCGGCGCGTCAATTGCCATACCGGATCCTCGGGTCGAGCACGGCATAGAGGAGATCGACGATGAAATTGACGAGCACGACGGCGAAGGCGATGAGCATCACGAGATTCTGCACGATCGGGTAGTCGCGCCAGCGGATCGCCTCGACGAGAAATCGCGCGATGCCGGGGATGTTGAACACCGTCTCGGTGACGATGAGCCCGCCGATGAGGAAGGCAGCCTCGATGCCGATGACGGTGACGAGCGGCAGGATCGCGTTGCGGAGCGCGTGATGATAGGTGACCGAACGCTCGGGCGCGCCTTTGGCGCGCGCGGTGCGGATGTAATCCTGGCGCAGCACTTCGAGCATGGCGGAGCGCGTCAGGCGCATCACCAGCGCCGAGCTGCGAAAGCCGACCGCCACGGCGGGCACGCTGTAGACGAGGAGCGTGTCCCAGAAGCTCTGCGGCGCGCTCGTATAGAGGGGGATGCTGCCGAAGGCGGCGACGAAAGCCATGAGGATGAGAAGGCCGAGCCAGAAGGCCGGCATCGAGAGGCCGCTGAGGCTTACCACGCGCAGGAGATAATCGATCGCCGAATTCTGCCGCACCGCGCTCACCACGCCGAGCGGTACGCCGAAGAGTATGGAGAAGGCGAGCGCCAGGCCGGCGAGCCGCAGGGTGACCGGCAGGCGCGGCGCGATCTCCTCAAGCGCCGGCTTCTCCGAGATATAGGAATAGCCGAGATCACCCTGGAGCAGCCCGCCGATCCATTGGGCATATTGCAGCGGCAGCGGCTGGTCGAGGCCGAGCGTGCGTTCGAGCTCGGCCTTCTCCGCCGGGTTGACCATGCCCGCCGCATCGAAAAGGATGTCGGCGATATTGCCCGGCACGAGCCGCAGCAGCACGAAGATGATCACCGAGATCCCGAAGAGCGTCAGCAGCATCAGCGTGAGCCGCTTCAGGAGATAGCCGGCCACCGCGCGCCTCCCTCAGCCCATGCCGACCGGGTTATCGGTCGAGCCAGACATCCTCGAACCGATAGCCATTGTAGGAGCTGTTGACCATCACGGTGACGCCGTGCAGAGCGGGCTGCCAGCAGGTCGCCGCGCGGCTATAGAGGATGATCGGCCGCGCCACATCCTCCTGGAGCTTCTTGTCGATCTCCCAGGCGAGGCGCTTGCGCTTCTCGCGATCGCTCTCCATCGATTGCGCATCGAACAGCTTCTCGACATCCTTGTTGCAGTATTGCGTGTAGTTGCGCTCGGAGCCGCAGGCGTAATTCTCGTAGAAGGCCTGATCGGGATCGTCCACCGCATTGCCGGTGAGGTTGAGGCCGATCGAATAGTCCTTGCGCGCGATCTTGGCGAACCAGTTGCCGGTCTCGACGACATCGAGCTCGCCATCGATATAGATTTCCTTGAGCTGGTCGATGAGGATCACGGCGGGGTCGCGGTAGATGGCAAGGTTGCGCGTCGACACCTTCACCTTGAGCCGCTTGTCCGGGCCGTAGCCGAGCTTCGCCATGATCGCCCGCGCCTCCGTGCGGTTCTTCTGGATGTCGGGATCATAGCCGGGAATGGTCCTGAGCATCTCCGGCGGCATGCCCCACACGCCCTCGGGCGGCGGCTGGAGCGCGCCGCCGATATCGGCCTTTCCCTCGAAGAGAATGTCGATGAAGGCCTTGCGGTCGAGCGTCAAGGCCATCGCCCGGCGGATCTCCGGGTTGTCGAAGGGTGGCACGTCGCGGTTGACGATGAGATTGGTGCTGACATTGGTGGTGGCGAGCTTGCAGATCGCCTGCGGCGCCTGCGCCGCGACATCCTTGAGCAGCGGGATCGTCACCTCTCCCGGAAAAGTCATGTCGAACTGCCCGGCAATGAAGGCGAGGATCGCCGTCGAGCGGTTCGGGATGATGGTGAACTCGATGCCGTCGAGATAGGGCCGGTCCTTGCGCCAGTAATTGGCATTGCGCACGAGCTTGATCCCCTCGTTCTGCTTGAACTCGACGAATTTGAAGGGGCCGGTGCCGATGGGATGGGTGCGCATCTCCGCCGGCGAGACATGGCAGGGATAGACCGGCGAATAGCCTGAGGCGAGGAGCGCCAAGAGCGCGGGCTGCGGGCGCTTCAGATGGAAGGCGGCCTCGAAATCGCCCTCGACCGTCACCTCGCTCACATTCTCGTACCAGGTCTTGCGCGGGTTCTTGCGGAACTTGGCGCGGCTTTTGTCCATCAGCAGGTCCCAGGTGCATTTGACGTCCTTGGCGGTGAAGGGCTTCCCGTCATGCCAGGTGACGCCGTGACGCAATTTGAAGGTGAGCACCGTGCCGTCGGCGCTCCACGCCCATTCCGTCGCAAGCTCGGGTTCGATCGAATCGAGGCTGTTTTGCGCCACGTCCTGCCGATAGAGGACGAGATTGTTGAAGACCGGCATGAAGGGCACGTTGGTCGAGTAGGTCGCCTCCTCGTGAATGGAGGCGCTTGCCGGGCTGTCGCGATGATAGATGCGGAGGATGCCGCCATGCTTGGGCTCGCCCGCCAAGCTCGACACCGCCGCCAACCCGGCCAGCAGAAAGCCGGCCGCCGCGCCAATCTGTCCGGCTCGACCCATCGGACGCATCCTCCCTGCTGTTCTTATCGGGCTCGTCTATCGAGCGGCCCCACCTCACCCTCCCATCGCTCGCGCGATGGGTCCCTCCCTCTCCGCCCCTGAGGGGCGGAGAGGTCAGGTGAGGTGGGGCTGCCGACGGCGAACTGTATCACGCACCAGCGGTTCGCAATATCGGCGGAAATCTCGGAGGCCGATATCCTTGCCAACTATGCGCCGGGTCGGAGATAGACGATCAGGCCGAAGATCATGTCCACATCGACGCCGTTGCGCGCCATCGGCACCATGAGGCGCTCGATGCTGCGGAAATCCTTCTGCGACGCCGCGAACAGCACGGGTCCGCTGCGGTAGTGCGGCTGGCGGAGCTCGACCGTGGTGACGTATTGGCGGACGAGTTCGGGAAAGCCGGGATGCGCCTCGTCGAGATACCGGCCGGTCAGATCATGTCCCATACGCTGCGCGTATTCCGTGCCGACGAGCCGGTATTTGAAGCGCAGCGGGTCGCGCGTGACATCGACCATATAGACATGCGGCAGCAGATCTGGGATGGCGCCGGGATCGATATGCTGGCGCCCGAGAAGTCCGACCGGCGGGTGGATTGACTGCCAATAGGCGTAGAAGCGCTCGATGCGCGGATGCCAGCTCGCGGGTTTGACCCAACAAGGAGAATCGGGGATGGAGTCGGCCATGCCCCATTGTGGAGGCCGGCCCTTGCGTAATGGTTAACGAGCGCGGCCTGCCCCGATCGCCCTGCCGGCGCGCTCTTCGGAGCGTGTCAAAACACTAATCTTTAAGGGTTTCCGAACAATCATGCCGGGTCACCATGCCAGGGAAGGGATGGCCATGCGACCGTCGCTCCGCTTTTCGCCGGCGATGATCTATCCGGTGCTCGATGCCTTCATCCCCGCCGCTCTCAAGGTCGAGCGCGAGATGCAGCAGCGCGCCCGCATGTTCCTGATCAGCCACTTCTTCGGCCCCTTCCTCGGTCACACCATCACCGTCTACCTCTATGTGCTCGATCCCGCGCCGGGCTACGGGCTTTGGGTCCTCGCCGCCGCCATCACCGCGTTCTGGGCGTTCCCCTACGCGCTGAAGCGCACCGCCGCCTATACCCCGCTCGCGCTCTTGTCGGTGCAGATCCTGATCTTCGCGACGCTCTGGGGCTCCTATCACTATGGCGGCATCAGCTCGCCCTTCCTGCCCTGGCTGCTGACGGTTCCGCTCTTCGCCTTCTTCTATCTGGGCCCCGCCCCCGGCCCCAGGCTACTGGTCCTGGCGCTCATCGTCATCAACCTCGCGGTGTTCTACGTCTTCTACTCGATCAGCGGCGCCTTCCCGCACCATGTTCCGCTGCATCAGCTCGTCGGCATCGGCATCATGTCGACGCTCTCGGCATCGGTCTATGTCTCGATGATGGCGCTCTATTACGGCAATATCGTCGCCAACCAGTCGGGGCTGGAGCGCGAGGTGCAGAACCACCGCGCCACCGCGATCAAGCTGCAAGAAGCCAAGGTCGAAGCCGAGACGGCCGACCAGGCAAAGTCCGAATTCCTCGCCAAGATGAGCCACGAGCTGCGCACGCCCTTGAACGCCGTCATCGGCTACAGCGACATGCTGCTCGAGGATGCGGCGCTCGAGAACGGCGATCAGCAGCAGGTTCGCGACCTCAAGAACATCAACAACGCCGGCAAGCATCTTCTGTCGCTCGTCACCGACGTGCTCGATCTCTCCAAGATCGAGGCCGGCAAGATGGAGCTGCTGAACGAGCGCATCGATCTCGGCGGCCTCGTCGACAGCGTCGTCGAGACCTGCCGGCCGGCTCTCGTGGAGAACGGCAACGAGATCGTCGTCTTGCGTGACAATGATCTGGGCCCGGTCGAAGGCGATGCCAAGAAGCTCAGCCATGTCATCCTCAAGCTCCTGAGCAACGCCGCGAAATTCACCAAAAACGGCCGCGTCACGCTGATCGTCGGCCGGACGCAGATCGACGGCTCCGACTGGATCACGATCGCCGTCCGCGACACCGGCGTCGGCATCAGCCGCGACGCCTTGCCGACGCTGTTCGAGAGCTTCAATCCGCTGGCGCAACGCGTCTCGACCACGCATGACGGCGCCGGCCTCGGCTTGGTCTTGACGCAGAAGCTGTGCCGCCTGATGGGCGGCGACGTCACCGTCGAGAGCGAACTCGGCAAGGGCTCGTGCTTCACCATCACCATTCCGGCATCGCTCGCCGCGACGGTCATGCACCAGAACGAGGTGAGCGAGGCGGCCGAGCCCGTCTCCTCCGACGAGGCGCCGTCGCGCAACACGGTGCTCGTCATCGACGACGATCCCGCCGGGCTCGACCTGATGCAGCGGATTCTCAACAAGGAAGGCTATCAGCCGGTCCTGGCGGACAATCCGAAGAAGGCGATCAATCTTGCCCGCGCGGTCAAGCCGGCGCTCATCATTCTCGACGTGCTGATGCCGGGGATGAGCGGGTGGGACGTGCTGCGCGCGCTCAAATCGGATGCCGAGCTCGAAGCGATTCCGGTCGTTATCCTCACCATCGTCGATGATCGGCAGAAAGGGCTCGCGCTGGGCGCGGTCGAGCATCTGGTGAAGCCTGTGGACCGCGACGTGCTGGTACGCCTGCTCGCTCGCCTCTGCCCACGCGGCAAGGTCAGGAAAACACTGGTTCCCCAAACTCCGATGGTGGCCAATGGCTAAGATACTGCTCGTGGAAGACAATGAGATGAACCGCGACATGCTGGGTCGCCGGTTGCAGCGCCACGGCTTCACGCTCTGCTTTGCCGTCGACGGGCCTCAGGGCATCGCCAAGGCCGCCGAGGAGCTGCCCGACCTCATCCTCATGGATATCGCGCTCGGCGCCATGGATGGCTGGGAAGCGACGCGGCAGATCAAGTCGAACGGCAAGACCGCGCGCATCCCCATCATCGCGCTTACCGCGCATGCGCTGGCGAGCGATCGCGACAAGAGCGTCGAGGTCGGCTGCGCCGATTTCGACACCAAACCGGTCGATCTCCCGCGCCTTCTCGGCAAGATCAACACCTGCCTCGCCAACGGCGCGAGCCCGCGGTAGATCAGAAAAGCATCATGCCGATCAGCCCCTCGCCCACGAAGTGGGAGAGGGGTAAGACGCGTCTTTCCTACAGGCTCCGACGCTACGACGCCTTGCGCAGGCGGCCCAGCAATTGGCGGAGCACGGCGATATCGACGGGCTTCTGCATGTCGTCGACGACGGCAAGCCCGCGCGTGCCGGCGAGCCGGGCGGCCGCCTTGCGGAACCAGGAGTCCTGGCCGCTGACGATGACGACGACACCGGTGAAGCCGGTCTCCTGAAGCACGGCGAGAAGATCGAGCCCGTCGGTATCCGGCATGCAGAGATCGAGCGTCAGCACGTCCGGCTTCCAGGAGGCGAGCAGCGCCGGAAGCGCATGGGTGTCGGAAAGTGCCCGCGCTTCGTAGCCGCAATGGCCGGCGACACGTGCCACGAGCTCCGCCGAATCCGCGTCGTCATCGATCGCCAGAAGGCGTGCGGCAGCGCTCGCGGACATCGGGCTACATTCCCGCGGCGAGCGCCGCATCGCCGGGCGCGGCGCCGCTGCGATGGGTACCCAGGGAACGCTCTGCCTCCTCCTTGGCGAGGCGGAAGCGGGCGACCACGTCATCGATATTCTGCTTGCTGTGCTTTGCCATGACCTGAAAGCGGAAGCGCGCGCTGCCCTTGGCGACGGCGGGATACTCGACGAGATTGGCGACGACGCCGAGCGTCGGCAGGCGGCTCGCGATGAGGCGCGCCAGGCCCTCGTCATGGACCAGCACCGGCACGATGGCCGAAGGCGCGCCCAGCACTTCGAAGCCGGCCTTTTGCAGCTCGCCGCGAAGGCTCCGCACATTGCCGATCATCTCGGCGCGGAGCTTCCGCCCCTCCTCGGAGGTGACGATCTCGAAGGCCTTGAGCACGGTTGCGGTCTGCGCCGGCGAGAGGGCGTTCGAGAATGTGCCGGGCGGGCTGAAGTAGCGGAGATATTCCCTGACCGCCGGCGAATGACAGGCGACGAAGCCGCCATTCGACGCAAAGGTCTTGGAGAAGCTTCCCATCACCAGATCGATCTGGCCGAGCATGTGCTGAAGCCCGATATGGCCGCGCCCATCCTCGCCGAGATTGCCGAGATCATGCGCGACATCGACCAGCAGCGTCGCATTGTATTCGCGGCAGAGATCTTGCAGCGCCGCGAGATCCGGCGTGTCGCTATCCATGGAGAAGAGGCCTTCGGTGACCACCAGCACGGCGTTCTCGGTGTCGCGGGTGCGAATGCGGTTCAGGTGCCGGCGCGTCGAGGCGAGATTGAGATGGCCGTGGAGATGGACGTTGCGCGTCGCGGCGAAGGCGCCCTCCTGGAGACAGGAATGGGCGAGCCCATCCATCACGATGTGATCGTCGGGCCGCACCAGCGCCTTGATGACGCCATAGCCGGCCGACCAGCCGGTGGGATAGAGGACCACCTCCTCCATCGCGAGGAAATCCGCGATCATCTGTTGGAGCGCGAGCGAATAGCGCGTATTGCCCATGAAGGCGGCGGAGCCGGCGCTGTGCACGCCATACTCTTCGACCGCCGCCTTGGCCGCTTCCTTCACCGCGGGATGGGAGGACAGGCTCAGATAGTCCTGAGAGCCGAAATTGACGCCGGTGAAGGACTGGCCGTTATCCTCCTTGGCGGCGCAGAAAGTGGTGGGCGCGGCGTCCGTCGAGCGCGAATAGGACCACAGGCGATGCTGGCGGCGCAGATCCTGCCAGCGATAGAAGGGCTCGATCCGCGCGAGGAGCCCGCTGCCCTGGGGATCGCGAAAATCGCGCAGGCTGCCGGTCAATGCCTCGAGCGGCGGAAGGCTATCATTGGAGAACGGCATGCCACATCTCTCGATCTCAAGCGGTCAGGTCCGCGTCGCCGCAAAGTAATCGCCCACCGATTTTCTTTGCGTGACAGCCCGATTTGCGAAAATCAGCCCGTTTGCTTGTCGAAAATGAATGAAAACTCTTAAGTCCAAGTTAAACGTAAAATTTTACGAATAATCGCGTAGTAATAATCTAAAATTTTAGACAAATGCCGCGCGTGGATCGGGCGTGAACAGGGCACGGCTTCGCGCCGGCCCGGTGCCGGGAGGAAAAGTCGGAAACGGAGTCGAAGGGCGCGGATTGCGCCCGGACCGTCAGCTTGCGATGGCGATCGGCGCGGGCGCCGCAGCGGTGTCAGGGCCGGCGCTCCGCGTCGGCGCCTGGAGCTCGGCGGGAATGCGGATCGTAAAGCTCGAGCCGCGGCCCAGCTCGCTCTCGACGGTGATCTCGCCGCCCATGAGGCGGCACAGCTTCTGGCTCAGCGCGAGCCCCAGCCCGGTGCCGCCATAGCGGCTCGAGGTCGAGGCTTCGGCCTGGTTGAAGTTCTTGAAGAGCTTCGGAAGATTCTCGCGCGCGATGCCGATGCCGCTGTCACTGACGGTGATGCTGACCCAATCGCCCTCGGCGCTGGTCTCGCGCGACGCCTTGAGCATGACGTGGCCGTGCTTGGTGAACTTGGCGGCGTTGCTCAGGAGGTTGAGCACGGCCTGGCGCAGCTTGGTGGCGTCGCTCACGACGATGCCGAGATCATCGCCGCGCTCGACGATGAACTCGTTGCCGTTGTCCATGACGAGCCGCCGGCAGGTGGCGACGACATCATCGACGAAGCCGTTGAGATCAAAGGATTGGATCAATAGCTCCGTCTCGCCCGCCTCGATCCTGGAGAGGTCGAGGACGTCGGTGACGAGCGAGAGAAGATGCTTGCCCGCGCTGTTGATGCGCCGGAGATCGGTGATCTTCTGCTCCTTCTCGCCGCTGATCTCGGCGTCCTCCAGCAGCATCTCGCTATAGCCGATGACGGCATTCAAGGGCGTCCTGAGCTCGTGGCTCATCTTGGCGAGGAAGACCGATTTGGCGCGGTTGGCCGTCTCGGCCTTCTCCGTCGCCTTGCGCAGCTCGATCGCCGTGCGGCGGTGCCGCTGCACCTCGCGCTCCATCTCCGATTGGGACGCCACGACATTGGCATAGTAGAGCGCCATCATGGACATATAGACGGTGGCCGACAGCACCGAGGCGATGCCGACGCCGGAGAGCGCCTCGATCGGCACATGCTCGGGAAAGGAACCCTCGATCGCATAGGCGAGATAGAAGGCGAAAATATTGAGCGCGAAGACGCCGAGCGTCACATAGAGAAGCTTCGGCCGCTCGCTCAGATAGAAGAAGGCGAGAAGAAGCGCGTTGAGCAGCCACGGCATGAAGGGCGAGCTCACACCGCCATAGTGGAAAGCGCCGAACAGCGTGACGAAGGTCAGATTCTCGACCGAGAAGAGCGCGAGCGGGGTCAGCCGGCGCGTGACGCGCAACATGAAGGGCAGCACCCAGAACGAGGTGACGCCGCCCACGACGACCCAGTAGGGAAAGCCGGGATTGGGATCGGCGAACCAGAGACAGATGCTGATGCTCTGGCCGAGCGCGGGCCCGAAAAGATGGCTGAAGACGAAGATGCGCGCGCGGCCGAGCACGGCCGTGTCGGTCTTGACGTCTTCAGGGATGAACCAGTCGAGCGCGCGATAGATGGCCGCAGCGATCGCCGCGTATCGCGTCGACAGGGAGAGGGTGCCGGATGGCTCGACCATGGTTGTCATGCGGCGACTATATCGGCGGCCGGTTAACACTCCGTGTTCGCGCGCCGCGCCGAAGGGCGGCCGAAGCCTCCATCAACCAGAAGTTAAGAGTTCGGCCCGCACACTCCGGAGGCAGCCGGCTCCGCCTGGGAGCATGGCGACGGCCTGGGCAGGAAACCAATGGACGGTCCGGTGAAAGCGACGGTTCGAGAGCAGCGCCTGACGATGCGGGTGCTCGCGCAGTGGCGCGCCTTCGCCGAAGGCAATGATTTTCCCCGCCGCTCGCAAATCGATGCGCAGCGCATCGGCGCGGATTGGGCCAATTGCCTGATGATCGATCTCGATCCCGATCTCGCGCGCTCGCGCTTCAGCTTCGTGGGCGATCACCTGCGCGATCCGAGCTGGCCGATCTTCGAGCGGCAATATGTGACGGACTGCCTGGAGAACACGCTGCTCCATCTCGCGACCTCGTATATCGACCGCGTCGTCTCGCGGCGCACGGTGATCAGCGCCGGCGGCACCGGCATTCATCTCGGCACCCCGATCATCTATCGCAGCATCCTGATGCCGCTCTCCGAAGGCGGCGACAGGATCGACGGCATCTTCGGCGCCGCCAATTACCGCGAAATTCCCGGCGGCGAGAGCGTCCACGACCTTCAGGAACATGGTTTGAGCTGATCCCGATGCGGCACGCTTCGGCGCCGCGCCAACCGATTCGAGCGCAAGAAGAATGGCTCACGACAACGTCCGGCGGCTGAGGCGGCCCGTCAGCAAGAACGCCGTCTATCGGCGACGCTGGAAGACCAATTGGATGGGTCAGCTCTGGACCGCCAGCGGGCGGCAGCCTTGCATCGTCGCCGATATCTCGGCGGTCGGCGCCAAGCTTCTCCTCGATGAAGTCTTCGACGAGCGGACCGAGGTCTCGCTGGTGCTCGCGGGCTACCCCGCCATCCTCGCCGAGATCGCCTGGTGCCGGCGCGGATGGGTCGGCCTCAATTTCCGCGAAAATCAGCCGGCGATCTTCGATCTCGTGGAAAAGGCCGTGAAGGCCGGCGGCGGCGATCCGCATGGCGGCCTCGTCACCTGATCAGCGCGCCGCGGCGGTCTCCAGCACGCGGTCATTGACGCTCGCCGGCGGCGCGTCGGGCGAGACCAGCGTCGGCCAGGGATAGTCGCTCTCCTTGATCGTGCCGAAGGCGACCTCCAGCACGTAGCGCGCGATGATCTGCTCGTTAAAGAGCTGATGATAGCGCGCCCGGCCGTTGCGGCCGATCATCTGCCGATAGGCGGGATCGGCGATCAGCCGCTTCACCTGCTCAACGAGCTCGTCGAAGGTCGAGAAGAAGGCGAACTCATCCTCGGAGAAGAGCTCGCCATAGCTCGTGGCGCGATCGACGAGCACTGCGAGCCCGTTGCCGGCCATATGCGCGATGCGGTCCGAGGAATAGAGATAGTAGTCGTTGCGGCGGCTGAAATTGAGCCCCGCCGCGGTCGTCTCGAATGCCTCTTCGAGGCGTGCGCCGATCAGCACCGGAAGTCCGCGCATCGCCGCGAGCTTGAGGCGGATCGCCGGGATCTCCGCCTCGAGCTTGGCGATGAGCTGGGCCGGCGTCCACCAGGCGCCGCCGAGAAAGCGCGGCGAATGCTCGCCGCCGACGGCGCAGAAGAGATCGAAGGGCAGCTCGCGCTTCTCATGCGTGCGCGCACGCTCGATCGAGAAATCGACCGGGTTCGGAAAGAATCCCAGAAGCTTGCCCGGCCGCCATAAGGGCAGCAGCGCCTTCCCCGCCGTCGATACCAGGGTGGCATCGACGACATCGAGCTTCGCCGCGATGCGCCGGACATTGTCCGGCTCGAACACGGGATCGACATTCCATTGCACGACGCGCAGCCCCGGCAGCGCGGCGCGAATATCGGCGATGGTCTCGGGCCGGATGACATCGGCATGGGACAGAACGAGGAGATCGGGCCGCGCCTCGCGGCAATAGGCGTGGAGCGCCTTGTTCGCCGCACCGATGCCGAATTTCCGATGGCCCAGCAGGGACCCGGCGCGCGCCATGTCGCGGTCGGAGAAATTGGCGACGGCATGGCCGTTGCGCGTGAAGCCGTTGGAGATCTTCCAGGCGACGCTGTGCAGGAACGACCCGCCCTTGGGCTTCAGGCTGAAGCCGCCGACGTGCAAGATCTTCGCCATCCCCCATGCTCCCGCGCGATGCCGGCGGCATTCTAGCCAGACCCGCCGCACGCGCCAGAGGCGGGAGCCCGCGCGCTATCGACGCGGCGGCGCCCGGCCGGTACGATGCATCGCGACGCGTGAGGCGAGCGTGACCGCGGGAGGGGAGCGGATAGAGCGGTGAAAGTGCTTGTTACCGGCGGCGCCGGCTTCATCGGCACGTCGCTCGTTCCTTATCTCCTGCGTCAGGGCGCGAGCGTCGTCACGCTCGACAAGCTCACCTATGCGGTTGCCGGATCGCCGCCCGCGGTCGCACCCGGCGAGCCCCGCTATGTGCTCGAGGTCGCGGACACGGCCGACCGCGCCGCGGTCGGTCGAATCTTCGCCGAACACCGGCCCGACGCCATCATGCATCTCGCCGGCGAGAGCCATGTCGACCGCTCGATCGACCAGCCCGACGCCTTCGTGCGCAACAATCTCTTCGGCACGCTCACCCTCCTCGAAGCGACGCGCCAGTATTGGCGGGAGCTTCCGAGGGAGGCGCAAACGCGCTTTCGCTTCCATCACGTCTCGACCGCCGAGGTCTTCGGCTCGCTCGGGCCCGGCGCCTCGGCGCATGAGGAGATGCCTTACCGGCCGAGCAGCCCCTATGCCGCGTCGAAGGCCGGGGCCGATCATCTGATGCATGCGTGGTACCGCACCTACGGCCTTCCCGTCATCACCACGCATTGCTCGAATAATTACGGGCCGCGCCAATTCCCGGAGAAGCTGGTGCCGCTGACGATCCTCAATGCGCTCGAGGGCAAGCCGCTGCCGATCTACGGCACCGGGGCCAATCTGCATGATTGGCTCTATGTCGAGGACCATGCGGCGGCGCTGTGGCTCGTGCTGCGGCAGAGCGCGGCGGGCGAGACCTACAATATCGGCAGCGGCGCCGTCTGCTCCAATCTCGATCTCGTCCGTACGCTTTGCACCCTGCTCGACGAGCTCGTGCCGGACTCGCCCCACCGGCCGCATGCCCGTCTCATCACCTTCGTCGCCGATCGACCGGGACACGATCTGCGTTACGCCGTCGATAACGGCAAGCTCTGCCGCGCCTTCGGCTGGCATCCGGCGGAAAGTCTCGAGAGCGGGCTCAGGAAGACGGTGCGCTGGTATCTCGACAACCGCGCGTGGTGGCAGCCGATCCGCGACCGCATCTATCGGGGCGAGCGCCTGGGACGCGCGGAACGCGGCGAGCGGTAGGCGCGAGAACCCGCATCAGATCGGCGTGCGCGCTTCCTCGAGGATCTTCTGCAACTCGCCGCGTCCCATCTGCGCCATATCGACGATGCAGTGGTGATGCACGATGACGACGCGCAGCACGCTCCAATCGGGATGCCTCGCCACGATGACATCGTCGGTATTGACATCGGCGCGCGGCGCGACGACGCGGTTATAGTGCTCGATGAGCGCCGCCTTGTCGGCCTCGTTCATCGGCGAGAGCTTCCAGCCATGGTGCCGCGCCGCCTGTCCGTCATCCCAGCGCGTGCAGGCGCCGCCGGCGGTCGCCTGATCATCGACGGGAGCCGGGGGATCGGCGGCGGCCGGCAAAGCCGAGAAGCCGAGCAGGGCGGCAACAGCCATCGCAGAGACCAATCTCACGTCACGTCTCCTGATCCGATAAGGGGCCGCGAGGGCGCGGCTCGTTCATCTCCACAACACCGCACCGTCGCGACCATCCGCCGCCGGAATCCGGGGAGACAGGGTCTCGCGAAAAAATTTACAATTCATTTTCCGGCCGTTACTGGCGCTTCCCCGCCGGTAACAGAGTATTGCAGCAGGAATCGGCAGGAGGGGCGAGTTTACCGGCCGGACGATACTTGGTTTTCTTCGCTGGCGACAGCTCGCGTGTCAATCGTGAGGAGCGGCTCGCGCGGCCTCGCCGCGGCGAGACTTGCCGCCGCCCGGCGATAATCTTCGCCGCCTTCGCTCGTCGCGACCGCGATCAGGACACAACCGCCCTGCACCATGTCGGCCAGGATCTGCGCGTCGTGCTCGGGGACGCCCAGGCGGCGGAGCCGGTCGCTCACCGTGCGGTCGGCTTCGGCCGGCACCAATCCCGGAGGCGCGATCAGATGAACGGCGTCATCCGCGATCCCCTCCGCCGCCAGCGTCCGCGCCACCAGCGTGGCCGTCGCCAGATTCTCGTAGGCCGCAATCGTCAAGACGGTGCTCATCGCCGGGTTGTCCTCCGCCTCCTAGAGAACTCCCGATGCCGCGGGAGGTTCACACGAAGGTCGTATCCGCCGCCAATCCGAGGAAATGCTTGCCCACCTGTTCCAGATGCGCGCGCCGGCCCTGGAGCTGTTGGGCCACCGCATGCATGTCCCGGAGCCGGCGCTCGAAGCGGTTGCTCTCGAAGATCGCCGTCGCACCCGCGGCGTAATAGGCGGCATCGGCAACGGCGAGCGCTTCCTGGATCGCATGCGTCGTCGCGAGCCGCCAGGCCATGCGCTGGTCGAGGGTGAGATCATTGGTTCGCGCCACGCTTTGCCAGATCGCGCCGATCTCGCCCAGGAGATAGTGCCGCGCGGCGCGGTGGCGCGCTTCCAGGACGGCGATATCGGTCTGGAAGACCGGGCTATCGCGCAGCGCATGCTTGAGGCCGCGCGGCGTCTTCTCCTGAGCGAGATCCAGCAACGCGTCGAGCATGCCGCGCGCGATGCCAAGCGCCACGCCGGCAAAGCCGCAGGCGTAGAGATTGCTGGTGGAAAGGCGATAGAGCCGGCCGGGACAGCGCCGCTCCTCCTGCACATCGCGGCCGATCGAATGCGCCGCCGGCACGAAGAGATCGTGCACCGCATAGGAGTCGCTGCCGGTGCCGCGCAGGCCCACGACATGCCAGGTATCGGTGATCTCGGCCTCGCCGATCGGGAAGAGCAGCGTGCGGACCATCGGCAGGCCGTCAGCGCCGCGCCGCTCCGAGCCGTCGGCATTGTGGATCGCGCAATTGCCGCCGAGCCAGGTGGCGTGGCGGCTGCCGCTCGCAAAACCCCAGCCGCCGGTCACGCGATAGCCGCCCTCGACCGCGACGGCGCGCGCATTGGGGCCCGCGCCCCAGGCGAGGATGCCCCGCGGCGCCCCGAAGATCTTGCGCGCGACCTCGGGCGCGAGATAGGCCGCCGCCATCGAGCATCCCGAATTCTGCCCGATGCACCAGGCGGTGCTGGCGTCGATCTCGGCGAGCGCGTGGGTCACCTGGGCGAAGACCGGCGGCGCCACCTCGCCGCCGCCATAGGCGCGCGGCAGCAGCATGCGAAACAAGCCCGCCTCGATCAGCGCGTCGAGGAGCGCCGGCGGCAATCGCCGTGCCGATTCGATCTCGTCGCCGGCGGCCGCGATCTTGGGCGCCAGCGCCTTGACGCGCCCGAGATAGTCGGCCGCGTCATCGCCCGCCGTGGCAGCGTCCTCGCGCGGCGCCGGCATCAGCCCAGCGCCTTCCATTCCTCATGCGACATCGACCACCGCCACTCGTCGTGACCGGGCGCGTAATCGGTGTTGGTCTGCCGCGGATTGCGGTTGACGAGCGGGCGGGCATAGAGCGGATGGCGCATGCTGCGCACCTCGTGCTCGATGGTGAAGAGCGGCTTGCCGCTGTCGAGATCGACGATGTCCTTGAAGCGGTACTGATGCTGATCGCTCTCCTCGGTGACGAGCTTCAGTTCAAGAAGTCGGCGATGGGGACCGGCGAAATCGGCGATGTAGATTTGCAGATGATGCCCGTCATAGTCGGGAAGCGGCTGGTCGGTCTCGCGATAGACGAGCTCTTGCCCGGCGCCCACGGAAATGCGCGCCTGCCGCCCCGCCTCGTCCTCGGCGAGCGCTCCGGGCGCATCGAGGATCTCGCGATAGAACCGCACGATCCCTTGGGCGCTCCCCGGCGCCACCTCGAACTCGACATAGGGCATGCCGAGCGTGATGCGGCCGAAGCGCGCCGCGGGCTCGTAAAGGCGCAGGCGATTGCCCCAGGGCGAGGTCGCCTCGACATAGGCGTTGCGCTCGCGGAACGCGAAGCGCGTGCCGGCGAGCTGCTTTTCCACGCGCCGCAAGCGCTGCATCAAGGCGTCGCGATCGGGGATGACGAGCCCGACATGGCCGCGCAGCACCTGCGGCGTGCCGGTCGGCAGGTGGAACTGGCTGCGCCCGACATTGATCCACATGTTGTTGACGCCGGTCATGATGTAGGGATCGCGCGTGAGCCCGAGCCCGCTCACATAGAAGATCGTGGCGAGCTGCTGATCGGGAATCTGCACATTCACATGCTCGAGCGCGACGATATTGCCGACATCCTCGACGCTGCGATCGTAACGGGTGTCCATGCGGGCCTCACGGGTGGAAGCGACTGAGTTAGAGCGGTCTCCGGTGAAATTGAACCGCTCCTCCATCAGCGTCAGTTTAGCAGCCTGTCGAAAAGCGCAAGAATCGAACGCCGGGCGCGATGGGTCGGCACCAAGCGTGCTTCACGCGGGCACGCAGAGCCGCGTCAGCGTGCTGACCTTCGGCAGCGTGTCCATGGCGGCGACGGCGTCCGCGACATCCCGCGCCCGTGCGCGGCCCAGCACCGGCTCGGCGAGGCTCATGAATTTGGCGTCGAGGCGCTCGCCCTGCGCCGCGAGATCGGCGGCGGGGATGCCGGAATCATGGCGCGTCTCGAAGCGGCGGCCGTCCTCCAGCGTGACCGCCATCTCGGCCAGCGTGTGCGGCCAGGCCGGCTGGAACGCGACCGTCACCTTGTCGCGCAAGGCCACGAGCGCGGGATCGGTGGCGTTGGCTTCGCCATAGGTCGAGAGATCGGCGGTGTCGCAGCCGGCGAGCGCCATCGCCGTGGTGAGGCGGAGCGAGAATTTGGCTTCGAGCCCGGTGCGCGGCGCGAGGATATGGCACACCTTGGCGGCGCCGCTGTCGAGGCGCAGCACGACCTCGCGGATCTGCGCAGGCTCGATCCCATGCCGGCGCCTCAGCGTGCGCGCGCATTCGATGGGCGCATGCGTCAGATAGCAGGCGGTGTGATATTTGAAGAGATTGGCCCGCAAATGATAGCCGCCGGTGGGATCGGCGAGTGCCGCCTCGGCGCGGAAATCGGCGCTTTGCGTCGCGGCGAAGCCTTGCGCGCAATCGAGCACATCGGCGCGGCTCGAGAAGCCGCGCGCGGCCAGCGTTGCCGCGATGAGCCCGTTTTGCGCCGCCTTTCCCGCATGGAGCGGCTTGCACATCGTGCCGAACATCGATTTGAGCCCGGCGGCCTGCGTCCCGGCGATGCCGAGCGCGACCGCCGTCGTTGCGGCATCGAGACCGAGCAAGCGCGCGCAGCCCGCGGCGGCGCCGAAGCTTCCCGCCGTGGCGGTCGCGTGAAAGCCCCGGGCATAATGCCCCGGCGCCACCAGCGCGCCGACGCGGCAGGCGGTCTCGTAGCCGGCGACGAAGGCGGTGATGAGATCGGCGCCCGAGGCGCCCCGCGATTCGGCGAGCGCCAGGACCGCTGGCATCACCGGCGCGGTCGGATGGCCGCCCATCGTCATGTTGACGTCGTCGTAATCGAGTGCGTGGGAGGCGGCGCCGTTGACGAGTGCCGCCTGCTGCGTCGAGGTCCTGAGCGCGCGGCCGATCAGGCTCGCGACCGGGCGCCCGCCCTGCTCCTCGGCCTCGGCGACGAGGATGCGCGTCAGCTCCTCCTGCGCGCCGGCAATCGTCACGGCGAGCCAATCGAGGAGGCATTGCCGCACCAGCAGCCGGATCTCCGCCGGCAGCGTCTCGGGGCGCAACGCCGCGGCCCGGCGCGCGAGCGCCGCGGTGACGGTCTCGGTTTGCGCGGATGCTCGGGATTCCGCCGCCTTCATCGCTGCCTCCCTGGGTCCCTGGTTCTCCTCCAACTGTCATGAGCGCCGGCGGCCCGGTCAAGCGCCGGACTTTTTTGCGCCCTTATGTCGGTTCCGGGCATACTCGTTCGTCCTCCGGAAAACGAGGAGATGATCAGTGCGTTACGCCATCCTCTGCTACCATGACGAAGACGTCGTCTGGTCCTGGAGCAAAGAGCAGGATCAGGCCGTGATGAGCCGGCTCAACACCATCCGCGAGCGGCTGACCAAGGCGGGAAAGCTCGGCCCGTCGCTGCGCCTGCTGCCGACGACCTCGGCCACCACGCTGCGCAAATCGGAAGAGCCGCCCCTCGTCATCGACGGGCCTTTCGCCGAGACGAAGGAGCAATTGCTCGGCTTCTATATCATCGATGTCGCCGATCTCGACGAGGCGCTCGCCGTGGCGCGCGAGCTCGCCGCCGCCAATCCGGGCGGCGCCTATGAGATCCGCCCGGTTGCCGTCTATAACCCCGACGAGCGGAGCGGCGCCGGCTCATGACCGATCTCGCCTGGATGGAAGCGGCGATGATTGCCGCGCGTCCCCAGGCGCTGGGCGCGCTCTTGCGCTATTTCCGCGATCTCGACACGGCCGAGGAGGCGTTCCAGGACGCCTGCCTCAGGGCGCTCACGGCCTGGCCGAAGAACGGCCCGCCGCGCGATCCCACCGCCTGGCTCATCCTTGTCGGCCGCAACGCCGCGCTCGATGGCGCGCGGCGCCGCGCCCGGCAAGCGCCGCTTCCGGCGGAGGAAATCCTCTCCGATCTCGACGACGCCGAGACGCCGCTCGCCGACCGGCTCGACGACTCGCATTATCGCGACGACGTGCTGCGCCTTCTCTTCATGTGCTGCCACCCCGACCTCCCGGCGACGCAGCAGATCGCGCTGGCTTTGCGCATCGTTTCCGGCCTTTCCGTCAAGGAGATCGCGCGCGCCTTCCTGGTGAGCGAGGCGGCGATGGAGCAGCGCATCACCCGCGCCAAGGCACGGATCGCCGACGCCGATATCCCCTTCGAGCCGCCGGGCACCGTCGAGCGCGCGGAGCGGCTCGCCGCCGTCGCGGCGATGATCTATCTCGTCTTCAACGAGGGTTATTCCGCCGGCGCCGGCTCCCCCCGCGGCGAATTATGCGGCGAGGCGATCCGCCTCGCCCGCCTGCTGCTGCGGCTGTTTCCGACAGAGCCCGAGATCATGGGGCTCGTCGCGCTCATGCTGCTCAACCATGCGCGTGCGGCCGCGCGTTTCGATCAGACCGGCGAGGCCATCCTGCTCGAAGACCAGGACCGCGGCCTCTGGGACGGCAAGCTCATCGCCGAAGGCCTGGCGCTCGTCGACAAGGCGATGCGCCACCGCCGGCCGGGTCCTTATCAGGTCCAGGCCGCCATCGCCGCACTCCATGCGCGGGCGAGCGAGGCGCGCGACACGGATTGGGCTGGGATCGACGCGCTCTATGCCGCGCTCGAGCGGCTTCAGCCCTCGCCCGTGGTGACGCTCAACCGCGCCGTCGCCGTCGGCAAGCTCAGGGGGCCCGAGGCCGCGCTCGCGATGATCGAACCGCTGGCGCCGCGGCTTGCCGGTTATTTCCACTTCTTCGGCGCCAAGGGCGCCTTCCTGCTGCAGCTCGGCCGCAAGGACGAGGCGCGCGAGGCCTTCGACCGGGCGATCGCGCTCGCCCAAAGACCGGCCGAGGCCGCGCATATCCGCCGCCATCTCGACCGCCTCCTCCGCGAGAGCGCTCCCCCTTCGGGCGAGGGCTGAAAAATATCGCAAGCCTGTCGGCCGGCGGTCCGCGCCCGCGTCCTTGGGATGATCGCAACGCCCCACGCCGGGCTCCAGCGCTTTCGCAAGGCGATCTCTTGAACAAGAGGAGCAGATTCATGAACACCCCATCGCCCAGTTCCGATCGCGAGCTTGTCTTGACGCGCCTCATCGATGCGCCGCGCGAGAAGGTCTATCGCGCCTGGACCGATCCCGCGCTGTTGAAGCAATGGTTCGCGCCGCGCCCCTATACGACGCCCGCGGCCGAGCTCGATGTGCGGCCGGGCGGCACCAATCTCATCGTGATGCGCGCGCCCGACGGCAGGGAGATGCCCAATCGCGGCGTCTATCTCGAGGTGATCCCGAACGAGCGGCTCGTCTTCACCGACGCCTTCACGAAGGCGTGGGAGCCTTCGGCCAAGCCGTTCATGACGGTGATCCTCACCTTCGAGGAGGAGGGCGGCAAGACGCGATACACGGCGCGCGTGCGCCACTGGACGGTCGCCGACCGCGAGGCCCATGAGAAGATGGGCTTCCACCAGGGCTGGGGCCAATGCACGGATCAGCTCGCGGCTTTGGTGGCGAAGATGTGACGCCGAGAACCGGGCCGAGGAGCGGTAAATTACCGCGGCTTTTCCGCTTATCCGCGGCGTCGGCCCTCTCCCTCGGCGAGATGCTAAAACTCGCAGAAAACCCTGTGCGATGCTTATTTTTGCCACTGTCGAGACGGTCGCCGGCGATGCTCTGATTCTCACGGGAGCAGCAGCGGCGAGATGCCGATGACCGAAGCGGCGATCATCATGGCGTTGTGCTTCGCCTCCGGTTATGCGCTTCGCGCGCATTTGGCCGCGCGCGAGCGGCGCCGGCGTCGGTTCTGGCACTGACCCGCGCCTTTCGCTCGCCGCCTTCGGAAGAGGAGGCCGTTCATGCGCAGCATTGTCCCGGTCCGGCGAAGCAGGCGCCCTGCGACGCTCGCCCTCGCGCTGAGCCTCGCTCTCTTGCCCGCGCTCGGCACGGCCCGCGCCGAGGAGATGTCCTATGCCGAGCGCGCCAAGGCGACGATCCTCGACCTCCTGGCCGGGCGCGACTTCAAGCCGGAATCGGGCTGCGGGCATGGCGAGGCTTGCGCCGCGCTCCTCGCGCATTTGCAGGCCGGCGAATTCGCGGTCATCGAGCCGGCGCAGAGCTCGGACCGGCCCGACATGCCGATCTATCTCGCGGCGCGCAAGAAATGCGCCGGGATCGATCCCGTGCGCATCGTGCTCGCGCATCGCACCTTCCGGGCGACGCGCGATTTCGCGATCTACCGCCTCGACGCGCCGCATTGGCCGCGCGTCGGCGAGAGCGTGCTCGTCTTCCGTGCCGCCGATTATCTGATGACGGGCGAGATCGGGCGCACCGCGGCGGGCGGCGAGGCGCCGATGCTGTTGCCGGGAAGCTTCGCCGCCTTCGGGCTTCGCAGCTGCCGCTTTCTCGCCACCGCGCCGGCCGAGGACGGCGAGCGCTTCGCGCGGCACAACGAGGTCGCGGCGGCGGATCACGCGAGCGAGCTCATCAAGCTCGGCGAACGCTATCTCGTCCTCAACCTCGTGCCGATCGCCGGCCCGCGCCAGCCCAAGGCGACCTGGTGGTACTCGCTCGGCCTTTGGGATCTCGGCCTCGCCGCGCCCGACCTGCGCCGCGAGCGCCATGTCTATACTTTCGGCTACAAGCCCGCTTCGGCCAGCGATTTCAGCGACGCCGAAGCGGCGTCATCCTCCGCCGGATGAGAGGTCAGGGCCGCTTCACGCAACCCGACATGAAGAGCCTGCGCTCCTCGCCCTTGAGCCTCTGCTGATCCGCCTTCTTCGTGCGCGAGGCGCAGCTCTCCGACGCCGCGGCGGGGAGATCCGCCGGCTTGCCCTTGAGGCAGTCCTGGAGAAACGCCTTGCGGGTATCGCCGGTGAGCTGGTGATCGTTTGCCACCTGGTTGCACGCCTTCTCGCGCGGCGCGTCGGTGGTTCCCCCGGGCGTCTGCGCCAGGGCGGGCGGCAGGGCGGCGGGCAATGCGACGAGAAGGGCAAGGGCGAGAAGGCGCGCAGAGACCGGCATGGGACGCTCCTTGAGATGGCCGATTGTAGCCGACCCGGCGATCCCGCCGAAAGAGCGCCGGATCGACGTCGCTGCCGCCGCCATGCTGCTCAAAATTCGAGATGGACGCGATATCCGATGATGTCGACGGGTCCCCGCGCCGCGTCATAGGCGGGGTTCTCGATGTGCTGATAGTCCACGGTAAAATCGAGGCCATCGACGATCGCTAGCTTGTAATAGAACTCGAGGATCTTCTCGAAGCCGGCGCGCGGCAATTGGCCGTCGCCGATGAGAACGCCGAGCCCGCCCGCGGCAAAGTAGTTGCGCGCCTGCTGCGAGATGTCGTTCAGGACGCCGGCGAGGCCCAGCGTATCGCGCGGTCGGCCCCAACGATCGCCCTTGACCGATATCCCCGTCGCGACCGAGCGGTTGATCTCGGTGAATTCGTAAGCTTCCTTGTCGCCCTCATTGAGGCTCGCGCGCAGGAAGGCGCCGAGATCGGGGGCGAGCTGCTGCTCGAGATTGAGGGCGATCCCCGGCCGCGTGCGGTAGCGCCGCACCAGCGCCACATCCGGCGTGCCGCCCGTCGCTTGCGCGAGATGCACGGCGTCGCTGTAATCGGCCATGCGGCCGCGATTGGCGAAGAGCAGCAGCTTGATCTTCCCCGGTGCGCCGAAGAGCTCGTGCCGCGCTTCCGCTTCGGTCACGACCTCGAATTGCTGGAAACCGCGCTGAAGCTCCTTGCTGTTGGGAATGCGCGAGAGGTCGAAGAGTCCGGCGCGCAGCGTCCACCAGGAGCGCGTCCATTCGACGGCGCCGCCATAGCTGAAGCCCCAGGCATCGGCCGCGTAGTCATAGGCGCCGGAATCGATGATCGACCAGTTGAGGAAATCGGCGCGCGGATCATGCGCATAGGCGTTGGTGTCGAAGATGTCGACGGCGCTGAACTTGCCGAGCGTCACGGTCAGATTGTCCGCGGCAAGCGTCCCGGCGAGCTGATTGGCGCCCGCCTCGACCGGCTGCGGCTCGCCGCCGAGCCCCAAAGTGTAGCGGAAGAAGGCACGGGGAAGGCGCAGATAGGGCTTGATCGCGCCGACCTTGTAAGCCTCGCCGCTCGAGAACCCGGCAAGGCCGAGCGTATCGCTCAATCCGAAGCCCTGATCGATCTCGGGATTGGCGTAGAAGGCCAGGCCATCGCCGAGGCGAAGCCCGGCGAAGAGCGTCGCATCGGTCGTCTCGCGGCCGCGATTGCCGGGGTTGAGGCTGTTGGGGCCGCTGAAGGGCGCCGGGAAACGCGGATGGAACTGGAGAACATTGGTGACCTGCCCGTGGAGGCTGTACCACTCAGGGGGCGGCGTCTCCGCCACGGTCTGCGCGCCTGCCGGCGCCGCCGCGCTCGCCATCGCGGTCGCGACCGCCAATGCGAGTGGCGCAAGGCGACGGCCCGTGCGGCAGGCAAGGCGCATGCTTTCCCCCTTTGGCGGACAGCCGACAGCGGGCGGTCCAATATTTACGTCAATTCGGTTTCCGGTCACGCCTCGGCGACCGAGCGGTGTCAGCCCTCGCCCGAAAGCGCGAGTTGGATGATGCGCAGGAGTACCAGCCCGCCGGCCAAAAGCAGATAGCCGCGCAGCACGATCATCCAGGTTCGGGTCGCGGGCGTGAGGCGCGCCGGCGCCAGTTCGGCGAGCGGCGGCATGCGCCAGAGCATCCGTCCGCCGTACCCGATGCGCTCCACCCCCTCTCGCCGCCCCGCGGCGAGGAAAGCGATCCCGATGACGGCACCGAGTGTGGCGCCGCCGCCGAGAATGGCGAGGATCACGCCTTCGCCCATGTCGGGATAGAGCACGGAGGCCGTCAGGATGATCGACAGGATCACCAGCACCGCGATCACCGCGCCGGTGAAGAGATTGAGCCCGCGCCCATTGACCCAGGGGCCGAGCACCTCCTTGTCGTTGCAAAGCAGCAGCAGGAAGACCGTGGCGCTCGGCAGCAGCACGCCGGCCAGCGTCTGCACCGCATTGGTCAAGAGGCCGAGCGGCATGCCCGGCGTCAGCACCAGCGCCGCCGCCAACAGGACGAGCCCGCCATAGACGGCATGGAACGCCTTCGCTTCCTTCGGCTTGCGGTGGAGCGAATGGCGAAGCGCGAGCACGTCGCCGACCGCATAAGCCGTCGAGAGCGACACCGCCATGGCGCCGATGATGCTGGCATCGATGAGGGCGATCGCGAAGAAGACGCCGGCGAGATGCCCCGCATATTTGTCGAGCCCGGCGGCGACGGCGGCGGCATCCTGGAAATGGCCGAACTCCTCGTGACCGGCGAAGGTCGCCGCCGCAAACGCCATCATCGCGGCGGCGCCGATGACGACCAGCACGATGCCGAGCCAGAGATCGGCGCGCTCATAGCGCATGAAGCGCGGCGTGATGCGCTTGTCGATGATGTAGCTCTGCTGGAAGAAAAGCTGCCAGGGTGCGACCGTCGTCCCGACGATCGCGATCACCAGCAGCATGACGTCGCCGAGCTTGCCGCCTTCGGGGAGTTGGGGAACGACGAGGTCGTGCGCGATCGCCGCGATCGGCGGATGCGCCCAGAGCAGGACCGGCAAGAGGAGCAGGCTGCCGAAGACGAGAAGCAGCGAAATCCGCTCGAAGCGGCGGAAGCTGCCGGTGCTCGCCGCGGCGACGATGATCGCAGCCGAAGCGGCGACGCCCAGCGCCTTGGGCAGGCCGAGATAGTCGAGCGCCAGGCTGATGCCGATGAACTCGGTGACGATGGTGAGCGCGTTCAGGAGAAAGAGGTCGATGACGCTGAAGGCGCCCCAGAACTTCCCGAAGCGCTCGAGGATGAGACGGGCGTGGCCCACGCCG
>Ga0209062_1001272_pt1 | contig 47571 bp, 48 predicted proteins | sample Coa_R2_2_FD_187158 | JGI IMG/M metagenome (GOLD analysis project Ga0209062, IMG submission 187158) | Surface soil microbial communities from Centralia Pennsylvania, which are recovering from an underground coalmine fire - Coalmine... | ecosystem: Environmental > Terrestrial > Soil > Unclassified... | reverse complement strand
ACTTCCGCTCCACCGCGAGTCGATGCTGATGAAACGTCCCATCACCAAACGCTCCAAGAACAGGATGGTGGCATAGCATGCACGGCGCCCAGCCCGTCAACTTTTACAGGAACTCAGACACTTGACCACGAGGGTACTCTTCGTACCCTCGGAGGCGCAGCGTTCTCATACCATCAGTGAATCACGAGCTTGGCCGCGCCACTCGGAGTGACGCTGGGCGCCTTCGCGGACGCCGACACGACGAGCTTGTCCCACATCCCGCTGATGGCATGACCAGGCACGCCACACGCGATTTCGTAGGTCCCCGAATGGCTAGTCACATTCGTAGGTCCCCGAATGGCTAGTCACAAAGGAGAAGGTGGCCTTCGCATGCTGGGGCAGCCCGGCCGCGAGGTTCGGGGTCGTGGCGCCCGCGAACGCCGGGGTAGTGGGAGGGGCCGGCGGCTGCGCCGTGGCGTAGGGCAGGACAATGGCACTGTGCGGGAGCACGCTCGCGTTCTCGAAGTCCACGACGACCTTCCAGCCGACCGGCACGGTCATGACCAGGTTACCCCGACCGTACCCGTTGAAGTTGAACCCGCCGTCGGTCGGCGTTTGCCCCGCGACCAGCGGAATGGTGACGGTATGGGGTGCCGCGCCCAATGACGGCGGGCCGAGCAGGAGCGTCACCGCCAGCGTCGTCGACACTCCCGCCAGCCTCCACGCGAACACGATCGCCGACGCCCGTGCAGATATGAACATGATGTCCGCCTCCTGTCGTCCTCGATCCACGCGGTTGATCCACGTCTCCGAATGCGCCACCCGCCTTATGCTGCGACAGTACCCGGCCTCGGCGCGACGTACGTTGCGGGGGCGCAAACCCGCCTGCTCCGGGCGCGCCCGCAGCGGATGTTGGATCTCCGCAAGGTCGGCGGCGGACCACGCGCCGATGATGCCCGGGGACGTGCGGGCACGGTCGAGATCGAGACGAACGATACCCGCGTGAGCGTGGGTCCAGGCCGACCGCGCCGCGCCGGGCGCGGCGAGCGAGCTTCGACGACGCGCAGGCGGCGGACCTCGGCACGGCGGTCAATCACGACGGGCCCGGGCGGAAGCATGGCGCGACGCCCCGGCCGACCGTCCAGGCCGGGAGCGGGCTACAGCCGCGCCGCATTCGGCTCGGCGGTGCGCCGAGGATCGAACCGGCCGCAGCGGAGAGGGAACCGGGGCGTGCACCCGAAACGTCCTGTCCGCGATGCACCGGATCGAGTTTACCATCGACGCGGTCCCTCCGTTTCGTCTGGATCTGACGGCGTGGGCGCTTCGACGGCGTCCGGGGAACCTCATTGACCAGTGGGACGGACATGCGTATCGGCGAGTCCTCGGGGACGACGGCGGACTCGCGGTCGTGCGGGTCGAACAGACGGGGCCCCCCGGAGTCGGGCCGGCTCCTGGTCACCGCGGTCGTTCCGAAGCGGTCTCAGGACGCGGCGGGCGCGATCACGGCATCGTTGGACCGGCTGTTGGGACTCGGGCGGGACCTCAGGGAGTTCTACGCAGTGGCGGCGCACGATCCGAGGTTGCTCGACCTCTGCGCACGGTTCCGAGGGCTCAAACCGCCTCGGTTCGCCACGGCGTTCGAGGCCCTGGTGAACGCCATGGCTTGCCAACAAGTCTCCCTCGCTGCGGGCATTCACTTATTGAACCGGCTGGCTGAGCGGTATGGGCGATCCTTCGGGCGCGGCGCCTCGCGAATCTGTGTGCTGCCGCATCCCGAACAACTCGGCCGGTGCCGCGACGATGCCCTCCGGGCCCTCGGATTTAGCCGACACAAGAGCCAAGCGATCATCGAGCTCGCGAGCGCACTCGTCCATCACGGCCTCGATCTGGAAGCCCTGCAGGCGGTACCCGATGCGGGCCTCGTGCCCTGGCTGCGTAGGCTGCGTACGTTGCGCGGCGTGGGACCGTGGACCGCCGAGTATACTCTCTTGGGCGGGTACGGCCGCCTGGACAGCTTTCCCGTGGACGATGTCGGCGGCCGCAACAATTTGCGGCGATGGCTTGGCATCACGGGGCCGTTTGGACCGACACGCGCCCGCCGAGCCCTCGAACGGTGGCGTCCGTACCGGGGCCTGATCTACTTCCATCTGCTCCTCGACGCCCTTGATCGCGCCGGACACCTGCGAACTCCGTCGCCCGCCGACACCTCGCCGACACCTGAACAAGCAGCCTCCGCACTCGCAAGGTCCTGCCCATGCACGACCCGGGATCATTTCTGATGGAATCCGCGCGCCTGCGCTTGACCTTTGGCGAGTGCACGCATCACCGGCGCGGGGGAGGTTCCGCCGCCGACGAACTCGGCCATGATTCTGGCATCGAGCCCCCTGGCCGGGCGGTGGGTGCTTCTGACCGGTGCCAAATGACAAGAAGCGAGATCGCGAGCAACACGATCCCGCTGCCGAACCACATGATCGCGCCGGCAACGTGCTGATCACCGAGTGCGCCAACCGGGGCGAGGCCCGGCACCGCGCCGTAGTGCGGGTAGAGCACGTGACCGGACAGCGTGATCAGCGTGCCGAGCAACGCGCGCTGGGTCATCCCGGCGATCAGATAGGCGCTCAGCACCGAAGGGCTGAGGGACCGGCTGCGCGGCGGGGCCCCAATCACCGGTCACCAGAACAGCAGCCCCGCCGCGAAGAAACAGAGGTGCTGGGCGTTGTGCAGCATCCCGTTGCTCTCGACCGCGTCATACGCGGCGGGCAGGTGCCACAGGATAACCGCGCAGACGAGCCACGCCGGTAGCGACCTCGACGGGAGCGCCCGCCGGAATCTCAGTCCGGCTGAGGGTCCACTGCCACATCCGGGCGGTCACGGCCACCCTATCCGCCGGCACGCCGAGCCGAGCCGCGGCGACCCCGCGGTAGGGCAGCCACCACAGCGAGGCGAGGAACCCGGCGGCGAGCACGACGATCAGCGCCGCGAAGAGGCGGCGCCGGATCGGCCGCCGCAGTAGATGGGGGCGTAGGCGGCCGGCGGGGCTGCCCGCCCGCACGATCGTCCAGGCCAGCCCGATGACCAGGAACCCCATAAACGGCACCCAGGGATCCATCGCCGCCCCCTTCCGTCGCCCTCCCCGCGTGACGCACTTGCACGACCCACAGCCGAGTTTCGTGACGTGGTCACGCCGGTGTTCGCGATGGTGCAAGTACTTGCGCGTCGCGATCGGCAGTCTCGCCCGGGCCGGCCAATGTCCGAACGCACCAACGTGGTCGGCGGTCACATGGCAAACGGCGGGAAGGAATCCTTCGGGTCTGGCGGTTCGTGCGTGCGCCCCTGCGCTGCCTCGTCGCCGGCGCGGACGGTCTCGACGCGGTAGCGGAGGGCTGCCGTATCGACGGAGAACACGCCCTCAGTCGCGGCCGCTATCCGGCCGGCCAAAATCGCATCCGCGTGCGTTTCCACCTGTCCGGCCAGCGTCACGATGTCGTCGCGTACCTGCACCGCCAGATGCGTCGCATCGATCCACAGCTCATGCGTCAGGCGGTAGCGAATCTCGTCACCAATTGCCGTGTCAGTCCGCACGAGCGTCCGGATGACATCCGCCCGGGCCACAATCCCCCTGAGTACGCCGTCCTCCACGATGAGGATCCGATTGATGCCGTGGGTGGCCATCAGTTGAACGAGTTCGCGGACCGGCGCGTCCGGCGTCGCGGTAATCACCGGCGTCGTCATGAAATCAGCCGCCCGCAGCTCCTGCGGGCTGCGAGCGTTCTCCTCGTTGACCCCGTGGCGCCCAAGAAACCCCCGATGCGGCGTCGCCCCGACATGCGCAATGAAGTCGGACTCTGTCACGACGCCGATCGGATGGCCGAACTGGTCCACGATCGGCACTCCGCTGACCCGGTGGCCGACCATAAGGTCTGCGACCTCTTTCACGGTGGCCGCAGGCTGAGCGGTGACCACCGGTGTACTCATGATCTCCCGGGCCCGCAGCATCGCTTCCCGCCCCTTTCTGGTCGACTGACCACCATCATGTCGAGCGGCGACGCTGCAGCACCGATCCCGCCGCCAAACCAGACAGCGCCCGCCCTCACTGCTGGAACGACCCTCCGTGGCTGCCGATGCGTCCGACGGCGCACCAGCCGGCCCCGAATTCGTGCTCGGTCGACCACCGGTGCCGTTAGGGCTGGACGCCACGAGCGCCATCGCCCCAGGGAATCGCGGCCCGCACCGCGACCGCACCCCACCGGATGGCCTCACATGAACTTACTCGGAAACTGCTTCGCGATGGCCTGAGCGAGCGCATCGGAGATCGTGTCGATGTTCTTCAGCATCGGATCCCACGTCCCCGCTTCCTCGTCCAGCTTGCCCGCCGCGGCCGCATTGCACTCCGCGATATGCAACGCCACGTGCGAGCCAAGCAGCGACAGCACCGCGTCCTTCGGCAGGTTGTGGTTCGCAGTGCTCAGGAACGTGGCGAGCGCCTCCCCGTTTTGCGTCATCGCCTTCGCGGCCGCGTTCTCCGCGGCCTCGTCGCCCTTGAGGTCCGCCAAGCAATAGTTTCTCACTGCATTCACGTGGCCTGCAAACAGCGTCGCGAACTGCTGCCCGGCCGCCTCGCCATAGAAGGACGCGACGGCGCCGCCGAATGCCTTCGCGTTGCCGAGGGCTTGACGATACGCAACCGTCGCCTCCGCCGCGTTGCCGGCTTTGGTGGCGATCACCATCGACCGGACCCAAAAGACATGATCGACGAACAGGTTCCGCAGAGTCATGTCCAGGGCCGCGACTTTCGTCGAATTGGGCGCGGCCTGCGCGAAGCTCGCCGTCTGGCCGAGCGGCAACGTGAACAACACCACCGCCATCAGCACCGCCACCAGGAGTGGAGACCGGCTCATGCTTCAGACACCTCCCGAAACGTTGCAAATCGTACGCGATACGACCGCACCGTAACACGCGTGATCGCGCTCATCGTTGCGTTTGAACAAGCATCGTGGCAAGGCTGCGCGTGGCGCATCCGCTGATCTGCGCGTTCGTCTCCTGCCGCCGCTGCGCCTCAGCGATGGGCCCGTGCGACGGCCGACGTGAGTGCCCGTTTGACGTACACTTGCGCCAGGTGCTCTCGGTACTCGGATGTGGCGAAGATATCGTCGCTCAGGTCAATGCCTTCGATGGCCCGGTGGCTCGCACGCTCGATCGCCTCGAGCGTAGGCACCTGACCGGTCAACGCCTGTTCGACCTCCGCGGCGCGGACCGCCTTCGGCCCGGCCCCGGTGATCCCGAGACGGACCGTTTCGGCCGTCCCGTCGGCCGCAAGCGTGATGGCCGCCGCCACGCCGACCACCGGGTAGCCGGACGCCGGGTGCGGAAACTCCGCATACGCCATCCCGGTGCGACTTGGCGGTTTCGGCATCACAATCGCGGTCACGACCTCGTCCGGTCTCAGCGCCGTCGTGAACAGGTCGACAAAGAACTCCGCTGCGGCGACCGTCCGCTCCCCCACCGGTCCGACCGCCGTGATCGCGGCTTCCAGGGCAAGCACAACCGCCGGCATGTTCGAGGCCGGATCGGCGTGCACGATGGACCCGCCGATCGTGCCGCGGTTCCGCACCTGGAGGACTCCGACCGTCGCCGCGGCCTCGGCGAGGCCCGGCAACGACGCCTGAATGACGGGGGACTGCATCAAGGCCCAGTAGGTCGTGGTCGGACCGACCACCACCGAATCGCCAACGTCGCGCACGCCCGAGAGCTCGCGAAGATATTGCACGGCTCTTACGATGTTCTGGTAGCCTGTACACCGGCAAAGGTTGCCTTCCAGACCGTCTCGGATTTCATCGGCGCTCGGGCCGGGATTCTTCTGCAGCAGATCACACGGTGCCATGATCATGCCCGGCGTGCAAAAGCCGCACTGCAAAGCCGTGCATCTCCCAGAAGCCGCGCTGGAGCGGGCGCAGCTCCCGGCCGCGGACCAGCCCCTCGATGGTGGTAATCGCCGCCCCGTCCGCCTGGACCGCCAGGACGGTGCACGACTTGATCGCCGCGCCGTCGAGCAGGATGGTGCAGGTCCCGCACTGGGTGGTGTCGCACCCGATATGCGTCCCCGTGAGGTTCAGCACGTCACAGAGGTAATGCACCAGCAGCAGCCGCGACTCCACCTCGTTGGTGTGCGCCGCCCCATTGACAGTGACCGAGAGCCGGTGCTTCATTGAGGTCGCCCTCCTCGCGGGTCGTTGCGCCTTCTGATTCCCCGCGTATCGCCCCACGCGTGCGGCCGCACCAGCCCGGCGGTCGGGGCGCAGCCCCTCGCGCTCTTAAGCCTGCCACGGATCCCGATGTCCGTCTTGAGAAAACGCAATCATGCCCGCATCTACCTGCTCACGGGCGCCGAGGTGCGTGTCGCGTCTTCGCCCTCGCATCTCAGAGCGCGCGCCTGATTGCGATCAGCTGGCCCAATCACTTCTCCAAGAACGAGTACCACATGCGCGATGTGATCCAGAGGGCCAGCCGGGCCATGGGATACCGCGCCAACTGCTGCGTCATCAGGGCCGCCGGCGCCGTGAGCGACGAGGTCCGCGACCGCCTGCCGGCGTCGGACGACGAGGCGGCCTTCCTGAGCACCTCGGGCGTACGGCGGCGGATCGGTCATCGTCGACCCCGACGGCAATGCGGCAGCCGCGCTACCCGGCGACGAGGAAGCGATCGTGACTGCGGAGTCGGTCTCGGCGAGATCATCTCCGCCAAACTCGTGCGCGACTACACGGCCCACTATAACCGCTCGGAGATCTTCACGTCGTCATGCACACCGAGCGGCCGCATCTGTTCCACAAACGGTCCCAACCGCCCTCGCGCGGCGCTGCGGAGGCCTCCGCACGCTCGGCCGAGCCCGCGGGTCTCGGTACCGAGGCGGCGGCCTCGCCGCTTAGGCCGCGCAGGAAGGTGTCCCGCCCGGTCCGGCACCCCGGATCGCGGAAACGCGGTCGACGTAGCCTCGGCGTCCCAGCGATGCGGAGGAGATACCGGTTGGGAAGGATCCACGAATCCGGCTACCGGCGGTCCGCGGCGACCGCCGCCGGCTGGTACGTCCCGGGAACGGTCCGCATGCTGATGGCTAGGCGGTTCCAGCCGTTGATCGCAACGATCGCAAGCGTCAAGTCCACCAGTTCCTTCTCCGAAAAGAACCGGCGAGCGTCCTCGTACACGTCGTCGGGCGCGTGGCGGTCGGCGATCAGGGTCACCGCCTCGGTCCAGGCGAGGGCCGCCCGTTCGCGCGGACTGAAGAACGGCGTCTCCCGCCACGCGGAGAGCGCGTAGAGCCGTTGCTCATGTTCACCCCGGGCGCGTGCGTCCTTGGTGTGCATGTCGATGCAGTAGGCGCATCCGTTCAACTGCGACGCCCTCGTCCTGATGAGATCGAGCAGCGCGTGGTCGAGCCCGCTCTGCCGCACATATCCCTCCAGGCCCAGCATCGCCTGCACCGCGCCCGGCGCAATCTTCCCGTAGTCGATCCGCGATTGCATTCCGTCCCCTCCTCGTTCTTCGTGCCTGCTTCGCGTCACTTCCACGGTAGCGCGTCCGCAGTATGCGGTCTTTGAGGTAGCGCAACCACGATCGGCGCGAGAGGCGCCGCGGGGCGTCGTGGATCGTGTGGTGCGGGTGCGGCCGCCTCGAATCGAAACACGTCACGTGAGGCGCCGAGATGCCATCCGGCCGGCCCCGAAATCCCGGTTCATCGTTGACCCCGTGTTGCGGGCGGCTCTACTGAGAGATCCACCTGTCCAACTTCTAGCCTCGGTGCGGCGCCGATCCCACCGGTGTTCGGATACCGCAACGACCGACGGGACAGGAAGGCGACTCAACGCCGCGGAACGAGCTGTGCTGCAGGCGCTGCGCGACCTTCGGTTAAGCGCGCCCGAGGATAGACAACGCATGCGTGTTCAACCTTTGGAATCCGATCATGCCCCGGCTGCCGTCAAAGAGGTCTACGCGGACCTCGAGCGGCGGCACGGCCGGGTGTCCACGTTCTACAAGATGCTGGCCTACAAGCCGGCCGTGCTCAAAGCTTGCCTGGAACTCGAGTCGGCGGTCATGGTCGAGGGCGCACTTCCGGACCGGCTCAAGCAACTCGCCTACTTGCGGACCTCGCTTCTGAACGGCTGCGCTCGCTGAGCGCGGGCCCATGCTGCGCAGGCTGCACGGCGCGGATTCACGGAGGCCCAGATCGCGGCGCTCAAAGAGCCGGAGGGTGCCCACTCCGAGATCTTCACCCAGGAGGAGCACGCGGTGCTCCGCTTTACGGACTTGTTGACAAGCTACCCGGGCAATCTCGAGCCGACCGACCTTGACGCGCTGGGCACGTTCTTCTCGCCGGAACAGATCGTTGAACTCGCGGCCACCATCGCGACCGCAAACTGGACGAACCGCATCAACGAAGGACTACAAACCCCCAAGTAGGCGGATCGACCCGCTGCGGACCGCGTGACGCACCAGGGTGGACCGGGTGATCGACGTCATGGTGCCAGTCCTCCCTTCAGCGACACCTTCCGCGCGCAGCGCATCGCATCACGATCGCCCGGCGGCGTCGTGCAGGAGAACCAATTGACAGCGGAACATGCGATCATCGACGACGCGCGCCCCCGTATCGGTGCGGCCGAATCCGGCGTCGCGAGGCCGCTGCAGCCATGACCACGTGCCCGCCGTCGCGCCCAGGCCGAGCGCCATCGCCAGGCGCCGGCCGCCACGCTTGCGCCCGCGCAAAGACCGGCGCAGAATCGACGTGTAGGTTTGTTCGTGAACGATAGGCCAGGCATTGTAGGAGGGACGCCGCAATGGAGGCGCGATCGGGCCTGCCCCTTCATCCGTACCCTGAACCAACCTCCGCGCCGTGCCTCCGCATCGACGGGCTCGTCGCGCATCCGACCGAGGTGGACAGCGCGGCGACGGCCGCGCTGCCGAGGGTCGGGCGCGAAGCGCCGTTCACGTGCGAGGAAGGGTGGACGGTGCCCCGCATCCGATGGGGAGGCGTCCGGCTGGCGGACGTCATCGTGCTTGCGGCGCCGCGGTCCTCGGCGCGCTACGTCCGCGTGCACGCGGGCGCCTACGTCGTCCCGGTGGCGGTCGCGGAGGCGGCGGAGGCGCTCTTGTGCGACGAGATGGACGGCCACCCGCTCACGCGCGCGCACGGCGGGCCCTGGCGGCTGGTGGTCCCCGGCCGCGAGTGCTTCACGAGCGTCAAGTGGGTGGCCCGGCTGGAGTTGACTGACGATGCCGGCGAGTCCACCGGCGAGCGCATCGCCCGCGGCCGGCTCGCCCCGCGAGCCCGTTAAGGGTTCGCGCGCGAGGCGCGGGCAAGCAGTTGCGTCAACTCCGCGACACGGCAATCTTCCAGGCGGGCCACGGCGTCGACGAGCGCTCGGCGCAGGTCGCTGCCGGCATGCGAGGGCGCGACACGGTGAAACTTCTCCGCCGCACCGGCCCACGACAGCGGGCGGGTGTGAAATCCCTCGTAGTCGGACTTCTCCAACTCGACGGTGAGTCCGCGTTCGAGCCGGATGCGGATCCGGCAAGGCATGTGCTCGGGAAACTGCCGGCTGTAGTCCGCGGACGGCCGGACCGTCACCCGCCGCAGCAGCGACTGCACATCGTCGCGCCGGAGACGCTCCAACCGGTACTGCGCCGGGGTCACCTCCCCGTCCAGCAGCGCGACCGCGACCATGTAGGGGAGGCTGTGATCGGCCTCCTCCTTGGTTCGGACGCGGCGCTTGTCCCCCTCCTCGCCCCCGCCGATGATGTGGTACGCCACGTCGAAGATGTCGATCTCCACCGCGGCGATCTCCGGTCCCGCCAAGCCGTGCATCCGCTTCAACTCGAGGGCGCCCTCGATGGCCGACTGCGAGTGGATCTCGGCGTTGAACCGCTTCACGATCGTCCGCGTGGCCCGTTCAAGGTCTTCCGCCGCCCAATCGACGGCGAACCGGCCGGCGATCGCCTCCATGAAGCCCTTGTTACCCTCGAACACCTCAGCCGGGCCCGTGAGCCCGCGCATCGCCAGGAACGTCGCGTGGGTGCAGGCAAACGCCGCGTTCGGGAACGCCAGCCCCTTCCAGTGCGAGAGCGCCCCGGTGCGGGTGACGCGGAGCGCGTTGAACGCCGTGCCGCACATCGCCAGGGCGTTGGCCGTGGCCCGGGCGTCGAGGCCGAGCGCCTTGGACACCCCCGCCGCGACCGAGTACGCGCCGTGCGTGACGTGATCGAACCCGCGGGCCCGCACCGGCGCCGCGTCGCTGAGCCGGCACTGCACCTGGTAGGCGACGGCGAGGGCGGCGAGCAGCTCGCGGCCGCTCCGGCCGGCGTACTCCGCGCCCGCCAGCACCGCCCCCAGGTTGTCGCTCGGGTGGCACGTCTCGCCGGGTGCCAGGTAGCTGTCGTTGAAGTCGAGGTACCGGACCAGGGCGCTGTTGTAGAAGGCGGCGCGGTCGGGAGCCGTGCGGCCGCCGCCGATCAAGGTGCAGCGCTCCGTGCCGCCGAACTCCTGCACCTGCGCCAGGACGGCCCTGACCGGCTCGCCGTCGAGCGCGCCGAGCGCGCAGCCGAGGGCGTCCAGGATGCGGACCTTGAGGGCCTGCCGGGCGGCAGCGGAGAGGTCCTCGTACGACGCGCGCACGACGAACCCCGCGAGATCGTCCACGATCGTCATCATGCGACCCTCCGTCACGACGTACACGCAGGGGAGCGCCGCGGGGCCATGCCGGAGGCGAGGTGAGGACGATGAGTGAACGGCCGTTCGCGTTTGTCCGCACAAACGAGCGCGAGGGGAAGCCGCGGTCGCGCGGCGTCACCGAGATCCGCGGCCCATACTATACCCCCATGGGGCGCCGCTATCTCGAGGATCTCCTGGAAACGATGGGCGAGTACGTCGACAGTTTGAAATTCGCCGGCGGCTCGTTCGCGCTCATGCCCGGCGCGGCGCTGCGCGCGATCGTCGACCTCGCCCACCGCCACGCCGTGCTGGTGTCCACCGGCGGCTTCATCGAGCGGATCCTCGGGCAGGGACGGGAGGCGATCGACCGATACGTGCGGACGTGCACGGACCTCGGCTTCGACATCATCGAGATCTCGAGCGGGTTCATTACGATCCCGACCGACGACTGGCTGCGGCTGGTGGACACGGTGCAACGGGCCGGGTTGAAGGCCAAGCCCGAGGTCGGCATCCAGTTCGGCGCGGGCGGCGCGAGCGCCGTGGAGGCCCTCGCAACCGAGGGGACGCGCGACGTCGGGTGGGCCATTCACCAGGCGAAGCGATTCCTCGACGCCGGCGCGTACATGATCATGATCGAGTCGGAGGGGATCACGGAGCAGGTCAAGGTCTGGCGCACGGACGCGGCCGCCCGGATCATCCAGGCGCTCGGGCTCGAACAGGTGATGTTCGAGGCGGCCGATCCCGACGTGTTCGGCTGGTACGTGAAGAACTACGGTCCCGAGGTCAACCTGTTCGTTGATCACAGCCAGATCGTCCAACTCGAGTGCCTCCGTTCCGGGCTCTGGGGCACGCAAAGCCTCTGGGGACGCGTGCTGACCTACAAGGGGTGACCCGAGCGCCCGGACGCGCCCGCCGCCCCTATCCCTCGAGCAGGAGCTGCTCCGGCGCTTCGATCAGCGCGCGGATGTGCGCCAGGAACTGGACCGCCTCCCGTCCGTCCACGAGGCGGTGATCGTACGTGAGCGCCACGTACATCATCGGCCGAACGACCACCTGCCCGTCGCGCGCGACCGGCCGTTCGGTGATGCGATGCAGGCCCAGGATCGCGGCCTGCGGCGGGTTGAGCAGCGGCGTGCTCATCAGCGAGCCGAACACCCCGCCGTTCGTGATCGTGAACGTCCCGCCGCGCAGGTCGTCCAGCGTCAGCGTCCGCTGCTCCGCCCGCGCCGCGACGTCCCGGATCGCGCGCTCCACCTCGACCATGGACCGGCGATCGGCGTCCCGCACGACCGGCACGACCAGGCCCTCGCGCGCGCCGATCGCGATGCCGATGTCGTAGTAGTGCTTCACGACGATCTCGTCCCCCTGAATTTCCGCGTTGACGTGAGGGGACGCCCGGAGCGCCGCGACCGCGGCCCGGACGAAGAACGCGACGATCCCCGGCGACACGCCGTGGCGCGCCTCGAGCGCCGCCCTGTGCCGGGCCCGCACCTCCATCATCGCGCCCATGTCGATCTCGTTGAACGTGGTGAGCGCCGCGGCGGTCTCGCGCACCTCGACGAGACGCCGGGCGATCGTCAGGCGCCGCAACGACATCCGGATCCGCTCTTCGGGCCGGGTCGTCGCCGCCGGCATGGCGGCCCCGGCGGCCGCCGGGGCCGCGGGACGCGGCGGCGTGCTCACGGCGGCGACGCCGGACGCGTCCCGCCGCTGCAGGTAGAGCTCCACGTCCTCCTTGGTCACGCGGCCGCCCGGTCCCGTCCCGGCGAGCGAGGCGGCGTCGATCCCGTGCTCCGCCGCCAGCCGCCTCGCGATCGGGGTCGGCTGCGGCTTTCCCGGCGGCGCGGCCGCCTCCTCCGCCGGCGGGGGCGGCTCGGGCAGCGCCGAACGCGGCTGCGGTGCCGCGGGTGAGGCCGGGCGCGCCGCGGCGGCAGGCTCCGCGGGCGCGGCGGCGGTCTCGTCGATCGTCCCGATGACGTCCCCGGGCCGGACGTCTTCGCCCTCACGCCGCGCAACGCGCGCCAGCGTGCCGGTGGTCTCGGCACCGATCTCGAAGTTGACTTTCTCGGTCTCCAGTTCCGCCACCGCCTCGCCGGCATGGACGGCCTCGCCTTCTCGCTTCAGCCAGCGCGCGATCCGGGCCTGCAGCACGGACTCGCTGAGCGTCGGTACGACGATGTCAACGGTCATCGGCGCTCACCATGCTCCGTCCTTCCACCCCCGCCGGGGAGAGGGGCAGCTCCGCCGGCGGCGCCGGCGGCTCGAACGCGCGCCGGAGCAGGCTCCGCTGCGTCGTCACATGCCGCGCGCGCGAGCCGTCAGCCGGGCTTGAGTTCGCCGGCCGGCTGATGCAGTCGAGGCGCCAGCGGCGCGTCCCCGCGAGCGCGCCGAGCAAGGCCGCCACGAACGGCCACGCCCCCATGTTCCGCGGCTCCTCCTGCACCCAGCGGACTGTCTCGAGGCGAGGATAGCGGTCCAGCACGGCCCGCAGGGCGGCGGCGGGGAAGGGGTACAGTTGCTCGAGCCGCACCACCGCGACGTCCGGGCGCCCCCGCCGGAGTTCGCTCTCGTCCAGCTCGACCGTAACCTTCCCGCTGCCGAGCAGCACGCAGCGCACCGCCTCTGCCCGGGCCTCGACGTCGGCGTCGTCGAGCACCGGCATCCACCGGCCGTCCGAAAGCGTCCGCGGCGGCGACGCGGCGCGCGGATGCCGGAGCAGGCTCTTCGGCGTCATGACCACGAGCGGCAGCGGATCCGTCCGCAGCAGCGCAGCCTGACGCCGCAGCAGATGGAAGTACTGCGCCGCCGTCGTAGGCACGGCCACCCGCAGATTCGTCTCCGCGGCGAGTGCGAGAAAGCGCTCGAGCCGGCCGCTCGAGTGGTCGGGCCCCTGTCCTTCCGCGCCGTGCGGCAGCAGCAACACTAGCGACGGGGTCTGCCCCCACTTCGCGCGCGCCGAGACGATGAATTCGTCCACCACGGTCTGGGCGTTGTTGACGAAGTCGCCGTACTGGGCCTCCCAGACCACCAGCCGGGCCGGCTCCTGCACGTTGTACCCGTACTCGAACGCGAGGGCGGCGTTCTCGCTGAGCGGGCTGTTGCAGATCTCAAAAGATGCCCGCGCCCGGGGAAGAGACGCGAGCGGACCCCACGCCGCCCCGGTGCGGATATCGTGGAACACCGCGTGCCGCTGACTGAACGCCGCGCGTTCGGTGTCCTGGCCTGTGAACCGCACGGACACTCCGTCCTCCAGGATCGCAGCTAGCGCGAGCTGCTCCGCAAGCGCCCAGTCGATTCCGGGACGGTCCGGGTCGTCGAGCACCGTGCGCCGCCGCGCGATGCTCTGGAGAATCTTGGGGTGGCACGTAAATCCGGACGGCACGTCGAGCAGCGCATGGTGCAACGCCCGCAGCCGGTCCGCGGGCACCGCCGTCGGCACGTGTTCGGTCGGCTCGGCCGGAGGCGGCGGGGGCGGAGCCTCGTCCGGCGCCGCGGCCGGCGACGTGAGCGATGCCAGCGTCTGCTGCAGCGCGGCCAGGCGACTCCGCACCGCCTCCTGTGCCCGCCGGGCCTCGATCTGCCCCCGCTGGACGAGCGCGCGCACCCACAGCGCGCGCACCGTCGGATGGGCGCGGATGAGTTCGTACATGCGTGGCTGCGTGAACGACGGTTCGTCGCCTTCGTTATGGCCGTGCCGACGATAACCCACGAGGTCGATGAGAAAGTCTTTGCCGAATTCGCGGCGGTAGGCCCAGGCCAGACGCGCGGCCTCGAGGCACCCCTCGGGATCGTCCCCGTTGACGTGGACCACCGGGATCTCGAATCCGCGGGCGAGATCGCTCGCGTACACGGTGCCGTGCGCGTCCTCAGGCGTCGTCGTAAACCCGAGCTGGTTGTTGAGCACGAGATGGATCGTCCCGCCGACGTTGTACGCGCGCAGGCGGGCGAGGTTGAGCGTTTCGGCCACCACACCCTGGCCGGGAAACGCGGTATCCCCGTGGATCAGCACCGGGAGCACGGCGCGGGCGTCGACGCGCGGGGGACCGGGGTGGTCGGTTCGCGTGGCGGCCGCCCGGGCCATGCCGAGCACGACCGGGTCGACCGCCTCGAGATGACTGGGATTGGGCGCAAGCGTTACCGTCATCCCCCCGGTCGCGTCGGGCGGGCGGCGGGCGCCGCGATGATACGGGACATCGCCCGTCCACCCCAGATCGTCGCGAACGTGCGCGTCTCGGACCGACTCCTTGAACTCCGCCAGGATCGCCACGTACGATTTGCCCAGGACGTGCGCCAGGACGTTCAGGCGGCCCCGATGGGCCATCCCCACCAGCACCATCCGCACCCCGTGCTCCGCCGCCCTTGCGATCACCTCGTCGAGCATCGGCACCAGCATGTCCGTGCCTTCGAGCGAAAATCGGGTTCGGCCCGGGAACGCCCGATGCAGGAACTGCTCGAACGTCTCCACTTCGGTGAGCCGCTCGAGGAGCGCCACGACGTCCACCGGACCCGCGGGAGGCCGCCACCGTGCCGCTTCGATCGCGTCCCGCAGCCACGCGCGCTCCGCGGGTGCCCGGAGGTGGTCGTACTCGTAGCCGACCGTCGCGGTATACACGCGCCGCAGGGCCGTGATCGCATCCAGCGCATTCGCACTCCCGGACGCGAGGGGACCTCCCACGACCTCCGCGGGCAAGTCACGCAGGCTCCGCTCGGTCAGGCCGTGCGCTGCCGGGTCCAGGGCGGGGTGCCCGGGACATGGTCGTCCCAGCGGGTCGAGCTGCGCGGCGAGGTGGCCGTACACGCGGATCGCCCGCGCGAGGCGCACCGCCCCCATCACGGCGGGGAGCGCCTGACGCCCCGGCGGGACCATCCCGGCCGGACCGGCCCAACGGCCGAAATACGCTCGGGTCGCCGCATCGACGGAAGCCGGGTCGTCCCGGGAGCGCGCATACAACTCCGCGAGATATCCGGCGTTGAGCGCTCCGAATTCGTCGCGTGCGTTCATCGTCATCCCGTCCGGGCGCATCTCGGTGGCGGCGTGATCCGCCTCTCTGGCGGGCGGCTTGATCGCAATCGCGCGCCGACGACGCCAGACCAATGAGCTCCCCGCGTGACAATCACGATGTCTTCGAGACCACTTCCGTGCGCAGAATCGTGCATCCTGCGCAGAAGACTCGCACTCCCCCCGAGCGCAGGGCCGCGAGGCCGAACCCGCATCTCTATCGCCGTCCTCCGTGACGATCTGAGCATGGACCTGGCGCGATACGGTCGGACTCACGATACCCGAGCGCGTCATAGAGGTGCAACTTCCGATAGCACCCACCAAAGGTTCCCCCTGGGGTGGCCACGACGGCGGTGTTGTAGACACGCCTGGGGTCGCTGGGATTACGCTCGAACATGCCGGCGACGATCGTGATCCGATGTGCGGCCGCCCACGTGCGAAGTTGCAGCACAAAGGGGCCATCCAGGGGCTCCGCGACCGGCACCAACGATTCGCCCGGATCGCCGAAGTGCGCCATCGCGCCCTCGGGAAACGCGACGAGCTGCGCCCCGCGCTCCGACGCGTAGACCACCGCCGCGCCGATCTCCCGAAGGTTCGTCTGTTTGTCACCGCCTACTTCGATCTGAGCGAGGGCAATGACCATAGCATCACACCTCCTGGCATCGTCTAGCGGCTACGCCGGCGCACGTGATGCTGCACTCCCGCCCTGGGCGAGCGGGCGCTCCGGGTGGATGAACCACCACAGAACCGCCCCAAATACACCGGCCAGGGCCATCACCAACAAGGCCGTCGTCCAGTGCGCGGTCAACCCCACCAGCAGCGCGGTGAAAATGGGGCCGAGCGCAGACGCGAAGTTCCCCCAGAAGTTCGTCCAGCCGGCCACCGACGCGGTGAGGGTCGGGGCCAAGTTCTGGGTGGCCGACCAAATGGAGACCTGGGTGAGGCCGACCGCGTCGAGCGAGATCATGAGGCAGACGATGAGCAGCGCCGGGTCGACCACCCGGGAGGCCAGGATCAGGAAGAGCGCGCTGATGACGAACCCGGCCATCGCAAGCGGGACTCGCGCCGCCCATTTGGATCGGGTGCGGCGGTAAATCCGGTCCGCGAGCGAGCCGGTCACGAAAACCATGATGAAGAGCGCGACCCAGGGCAATGACTGGAGGAAGCCCATTTGGGCGAGCGAAAAGTGACGCTGCTGCACGAGGTACGTTGGCAGCCACGTCGTGTAAAAGCTCTGGATCAGAATCAGGAAGAAGTACTGGAGCCCGATCGCCCAGAACTGCGGGCTCCGGATGAACCGCCGCCACGCACGAGGCCCGACCTCCGCCCTGGGCGAGGGGACCTGCCCCCGTGCGATGTACGCGGCTTCTGCGCGCCCGACCCTGGGATGCTGCTCCGGAGCGTCGCGGAAAAAGTGCCACCATAGGGCTGCGGTGACAAGCCCGACGATCCCGTACAGGTAGAATGCCCACTGCCACCCCAAGCTCGTGATGATGAGCACGGTCAAAGGGCCGCCGATGATCGGCCCGAGGTAGAGACCGCCCAGCAGGATGGAATTCGCCTTGCCGCGCTCCTCGTCAGGAAACCACTCACGAATGGCGTACACTGAGCTGGGCCAATCCGCAGCCTGTCCGATCCCGAGCAGCCCCCGGACGGCGACGAACGATCCGACGCTCCAGCCGAGCGGGGTCAGGATCGTCAGCAGTGACCACCATCCGTTGGCCCATGTCAGAAGCCGGCGCGCGCCGAACCGCTCGGCGAGCAGCCCGCCGGGTACCTGGAGAAACGAGTACGTCCAGGCGAAGCTGGTCAGGATCAACGAAACCTCGAACAGCGTGAAGTGGAACCGACGCTGGATGATCGGTGCTGCGATGACGATGTTGGTCCTGTCGAGCGACATCACGAACGTGAGCGGAAACAGAATGAACGCCATGATCGCCCACCGGACGTGTCCAACAGGAACCCCAGACCTCGGAACCGGTGGCGACATCTGGGTGACGGAATCATTCATCTGCCTGACCCGTCTGACGCACGGTCAGACCACGCTCGAAGTGCTGGCGTGCTCCGCTGAGCGTCGCGAGGGATTCCCCCGCATCGAGACGCTGCCTGAGCGCCACTTCATTTCGCTCTTGCTCGGCCAGAATCGGCGCAAAATACGCGGCCCGCTCGGCAGGCAAGACCGCGATCCCGTTCTCATCGCCGAAGATGACATCGCCAGGGCGAATCACGACGCCCCCAACGGCGATGGGAACATTGATCGCGCCCTCGAGACCGAGAATGCGCGTCGTGAGAGCCGAGATTGTTCGGTAGTATATGGGAAATGCGAGCGCTATGATCTCCGTCACATCGGTCATCGCCCCCGAGACCACAGCCCCGGCGACCCGCGCTTCATCGCCGCATAGGAGACACCCCCGCCCCAGCACGCACGGTCGGCACCACCTGACTGGTCCACGACAACCACATCACCAGGACGGATGAGGTCGAGGGCGCAGTGCACCGCGGTCGAATCCATGTGCGGGATTTTCACCGTCACGGCGGGACCCACGAGCTTGACGGGGCGTATGGTCGGCGTCAAGCTACGAACAAACCCGAAGTCAGTCAAATGCCCGAGAGTAGACGGGCTCACGTTGCTCAAAGCGTCGATGACCGCCGAGTCAACATCGATACGGGGGTGCGCGATAAACACGGTGCTCCTCCCTCCCCACGAGCCTCATCGGTACCCCGCGGCGCCACGATCCGGGCGCTTAGTGCCGGGTCTGGCTCGCCGTTATCACCTGTTCGCATCTTGCCTCCGCAGAATACGCGGCCGCCGGGAAGCGACGATAGAATCCCTCGCGCGCCTCCACTCGCATCTCCGTTGCCACCGAGCCGACAATCAAGGCGAGCGCCGCCACAAAGTTCGGCAGGCTGCACCCAGTCCGCATCGACTCATCGATCAACTGCAGTGCGACGGCGTTCGCGCGTTCGCGTCGTGCGCGCAGCGCAGATAGAAATCGTCCTTTCGGTATCTTGTTTTGCATAGGCTTTCCCCGCCCCGGCCCAGGACATCTCGGTGGGTCGAGCATACGATCAAGGCCTTGGCGGATCGTTGCGATACTGCAAGCTCCGGGAAGCAAATCGCCGGTCGGATCCGAGAGGCGCCACGGCGGTGCGTGCGGACGGAAGACAGGACCGTCTAGGCCGAGTGCCCGGATGCTCACGCGCTGCGCGTGGCGTACTCGTCGATCTTGCCGATCGCCGCGGCAATCGAGGCATCGAGGCGCCCAAGCACCGCCTCGGCGGTCTCGCCAGGCGCCGGGTACGACGCGATCTTGGTGCGCAGCACGAGCCGATCCTCGCCAAACAAACGGGTCACCAGCGAGTCGCAGGTCAGCACCGGTTCCATCGCCTTGACGTACTCACGCGCCTTCGCGTCTGAGGCACGCGCAAGCAGCACCACAAACCGGCCCGTCTCGTCATGGAAGAATAGACTGCCCGCCGGAAGGTTCTGGCCGATCCGTCCGGCGAGATGATGCAGGCTGGCGATCCATACGGCTTCCGTCATGGCCGCCGGGCGCGTGGCTACCTCCCACAAGACCAACGCCAGTTCGAAGCCGAGCGAGCGCGCTCGACCGATCTCGTCGTCCACCATCATCGGCATCGCTGCCCAGGGATAGCGCGCGCGCCACGGGCTGTCGGCCCCGTTCCAACCGGCGATCTCGGCCAGGATCCGATCGAGCGCCTCCGGGTCGCGGAGCCGCGCCTCCTGCGCGGACGCCGATCGTCCGATGCCGTTCGGCGGGTCTTGAGAGTTGGCGCCGAGCTCGGCGCGGGGTTGCTCTTGGCCGACGCACCGTCCCGACAACGGCTTGAGCGAGACCCACCGGGCCCACTCGAACGGCAGGGTCCGTGATCCCGGTCGCACGGGCCAGTGCGCGCAACGCCCGGCGGTCGGGGACATCCACCCCGGTTTCCCACGCGTGGACCTGTCCGCGCGGCAGCCGGAGCTGGAGCTCGACTTCGGGAGCGTCCCGGCGCCAGCGAATCCGCCACCGGCGCAGCGAATTGCCCGCGTACCATTCCTGGACACGGACATCCGTGATGCACCCCTCGCCGCCCTTGCCCATCTCCCCCACCCCTCACCGCTCACAGAATATCGCGAGCAGTTCCGCGGATCGTTGCGCGGCAGCAAACGCGGCTCTGCAGGCGCAGTATCTCCGGGGAGCCGTCGCGGTGCGCGGATGCGGACGGTTACGATGAGACGGGAGCGCGCTGTCGGCGGCGCGCTCGCCGCGCGGAGCCGCGATCGCGCTCGGGCCGGTGACCGCGGCCGCGCCGCGTCCGGCGCGCTGCTGGCGGAACGTCACTCGCGGGTCGCGGGCGGAGGCCTTCCCGAGGTGGAACAGAGCGAACCGGAGGGTGAGCGCCGCAGCGGTGCCGAGGGCCGCGGTGAGGAGCCGGCGGGGCCGAGACCGGCTGCAGGAATCACCGACAGGAACAATCCGGCCACTTCCAGCGCCTTGGCCGTGCTCCAGAGCGTGCCGGCGACGCCTCGCCGCAGCAGACGCCCCACGCCGTCGATCGCGGAGACGTCCCGCTCGACGGCGGTCATCGCCGCGAGCGCGGCGATCTGGCCGATCGTCCCAAACCGGCGGACCATGGCTGTCGAACGTCTGCCGCCCCGCGCACTGCGCGACAGCCCAAACGACGGCGGCGGTCCCCGCGACCCCGCCGGTGTAGAAATACGCTGGCACCGTCCAAATCCAGACCGGTTCCTTGATCACCGGGCAATCATAATACGTGGGGGTGCTCGCACGAGGCGGCGTTTTCGTCCACTGCGACACCGGCTCGACGGGCACCCGGGCGGGTCTGTTGCTCAGCCCTCGAGCACGATCCGCGTGCGGGTCGGACCGACGGCCCCGAGGTCGCGGGGCAGCGCGCCGCGCGATATGCGCCAGAGCGCCTGCGAGTTCCACCCGGTGGGGGCGCCGGGGTGCCGGCCGCGGAGCCCGGCGCCCGAGTATGTTCGTACTGCCGGCCGCGCCGTGCGCGTTGGTGCCGTGTGCGGGGGCGGCGCGCGCGACCTGTTAAGCATCCCGCCGCTCGCCGCCGGTCCCGTGCCGGCATCGCGCTCCGGCAGTTCGAAGGCGAGGAAAACCCGCCGCCTGATCTCGAGCGCGTCCTCGGCCGTCTTGAGGCCGGGCGCGAGGGCCTCCCATTCGGGGGGCCCGAAGTATGAATGGCGGGCGCCCGTGGAGACGACGTAGTCGTAGTCGAGCCACCGTCCGTCGAACGCGATCCGGCGCGCCGCGACGTCGATCTCCGTGACCTCGCCGAGGATCACGTCCACGTTGGTGTGGCACCGCAGGATCGCTCGAACGGGATAGGCGATCTGGGCACCGTTGGTGCCCACCTGGCAGAGGAGCGGCTGGAACGTGTGGTGGTTCTCGCGGTCCACCAGCGTCATGCGGACCGGATGCCGGGCAAAAGCGCGGGCGACCGCCAGGCCGTCAAAGCCGCCGCCGATGATGACCACGCGGCCGGCTTGCCCGTTTATGCGGGAACGCCTCCTCAGGCGATCGAATCTCGCGGCGGCACACTCCGCGCGCGGCCATTGGGCGCCATGGCGCGGATAGGTGTTCTCAACACGGGTGCAGTTTCCTCCGGCGAGCCAGCATCGGGCGCGGATCGAGGGCGCCGAGCGGGACAATCACAGAGGCGCTACCCGCGCCATTGAGAGATCGGCGGCTCAACGAATGCGTGCCGCCGCGGGCCGGACTGTTGTCGGAGAGTAGGGGGATTGACGTCCGTTCGAGCCGTGGTACTTGTTCAGTATGCGACCGTTCAGGACACCCCCACGGTCAGCATATCCCAGGCGTTGTAGAAATAGCCTTGCGGGTTCCACAGCGCCTCGCGCGGCTGCGTGCGGCCCCGTGAGTCCGTCGCGCGCACGGCAAGGACGTGGCTTCCCGGGCCCAGGGTCGCCGCGAATGCCCACTGGTACCACGCATACGCGGTGCCGGGCGTCGTGATTCGGGCCGGCTGCCACGCGCCGCCGTCCACCGAGACCTCCACCGCGGCGATCGTCGTCTCCCCCGCGTAGGCGACACCGGTAAAGGCTGCGGGGCCGGCCGGCACCGTCGCGCCCGTGACCGGCGACGTGAAGAACGAGTTGACCGGGAACACCGTAGTCGGGACAAAATCCTGCGCGAAGTTGAAGTTCTTGTCCGCCGGATTGATCGGCACCAGGTTGATACGGTACAGGTCCTTCATGTACGGCCCGTTCCACTCCTGTTCGACCACGTGAACCGACTTGATCCACTTCACATTGACCGACCCCACCCATCCCGGCACCAGGGCACGGACGGGAAATCCGTGGAGGACCGGGAGGGGTTGCCCGTTCATCTCGAACACGAGGAGCGTGTTCGGATCGAGGGCCTTCTCGATCGGGACGCTGCGGACGTAGGGCGGCGCCTGGCCGTGCGGGTCGTTCCCCTCGAACGCGACGTGGTGCGCCTTGAGCGTTGGGGCGGCCGACAGGAGCACGTCACGCAAGCAAATGCCTGTCCATCGGGCGTTTCCGATGGCGCCGCGATCCCATTGGCCGCCCGCCGCCTTCGGCTGGAAGTGCCCGCGCCGGTTGCCGGCGCACTGGAGCCAGGCGGTCAGTTCGACCCGCTGGAACCGCTGGACGTCCGCCCACCCGAGGCGCAGGGGCTGCCCGACCTCTCCGTCCACGGTCATCTGCCAGGTGTCGCGGCTGAGCTGCGCGTACCCGGGCAGGTGCAGCCGCACGAAGAACCATTCGTCGGGCGTGATCCAGGTACGTAGCTGCGGGATCGGCGTCTCCAGGTTGATCGGAGACCGGCTGATGACCCGCATGCCCGCCGCGACCCCGGGGAACCCCGCCTCCTTCGCCAAGGCACGGCGAACCGGCGCCCAGGGCGCACCGAGCGCGGCCGCGCCGGCGATCGCCCCCGATCGAGCGAGCAGCCCCCGCCGCGTCAGGCGGAGGCCGTCCTCCGCGTCGAGCCATGGAACGTGGATGCGGCTCATCTGTCTCCCCTCCTCGATGCCAGCGTCCCGCGCCCCGCCCCGCGTCATTTTGTCGCCGCGGACGGCACCGATAGTCCGTCCACCACATCGAGCTCGTCCCACATGCCGATCAACGCGTGGCCGGGAACCCCGCAGACGAGGGCGTACATCCCGGCGGTGCGGGCGGTGAACCGGAAGTGCAACGGCGGATCGTGCGCGGTGATGCCGGTATCGAAACCCGACGGCGCCGCGTCGGGGAACGCCGGGGTGAAACCGCTGCCCTTCGTGCGCTGATCCCACGGGCAACCAGTACACTGTGGGAGACGTCCGCCGCCACGTTCCGCATAGTGACCTGCACGGTGGCCCCGGCCGGCACCTTCACGATCAGCGCGCCGCCGGCGTAGCCGTTGAAGTTGTACCCGTTCGCCTGACCCGCGGTCAGGTCTAGGGTCACGGTGCGCGCCGCCGCATTGTAGCCGATCGCGGGCGGCGTGCTGGCGGCGAGCGCGGAAGGCCGGACTGCCGCCACCAGCGTCAGCGCGAGCGCGACCAGCCAGGGGCGGCGCACGTACTTCAGGAACAGCCAGCCGGCGACCACGTTGTGCATCGCCCGTCGCGAGCCTCATGAACCCGTGCGTGTGACCGCGACTCGACGCCCCCGCCGTTCTGGATAGCCTCTCAGTTACACTGATCCTACAGCGTACAGCTTGCAATTGCGCGCAGGGTACGTCGTTGCGAATACGCAACGACCCGGCCCGATTGGAAGCCGGATCGCGTGCCGCGCACCACGAGGGTGCGACCGTGGTGACCACGGAAGGCTCACGGCATCTTCTTGACGGCCACGTCCGATGCCGGCCGAGCGCTCCAGAGCAGGTACGGCAGGCCGGTGGCCCGGTTGAGGACGAATCCCTGCGCCAGCACGAGCACCACGGCCGTCATCAACACCGCGAGCTGGCCGGGCTGCGTGAGCAGGCCCAGGCTCACGATCAGTATGGTGGCGCCACTGGCAGAATCAAGCGCCCATCGCGGCAGTCCAACTCGCCGGGATCAGAATGCCAGCACAAGGCTGGCGATGGCAGCGATGGAGTAGTGGAACAGCGGGCTATCCCACAAGACAGGTACCGTCGTGCGGCTGCGTCGAGGAGCGCGTCCGAGAACTCACCGAGGAAGGAGAGAATCGGGCGCCCGCCCGATGGTCGCATCGATGCTGCACGGATATGAATACGTATCGAAGCGGAAATTTGCACGCATTCGCGCGGATCCAGGATGTCGCATGGTGCCTGGGAACGTACACGAGACGGCAGACCGCCCGCCCTTCCGCGAGGCGGGCGGTGGTTTGAGCGGTCGACGGACGCCGTCCTGTTCATCCTGGCGACGTGACTGATGCTGGCGTGGCGGGTCCGGGCTGCGCTCGACATGCGGGCATCCCGGAGTGCTGTTTGTACGTCGTCGGGAACACGAGCCCGCGCAAGCGGGATGACCCACCCGTCCGCGGCGAAGTGAGTCGATCCGCATCGTGTGGGCGATGATGGCGCAGGGCGCGGATGCGGGTCCCGTTATCGGCGCGGCGCGGTCGGGGTCAGCGACGGCCGCGGACGCACCGCACTGCGGTACCCCCGGTAGACGATCCAGGGCCGCCCGAGATAGAGCACGGGATAGCTCCACGCGTGGACGAGCCGGCTGAACGGCCACAGGGCGATGAGGAACCAAGCGCTGATCGCGTGGGCCTGGTACAGCCACGGGGCGGTCGCCATCAGTTCCGGGTGCGGGTCGGCCGCGAAGAGGCCACGGAACCAGATCGCGACCGTCGCGCGGTAATCGTACCCCGGCCCGATCAGGTTGACGGCGATCGTCTCCGCGGCGCCGAGCCCGATGATCACGATCAGCAGCACGTAGACGGCAACGTCCACGCGGCTGGTCGTGACCGCCACCCGGCGCACCGCCACGCGCCGGTACACGAGGATCACGAGACCGATCCCGATCGCGACGATCGCGACCGTGCCGGCCACGGCCGAGAAGACGTGGTAGGTCGCTTCGGAGACGCCGATCGCGGCGGTCCAACTGGCCGGGATCAGGATACCGATCACGTGTCCGGCGATAGCGGCCAGGGTCCCGTAGTGGAACAGCGGGCTGCCCCACATGAGCAGGCGCCGCTCCTGCAGCTGCGTCGAGAGGCTCGTCCAGCCGAACTGGTCGTGCCGCCACCGCCACGCGTGGCCGACCGCAAACACCGCGATGGCCAGGTAGGGCAACACGATCCAGGCAAGCAAGGTGGCGCTGGTCACGTCGTTGGCTCGGTCACGCCCGCCCGTCGGGCCACCCCGAGCGCGCCGGCGCGAACGGCTCGAGCCCCACCGACTCCGTGGGCGCCCCGTCCGCGGCGAGCCGGGTCACGAGCTCGCGCATCCGCCTGTCGAGCGGCGGCAGCGTGAGCCGGATCGCTTCGACCGCGGCCGCGTACGGACTCCCGGTGTTTACGAGCGCGCGGTGGAGGAGTTCCAGGCCCGGCCGGCACTCGGCCAAGACGGCCACGGCGGCCTCCGGCGGAGCCTCCGAGGCGAACTCGAGGACGAGCGGCAGGTAGTCCGGCAGTTCGCGGGTCGTAGGCGCCAACCCGGCGGCGGCGTAGAGATGCCGGAGGCGCACCAGCGCCATGCCGCGCTGGCGGCGGTCACCGTAGACATAGTAGGTGAGGTAGAGCGTGCTGCGCTTGCTCAGGTCGAACGTCGCGACGTAGTGCTGCAGCAACGCCGAAGCCGGGGTGCCGGTCCAGTACCCTAGGAACGGCTCCAGCGCGCGCCGGGCCGGTGACTCGGGCAACGCACGCCCCGCGACCGCGAGCTCGGCGCGCGCTTCGAGCATATCGGCCGACGGATACTGCAGCAACGCCGACAGCAGTTTGTAGAGGTGGGCCCACGCCGGGGCCGAGGCCCGATGCGCGCGCGTCATGACGGTTGCTCCGGCTCGGCTGCCATGGTCTCGCTCGCGCCGTGATCTGGCCGACGCGGTTGCACATGGACGAATTGGACGTGATTGGCCCGGAAGTGACTGGCCGTGGCGGCGAACTGGCTCTCCCACCCGACGCTGCACCCGGTGTGCACCGCCGCGAGCCGGTCGGCGGTCTCCGTGTGGGCGGACGGGATCACGTACCGGTCCTCGTACTTCGCGATCGCAAGCAGCCGGTACAACTCATCGAGCGCCCCCGGGTCCATGCCGGCGCGGGCCGGAATCGCGGGGTCCGGCGTGCCACCGAGCTGCTGCTCGCGCATGTACGCTCGCAACGCGGCCAGCCGCCGCAGCGCGGCGCGCACGGGCTCCACGTCGCCGGCCGCCAGCAGGTTCGCCAGATACTGCAGCGGGATGCGCATTTGGTCAACGGCATAGAAGACATCGTCGGGGTCAGCGTCCGCCGCGCGCCGCGCCACCGCGTTAACCACGGGCGACAGGGGCGGCACGTACCAGACCATCGGCAGCGTACGGAACTCGGGGTGCAGCGGCAGCGCCACCCGGTGGCGCACGGCAAGCGCGTAGACCGGCGATCGCTGCGCCGCCTCGATCCAGTCCTCCGGAATGCCGTCCCGGCGGGCCTGCGCTTGCACCGTCGGGTCGGCGGGATCGCAGAAGACGCCGAGCTGCGCGTCGAGCAGCCGATGGGGGTCCCGGACGGACGCGGCCTCCCGGACCCCGTCGGCATCGTACAGGATCAGCCCGAGGTGGCGCAGCCGCCCGACGCACGTCTCGGAGCAGATCGTGGGCAACCCCGCTTCGATCCGCGGGTAGCAGAACGTGCACTTCTCGGCCTTGCCCGTCTGGTGGTTGAAGTACACTTTCTTGTACGGGCACCCGCTCACACAGAACCGCCAGCCGCGGCACTTGTCCTGATCGACCAGCACGATCCCGTCCTCTTCGCGCTTGTACATCGCGCCCGACGGGCACGACGCGACGCACGACGGATTCAGGCAGTGCTCGCAGATCCGGGGCAGGTAGAACATGAACGCCTGAGTGAACTCGAACTGCACCTGCGCTTCCATCCCGCGCAGATTGGGATCCGCGCCGGCGTGCTCCGGCGCTCCCGCCAGGTTGTCGTCCCAGTTCGCGCCGCCCCGGAGCGCGAGCGGCCGGCCGGTCAGCTGCGACCGGGCGCGCGCCACGGGATCGTCCGCCGACACGGGTGCCGTGAACAGCGTCTCGTAGTCGTACGTCCACGGCTCGGCGTAGTCGTCGATTGTCGGCAGGTCGGGATTGGCGAAGATCGTGAGCAGCTTGTACAGCCATCCGCCGCTCCGCAGTCGTAGCCGGCCGCGCCGGTCGAGCTCCCAGCCGCCGCGCCAACGGTCCTGGTCCTCGTAGCGTTTCGGGTATCCGAGGCCCGGCTTGGTCTCGACGTTGTTGAACCAGACGTACTCGGTCCCGCGCCGGTTCGTCCACACCTGCTTGCAGGTGACGCTGCACGTGTGGCAGCCAATGCACTTGTCGAGGTTCATCACCATGCCGACGTTCACCATGATCCGCATCAGAACCGGACCTCCGCCCGCCGCTTCCGCACCACCGCGATCTCGTCCCGCTGCGACCCGCACGGGCCGTAGTAGTTGAACCCCCACGACAGCTGCGCGTACCCGCCGATCAGGTGGGTCGGTTTGATCATCAGGCGCGTCAGGGAGTTGTCGGTGCCGCCGCGCCGCCCCGTGGTCTCCGTCCGCGGCGTCTCGAGGTGCCGGTCCTTGGCGTGATACATGTAGCACGTGCCCGGCGGCATGCGGTGGGAGACGATCGCGCGGGTCGCCACGACCCCGTTGCGATTGTACACCTCGACCCAGTCGTTGTCCCGCACGCCCAGGCGCTCCGCGTCTTCGCGGCTCAGCCACAGGCCGGGCCCGCCGCGGAACAGGGTCAGCATGTGCAGGTTGTCCTGGTACTCCGAGTGGATCGAGAACTTCGAGTGGGGCGTGAGATACCGCAGCGTCAGCTGCGCCGCGTCCGCATCCCCGGCCCGCTGGTCGCCGTAGTGCCGCGGCAGATTGAGCGGCGGCCGGTAGGCAGGCAGGCCTTCGCCCAGTTCCAACATCCACTCGTGGTCGAGGTAGAACTGCTGGCGCCCCGTCAGCGTGCGCCACGGCGTGCCGCGCTCCACGTTTTGGGTGAACGGCGCGTACCGGCGTCCCTCCGCCTCGATGCCGGACCACTCCGGCGACGTGATCACCGTGCGCGGCTGCGCCTGGGTGTCGGCAAAGGTGACCCGGTCGCCGGCCCGCGGTCCCGCGAGATCGGTGAGCCGTACGCCGGTGCGCTGTTCCAACGCGCGGAACCCCTCCACCGCGAGCCGGCCGTTCGTCGTGCCCGAGAGCGCGAGGATCGCGTCGCAGACCTGCTCCGCGCGTGCGAGCGAGGGCCGGCCGTCGGACGCGCCGCCGCGCACCGTCCCGTGGCGGCGGGCGAGCTCCTCGACCTCGCGGTCCGGCACCCAGCGCACACCCTTGGTCGTCGTGCCGAGCCGCTCGAGCAGCGGCCCCAGGGCCGTCAGTTGATCGGCCACCGCCCCGTAGTCGCGCTCAACCACGATCAGGCGCGGCATTGTGCGCCCGGGCAGCGGCTCGACCTCGCCGGTCTTCCAGTCGCGGCCCCGCCCCTCGGGCTGGGCGAGCTCATCGGGCGTATCGTGCAGGAACGGGATCGCCAGCACGTCCCGCCGGACACCGAGGTGCGTCCGCGCGAGGCGTGCAAAGTCGCGCGCCAGGGTCACGAAGGCATCCCAGTCGGTGCGCGCCTCCCACGGCGGCGCGATCGCGGGGTTGAACGAGTTGACGAACGGGTGGAGATCGGTCGTCGAGAGGTCGAACTTCTCGTACCAGGTCGCCGCCGGCAGCACGATGTCGGAAAACAGGCACGTGCCGGTCATGCGGAAGTCGATCGTCGTGAGGAGATCGAGCTTCCCGGTGGGCGCCGGATCGCGCCACACCACCTCCGCGGGTCGCTGTTGGGGCGGCGTCTCGTCCGCCCGCACCGATTCGGCGGGCGCGCCGAGCAAGTGGCGCAGGAAGTACTCGTGCCCCTTCCCGGACGACGTGAGCAGGTTCGCGCGCCAGACCGTCAACACCCGCGGAACGTTCTCCGGCGCGTCGGGATCCTCCGCGGCGAAGCGCAATCGGCCGCTTCGCAGTTCATCGACGATGTGGCGTTCGACCGGCACCCTGGCGCGCGCCGCCTCGTCGACCAGGTCGAGCGGGTTCCGGTTGAACGCGGGATGCGCAGGCAGCCATCCCATGCGCGCAGCCTGCGCGTAGCAGTCGGCAAACGCGCGGCCTGTGAAGAGGCCGCGCCCGAGCGGCGACGCGAGTGTGCCGGGGCCGAGGACCTCGTAGCGCCACTGATCGGTAGCGAGGTACCAGAAAGGGGTGCCGGCCTGGTGGCGGGTCGGTCGTACCCAATCCGCGGCGAACGCGAGATGGAACCACCCCGTGAGCGGCCGCACCTTCTCCTGCCCGACGTAGTGCGCCCACCCGCCGCCGTTCTTCCCCTCGCACCCGCAGAGCAGCACGAGCGCGAGGAACGCGCGATACGTCTGGTCGGAGTGGTACCAGTGGTTCGTGCCCGCGCCCATGGCGATCATGGACCGGCCGCCCGTGCGCTCCGCGTTGCGCGCGAACTCTCGCGCGATCCGCGCCGCCTGGCCGGCGTCGATCGAGGTGATGGGCGCCTGCCACGCCGGCGTGTACGGCGCGGGGTCGTCGTAACCGGCCGGCCAGTCCCCCGGCAGGCCGGCTCGCGCCACCCCGTACTGCGCAAGCACGAGATCGAAAACCGTCGTGACGAGCCGGCCGCTGACCGACCGGACCGGCACACCCCGGCGCATGACGCTCCCGCCCTCGGTGTCGCCGACGTCGAAGCGCGGGAGATCAACCGGGATGTCGCGTTCCTGGCGCCCATACAGCGTGAGGGCGGGCTCGATCCCATCCAGACGCAGGTTCCACCGTCCGGTGCCTTCCTCGCCGTAGCGGAACCCGATCGAACCGTTCGGGACCGCGGGGCCCTCCGCGGCGGCGTCGAACACCACCGGCTTCCATTCGGCATGCTCGCCGCCCTCGCCGACGTCGGACGCCCGGAGGAAACGGTCCGGCACGTAGGCGCCCTCGCGCGCCCGCAGGGTGACCAGAAACGGCAGGTCAGTAAAACGGGTCGCGTAGTCGACGAACGCGGGCACCGGCCGGCGCACGTAGCACTCGGTCAGGATCACGTGTCCCATCGCCATGGCCAGCGCCGCGTCGGTGCCCGGGCGCACCGCCAGCCACTCGTCCGCGAACTTGGTGTGCTCCGCGTAGTCCGGCGAGACAACGATGACCTTCTGGCCGCGGTAGCGCGCCTCGACCATGAAGTGCGTGTCGGGCGTGCGCGTGGTCGCCAGGTTGGTGCCCCAGACGATCAGATACCCCGCGTTCCACCAGTCTCCGGACTCGGGGACGTCGGTCTGATCGCCAAAGACCTGCGGCGAAGCCGGCGGCAGGTCGGCGTACCAGTCGTAGAAACTGAGTACCACGCCGCCGATCAGCGACAGGAACCGGGTGCCCGCCGCGTACGAGACCATGGACATCGCCGGGATGGGGGAGAAGCCCACAACGCGGTCCGGACCGTAGCGCTTGATCGTGTACACGTGGGCCGCGGCGATCAGCTCGCTCACCTCGTCCCAGGCGGCCCGCACGAACCCGCCGCGGCCGCGCTGCGCCTTGTACACGGTCGTTTTCGCAGGGTCTTCCACAATCGAGACCCACGCGGCCACGGGATCCTGATGCGCCGCGAGCGCGGCGCGCCAGAGGTCGAGGAGCGAACCGCGCACATACGGGAAGCGCACCCGCAACGGGGAGTACGTGTACCAGGAGAACGAGGCGCCGCGGGGGCACCCCCGGGGTTCGTACTCCGGCATGTCGGGTCCGACTGACGGGTAGTCGACGGCCTGGGTCTCCCAGGTGATGATCCCGTCCTTCACAAACACCTGCCACGAGCACGAGCCCGTGCAGTTGACCCCGTGGGTCGAGCGGACCACCTTGTCGTGCTGCCACCGGTCCCGGTAGAACGATTCCCAGGCCCGCGGGTCGCGCGTCAGCAGTGCCCAGCCCTGGGCAGACGATTCCGCGCGGCGGAAGTAGCGATGCGTCTCCATGAGCGCGGTCACGAAGGGCGAAGGCGGAGGGGTTGTGTCGTGGTTCACACGGCTCACGGGGGCACCTGATTCACCATGCGGCACCGGAGGCCTGACGAGCACACCGAGGCCGGCGGTTGCGTTTCAGCTATTCGTGCGACAGGCCGCGCCGGGCGCGCGTCCGCGACGCGATCCCTCACGTCGCGGAACCGAAGCGACCACGCCGTCAGTCCGGCGTCCCCCCTCGCCTTCACCATCAGCCCCCGACAGGTCCTCCCGAGCGGGCCGGTGGATGCTGGTCGACTCTGTGTGATGAGGCGCTCCACGGTTACCTGCCGCAAGGCGTCCAGGACATCCCGCGCGTGCGGGACCGCCGGAGCACAGGACGGGCGCCGACGCGCTCTGCGGTGATCACTGGGGATGATCATGTGTGCCTCATCGGGACGCGGTTCGCGCTATGTCGAGGCGGGCAGCCGGCCCTTGAGATTCGCCGCGCGGAACGGACCCTGTTCCGCGATCAGGGCTCGGGCCGCGTCCACCTGCCCCCACGTGTTCCACAGCAGCACGCCGCGCACCCGCTCACGCTGAAGGTAATAGACGACGCCGGTGCGGTTCGGCTCCTTCCAGTCCTCCACCGTCTCCAGCCGGGCATCGAGCACGCCCACCGCCTCATAGCCGAGGTCGAATAGGTCCGAATAGAAGAACGGAAGATGATGGTACGGGTCGGGGCGGCCGGCCATGGCGCAGCCGGCCGCCCGCCCCATGACGTTGGCATTGTCCTCATGTTCGACCCGCATGCGCGTGTCGAGCGCGGGATTGTAGAACTCCGCCACGTCGCCCGCCGCGTAGACGTCCGGGTGGCCCGCCCGCAGCTGCTCATCCACCACGACGCCGTTGCCGACGCGCAACCTCGCCGCCCGCGCCAGGTCCACGTTCGGCGCCAACCCGATCCCGGCGATCACCCCGTCAGCGGCCACGGTACGCCCGCTCCCGACGGTCACGAGATACCGGCCGTCCTGCCGCGTCACGTCGGCGACGGCCTCGCCACCCCAGAATTGCACGCCGTGCTCCCGGTAGACATCCACGAGAAAGGCCGACAGTGTCCGGGGCAGCAGTCGCTCGCAGATCCCGCGCTCCAAAGACAGCAGCACGACCTCCTTCTGGTTCATCGCCAGGGCCGCGGCAATCTCCGAGCCGATGAACCCGCTCCCGATCACCGCGAACCGCTGGCCGTGCTCCGCCAAGTGCCGGAGGCGCGTATAGTCATCTACGGACCGAAAATAGATGATGTCATCGCCGCCAACGGGCAGCCGCCGGGGCGCGCCGCCGATCGCGAGCAGCGCCTTGGTCCACGTGTACTCTATCCCATGGTCGTCGACGACACGATGGCCCGCAACATCCAACGTCCGCGCCGTTCGTCCAAGATGCAGCGTGGCGCCGCGCCGCTCCGTGCCTCGCCAGATGCTCTCCAAGGGCTTTCCCTTCCACAGGGCCTTGGAGAGCGGAGGCCGGTTGTAGGGCGGTGAAGACTCCGCACCGATTAAGCCCACCGCGGCAGTCGGGTCCGCCTGACGGATCGCCTCGATCGCGGCGTCCGCCGTCATCCCCCCGCCGATCACAAGGTATTTATAGTGCGGCATCGCCAAACGCCTCCCAGGCCGGTATGTCTGGCGGACTGTGTGGGTTGCGTCTGCGATCGACCAACGGTCCCAGCCTTACCCAACAAACCGTACCATGCGGATCAGGTTCGTCGTTGCGCAGACGCAAACTCGATCTACCAACATCGTGTGACACGGTACGACAGGTCGCATCACCTCGCCAGCGAGCGGCGGACCCGAGGTGCACGACCCCGGTCGGACGCGCGGCCATCCGAGGGCGGGGGCGGAGGGCAAGCGATGACCGGGCTCTGAGAACCCCCTCGGGAGCCGCGTCCTCCGCCCCTTGCGACCTATCCAATCGCGTACCATATGGGAGGGAGGCATCGAGCATCGTGGGAAAGCAGGGGATGGTTGCCCGCCTCATGCGAGGAATGCACGAACCTTGTGCCCGGAAGAACGGGGGGAAGGCGCACACCCAAGCGTCTCATCAGGACTGACGAGGCGCCTGCGACGCCGGGACCCCAGGCACAGGCGATGGGCGCGAACGGACTGGTCTTCGTCGCGGGGCAGCTTCCCCTCGCCCTCCGCTCGCACCCACTGGTCTTCGGTGACATCCGCATCCAAACAAGGCGGGCCTTGGAGAATCTCAGCGCCATTCTCGCGCCGCCGGCTCCTCGATCCGCAGGATCGTCAAGACCACGGTCTTTCTCCGAGACTTGAACGATTTCGGGATCAGCGTACCGCTGGCCGCATCGCCCTGCAGCGTCACCTGGCGCACATCGCCGCGTCCCACGCGGCCAAGGAAGTCGCTGTACGACACGGTCGTGCGCGGCATGGTGAGCGCCTGTACCAGCACCATCCACAGCAGTGCGGCGACCGCGAGCGTCCAGGCGATCCACCGCCATCCCGCCTCGTCGCGTCCTCGCATCCTGGTTGGCGCCTCCCTCGCTCTGAGGGTACGTGCCGTCGCGCACCCGGTCGTTGCGATGGCTCAACCTGCCCCGTGGTGCCCGCATCCAGGAGGAAGAGCGCCCCTACGAAATGCGCCACCGCCATTGCAAGGGCAGCGCTCCCAGCACCACTGCCGGGATCCACCGGTACGCCAGCATATAGGCGAGCAGCACGGCCGACGCCGCGAACAGCATCGCTCCGACTTCGGCCACCACCGCATCCGCGCTCCAGATGCCGCTCGCGATCGCCGCCGTCCCTAGGTTGCCCAGCCACAGCACGATCCGGCCGGGCCGGGGCGCGTAGAGATCGGGTTTGTGAGAAATGGCCACCACGTCCGGGATTGTCGCGCGATAGTACCACATCAGAAACGGCGTGACCTTGTAGAGCTGGCCGATGATCGCCTGCGTCACCCACCCGAGCAGAAACAGCACCACCACGCCTTCGCCGAGCCGGTCGGGCGGCGTGGTCCGCAGCCAGCCCAGTCCCCACCCGACGCCGACCGCGGCGAGGACGACCGAATACGCGGCGACCGCGCGCCAATGCGCCACGTTCAGATCGGGGGCCCGGCTGCGCCGGTGCGCCAGGACGTGTCGGATCTCGCCGCTGAACAGCACGAGGGCCGCGGCCGCAAGGAACGCGCACGCGCGCATCACCCCAGCCGATCCGCTGCCCACGCCCGCGAGCGTACCGCCGATGGCGAGCACCGCCAGGGTCAGGATCCCCCAGCCTCGGCGGATGCTGGCCACCCGCGCGCCGTGCATGAGCGGCACGACGCGGTAGAACGTGCCGATCACCATCAGGCCGAACCACCCCCCGAGGCCGAGCGTGAGGTGGATGACCAGGCCGCGCTGCCACGCGATCGCCCAGGGCCAAAAGGCCCAGCGCAGATTGGCGGCGAGCAGGGTCCCCCACGCCAGGACGAGGATGAAGCAGGCGAAGGCCACCGGAATCTGCGGACTGACGACGCCGCGGCCCGGCCCGGCCGAGCCCAGCGTCCGGAGCACGAGCACGACGAACCACCACGAGGCCACGTTCACGCCGACGCCCCCGGCGGCGACCAGCGTGAAGTCCCCGCGCTCGAACCCGAGCACCACGGCCGCGACGCTCAACGTGAACACGCCGTACTGCCACGGGATCGTGCGCTCGCCCCGGATCCGGGCACCCAAGAGCGCCTGCGCCATCTGTGCCGCCGCGCCCATGATCGTCATCGTCACCCAGCCGAGCGTCGCCACGTGCGTGGCGGCGAACGTCCGCGGCGTCTCCACACTCCCCCGGGCCAGGAGCCCTGCCGCCGCGATCAGATACAGCCCCAGAGCAGGCAGGGCCACGCCAACGGCCGTCCACATGAACCAGCCGCCAAAGGTGAAGGCGAGCGGACTCCCCACTGCGGCATGCGCGCTCGGGGCCACGAACGCCGCCTGATCGTGCTCCGGCATCGGTGATGTGCCCCCGAGCGCGTGATGGATCACGGACAATGGTATTCGCTACTCTCCGTGCCTCCCCGAAACCTGCGTCGCGTGCACGACGCCCTCGGGCAAAGGAGGCGAATCCCATCGCGCCGGTTGCAGCTCGTCGAGGACGACTCGGGAAGCTGCACCGCGGAGCGCCGCCACCCCCCCGGCCTCCAGCAGATGCCGCAGGATGACGAGCTCCTTGAAGAGCGCCGGTGCCAAACCCGCGGTCCGCAGCCGCTCGACCTCCAGGATGCCGTACCGCGGACCAAGCCCCATGACGTAGATGTTCGGCCCGGGCCGATACGGGATCAGCGGCCGATGCCGAAGCCGTGCGAGCACGTTCTGGGCCACGATGTCGGCCTGTGCCTCCGCGCGATGGGCGGACGGTTCTGACGCGTCGGCACCCCGTTCGACGCTGTATGCGCAATCGCCGAGCGCAAAGATGTCCGCGTCACGCGCCATCGCCAGCGTGTCCATGACGGGAATGCGGCCCGTCTCATCCACCAACCCCGAGGTCGCGGCGAGCCCCGGCGCCTGAATGCGGCCGCCCGCCCAGATCACCGTGCCGGCGTCGAGACGGCGGCCGTCGGCCAGCGCCACCCCGCCGGCTCGGACGTGCAGCACCTCGGTCCCAAGAGACAGGTGCACCCCGCCCGCGGCAAGCCGCCGCGCCGCCGCGCGCCCCGCCCAGGCGCTCAACCGCGGCAACACCCGTTCCTGCGCCTCGACCAGCGTGACGCTCGCGCGACGGTCTCCGTGGGAGATCCTGGTCAACCGCCCCTGCAGCTCGGCGGCCACCTCGACACCGACGAACCCTCCGCCAATGACGACCACGTCGAGGTTGACGGCGCGCCCGCGGCGCGCCGCGTCCGTAAGAAACCGCACACGGCGACGGATGCCGCACGTCTGATCGAACCCCCACACCGGGAGGAGCACGCTCGGGTCTTCGGCCATCCCCGGCGGGATGCACGGCTCCCCGCCGAGCGCAAGCACGAGGACGTCCGCTTCCAGCGCGCCATCCTCCCAGCTGATGCGGTGCGCGGCAGGGTCGATGCCGGTGACCTGCTTCGTCAGCAGCCGCACCCGGCTTGACGCGAGCAGCGCGCTCAGCGGCACGTGCACCGCGCACGCGATGCGCGCGCCCAAGGCCTGCGGCAGCTTCGGGCGAAGGCAATGATAGGGTGATTGATCGATCAGGACGACGTCCAGCGCCTCGTGGTCCGCGTACCGCGCGAGACGCTGCGCGACGCGCAGGCCGCCGAATCCACCGCCGATCACCACCGCCCGCCGTCGCATCGTGCGCTCCGCCGTTGGCCGTGACCTCAACAGACCCCGCCGCTTACCGCGCGGGGAGCGCGGCGTTCAGCTCGGCAATGAGGGCATCGACGTTCTTCGCGTTGCAGTACTCCTCGATGTCGTCCAGGGTGTTGATATCGTACATCCCCACGCAGCGAATCTCGGGGTCGATCCCGTGCTTCATGAACAGGCTCCGCGCCTGCTCGGAACTGCGGATCGCGTCCTTCACCAGTGTGGCTCGCGTGATGGATGCCATGGGCACTGCGCCTCCTTCCGCTCCTCTTGCTCGCTTTCAGTGCACCACACGCCCGAGATCCGGTCTTTGCGGAAGCACAACTGGCGCCGGACGTGCCGCCACTAGGCTGTCGAGTTCCAACACGTACACGTTGTGGTCAGGGCGCCCCTACGTACGTCACGCCTCGCCGTTCAGCCCAGCGCGCGCCAAGCTCGCTCAGCACGGCCGCTGGGAGGACCTGATCGGCCAGGGGGAAGCAGAGTTCCTCTTCGGCGCTGAAATGCTCCCGTGCCAGCGCGATCGCGCTCAGCGCGAGGTCTCGCGCCCCGACGCCGCCCGGGAGCGCGCGAAGCCGCCTAAGGGCGTCGCCGATGTCCTCGTGCATGCGCTGCATGCTGCGGATGATCCCTTCGGCTTCAGCCGACCGCCGCGCCAGCACGCTGAACAGGACTTCGTCCTCCAACCGGCTGTGGGCTTCGATCGCCCCCCCGACGATGGCCGCAAGCGCCTGGGCATCCGCGACCGACTCCTGGAGCGTTTGCTCGAGCTGCTCCATCTCCACGTACAGCGCACCGTGCTCGCCCAACAGCGCGTCGATAATGTTCACGGACGTTCTTCCTCCGGCCCCGCCCGCGTCGGCCACACCGCGCGTTACCGCCACATCCCAAACGCACGCATCACGCCGCGACGATCGGCCCAGGTCGCGCCCAGCGCAGCCCGCGTCTCGTCCGTGAGCAGCGTGCGCGCTTTCGGAAAGAGAAACGTTTCTTCGCCAAGGAAGTGCTGCCGCGCGAGCCCAATGACGCCGGCGAACTCCTCGCGCGCGGTGTCGAGGTCCCGGGCGGCGCGGACGCGCCCGAAGCCGTCGGCGATCTCCTCGTGCATCATCCGCAACCCGCGCACATCCGGCGACCCGGCATCGAGGTGCGGCTCGACGGCAGTAAACACCAGGTCATCTTCCAGCGCAGAATGGGCCTCCACCGCAGCGCCAAGCAGGGCGGCCTGGACCTGCACTTCCTCGGCTGCGGTCGCGAGCGGGAGCGTCCGTTCCAGATCGTCGAATTGGCCGTAGAAGACGCCGTGCTCGCCCGCCAAAACGTCCAGGATATCCATGCGCGCCCCCCCGCCCTCGGCGGCGTAGGCCTCCCTCCTCCTTGAGCCGGGACGAGCCGGCCGCCTATCTGGCCATCGCCACCGTCACCAGGAGCGCGCAGTCGTGGACCGCACGTGCGGTATGCGGCACCTCGGCGTCCAGCGCAATCAACTCGCCGGCGCGCACCTCGGTGTCGCCGGCACTCGTCGACAGCCTGAAGATCCCTTGCAAGACGTGGATCGTGACCGGTCCGGCGGCATGATGCTCATCCAAGGCCGCACCCTGCCGCAGCGCCACGAGCGTGACCCGGATCGGCCCTTCCTTCACCAGGGTCTTTGCCGCACGGCCGGTCCCCGACGGCGCCAACTGCCGCCGGAGCGCGTCGATCTCGGATGCCGTGTCGAACCTCAGCAGCGCCCCCTGCAACTGATGGGTACGCAGGTACACCGGTACGTGCTCATCTTCCGCCATTCCGCCCACCTCCGCATGCCCCGTTCGGTCTCGTCGCCGGGGTGGCACCACGGTAGCCTACCGGCGCGCGCCGGTCCTTGCGCGCGCGCAACCGCCACAGCGACCGGCTCGCCAACCGTTGCCCCCGGTGGGGATGGCGACTGGCCCGGCCGACCGAGCCATGAATCGACGACGGTACCTCCACACGTCGCCCGCGGCCCGGGCTGCCCGCGACCCTCGTAAGGCAGGCGGTGCTACAGCCTCCCGAACCCGTTCGCCAATGAGCACAACGCCTCGGGGGTCACCACGCGCACTCGCCCGCGGTGCACGTCGACCACGCCCTCGCGCCGCCAGCGGCTCAGGATGCGGGAGATCGTGTACGGTGACGTGCCCAAGTATTCCGCCATTTGCTGCTCCGTCAGGTGAAACTCCAACCCGCGGCCGTCACGCGGCGCCGCGTCGAAACCTCGCTGCATCGCGCGGGCCAGGCGCCGTTCGCAGGAATCGATCAATGTTTCTTCGAGATGCGCCCACGTTTCGCGATTGTGTTGGACGATCACGGCAGCGAAGTTCTCGACCATGCGGGGATACCGCCGCAGCAGGCTGATGAACGGCTTGCCGTCCCACGCCAGCACGACGCTGTCTTGACTCGCCTGGAGCGAGGCCGGCGCCGGGGAGCGGCTGACCGCGTGCGCGCAGGCGAAGGCGTCTCCCGGATAATGGAATCGCAGCAGCACCTGGCTCCCCCTCGATGAGACGCGAACGACGCTGATCCGGCCACGGAGGAGCACGTAGACGTTTGCGACGACTTCTGCCTGGCGACAGAGAAACTCGCCCGTCCGGAGACGGCGTGTGTTCGCGGTGCGGGTGAGGTCGTGCCAGGCCGAGGGGGGCAACCGACGAAGAAGGAGACAACGCGACAGGCTCGTGCGCTCGTCCAGCTCAGGGTGTATCCGAAGGGACTCCGTGACGGACGGAGACTTTGCGACCATAGCCGCCTCCACCTCGTCCATACGCCGCTCTCCCCAAAACTCCTGCGTCGATCCGCCAACAGAGCCGGTCGCTCAGGATGGCCACGGCGTTTCCGACAGGCGGGCCTCTCCGAACGATGCACGGCCGCGCCGGCGCGCGTCGGTTGATGTTGTGCCCCACACCGCGTGCATGCTGACGTTTCACCGATTCCAGCCGTTGATCGCGATGATCGCGACTCTGAGATCACGACCTCCCACTCGGAGAAACACCCGCGCGCCTCCGCGTGCGCCTCGTCGGGAACAGCGTCATCGGAAATCGTCGGGTTCGATGTGAGGCCGGTGATCGAGAAACCGGCGGTGTAGCGCTTGAGCGTGCCGTCGATGAGCAACCGCCGTGTAATGTTGTCGAGCCAGAGGCTCCGGCCAACGTCATGCAGCGGCCGTGTCGGAGGCATCGCAGTCCTCCCTGTTCGTCGCTGAAGATGACGCGAACACCCAGACCGGTGCCCGTCAGGCGTCGAATCCGGTGGCCGCCCGGCGGCGTGGCGTCCGGACCGAGGGATGTCAGCCGGTGGGGAAGGATGGTCCCAGACCGTTCGGCGCGCCGGACGCCCATGGGGTCAGACGGCGTCGAACGCGGCGTCCACAGGACGGACGCCGACTTCGTCGAGGTGCCGCCGCAGGTCCTCCGGGCGGCCGATCGGGTACGCGCTCTCGTGCCAGTGGCGCCTGTGTCTTGGAAGACGGCGACCGGGAGCGCAGGACAAAGACGGCCACCGCGGTGGAGGTACGTGAGCCCACCGCTCCACCGGCAAGCCCGTCACGGCACCCGCTCCGCCTGATGCTGGACTTCCGGATGCCACAGCGGCAACAGCATGTCCACGACGCGGCGATACCGGCGGTAGACGTCGTCGTATGCCCGGCTCGCCGCGGGATTAGGCGTCCGACGTTCCGGGTAGGTGAGCAGGGCGTGCACGCTGCCGAGGTCTGGCAGCATCTTGACCGCGACGGCCGCCATCACCGCCGCACCGTACGCCGACGCTTCGTCAGTGCTCGGCAGCCATGTTTCCGTGCCGAAGATGTCCGCAATGAGCGCCCTGAACCCGGGCGCATGGGTCAGACCGCCCGACAAGAGGAGCGCAGACGGCTTCCCGATAAGGTCGGCCATGATGTCGCCTACGGTCCGCAGGGCCAAGACAATGCTTTCCAGCCCTGCGCGCAGCAAATGACGCCGATCATGAGAGAGGTCGAGGCCGACAAAGGCGCCGCGGAGGTCGCCGTACCAGTACGGGGCGCGCTCCCCGGACAGGAACGGGAGGAGGGTGAGCCCGTTCGCGCCCTCCCCCACCTCCGCCGCGAGCGACACCGCCGCGTCGAACCGGCGCTCGATCGGGACCTCCGGGAGCAACAGCGCGCACAGCCAGTCGAACACCCCCCCGGCGGAACTGGTCGGGCCACCGACGAGGCAGCGCGTGTCGTCGAACACGTAACAGAACGTCCGGCCCGCGTGATCGAACATCGGCACGTCGGCCACCGCCCGGACGGCACCGCTCGTCCCGAGCGTCAGCGCGGTGGCGCCGTGGTCGATCGCCCCGACCCCGAGATTGGCCAGCGCGCCGTCGCTGGAACACAGGACGAGGGCGGCGTCGGCCTCGAGGCCCAGCGACCGGGCCACGCCCGAGCGAATCTCACGAAGCGTCGTCGACGGCACCGCCGGAGAGACGGGAGGCGTCGACGCCGGCGAGCGCCAGGGCTTCCTCGTCCCACCGCCTCGCCTGAAGATCGAACAGGCCCGTCGCCGACGCGATGCCGTGGTCGATGCACCACCGGCCCGTCCACCGGAACACGAGCAGCTCCTTCAGCGAGACGAAGCGCCGGGCCCGCGTGAACGTGTCGGGCATCTCGGTCGCGAGCCAGCGAAGTTTGCAGAGCGGGAGCATCGGGTGCATGGGCGCCCCCGTCCGCGCGTACAGCCGGGCGGCGGTGCCGTCGTCGTGCCAGGCCTGCGCGATCGCCGCGGCCCGCCGGTCCATCCAGGTCAGGAACGGCCCGATGGGTTCGCCCTGCTCGTCCATCGGGACGAGCCCGTGCATCGCGCTGCTGAATCCGATCACGGCGACCTCACCACCCCGAAGGGTCGCGTCATGGATCGCGCGTGCGGTCGCGCGGGTCGCCGCCAGGTACACGGCGTTCGCATCCTGCTCCACGTACCCGGGACGCGGGGAGGTCACGCCGTAGCGCTCCGATGCCTCGGCGACGACGCGGCCATCGACGGCGCACGCCACCGCCTTCGCCGACGTCGTGCCGAGATCGACGCCGAGCGAGACCGGTTGCCCGCTCACGTTCCAGGCTCCGGGATCGGCTCGATGCGGCCCAGCAGGAACACGTAGCACAGTCTGTTTGCGAACGACCTGATCCGCAGACGTTCCCAGGCTACCCTACACCAGAAGCGCATGTGCGGGGCGCGCCGACGCGGCGGATCGCGCGACGTCGTTCGCAGCCGCTGTGGCAAGCGCCCCGTGCGGGCCGCGTCGGGCCGCGTCTAGAGAACCCATTGCTTGATCACCTGCCGGCGGATGGTCCCGCCTTGACCACTCGGCTGGCCGTCACACGACTCGCCACTATGGCTCCACTCAGGTCACCGCGCGCGGACGACATGCCGGCCTGAGCGCGGCGAGCGTGACCGCCCGGAGCTAGGCATCAGCCCAGGTCCACTTCGCGATCTCCGGCGGGTCCTCGAGCTGTTCGCGCGCGTACGCCTCCGCGTTGTCGATGCACCGGCGGCACTCGGCGATCAGCGCCTCGGCGCGGCCGCCGAGCCGCGTCGTACGGCGCAGCGCCTCCGCGCAGAGGTGGTAGCGGCTCATCCCGTTGAGCGAGACCATCTGAAACGGGGTCGTGGTCGTCCCCTGCTCCATGAACCCGCGGACGTGGAGCCGCTCCGTGTCCGGGCGGCCATGCATGACCTCGTGGATGGCACGCTGGTAGCCGTGAAAGGCGAAGACGACGGGCCGGTCGAGCGTGAACAGCACAGCGAAGTCGTCGTCCGACAACCCGTGTGGGTGGACGCTCGGCGGGAACAGCGCCATCAGGTCCACCACGTTGACGACCCGGACGCGCAATTCCGGGGCCCGCCGCCGCAGCCACCACGCCGCGGCCACGGTCTCCAAGGTCGGGGCGTCCCCGCACGCGGCGAGGACAACGTCGGGCTCGCGGCCCTCGTCGTTGCTCGCCCACGCCCAGGCGGATGCGCCGCGCCGGCAGTGCTCGATCGCGGCCGGCAGATCGAGCCACTGCAGCTGCGGCTGCTTGTCGATCACGATCAGGTTCACGTAGTTGCGGCTGCGCAGGCAGTGGTCGGCGACGGACAGGAGGCAGTTCGCGTCCGGCGGCAGGTAGATCCGGGCCACGGTGCCGCGCTTGGACAGCACGACATCGATCAACCCCGGCCCCTGGTGGCTGAACCCGTTGTGGTCCTGCCGCCAGCAGGTGGACGTGAGCAGGATGTTGAGCGACGCGATCGGCGCCCGTCAGGGCAGCTTGGCCGTGCCTTCGAGCCACTTGGTGTGCTGCACGGTCATCGAGGCGGACACCATCGCGAACGCCTCGTAGGTGGCGAACAGGCCGTGCCGGCCGGTCAAGAGGTACCCTTCCAGCCAGCCCTGGCAGAGGTGCTCGCTCAGCACCTCCATGACGCGCCCGTCCGCGGAGACGTGGTCGTCGATCGCGAGCGTGGGCCCGACGAAGCAGCGGTTCTCCACCTCGAACACGTCCCCGAGGCGGTTGGAGTGGGTCTCGTCGGGACAGAACAGCCGGAAGTTCCGCCGGTCCGTGGTCCGCGCGTACACGTCGCGCAGCAGCGCGCCGAGGCACCGCGTGGATTCCCGGTGCTCGACGGCGGGACGTGCCACCTCGACGGCGTAATCCCGGAAGTCCGGCAGGTCGAGCGGCTCGAGCAGCCGGCCGCCGTTGGCGTGCGGATTGGCCCCCATGCGGCGGTCTCCACGCGGCGGGAGCGCCGCGAGATCGGGAGCCGGCGCGCCATCGCGGCCGAACAACTCCTCCGGCTTGTACCCGCGCAGCCACGCCTCGAGCATCGCAAGTTGCTCGGGCCGCGTCCGTACGTCCGGCAAGGGCACCTGATGCGCGCGGAACGTCCCCTCGACGGGGAGGCCGTCGAGTTCCGTCGGGCCGGTCCAGCCCTTCGGGGTGCGCAGCACGATCGCCGGCCACCGGGGACGTCCGATGACGCCCCGCACGCGCGCCGCAGCCTGGATCGCGCGTATCTCGGCGTAGCACGTCTCCAGCGCCGCGGCGAACGCCGCGTGCATTTCGCCCGGGTCGTCGCCCGCGACCAGGTGCACTTCGTAACCGTGTCCCTCGATCACGGCGCGCACGTCGCCGTCGCCGCGGCGGCCGAGTACGGTGGGCCCGCCGATCTTGTAACCGTTGAGGTGCAGGATCGGCAGCACCGCGCCGTCGCGAGCGGGATTGAGAAAATTGACCCCCTGCCACGACCCGGCGCACGGGCCGGTCTCCGCCTCACCGTCGCCCACGACGGCGGCGACGACCAGGTCGGGGTTGTCGAACGCCGCGCCGAACGCGTGGATCAGCACGTAGCCCAGTTCGCCGCCCTCGTGGATCGAGCCGGGCGTCGGCACGCTGACGTGACTCGGGATGCCGCCGGGCGTCGAGAACTGCCGGAATAGGCGCCGCAGGCCCTCCTCGGCGCGGGGCACGTCAGGATAGACTTCGGAGTAGGTGCCCTCGAGATAAACGTTGGCCACCACCGCCGGCCCGCCGTGCCCGGGGGCCGGCCAGGAAGATCATGTCCACGTCGTGCGCCACGATCAGCCGGTTGAGGTGGACATAAATGAAGTTCAGGCCGGGCGAGGTGCCCCAGTGCCCGAGCAGGCGCGGCTTGATGTGCTCGGGGCGCAGCGGTTCGCGCAGCAGCGGGTTGTCGCGCAGGTAGATCTGTCCGACCGTCAGATAGTTGGCGGCGCGCCAGTACCGGTCGATCCGCTCCAGCAGGTCGGCCGAGAACGCTGCCCCGCCTGGGGCGGCCTCCACCCGGGGCTCTCGTGGCGGCGCGGCGCCGCGCACGGTGCTCGAGATCCTGGCGTCAAAGTGATACATGAGGCGTCCCTCCCGAGCGCACGACCTGGCACGTGTGCCGGACGATCACGCGGTCTTTGTCCGCCTTGACGATGCGCACGGTCACCGGGCTGTTGGGTGGCGAGATCACCGGGGCATAATCGTCGCCGCCAGCAACCGCTGTGCCGGCGCCTCACGACGGACGCGCCTTGCTCGCCGCCGCCTTCACCCCTTCCGACAGCGTCGGATGAATATACACCACATCTCGCAGAGGCGCCGCGGATCCGGTCTGCATCATCAGCACGGCCTGGGGCAGCAGATCGGCGCCCATGGGCGCCAGCAGGTGCATCCCGAGGAGCCGATCTGTGGCGGCATCGGTCACGACCTTGACGAACCCACGCCCTTCGCCCATCGCCCGGGCTCGACTGATCGCGCGGACGGGGTGCTTGCCAACTTTCACGCGGTGCCCTCGCGCCTCGGCTTCCTCGGCCGTCCACCCGATGCTGGCGACCTCAGGGTCCGTGAACACGGCCCGCGGAATGCGGAAGGTATCATACGTGAGGTGCGCATTCGTCAGGGCGTTCCGTGCGGCCAACCGACCGGTGTAGACGGAGAAGTGTTGATGTTGCATCCGGCCGATCACATCGCCGATCGCCCACACGTTCGGCGCCGTCGTGCGCAGTGTCTCGTCCACGCTCACCCCGTGTTCCACATCGCCCTCGATCCCGGCGGCATCGAGCCGCAGTCGCCCGAGCTCGTGAGGCCGGCGCCCCGCGGCGACCAGGATCCGCTCGGTGTCGAATCGCCGAGCTTGCCCGTCAACCGTGGCGACGACGGTGAGCCCCGACGCGGTACGCTCCACGCGCGTCGGCACCGCGTTGGTGTGGATCGTCACTCCTTCCTCTTGCAGCAGTTCCGCGACCTCCGTGGAGATCTCGGGGTCCTCCCGGGGCAGCAGGCGGTCCCGCCGCTGGAGAATGACGACGGCGACGCCGAACCGGCGAAAGATCTGCCCGAACTCCACTCCTTCCGGCCCGCCGCCGATGATCACGAGCGAGGCGGGCAGCGTGTCCATGTCCATGACCGTCTCGTTCGTCAGGCAGTCCACCGCGTCGAGCCCGTCGAGCTTCGGCACCCGTGGCCGGACGCCGGAGGCCAGAATGATCCGCTCGCTCTCGACCACCCCACCGTTCACGGCGAGCCGGTGCACGTCGAGGAACTCCGCCCAGCCGTGCACGAGCGTCAGGCCCGGGTGCTGTTCGATGCCGCGCATCAGTCCGCCGACAATCGCCCCGACGACCTCGTTCTTCCGCGCCCGGATGCGCGGCCAGTCCGCCTCGATCTTGGAGGTGCGAAATCCGAACTCGGCGCCGCGCCGCGCAGTATGAATCGCCTTCGCAGACCGTACCAGGGTCTTCGTGGGGATGCACCCCACATTGGCTCACGTGCCGCCGACCTTGTTCCCCTCGATTAAAGCGACGCGCGCTCCAAGCTCGACCGCCTGCATCGCCGCGTTGAAGCCGCCCAATCCGGCACCCACCACGGCGAGATCGAAGTGTTCCATGGCACAAGCCCTCACGATCACGGTTGATTTTGACGAGTCCGATCAGCAACATCCACTACCGCTCACGCGGTCTTTGATCGCGCACACCCGAGCGTCTCGCAGGATCAGCAGCGTCCTGCAGGATGTGTTCCGTTGGCCGGCACGCGATGCCGCGTCGACCGCTCCTCGCGGACGGTCCGCGCGTGCGTCGCCGCGTCAACGGAAGCCGTACGTCGCGACCAACTCTTCCTTGCTCATGTGGTAATACGCGGCGTTCATTTCGATGTGGGTCTTCCACTGGTCGGGCACCCCGGCCTCCGGGAAGATCGCGGAGACGGGACATACCGACTCGCAGGCGCCGCAATCGATGCACTCCTCGGGATTGATGTACAGTTTGGTCTCCTCTTGTTCCTCGTCCACCTTCGGATGGATGCAATCGACCGGACATACCTCCACGCAGGAGCGGTCCTTTACGTTGATACACGGCTCCGTGATGACGTAGGCCATGGCGGTGTACCTCGTCTCCTCACACCGGATTCACTCTGGGCGGGTCAAGCGAGTCACAGCTCTCACGATGATGAACAATCGAGGCCCACGCGCTTGCGCGCGTGCACACGGGCGCCGCGGACGCCGCTGCGGCGTCAGCCTCGACCCGCCGCGGTGCCTTTCAGCACCTCCTTGATGACCACAGCCTGGTTGCGCTGGATGTCGCGCGCGCTGTAGACCAGCGTCAACCCTCCGCCGCGTGCATGTCCGGCCAAATCTTGCAACAACCCTGCCTTTTTCGCCAGTTCACGGCGGTACCGGCGACGGAACTCGGCCCACTTGGCCGGGTCGTGGCCAAACCACCGCTCGTCGTGGCTCGCAGCGGGACACCGAGCAACGTCGGCGTCGTGATGGTCGTCTTCAGCCTTGGGAACGTGCTGGCGCCCTTCTACGGGGTGGTCGCCGACCGAACCGCTGGCACCGGACCCTGTTCGCCGGGGGCGCTGCGGTCATGGGCTGCGCAGTGGTGCTCTTTGCGTGGGCAACGGATCTGGCCGGCATGCTCGCACTCGCGTACGCCGCGGGCGTCGGGTCTGGCGCGGTCTGGCTGCTGATCGCTGCGACGGTCGCTTGGATCGGGATCCCCGAACACTGGCGATCAACGGGGGGCGGGCCTTGGTGGCAGCGGGTTCCGCGTGGCGGACCGTCCGCGTGCCCCCGCTTGCTCTCCCCCGTCGCGCACGCCGGGCGCCGAGCGTGACTTGGCGTGCAATCCGGGATACGCTGGCGTCGCCATTTGCGCTCTTCTGACCGCCTGGGCGTTGGCCTTGACCGGCAGTCAAGTACTCTACGCGCCGTACCCGCTCCTCATGGCGTGGGTCTTTCACGTTGTGCCCGGCGCATCGGCGTTGCTGTATGCCGCTGCCGTGGGGGTTTCGCTGCCGCTCTTCGCGCCGGCCGGCGCGTAGGCCAACCGCTGGGGCGCACGCCGGATAATGGGCATGGTGCTGGGAAGCCGCGCCATCAACCTGCTGGCCATTGCGACGGGGGGCTGAGCGGCCCGTCGGGCGCGCGGTGGGCGGAAATCGCGTTCATCGCGCTCCAGTTCGCCTGGTCAATCCTAAGCGTCAGCAGCGCGGCGCTCGCCGCGGCCCTCAGTCCTCTGGCCCTCAGTCCTTTGGGAGAGGGGGAAGGCATGGGGCTGTACAATGCGGCGGCCGCGGCCGGTGGGACATGTCCGATACTGCACCCGCGCCGCCTAGTGCGATGCATCCCTATCCGATCGGGTGATCCCATGCCGAGTCTCTGCCCGACCACCATCGCCCAGGCCCTCGCGGATCCGGTGCGGTTCCGCATTATGGAGCGCCTGACCGACGGGCCGGCCGCCGTCTCCGAACTCGTCCTGCTCACGGGACAGGCGCAGTCCAACGTCTCCAACCACCTCGCCGTGCTGCGGGCGCAGCGGCTGGTGACCGTCACGCGGGTCGGACGGCAGCGCGTCTATGAAGCTGCGGACTCCTCCGTCGGGCAGCTCGTGGAGTCACTCGGCCTCCTCGCCGGGCGCGGTCCGGCAAGAGT
>Ga0209062_1001271_pt1 | contig 47574 bp, 52 predicted proteins | sample Coa_R2_2_FD_187158 | JGI IMG/M metagenome (GOLD analysis project Ga0209062, IMG submission 187158) | Surface soil microbial communities from Centralia Pennsylvania, which are recovering from an underground coalmine fire - Coalmine... | ecosystem: Environmental > Terrestrial > Soil > Unclassified... | reverse complement strand
CCAAACCCTACCGAAGATCGACGATGACCACCGCTGTGGATAAGTAGCCCGCCCCCGCCTGACTCGCGGCGGTCGCTGCGGCGGGCTACTTACCCACAGCTCCTACACCACTCGATGGGACGCGACCCATATGGACGAACGCTCCCGCGGCACGTTTGCCGCACGGAAGCGCAAGATCGCCATCTATTTGGGCCGCCGCGACGTCTTCTGACGCGCGCGCATCTTCGCGAGCGTCACCCGGAGGTATCTTCGGTAGCCCTCCGGGCTCAAGTGATGAGTTCGAGATCCTCTCCCTTGATCAGCAGGAATTGGTGGGTGTGGCTGGCGTTTCGCCGGACGCGGACTTTGTAGGAATCTCCGACCCTCGCCCGCACGCGCGCCGATCGACCATCCGGCAACCTTACGCAATCGCCGTCGCGGATGCGCGGGCTCACGATCGCATCTCCGTCGCGGCGTTCGGTGTGAAACCGCCCCAAACCATCATTTTCGCCTATCGAGCGGTCAAGGCGAACATTGCACACTTCGGCGCAATTCCATGGCGACGAATTGGCTGGGGCGCCAGGATTCGAACCTGGGAATGGCGGAATCAAAATCCGCTGCCTTACCACTTGGCTACGCCCCAGCGGAAAGCGCCGGGACCTTACCGGCAAAGCGACGGGCCCGCAACCAAACGCGCTGCCGCCGTCAAAGGCGATCCTTGCCCGTCGAGACCATTATTTGTGGTGGCCGCCTCGCACCGACCGTACGGACGGTTTTGGCCACACCCGGACGATCGCGGTTGACGCAAGGCGGTCTGGCCGGCAAGTTGCGCCCGCCGCCCACAGGCGCACTGCAATCGGCCAGAGATGAGCGCACCCCATACCGCCTCCGGGCCCGCCGCCCCGCCACTTCCAGAGCCGCGCGATCCCTTGCTGCGCCGCATGGCCGATGCGCTCCGCGTCCTCGCCATGGATGCGGTCGAGCAGGCCAACAGCGGACATCCCGGCATGCCCATGGGCATGGCGGATGCGGCGACCGTGCTGTGGAGCCGCTTCCTCAAATTCGACCCTCGCCATCCCGATTGGCCCGATCGCGATCGTTTTGTGCTTTCGGCCGGCCACGGCTCGATGCTGCTTTATGCGCTTCTTCATCTCACCGGCTACCCCGGCATGACGGTCGACGAGTTGAAGCGCTTTCGCCAGTTGGGAAGCCGCACCGCCGGCCATCCCGAATATGGTCACGCCGCGGGAATCGAGACGACCACCGGCCCGCTGGGTCAGGGCCTCGCAACGGCGGTCGGCATGGCGCTCGCCGAGCGGCTCCTCGCCGCGCGCTTCGGCGATGATCTGGTCAATCACCATACCTACGTGTTCGCCGGCGATGGCTGTCTGATGGAGGGGATCAGCCAGGAGGCGATCTCGCTGGCCGGGCATTTGCGCCTCGGCAAGCTCATCGTGCTGTGGGACGACAACGCGATCTCGATCGACGGCAGCACCGATCTCGCTGTTTCGGAAAATCAGCTTCAGCGTTTCGCCGCGGCGGGCTGGGATACGGCCTCGGTCGATGGACACGATCCCGCGGCGATCGCCGCCGCCATCGCCCAGGCGCGCCAGACCGACACGCCCTCGCTCATCGCGTGCCGCACCATCATCGCCTTCGGCGCGCCGACGAAGGCGGGCAGTGCTGCGGCGCATGGCGCGCCGCTCGGCGCCGCCGAGATCGCCGGCGCCCGCGAGCGATTGGGATGGAGAGAGCCGCCGTTTTTCGTGCCCGACGATGTCGCGGCGTGGTGGCGCGCTGTCGGTGAGCGCGGCGCGGCCGACGCCACAGCCTGGCAGACGCGGCTTGCCGCCGCGCCGGACTCCGTTCGCTCCGAATTCGAGCGGTGCCTCAGCGGCGCTCTTTCACCCGTGGTGTCCCCAGCACTCGCCGAGCTCAAGACGAAATTCACGGCAGAAGCGCCCAAGGTCGCAACGCGTCAGGCTTCGGGCCTTGTCCTCGACAGGTTGGCTCCGCTCGCGCCAGAGCTTGTCGGCGGCTCCGCCGATCTCACCGGCTCGGTCAACACCAAGGCCAAGGGGCAGCGCGTGGTAGCCCCGCGCGACTTCACCGGCAGCTATATCCATTACGGTGTGCGCGAGCATGGCATGGCGGCGGCAATGAACGGGCTCGCCATTCACGGCGGCATCATTCCCTATGGCGGAACCTTCCTGGTCTTCGCCGATTACTGCCGCCCCGCGATTCGACTCTCCGCGCTGATGGGACTGCGCGTCATCTATGTCATGACCCATGATTCGATCGGCCTCGGCGAGGATGGACCGACCCATCAGCCGATCGAACATCTCGCCAGCCTGCGCGCGATGCCGAACCTCAACGTCTTCCGCCCTGCCGACGCCATCGAGACCGCAGAATGCTGGGAGCTCGCCCTTGCGGCAAAGCGCACCCCGTCCGTGCTCGCTCTGACGCGACAGGCCGTGCCGGCGCTGCGCCGGGATGGCGGCGAAAACCGCTCGGCACGCGGCGCCTATATACTGGCCGAGGCCGAAGACGCGCGACAGATCAGCTTGCTCGCCACGGGTTCAGAAGTGGCAATCGCCGTGGCAGCGCGCGACCTGCTGGCAAAGCGCGGCATCGCGGCGGCGGTCGTGTCGATGCCCTGCTGGGAGCTGTTCGAGGCGCAAGCGCCGGTCTATCGCGAGGCGGTACTGGGAAACGCTCCGCGGATTGCGATCGAGGCGGCCGCGCCCTTCGGCTGGGAACGCTATGTCGGCGAGGGCGGCGCGATCATCGGCATGCGCGGCTTTGGCGCCTCGGCACCAGCCGCGGATCTGTTCCGGCATTTCGGCTTTACCGCCGAACATGTGGTCGAGGCAGCCCTCGCGCTGCTGTGAGTAGAAGCCGGCGGGATCGAGGGAGGCCGCCAGCCGTTCAAGAGAGACTGCGAATCCGGAGGATGGAATGACAATTCGAGTTGCGATCAACGGGTTCGGCCGCATCGGCCGGTTGGTATTTCGCGCGCTCCAGGAGACCGGACGGGAAGATGTGCAAGTCGTCGCCATCAACGATCTCGGCTCGGTCGAGGCGAATGCGCATCTCCTGAAATATGACAGCGTCCATGGACGCTACCCCCATGAAATCAAGACCGGCGAAGGGTGGATGGATGCGGGGCGCGGCAAAGTGGCCGTGCTCGCCGAGCGCGATCCCGCGAAGCTGCCGTGGAAACAACACAAGGTCGATGTCGCGCTCGAATGCACCGGGCTCTTCACCAAGCGCGAGGCGGCGGCCAAGCATCTCGAAGCCGGCGCCAAGCGCGTTATCGTCTCGGCACCCGCCGATGGCGTCGATTTCACGCTGGTGATGGGCGTCAACAGCGATCAGCTCAAATCCGACCATACCGTGATCTCGAACGGCTCCTGCACCACCAACTGCCTCGCGCCGGTCGCCTATGTGCTGAACGAGGGCATCGGCATCGAGCGCGGTTATATGACGACGATCCACGCCTATACCGGCGACCAGAACACGGTCGACACCTTGCACAAGGATCTCCGCCGCGCCCGCGCCGCGGCGCTTTCGATGATCCCGACCTCGACGGGTGCGGCGCGCGCGATGGGCCTCGTGCTGCCGGCGCTCAAGGGCAAGCTCGACGGCACCTCGATCCGCGTGCCGACGGCCGATGTCTCGGTGATCGACTTCAAATTCAATGCCGCGCGCGACACCGACAAGGACGAGATCAACGCGCTCATGACCAAGGCCGCGAACTCGAACCGGCTCAAAGGCATTCTCGCCGTCACCAAGGATGAGTGCGTTTCCGTCGACTTCACCCATGATGCTCATAGCGCCACCTTCGACCTGACGCAGACCGTCGTGCTCGACAAGCGCTTCTGCCGCGTGCTTGCCTGGTATGACAATGAATGGGGCTTCTCCAACCGCATGGTCGAAGCGGCGGCGCTGGTGGGGAAATTGATCTAGGACTGCATTTGGATGGTGCGCCCTTCGAGGCGCCGCCTGTCGGCGGCATCTCAGGATGAGGACCGTGGAAATAGGCTTTGCTGTTCCTCATCCTGAGGAGGCCGCGCCAGCGGCAGTCTCGCGGGACGTGCATCGCCGATGCAGCTCATCGCACCATCGGCCATGCCACGTATCATCATCCATTCCCTCGACCACGCCCGCGCCGCGATTGCCGCTGCGGCGGATTTGAAGGTGGCGGTGACCCTGGCAAGCGCTCCTGGCGCCGGGGCCTATGCCGGGCCGCTCTGGTTCAAATCGGTGATCGAGCTTGCCGTGCGCGACCATGCCGAGCTTTCGGTGACCGCGATCCTCGATTGCGCCGATGAGCCGGGGACCGTGCTGGCAGCCTTGCGCACCGGGCTCAAACAGGTGCGCTTCACTGGTCCCGCGGCGATACGAGAGCGGCTTGCCGGGATCGCGGCGCAGCTCGGCGCGAGCATCGAGGGCGGCGACCCGCCGAAAGCGCTCGATCTTCTCGGCGCGCGCGATCCGCTTGCTGCTTGCCGCCGCTTTCTCGCAGGGAACCAATCCCGGGATTGAGCGTCTTTCTGCGGGCCGAAATCGGCGCGCGCAATGCTTGGGCGGGAATGTCCGAGGCTTTGCGGGCTGCGGCCCTTCTGGTATATCCCCGCCCGTCCAGCCGAGCCCAGGGAGTATGACTGCCATGCAGGTCACCGAACGCGTCAAGAAGATCCTCGACGCCTATGAGAGCGATAATCCCGGCACCAAGGCGAACCTCGCCCGCATCCTGATGCAGGGCAAGCTGGGCGGCACCGGCAAGCTGGTCATTCTTCCCGTCGATCAGGGCTTCGAGCACGGGCCGGCGCGCAGCTTCGCGCCGAACCCGGCGGCCTATGATCCGCATTACCACTTCCAATTGGCGATCGATGCCGGGCTCTCGGCTTACGCCGCTCCGCTCGGCTTCATCGAGGCGGGGGCCGCGACTTATGCCGGGGCGATCCCGACCATCCTCAAAGTGAACTCGGCCAACAGCCTGTCGCGCGCCAAGGAGGGCCCGTCGCAGGCGCTCACGGGCAGCGTCGAGGACGCGCTGCGTCTCGGCTGCTCGGCGATCGGGTTTACCATCTATCCCGGCTCGGATGTCGCTTACGACATGATGGAGGAGATCGCCGAGATGGGGCGCGAGGCCAAGGCCTGCGGCTTGGCCGTCGTGATCTGGTCCTATCCGCGCGGCGGCAGCCTTTCGAAGCAGGGCGAAACGGCAATCGATATCTGCGCCTATGCCGCGCATATGGCGGCGCTCTTGGGAGCGCACATCATCAAGGTCAAGCCGCCCACCGATTTCCTCGAGCTCGACGCCGCCAAGAAGGTCTATGAGCAGCAGAAGATCGATATCGCCTCGGCTGCGGCGCGCTATCGCCATGTCGTGCAATCCTGCTTCAACGGCCGGCGCATCGTCGTCTTCTCCGGCGGCGAGGCCAAGGACACCGACAGCGTTCTCAACGAGGCGCGCGCGATCAAAGCGGGCGGCGGCAATGGCTCGATCATCGGCCGCAACACCTTCCAGCGACCCCGCGCCGAAGCCCTCAAGCTGCTCGAGGCGTTGATCGCGATTTACAAAGACTGACGCGGGGCAGCGCGGCGTGGCGGAGACCCGCCTTTATCTCATCACGCCACCGGCCTTCGAGCCCGCGACCTTCGCGGACCGGCTTGCGGAGGCGCTTGATGCCGGCGATGTCGCTTGCGTCCAGCTTCGTCTCAAGGATGCCGATGACGATTCGATCCGGCGCGCCGCCGACGCGCTGCGGCCGGTGACGCAGCGGCGCGAGGTCGCCTTTCTCATGAATGATCGGCCTGATCTCGCGCTCGCCACCGGCTGCGACGGCGTCCATATCGGCCAGGAAGACGCGAGCTACGAGGAAGCGCGCCGTATCCTCGGGCTGGGCCGGATCGTCGGGGTCACCTGCCATTCAAGCCGCGACCTCGCGATGCGTGCCGCCGAGGCGGGCGCCGACTATGTCGCCTTCGGCGCCTTCTTTCCCACCTCGAGCAAGGAGGCGAAACACCGCGCCGATCCCGAGATCCTGCGCTGGTGGAGCGAGATCATGACCGTGCCCTGCGTCGCGATCGGCGGCATCACTTCCGAGAATTGCGGACCGCTTGTCGCCGCCGGCGCCGATTTTCTCGCCGTGATCTCGGCGGTGTGGCAGCACCCGCAAGGGCCCGGCGCTGCGGTGAAGGCATTGAACGAGGCGATTGCCCTGAGCCACGGGAGCGGAACCAACCCCTGATCCCGCCGTTGGGAAGCCGAGAGGGCAGCGGTGCGTGTGAGGTTCCGATGACCCGACAGACCGAGAGGCGGGCGTGGCTGAGCATTGCGCTCTGCGCGGTCCTTCTCACGACGATCACCGGTGCCACGGCGCGCGCCCAATCTCAACCGTCGCAACCGCCCGCCTCCGCCACGTCAGAACCGGCCCAATCCCAGCCGATGCAGACGCAAGGCGCCGGCCTGCCCAATGCCCAGCAAGGCGGACCGGCGGTGCGCCAAGCCCCCGCACCGGCCGCCACGCACACTGGCGCCGGCAATTACTGGACCTGGGTCGGCGTCGTGATCGCGGCCGCCATATTCGCCTGGATCATCGTCCGCTTGGGACGTCACCGCTCGATAAGGCGGCGATAGCGTCACGCGACCGGCACCCACAGAACCTCATCGATGCTCTCCGCGCCGCTTGCCAGCATCACGAGGCGGTCGACGCCGAGGGCGATGCCCGCGCATTCCGGCATGCCATGGGCGAGGGCTGCGAGAAAATCCTCATCGATCGGATAGGTCACGCCATAGCGCGCCTGCTTCACCGCTTGGTCGCGCTCGAAGCGACGGCGCTGCGCTTCCGCATCCGTGAGCTCGCCGAAGGCGTTGGCGAGTTCAAGACCGCAGACATAGAGCTCGAAGCGTTCGGCGAGCCGCGGATCCCCAGGTTTGGCGCGCGCCAGCGCCGCCATGGAGATCGGGTAATCGTAAAGGATGGTCGGCGCGCCGATGCCGAGATTGGGTTCGATGCGATCGAGGAAGATGCGGAAAAACAGGTCGTCCCAGTCATCGCCTTCATGCGCCACCACGCCGAGCGGGCGTGCTGCCGCGGCAAGCCGCTCGAGGCTGGGCGCGAGCGGTTCGGGCGCGGTCGCAAGAATGTCGATGCCGCAGAACCGGTCAAACGCCTCGGCGACGCTCAGATGATGCCATGGCGCCGCGGGATCGGCGCTCTTTCCCTGCCAGGTGAAATGCGGCCGCTCGGCGGCGCGTAGCGTCATTTTCAGCAGCGCCTCGCAATCCGCCATGAGATCGCGATAGCCGGCCTCGGCGCGATACCATTCGAGCATGGTGAATTCGGGGTGATGGGTGCGCCCGCGCTCGCCATTGCGAAAGCAATGCGCGAGCTGGAAGAGGCGCGGCACGCCGGCGACCAGAAGCTTCTTCATCGCGAATTCCGGCGACGTCTGAAGATAGCGCGACCGCGTCCCACGGCCGGGCTCGACGAGATCCGTCGCGAACGCCATGAGATGCGGCTCGAGGCCGGGGCTTACCTGCAAGGCCGGCGTCTCGACTTCGACGAAATCGCGCGCCGCGAAGAAGCCGCGGATGGCACGGTTCACGCGCGTGCGCGTCTCAAGATGCCGACGCTTACGGTCGAAGCGCTCGGCCTGCCACCACCGATTGTTTGCCATCGGCCGTTTCAAACCTCATGCAGGAAGCTCTCGGATCGATCGCGGAGGGGTGCACCCCTGCCGGCGTTTTGCCTATTTTGCTTTCATTGTAGCGGCCAAGCTGGTAGGAAGCTCCGCCAATTCCCACTTCGCCGCCTGTGCCGCGCCAACGAGGACGAGCGCCATGAAGATTAATGCGATCGACATAAAGCCGGGCAATGTCCTGGAGCACCAGGGAAAGCTTTGGATCGTCCTGAGACGGGAACTGGTTCAGCCCGGCAAAGGCGGCGCATTCGCTCAAGTCGAGATGCGGGATCTCCGTGGCGGCTCCAAGCTTAACGAGCGGTTCCGCACTCAAGAGACCGTGGAACGCGTCCGACTCGACGAGAAGGAGATGCAGTTTCTCTATTTTGACGGCGATCTTGCGACATTCATGGACAACGAGACATACGAGCAGACGACCGTCAATCGCGAGATGATCGGCGAGCCCGCCGATTTCCTGCGCGAGGGCATGCTGTGCACCATTCAGCTCTATGAGGGGACGCCGCTCGCTGTCGAGTTGCCGCAGACCGTGACGATGGAGGTGGTCGAGGCGGATCCGGTGGTGAAGGGCCAGACGGCCTCATCCTCCTACAAGCCGGGCAAGCTCGAAAATGGCCGGCGCATCATGCTGCCGCCTCATATCGAGGCGGGAACACGCGTCGTGGTCAATACGAGCGACGGCAGCTATCTCGAGCGCGCCAAGGATTGATCGGGATTCATGGCGGTCAGATCCGCGATCATCAATGTCATGGCCGCCGCCGCGCTCAAAGCGGCGCGCGGCCTGATCCGCGATTTCGGCGAGGTCGAACAGCTTCAAGTCTCGATCAAGGGGCCGAGCGATTTCGTCTCGAGCGCCGATCTGCGCGCGGAGAAGGTGTTGCGCACCGAGCTCGGCAAGGCGCGGCCGGGCTACGCCTTCCTCATGGAAGAAAGCGGCAGCGAGGCGGGACGCGATTCCCAGCATCGCTGGATTGTCGACCCCCTCGACGGCACGACGAACTTCCTCCACGGCATCCCTCACTTCGCCATCTCGATCGCCCTCGAGCAAGGGGGAGAGATCGTGGCCGGCATCGTCTATGAACCGCTCCGCGACGAGATGTTCTGGGCCGAGAAGGGAGCCGGCGCCTATCTCAATGACCGGCGGCTGCGCGTGTCGGCACGGCGTCAGCTTGCGGAAGCGGTGATCGGCACCGGCATACCCTTTGCCGGGCGCGGCGACCACAAGACCTATCTCGCGACGCTTGGTTCGGTCATGGCAGTGACCAGCGGTGTCCGGCGGCAGGGGGCGGCAGCGCTCGATCTCGCCTATGTCGCCGCGGGCCGTTTCGACGGGTTCTGGGAGTTCGGGCTGTCGCCCTGGGACATTGCCGCGGGCATACTCCTCATCCGCGAGGCCGGCGGCTACGTCACTGATTTTGCCGGTGGGCACGGGATGCTCGCGACCGGCGATGTGGTTGCGGCCAATGACCATCTTCATCTGCCGCTGGCGAGGCTCCTGAAGAAAGCGTGTCAACAGCCAGCGGCAACGTGACGGTGGCGGCGACCGCCCGGCTTGCGGTATTTTGCCGGATTGATGCGGCAGATGACGCGCAGGAAGAAGTAACGATGGACCGAGACGGCATGCCCAGCGCATTCCCTCGCCTTCCGGCAAACAGGGCCGTCGATTTCCGTCGCTGGCCGATCCTCGCCGTGGCGCTGGCGATTTCTATCTGCGCGGCACCGGATCTCCGAGCGCAAACCGTCATCGGTGGGACGAGTCCCGACGTCCAGGTGGATCTGAGCGTTTTGGATTCCCTAGGGCCGGCGCCGACGCTCCCCGAGCTGTTGCGCCGGCAATTGCCGACCAGCAAGACGCATCTGACCGCGCCGGGGACGTCGCACGGTTCCAACAAGGTGAGCCTGCACGCGCCCCGAGCGGCAAAGACCAAGCGCGTTGCGACCGCCCACGCATCGTCCAAGAAGTCCAAGCCCAAGGCTGCCGCGCATCAGGTCGCGGCGGTCAAGCCCGCAGCACCCGTCGCTCCCAAGGCTTCGCCGCCGCCCCCATCGGTCGCGGCGGCACCCGCCACGCCGGCGACCGAGCCCGCCGCGCCTTCTCAGACGCCGGCGGCAGCCGCACCGCCCCCCGCGCAGCCATTGCCAGGCCCGCGCGTTGCCACGGCGGCGGCCATGGCGGCCGGGATTGCGCCGACGGCATCGCCACCCGCGCCCGCGGAGCCGGCTCCGGCGGCCACACCTGTCGCCGCCACGAGCACGGCTCCGCCGACGACCCCGTCGCGCCCGATGCCCGGCGTGACGCCGGCCGCGGCGCCAGCCGCCGTAGCCGCTGCCAGCGCACCAAACCGCGTCATCTTTGCCGCCGGCGCCGCCGATTTGCCCGATGCGGCGCGGCGTGATCTCGACGCTTTGGCGCAACGGCTCACGGCCAACCCGCAGACGCGCTTGCAGCTTGTCGCCTATGCAAGCGGCTCGGCGGAAGAAGCCAATCAGGCGCGCCGCATCTCGCTGTCGCGCGCGCTGGCGGTGCGCTCCTACCTCATCGAGCATGGTGTCCCGAACTCGCGCATGGACGTCCGCGCGCTGGGCAATCGCAACGACAACGGCGGCCCCTTGGACCGCGTCGACATCGTGCTCCTCGATCGCTGAACCGGCAGCGCTCATCGGCAAAGGACAAGCCGCCTTGACACGCCCGCAGCACTACCTCACCCGCATGGCGATTTTCGTTGCCTGCGTTGCCGCCATCGCCGCCTTGCTCGCGCCGGCGCTCTACCACTTCTTCATGGGAAATCCGGCGGTCAACGGACTTATTCTTCTGATCCTCATCGGCGGCATCATCTACATCTTCCGCCAGGTCCTGCGTCTCAACCCGGAGGTCGCCTGGATCGAAAGCTTCCGCCGGAAGGAGAGCGGTGTATCGACGCAGAACATGCCTCGCTTGTTGTCGCCCATGGCCACCATGCTCGCCGACCGGCGCGGCGGGCGGGTAAGTCTTTCGGCGACATCGATGCGCACCTTGCTCGACGGCATCGCGACACGCCTCGACGAGACGCGCGAGACCTCGCGTTACCTTATCGGGCTTCTGGTGTTTCTGGGGCTGCTCGGCACGTTCTATGGCTTGCTGCAAACCGTGCAGTCGGTGGGCGGCGTCATCGGCGGGCTCTCGGTTGGCGCCGGCGATGCGGCGCGCGCCTTCAACGATCTCAAATCCCGGCTGGAAGCGCCGCTCGGCGGGATGGGGACCGCGTTCAGCGCCTCGCTGTTCGGCCTCGCGGGATCATTGGTGCTGGGCTTTCTCGATCTGCAGGCCGGTCTGGCACAAAACCGCTTCTACAATGATCTCGAGGAATGGCTGTCGAGCTATACGCGGCTTTCCGGCGGCGGGCCGGTGAGCGATTCAGGCGACGCCTCGGTGCCGGCCTTCATCCAGGCCCTGCTGGAACAGACGGCCGACAGCCTCGAAAATCTCCAGCGCATTCTCGGGCGGGGCGAGGAAAGCCGTATCTCCGCCAATGCCAATCTCCTGGCGCTTACCGAGCGCTTGGCGACGCTCACCGACCACATGCGAACGGAACAGAGTCTGCTCCTTCGTTTGGCGGAGCAGCAAGTCGAGCTCAAACCGGTCTTGGCGCGCTTGGCGGACGGAAGCAGCAGCGACGAGACGCGTACCCATTTGCGCAACATAGAGGTCTATCTCGCGCGGCTCAGCGAGGACATCTCCCACGGCCGCGGCGAGGCGACACAGGAGATCCGGAGCGAGATTCGCCTGCTCGCCCGCACCATCGCCGCGCTCGCCGAAGACGCCGAGCGGTCCTAGGTCAGCGAGGCAGAGCCCCTCATGGCGATCTCCTCCCGCCGCCAACGCCGATCCAGCATCGACATATGGCCCGGTTTCGTCGACGCGCTGTCGCAGCTCGTCATGGTCATCGTCTTCGTGCTGATGGTGTTCACCGCCGGGCAATTCTACCTCACCAACGCTCTTTCCGGGCGCGATGCCGCCCTCCAACGCCTGACCCAGCAGATCAACGAACTCTCCGACCTCCTGGCGTTGGAACGCAAGGCCAATGCCGATCTTCGACTCAATGTCGCCCAGCTCTCGAGCCAGCTCCAGGCGGTCAATGCCGAACGTGACGCGCTGACGACAAAACTGGCCGAGCTCTCGACCCGCGCCGACGAAGCAACGGCCAAGGCGGAGCGCAGCACCGCCGAGCTCTCGGAGAGCGCGGGCTTGCAGCGTCAGCTCGAAAGCCTGAAGGCGCAGGCCGCGCAGGCGCAGCGCGACATCGCGGCGCGTGACCAGAAGCTGGGCGAGGCGCAAAGCACGATCGACCTCCTCAACCAGCAGCTCGCGGCGCTTCGCCAGCAATTGCAACAGATCGCCGCTGCGCTCGACGCGTCCGAGGCGAAGAACAAGGAGCAGCAGGTCCAGATCGCCGATCTCGGGCGCCGTCTCAACATGGCCTTGGCGAGCAAGGTTGAAGAGCTGGCCCGCTACCGCTCGGAATTCTTCGGCCGCCTGCGCGAGATCCTCGGCGACCGCCAGGATATCCGCGTCGTCGGCGATCGCTTCGTTTTCCAGTCCGAGGTGCTGTTCGGGCTGGCCAGTGCCGATCTCAGCGACGATGCCAAGCGGCAGCTTCTGCCGTTGGCGCAGGCGCTCAAGGAGATCTCGGCGAAGATACCCGCCGATATCAACTGGGTCCTGCGCGTCGATGGTCACACCGACAAACGCCCGATCAGCACGCCGCAATTCCCCTCGAACTGGGAGCTGTCAACAGCGCGCGCCATCTCGGTCGTCAAATTCCTGATCGATCAGGGTATCCCCGCCAATCGTCTGGTCGCGGCAGGCTTCGGCGAATATCAGCCGATCGACCCCGGCAACGACGAGGCCGCGTTCCGCCGGAACCGGCGCATCGAACTCAAACTGACTGAGCGCTGAAAAGGCCGAGGCCGCGCTGCATTTCTGCGGCGCGGCCTCGGGGATTTCGGACTTCGCCGCCGCGACGCTCCGCTGAGGAGCGTCGCGGCGGCGAATGACCGGTGCTACTTCTTCTTGGCTGCCTTCTTCTTCTTGGCTGCCTTCTTCTTCTTCGCAGGCGCCTTCTTGGCCGAGCCCTTCGAGGCGGCAGCCTTGGTGCTCTTCTTGCGCGGCGACTTCTTCATCGCCGCGGCCGCCGCGGCGGCCATTGCAGGTCTCTTAGTCGTAGTTTCGTTCATAGCGATATTTACCCCCTGTGCCGACGAAACGCCGCAGATTCTATGAAAGTCGCAACTGAAAGTCGAATGGATTTGATGCGCAGCGGCAACAAACCATCGTTTTTTGGCGTAAAACGCGTCGAAAAACGATTCGTGCAGGGGTCTTCGCGCGTTTTCGACACACATTTCCCGGCGACTCGGGCGCGGCACGGAGTTGCGCGATGCGCGTTGCTCCGGTATAAAGCCGCACTTTTCGCGGAGCGTGACGATGAAGGACGGCATTCATCCCGATTATCACGAGATCACCGTCGTGATGACCGACGGCACGAGCTACAAGACGCGCTCGACCTACGGCAAAGCGGGTGACACGTTGCGCTTAGAGATCGATTCCAAATCCCATCCGGCCTGGACCGGTGGTCAGCAGCGGCTCACCGACAGTGGCGGGCAGCTCGCGCGCTTCAACAAGCGCTTCCAAGGTTTCGGGCCGAAACAGAAATAGCCCCGCCGCCGGCGGAGCCGCCTCGCGAATCTTCCAGAAGAGTTGGCGATCGCGCTTAGGGTTGCGGGCGGCGAGCCAGCTCGTCGAGCCGGGCCACCCGGACATAGAGCCGCCGGCTCCGCTCCAGCAGAGTGACGAGATGACGGGGCAGCGCCTCCGATTCGGCTTCCGCTCCGCCCATGCAGATCTCGAGCTCGGCAAGCGCGCGATTGTCGCCGAGCGCCGCTTCCTGCGTGATCTCGCCGGCATGGACGGCGCGCTGCGCCAAGAGCCACGCCATGATCTGAGTAAGGCGCGCGGTGAGACGCATCGTCTCACAGCACAGGCGCAAGCGATCGAGCGAAACGAGCCGCTGGCGGTCGATCGGCTCGCGATGGGCGAGATAGTCGCGGGCCTCTTCGAGCAGCCCCATGGCCTCGCCATAGGTCTTGCCGAAGAAGCTCGTTGCTTGCGCCGCTTGCGACACGCCCTATCTCGCTCTTTTGATCGCGCCGACGGCTACCTTCTCTGAAAGATGGAGATGAGTCCAGGGCCGTCCGATTAACCATATGCACCCCTTGAACGCCAAAACACGGCTACCCATCTGGATTTGCGTCGGGTGCCAATGGTGGGCCCGACGCCCGCAAATGCCCCGCTTCCGCGCGGCTGGACGGGACCCATGTTGCTCAGCTTGGAGGATATGGTCATGGACAATTTCGATCTCTCACCGCTTTTCCGTTCCACCATTGGCTTCGATCGTTTGATGCAGTTCGCCGATGCGGCGACGCGGATCGACGCCTCGTACCCGCCTTACAATATCGAGATCACCGGCGAGAACGCCTATCGCTTGACCATGGCGGTCGCAGGCTTCGCACCTGAGGATCTCGATGTGACCGTCAAGGAGAATGCGCTGCTCATCAGCGCCAAGGCCAAGAAGGAAGAGGAGAACACGCAGTATCTCCATCGCGGTATCGCTCGCCGCGCCTTCGAGCGGCGCTTCCAGCTCGCCGATCACATCAAGGTCGCGGGGGCTAGCATCGATTACGGCCTGCTCCATGTCGAGCTCGTACGGGAGATCCCGGAGGCGATGAAGCCCCGCAAGATCGAGATCACGACGAGCAAGCCGACGAAGGTGATCGACCAGAAGGCGGCGGCCTGATCGACACGGTCAAGCGACAAGAGAGAGGGCGGCTCGGCGAGCCGCCCTTTTCGCTGGCCTATATCCGCATCAGTGTTTCAGCCGCCCGACGGCGTTCGACAAGATGAGGTAGAGCTTGCCGACATCGGCGGTCACAAAGGTCGCGCCGAGCACATCCATGTGATCGCATTCCCGCGCCTGGGCCAGCAGCGTCTCGAACTGATTGAGATAGCGGAGGACGTAGTCGCGGAAGCCGGGATCCTCCTCGAACTTCTTCTTGATCAAGCCGCCGGCATTCTTCTCCTGCATTTGCAAGAGTTGGCGCGTGAAGATGCCGCGGTCGCCGGCATGGAAGCGCTTCCAGACCGCGTCGGGAATGCTTTGATCGAGCACGCGGTTGAGGTCCACGGCGATCGATTGCAGGGTCTCGATGATGAAGGTCGCGGCTTTGAGGAAAGTGTCCTGTTGCGTCTGGAGGGCGGTGTCTCGCACCCGTTGGGCCTCGCTTGATGCGTCGTTCGCCGCCTTGAGCAGCGATTCCGTCTGTGCCTCGAAAAGCACGGCGGCATCTTTCGCCTTCACGCCGGCACGGTCGGTCGCCGCGATCAGCTCGCCCGATTGGCGACGGAAGATCTCGGCGACGTCGCGAAGCCGCTCCACGGCCTTGTCCGTGGCGCTGTTCAACTCCGTCGTCTGCTCACGCAGCGCGCCGCGGATCTCGCCCAGTTGACTGCCCGTATGTTCGGCCGCCGCGGCGAGATCGCGTAGCTGCCGGCGCAACGCCTCGTTGGTCTGCTCGCCGCGCGCCGCTGCTGCCTCGGCGGAGGCCGTGAGATTGAGCGCCTGGCCGCGCGCCGCCTCGCTCAGCTCCTGCAGACGGCCCGACACGAGATCGCCGGCGCCGGCGACGGCGGCGACGCGTTCGTTGAGATGCTCGCTCGCGTCTTGCAGCCGCAAGGCGGCGCGGTCGGCCGCCGCGGCGAGATCTTGCGCCTGCTGCCGGAAGGCCGCCCCGGCATCGCGCAGCTTGGCGCTCGCCCCGTCGCTCGCCGCCGCCACCTGTTGGCTGCGTTCGGTAAAACGATCGCCCAACTCGCTCAATTTGGCCGCCGAGCGGTCGGCCGTCTCCTGCACCTCGCTGGCGCGTTGGCGGAGGAGATCGCTGCCTTGACCGAGGCGCAGCGACGCCATCTCGCTGGCCTGTGTCAGGGCACGGCTTTGCTCGGCGAGCAACCCGCTCACCTCCTCGATCCTGCCGCTGGCGCGCTCTGTCGCCTGGCTTACCTCGTTCACACCAGACTGCATGGTCTCGTTTATTGTCGCGGTCAGCGTCGAAAGCGTGTCTGCAACGCCGTGAAGGTCGCGCACCTGGCGCTGCATCACCACCGACATCTGTTCGGCCTGTGTCGTGGCCTCCGTCGCGGCATCCTTCAACAGGCGCGAATGCTCTCGGAATGCATCGCCCACCTGCGTGGACCGCGCCACGGCCGCTTCGGAGCTGCGCGTCAGATCCTGCGATTGCTGCTGCAACACCGTGCGGATCTCGGCGACCTGCGCGGCGACGGCGTTGCGCGCCGCGTTGAGCCGGCTGAGCTGCTGCGTGAAGCCGTCATGGAGCTGTGAGACCTGGCTCAGCGCGTCGGCGGTTCCTTCCTTCACATTCTCGATGTACTGGCGCAGCGTCTCGCCGACGCCGGCGAGCGAGGTGCTCGCCTCCGCCGACACGCTGGCGAGCCGATCCGCCTGCTGGTCAAAAGCCTCGCCCGCGCGCCGCATCTTCGCCGATGCCTGCTCAGCCATTGCCTGGAGATCGCCCGCTTGGCCACGAAGGCCGCTAGCGGCGTCGCCGACCTTGCTCGCCGCCTGATCAGCCGAGTTGGTGAGAGCATCGCCGCTCTCACGGAACGAATCGACCGCCTGCCGGACCATGCCGATGCTGCTCTGCACCAAGGCAGAGATGTCCTGGCTCCGCTGGCGCAGCGACTCGCCGACCGCCTGGACGCGCACGGCCGATTGTTCGCTTGCCGCAAGCAGCTCACGCGCCTGCTGGCGCAGCGCTTCGGCCACCTCGTCGATCCGCGCGATCGCTTGACGGGCGGCGACGCCGACATGCTCCGCATTGCCGCCGAAGCTCTCCCCCGCCTCCTTGACCCGCGCCAAAGCCTCCGCCGCCGCGCTGCGGAGCGCTTGCGCCTGTCGTGATAAGGCGGCGCCCAGCATCTCGGCTTGGCCCGCCATCTGCTCGCTGTGACGCGTGAGATCTGCGGCATGGTTGCGGAAGGTCGTGGCGAGGATCTCGGCCTGGGCCGTCGCCTTGTCGGAGGCGACAAGCATCGCCTCGGTCTCGCCGTGCAAGGCGTCGGCGCCACGCCGTGTCGCGGCGGATATTTGCGTCGAGGCATTGTCGAGACGGGTCATTGCCTGTTGAAGCTGTTGCTCGACGGCCTCGGCCTGTTCGGCAAGGCGCTCGCTCACCGCATTCGAGGTGCGCCCGACCATCGCCTCAAAAGCGCCGATCTCGTCGGCGACGCGGTCGGCGGCAATCGCCGTCTCATGCGTCAAGCGGTCACTGATCCGGCTGAGCTCATCCGCCGTGCGGTCGGCCGCGCGGTCGAGCGCCTCGACGAGCGTCGCCTCGAGCTGCGAGGCGCGTTCGGCGACGCGGTCACCACCCGCGACGAAGGCGCGCTCGACCACCGTCTCGACCACCGCGACTTGGCCGGCGAGCCGGTCCGTCGCCGCGGCGAGGTCGCGACCCGCGGATTTCTCGATGGTGGCCGCATGCGCGGCGATCCCGGAAGCGAGCCGCTCTACGTTTCCGATCGTCGCCTCAAGGCCGCCTCGCGCGCGCTCCGCCCTTTCGGCGGCACTCGTTACCGTCCCTGCCGCTTCGCCAAGACGCATTCCCAATCCGCCCGCCGCGCCCTCCAGCCGCAAGGTCGCCGCGGTCACCGCCTCGGCGAGCTCTTCCGCCTGGCGGCGCAAGGCCGCGCCGGCGCTGCGCGCGCGCTCTTCGGCCTGTTCCGACGGAAAGACGAAGGCATCGAGGCGTTCGGCGAGTCGCGCCGCGCTCGACGACAGCTCGGCCGCCCGCTTGCGGAAGGTCGCGACCATCCAGATGAAGGCAAGCGGCATTGCCACACCGAGAACGATGACGGCGATCTCGTTGGGCAAGAGGGTCGGCAATACGTCCCAGCCGACCTGCGTGTGAATATAGATTGCGCAAACAAGCAGCCAAACCGCCGCCAGCAGCGGTCCGGACAGAAGGGTCCCCCAGACTCTCGACAAACGCCCGCTCCCTTCGAGTGCGGAACTGCCGAAGAGTCGCCTATATCGAGAGTCGCGTCAACCGCCGGTGTGTGGTGTCAAGAGTAGGGCAAGGGCTGCGCGAATCGTCGCAGGCATCGCCACCGGCCGTCTGGTCGCGCGGTCGACGAAGACATGGACGAAATGCCCGGTGGCCGCCGGCGCGTCCTCGCCAACACGGAACAAGGCTACCTCGTATCGCACGCTGGAGGTGCCGAGCTTGCCGACGCGCAGCCCGGCATCGACGGAACCGGGGTATTCCAGAGCGCGATGAAAACGGCACATCGTCTCGACGGCGAGACCGATTGCCGGGCCCGCGTGAATATCGAGCCCGCCGACCGTGATCAGGTACTGATTGATGACCGTGTCGAAGAAAGAGTAATAGACCACATTGTTGATATGGCCATAGAGATCATTGTCCATCCAGCGTGTGGTGATGGTGAGGAAATGCGGAAAGCCCTTCCGCCCCTCCTGCGGCGGCTCGGCCATCAGAAGCGCTCCGGCATCAAAGGATCGCCCGCATCGCCGCCAAGGTCGCCGGCGGATCTTCGACCATCATGAGATGGCCGACCCCGCGCAGCACGGCGGTGTGCGCATCCCGGAAGCGAGCCGCGAAGGCCTGACCGCGCGCCGCCGGGGTCATCCGATCCTCGCCGCCGAGCAGGAGAAGCACCGGAGAGACGACGTGCGCCGCCGCGGCCGCCGCACCGCTATAGCCGTCGCACGCCGCGAGATCCGCGGCGAGGCTCGCGGCGTCGGCGCGCTCCAGCAGCCGCAGCGCCGCCCCGCTGAGCCATAGCCCCGGCGCCGGGCTCGCGCCGAGAAGCCCGTGCGAACCGAAGCTCCACATCGTCATCAGCTCGAGCGCGCTATGCGCCCCAGCGCGCGCCGCCGCGAGAAGATCAGGATGGACGCGCATCTCCGGGACGAAGCCGACAAGCGCCAAGGCCTCGATGCGCCCTCCACCGCGCCCCGCGGTCTCGAGCGCCACAAGAGAGCCCATGCTGTGGCCGGCGATGCGGAAACGATCGATGCCGAGCGCCGCCGCGGCGCGCAGCACCCAATCGGCAAGCGCTTCGATACTGTCGAGCGCGGGCCCTTCGCTCCGCCCGTGACCGGGGAAGTCCAAGGCGAGGACATTGCGCCCATGATGGGCGAGCGCACGCGCCTGCAGCGCGAAGATCGTGTGATCCATGCCGGCGCCATGGAGCAGGATCAGGGCGGGAAGATCGGGATCGCCGCTGCGACCGCCGGTTCCGGCGAAGACCCGCTTGCCGTCGAGCGAGAATTCCATGCCGGTCCTCGCCTATTCCGCCGCGGGCCGCATCGCGGACGCCTTCTGCGCGATGCGCAGTGCTTGGGCCAGATCCTCGATGATGTCGTCGGGATCCTCGAGTCCGACGGACAGGCGGATCATGTCCTCGCCAATCCCGGCGGCCGCCAGCGCCGCTGCATCGAGCTGTTGATGCGTGGTGCTGGCGGGGTGGATGACGAGCGTCTTGGCATCGCCGACATTGGCAAGATGCGAGATGAGCTTGAGGCTGTCGATGAAGCGCTTGCCGGCGATGCGCCCGCCCTTGATGCCGAAGCTGACCATCGAGCCGGCCCCTCTGGGCAGCAGGCGCCGCGCCAGCTCATGGTCGGGATGGCTGGGCAGATCGGGATGGGCAACCCAGGTGACCGCTTCCGAGCGGCCAAGGAAATCGAGGATCCGGCGCGTGTTCTCGATATGGCGCGCCATGCGCAGCGGCAAGGTCTCGACGCCTTGCAAGAGATGAAAGGCATTGGCCGGGCCCATGCAGGCGCCGAAATCGCGCAAGCCTTCCGTCCGCGCACGCATGATGAAGGCTTGCGGACCGAACTCCTCGGCGAAGTCGATGCCGTGATAACCGGCATAAGGCTCGGTCAAGGTCGGGAACTTGCCCGACTTCTCCCAATCGAAGCGTCCGCCATCGATGAGCGCGCCGCCGATCGCGACGCCATGACCGCCGAGCCATTTTGTCGCGGAGTGCATCACGATGTCGCAGCCGTGCTCGATGGGGCGGCAGAGATAGGGCGTGGCAAAGGTGGCGTCGACCATCAGCGGCAGGCCGGCGTGATGCGCGACCTCGGCCACCGCCGGAATGTCGAGGACTTCGAGACCGGGATTGCCGAGAATCTCGGCAAAGACGAGGCGGGTTTCCGGGCGAAGCGCTGCGCGGAACGCAGCGGCGTCGCGCGGATCGACGAAGCTCGTCGTGATGCCGAAGCGCGGCAGGGTGAGCTTCAGCATGTTGATCGATCCGCCATAGAGCGAGGCGGCCGCCACGATATGGCCGCCTGCGTCCATCAGCGTGGCGACCGCGAGGTGGAGCGCTGCCTGTCCGCTCGCCGTACACACCGCGCCGACGCCGCCTTCGAGCGCTGCCAGGCGCTCTTCCAGCACCGCCACCGTGGGGTTGGCGATGCGCGAATAGATATAGCCGGGCTCTTCGAGATTGAAGAGCGCCGCGGCATGGTCGCTGTCGCGAAAGACATAGCTCGTCGTCTGATAGATCGGCACCGCCCGCGCGCCGGTCGCGGGATCGGGGCGCTGACCCGCATGGAGGCTCAGCGTGGAGAATTTGGGGAATTTGGCGTCGGGCATGGGCGACCGCAGCGAGTGAGGTCGCCCACCATACACAAAAAGCGCGGGACCGTCAGCGAGTGACGGTCCCTTGAAGATGCAATGTCCGAAGGTACGGGAGTTGCCGGACAGGCGGCAGGGCAGAGCCCGCGACCGCGTCCGAAGTATCGGCGCGGAGCGTTAAGAGACCCTGAAGCGTAAAATGCCGGTTGATTATTCTGCGACCCAACCGCCATCCATCGGTAACGGAGCGCCCGTCATCGTCGCCGCGGCGTCGCTGCACAGAAATACCGCGAGCGCCCCCAGCTTCTCCGGCGTGGTGTATTGCAGCATCGGCTGCTTCTCGCGCAGCAACTCGGTCTTCGCCTGATCGACCGTCTCGCCCTTCTCCTTGGCAAGCGCCTCCACCTGCTTCTGGACGAGCGGGGTCAGAACCCAGCCGGGGCAGATCGCATTGCAGGTGATGCCGTCATTGGCACATTCGATCGCCACCACCTTGGTGAGGCCGACGATGCCGTGCTTCGCAGCGACATAAGCCGCCTTCTGCCCGCTCGCCACCAACCCGTGCGCCGAGGCGATGTTGATGATGCGCCCCCAGCGCCGCTGCTTCATCTGCGGCACGACCGCCTTCGTCGCATGGAATGCGGCCGAAAGATTGATGGCGATGATCGCGTCCCATTTGTCGTCGGGGAATTCCTCGACCGGCGCCACATGCTGGATGCCGGCATTGTTGACGAGGATATCGACCGCGCCCAGTTCGCGCGTCGCATCCGCGATCATCTGGCGGATCTCCGCGGGCTTCGACATGTCGGCGGCGGAATATCCGACCTTGACGCCGTATTTGCCGGCGAGATCGCGCTTCAGCCCCTCGATCAGGCCAGCATCGCCGAAGCCGTTGAGCATCAGCGCGCAGCCCTCGGCCGCGAGCGCCGTGGCAATGCCGAGCCCGATGCCGCTGGTCGATCCCGTGACGACGGCGGATTTGCCCTTGAGCATGGAATATCTCCTTCATTGTGTAGCGGTCGAGGATATGCGGCGACCGGGTGATTGGTTCTGAGCCACGATGGGCCGCGGAACGTGGCGTTACCTCTGAACGTCGTCGACGATTTCGATGAAATCCGAAAAGTGCCCGTCGAGATAGCGCTGTAGCAGATCATTGATGGTCGGCTCTACGTCATACCAAGCCCTGTCGAGGTCGCCTAAAGGACTGGCGCGCGCGAGAACGGGGCGTCGATAGCGCGTATCGATCTCGGGCAGGGAATAGGCTTTGACCCTCGCCGCGGCAGCCGCAAGAATCGCGCCTTGCCGCTCCGCCCCCAGCACCGTCAGCGCGTCGAGCGTCTCGCGCCAGCGACGGCCGGCACTGTTCAGAAAGTACTGCGAGTGTCCGCCATTCTGGACCTCGGCATCATAGAGAAGCGCCAGATGCGCCACTCGCTGCACGGGTGTCAGTGCCTCATAAGGGGCGAGGCCGATGAGGGAGACATATTGGTTCCAGGCGAGGTTTGGGGTGGCATTGAGGTCTCGACGTCGAACACGCCGGCGCCGCGGCCTATGCGGATGGCCGACCAAGCGCTGCACGAGCCGCCACAGAATGAAATGCCGATGCTCGCCCGCTGAAGAAAATACAGGTTCCGCCACAGCCATTCACCGCTTGAACAGCGCCTCCGCGCCGCCGCGCTGCTTGCGTTTGGCGGCGATCTCGCTGCGGGCCCGGGCGATCTCGTCTTCGAGTTCGCCGATATAGGCTTCGAGCTCGGCGATCGCCAGCGGCGTCAGGTCCCTCTTGGGAGGCTGCTTGCGCTGGGGTGCCAGGTCTTCTTCATCCATCCCCGTTACTCCTGCGGTACGGCCCGCTCCTGTTGTCAGTTTGGCGCGGCCGGGCTAGAGGTGCAATCCGCCATCCGGCGATCGACCCAGCGAAAGAGGACGCCCCATGACCGCGCTTCCCGCCACCATGACCGCCATCGAGATCACCGAGCCCGGCGGGGCCGAGGTACTGCGGCCGGCGAGCCGTCCCACGCCGCTGCCCGGCGCGGGCGAGGTGCTGATCGAAGTGGCGGCGGCCGGCGTCAACCGGCCCGACGTGTTGCAGCGGCAGGGCGGCTATCCGCCGCCGCCGGGAGCCTCCGACATTCCCGGGCTCGAAATCGCCGGCAAGGTCGTCTCGGTCGGCCTCGGCGTCCATCACACCAAAATCGGCGACAATGTCTGCGCGCTCGTCACCGGCGGCGGCTATGCCGCCTATTGCGTGGCGCCGGAGCCGCAATGCCTGCCGGTGCCGAAGGGTTTCAGCATGGTCGAGGCGGCGGCGCTGCCTGAGACTTTCTTCACCGTATGGACCAATCTCTTCGAGCGCGGCGGGCTCAAGGCGGGCGAATCGGTGCTGATCCATGGCGGCACGAGCGGCATCGGCACGACAGCGATCCAGCTCGCCAAGGCGTTCGGCGCCCGCCAGATCTTTGCGACGGCGGGCAGCCGCGACAAATGCCATGCCTGCGAGAAGCTCGGGGCAACGCGCGGCATCGATTATAAGCACGAGGATTTCGTCAAGATCGTGCGCGAGGCCACGGGGAATCTCGGCGTCGACGTCATCCTTGACATGGTCGGCGGCGATTACATCCAGAAGAATATCAGCGCGCTCGCGGTCGAGGGCCGCATCGTTTATATCGCCTTCCTTCGCGGCTCCGAGGCCTCGGTCAATTTCATGCCGCTGATGCTGAAGCGCGGCACGATCACCGGATCGACGCTGCGTGCCCGCTCGGTCGAGCAGAAGGGCGCCATTGCCGCACCGTTGAAGCGCCAAGTCTGGCCGCTGCTCGACCAGGGCAAGATCAAGCCGCAGATCTACCGCACCTTTCCCCTCGCGCAGGCCGCCGAGGCGCACCGGCTGATGGAAAGCTCGGAACACATCGGCAAGATCGTCCTGACCGCGTGACCGGTCCAGGAAAACCTTCCCAGAGCGGGGACAAACCACTATATAGCGTCCATTCAGGACATCACCGTCACCCTCGGAGCGTCCCCGGGACGCGGCCCGCGACGGTTACGGTAATCCATTGGTAGGTAAGGAGGAATCGATGGCGCTGCCGCTCATGCCGAAGGCCACGGCCGTGTGGCTCGTCGAGAATACATCGCTTACCTTCGACCAGATCGGCGAGTTCTGCGGCCTTCATCCGCTCGAGGTGCAGGCGATTGCTGATGGCGAGGTGGCGGTGCAGATGCAGGGCCTCGATCCCGTGGCCAACGGCCAGCTCGCGCAGGAAGAGCTGGAACGTTGCCAGAAGGACCCCAATGCGCGGCTCAAGATTTCGGACGCCGCCGTGCCGGTACCGGTCGTGAAACACAAGGGTCCGCGCTACACGCCGATTGCCAAGCGTCAGGACAAGCCCGATGCGCTCGCTTGGCTTCTCAAGACGCATCCCGAGCTGAGCGACGCCCAGATCTCGAAGCTCATCGGCACGACCAAGCCAACCATCCAGGCGGTGCGCGACCGCACCCACTGGAACTCGCCCAACATCAAGCCGCGCCACCCGGTAGCGCTAGGTCTCTGTACGCTCGCCGAGCTCGAGGAGGCGGTCGCGCGCGCCAATCGCGGCAAGAAGGCAAAGCCGGTCGAGCTCGACGAAGCGCCGGCGGAAGAAGAGTCCTACGCCGCCGGCTCCGAGGACACCGCGGCGCCCTGATCGCGCCGCGCCCTGCTTTCTAATCGGCCCGCCCTTCGACGAGCCGCCATACCCGCTCAGGCGTCAGCGGCATCTGGAGACGATCGGCGGCACTTGCCCGCCCGCTTCGCGCCAAGGCATCGGCGACCGCGTTGACCACCGCCGGCGTGGCGCCGATCGTGCCGAGCTCGCCCACGCCCTTTACGCCCAACGGATTGGTGAGGCACGGCGTCGACTGGTCGAGCTCCGTCGCGAAGCGCTCGACCAGGTCGGCGCGCGGCATGGCGTAATCCATGAAGCTCGCCGTCAGCGCTTGTCCGCTGTCAGCGTCATAGACGACGCGCTCCATCAGCGCTTGACCCAGACCCTGCACCGCGCCGCCATCGAGCTGCCCGCGGACGATCATCGGGTTGACGACGCGGCCGACCTCGTTCACCGAGGCATAGCCGACGATTTCGACCACGCCGGTCTGTGGATCGATCTCGACCTCGCAAATGTGACAGGCATTGGGCCAGCTCGGCGCGCTGACCGCGCTGGTCGAATCGATGAAGATGCGCTGCTCCGGCTGACGGGCCGCGAGGTCGAAGAGACCGATGCGATGATCGGTGCCGGCGACCTGGAAATGGCCGTTGGCATATTCGATATCGGCTGCCGCCGCCTCGAGCGCGGCGGAAGCGAGATCCCGCGCGGTCGCCATCGCCTTCTCCGAAGCGACACGGATGGCCGAGCCGCCGGTGAAGAGCGAGCGCGAGCCGGCGCTGCCGAAGCCCGAGCCGCGATCCGTGTCGCCCTGAACGATGCGGATCTTGTCGATCGGCACACCGAAGACATCGACGGCCAATTGCGCATAGCTCGTCGCGATCCCCTGACCCATGGCCTGGGTCGAGGCATAGATCTCGATCGCGCCATCGCCCTGGACCGCGACGGTGACGCGCTCCTCCAGCACATTGCCGCCGGTCCATTCGAGGAAGGAGGCGATCCCGCGCCCGCGCAGCTTGCCGCGCTTCTGGGCACCCTCGGCCCGGGCCTCGAAGCTCCGCCAGGCCGCGAGCGATAGCGCCTGATCCATCACGGCCTCGAACTTGCCGCTGTCGTAAGTCTGGCCCATCGCGTTCTGGTAAGGCATCTGATCCGGCCGGATCATGTTGCGGCGCCGGATCTCGGCGGGATCGAGCCCGAGCTTGCGCGCCGCCGCGTCCATCAGCCGCTCGATGATATAGATCGCTTCGGGGCGCCCGGCGCCGCGATAGGCGCCGATGGGAACGGTGTTGGTCAGCACGGCCTGGAGCGTGTAATCGATCGTCCGGATGTCGTAGATGCTGGTCGACACCCATGGACCGATCATCAATTGGATGATGATGCCGACCGTCGTGGCATAGGCGCCGACATTCGCTTGCGAGCGCACGCGGAAGGCGAGAACGCGGCCTTGGGCGTCGAGCGCGAGCTCGGCGCGGGTTTCGACATCGCGCCCGTGAGAGGCCGCGAGGAACTCCTCGATCCGCTCCGCCGTCCAACGGACCGGACGCTTCAAGGTGCGTGCGGCGAAGGCGAGCACGATGTCCTCGGGATAGAGGCCCGTCTTCATGCCAAAGCCGCCGCCGACATCGCCGACGACGACGCGGACCTTGTCGCGCGGAATGCCGAGCACCTCGTCGCACAGCGTGTCGCGCGCGCCGGACGGCATCTGGCTGCTGAGGCGAAGGGTGAGGCGGTCGCGCGCGCGGTCATAGTCGGCGAGAACGCCGCGCGGCTCCATCGGCACGGGCGCCACGCGTTGATTGACGAGATCGAGCGCCACGACATGCGCCGCTTTCGCGAAGGCCGCGGCGGCGGCCGTCGGGTCGCCGTGCCGCATCTGAGCCACGATGTTCCCAGGGACATCCGGCCACAGCAGCGGCGCCCCATCGGCGGTGGCGCTCGCGAGATCGGTGACGGCCGGCAGCTCGTCGTATGTCACCACGACGGCATCGGCCCCCTCGCGCGCCTGCGCCGGCGTCTCGGCGATGACCGCGGCGACCGCCTCGCCGACGAAACGCACGGTCTCGACGGCAAGCGCGCGGCGCGGCGGCGTCGTTGCCGGCGCGCCGTCCGGTTTCTGGAAGGCGGGCGCGAGCGGGATCGGCTTGACGCCGGCCTTGAGAAGATCCTCGCCGGTGAGGATCGCAATGACGCCTGGCATGGTCCGAGCGGCCGAGATGTCGATCGACCGGATGCGCGCATGCGCGTGCGGCGAGCGCAGAAAGCACAGATGTGCCGCACCCGCCGCCGCGGCATCGGCGACGAACAAGCCCGCGCCGGTCAGAAGCCCTTTGTCCTCAATGCGGCGAACTTCCTGGCCGCTGCCGAAACGTCCATAGCTCGATTGTGCCGTCACGATTGATCCTCGCTGTCGTTCAATGATGCCGCCTCACCACTTGTTCCTGAGCTCGCGCAGCTTGAGGAACACCGTCCTCGGATCGGGATGATCGGGGAGATCGGGGAAAGTCTCGCGCAGGCGCTTGATCACCGAAGGGCTGGTGAGACGAAAGAACGTGTTGATCTCCTTCTCCATGGCGAGCGTCGTCACCAGCGCGTTGCCCGGATCCTGCTTCTCCATCGCCGGCAGCATGGATTTCGCCTTGGCGTTGTCGGGCTCGCGGTCGAGGGTGAAAGCGAGGTTGCGCGCGATGTAGTCGTGGCCGGGATAGATGAGCGTATGATCCGGGAGCCGGGCGAGCTGCCCCATGAAGGTGTTGTAGAGCTCGCTCGGGTGGCCGCCATTGTGGCAGTTGCCGGCGCCAGCGTTGAAAAGCGTGTCGCCGCAGAAGAGCGCCGGATGATCGCCGTGGGCGCGCAGGCAGATATGGCTCATGGTGTGGCCCGGCGTGTCGAGACTTTCGAGCTCGACGCTCTTGCCGATCTTGATGACGTCGCCGGCGCGCAAGCCGCGATCGATGCCGGGGATCTTGTCCTTGGCATTGGCATGCGCCAGGAGCTTGGCGCCCGTCGCCGCGATCATCGCTTGATTGCCGCCGGTGTGATCGTGATGCTCATGCGTGTTGAGGATCTGGGTGATCGTCCAGCCCTTGGCCTTGGCGGTCGCGAGACATTTCGCATGGTCCAGCGGATCGACGGCGAGCGCCTGGCCGGTCTCGCCGCAGGCGATGAGATAGTTGAAGTTGCGATAGTTGTTGGCGGTCCAGATCTGCTCGACGATCATGGGCTTCCCCTCCGAGACTCGTTTGGCGAGACTGTAGGAGCCCGGGCCGCCCTTCGCTACCCCTGCAAGCCGCGGCTGCGAAAACCGAGGAGAGGCCGATGCGCAGCGATCATGACGAACTCACGGCGCTCAACCGTGCCTATATCGACTCCGTGCAGAACGGCGATGTCCGCCGGTTTGATGAGATCCTCGCCGAGGATTTCCTTTGCTCCAATCCCGACGGCTCGCTCGTGGACAAGCGGCAATTCCTCGAACAGACCGCGCGCCCCGTCACGATCACCGGCCTCGTCGCGCAGGACGTGCGGATCCGCATCCTCGGCGACGTCGCCATCATCCACGCGCGCACCAGCTACAAGACCGCAAGCGGCGAGCAGCGAAACGGGCGATATACCGATGTGTGGGCGAAACGCGGCGGGCGATGGCTCGCGGTCTCGGCGCATGTGACGCGGTAGGTATACTACGAAATGAAGGCTCTACCGCTTTGTCGCTACTGGCGTTGCTTTTCTCGGCAAAGCACGACGCCGTAGGCGTAAATGCCGTCCTCCGCTCCGCCCTTGAAACGCTTCATCACCCGCTGAACGGGCCAGATGAGACTGCCATCTGCGAGCTTGAGCGCAATGTTGATCTCGGCGTTCGGATCGGCGTCGTTGCCCTCCCAGTTCCCGCCGCATCGGCGACGAAGGACCTCGCCGGTGTAAGCGCCGAGGCCGAAGATCCGCTGGCCGAGCTGCTCGCTCAGCAACCCACCAGGACGAACGCGCCCGCCGGGCGCTTGGTCGTCCAAGAAGCGATCGATTTCGCGCAAACTGCCGAGCGAAAAATCCGCGTGATACCCCGAGCTCGACAGCGCTTTGGCAATCCACTCGGCCGCGCTTTGCACGTCACTTACGATCGATGATGCCTCGGCGCCGCCGGAAGAAACAGCGATGAGGCCCAACATGACGGCCAATCGCCGCAGAGCGGAAAGCATGTTCTCGTTCCCCTCGCCCGCGTGATGCGAGCGGGACACTATAAAAGTGTGCGAGCGGCTGTCCTAGTTTTTATTGCATCAACTTGCCTGCGCTCGCCTCGCATACCCGACGCCCCTTAATCTCTCCTCGATCTCCCCCAGGATCGCCGGATCGTCGATGGTCGCGGGCATCTTGTATTCCTCGCCATCGGCGATGCGGCGCATGGTGCCGCGGAGGATCTTGCCGGAGCGGGTCTTGGGCAGGCGCTGCACGACCGTCGCGGTCTTGAAGCTTGCGACCGGGCCGATGCGCTCGCGCACCAAGGCCACGCATTCCTCCGCGACCCTCTCGGGCGCGCGTTCGGCGCCGGCTTTCAAAACGAGGAAGCCGATCGGCACCTGGCCCTTGAGTGCGTCGGCGACGCCGATGACCGCGCATTCCGCGACATCGGGGTGGGAGGCCAGCACCTCCTCGATGCTGCCCGTCGAAAGCCGGTGGCCCGCCGTGTTGATGATGTCGTCGGTGCGCGTCATCACGAAGACGTAACCGTCCTCGTCGACATAGCCGGCGTCCGCCGTGTGATAATAGCCGGGATATTCGCTGAGATAAGACTGCACGAAGCGCTCATCCGCGTTCCACAAGGTCGGCAGCGCGCCGGGCGGCAACGGCAGTTTCAGGCACAGCGCGCCGATCTCGCCGCGCTTCACCTCGTGGCCGTCGGTGCCGAGAACACGCAGATCCCAGCCCGGCACCGGCTTGGTCGAGGAGCCGTGCTTCACCGGCATCGGCTCGAGCCCCTGACAATTGGCGGTGATGGGGAAGCCGGTCTCGGTCTGCCACCAATGATCGATCACCGGCACCTTGAGCTGCCGCTCCGCCCATTCGACGGTCGGCGGGTCGGCGCGCTCGCCGGCAAGAAACAGCGTGCGGAATTTCGCGAGATCGTATTTGCGGATGAGCTTGCCGTCGGGGTCTTCGCGCTTGATCGCGCGGAAGGCGGTGGGCGCGGTGAACATGACGGCGACGCCATGCTCGGCAATGACCCGCCAGAAGACGCCGGCATCGGGCGTGCCCACGGGCTTTCCCTCATAGAGCAAGGTGGTGCAGCCATAGAGGAGCGGCGCATAGACGATATAGGAGTGCCCGACCACCCAGCCGACATCGGAGGCGGTCCAGAACACCTCGCCGGGCTTCAACCCATAGATATTCGCCATCGACCAATAGAGCGCCACGGCGTGCCCGCCATTGTGCCGCACGATGCCTTTGGGGATGCCGGTCGTGCCGGAGGTGTAGAGGATGTAGAGCGGATCGGTCGCCTCGACCGGCACGCAAGGCGCGGGATTCGCCTCCGCGACACGTTCCTGCCAATCATGGTCGCGACCCGCGATAAGCGGCGCGCGAAGCTGAGAGCGCTGAAGGATCAGGCAGGCTTCGGGCTTGAACGAAGCAAGCTCGATCGCCTGGTCGAGCAGCGGCTTGTAGGGCACGATCCGCTGCCCCTCGATGCCGCAGGAGGCGGAGAGCACCAGCTTCGGCTTGGCATCGTCGATGCGGGTCGCAAGTTCGGGCGCGGCGAAGCCGCCGAACACGACGGAATGGATGGCGCCCAACCTTGCGCAGGCGAGCATCGCCATCGCCGCCTCCGGCACCATCGGCATATAGATGAGAACGCGGTTGCCCTTGGCGACCCCGAGTTCCTTGAGCGCGCCGGCAAGACGCGCAACCTCATCGCGCAGCTCACGATAGGTATACCGCTTGATCTGCCCCGTGACCGGGCTGTCATAGATGAGCGCCAATTGCTCGGCGCGTCCGCGCTCGACATGGCGATCGAGCGCGTTCCAGCACGTGTTGAGCCTTCCGCCTGGGAACCACAGGTAAAAGGGCGGGTTGCGGTCGTCGAGCACCGCGTCCCAAGGCTTCTCCCAATCGATCGCTTGCGCGGCCTCGCCCCAGAAGCCCCGGGGATCCGCGAGCGATCGACGATAGGCGGTCTCGTACCGGCTGGTCATGATTGCCCTTCCGCGCATTAAGTCCCAATCTTCTATATAGGCAAATTAGGCGGCCAAGCCGAGCCGCCGGGGAGGATATGATGGCCGGGACGACGAGCCCCTACGACACCGATCTCGATCGCAACGCCGCGAATTACGCGCCATTGACGCCGTTGAGCTTCATCGCGCGGAGCGCCGCCGTCTATCCCGATCGCCTGGCGGTCGTCCATGGCAAGCGACGCTATAGCTGGGCCGAGAGCTATGCACGCTGCCGGCGCTTGGCGAGCGCCCTCAAGCAGCGTGGGATCGGCAAGAACGATACGGTCGCGGTGATGGCGCCCAATGTCCCGGAGATCTTCGAAGCGCATTTCGGCGTGCCGATGATCGGTGCCGTGCTCAACGCGCTCAATATCCGCCTCGATGCCGAGATGATCGCTTTCATCTTGAAGCATGGCGAGGCCAAGGCGCTGATCACCGATCGTGAATTTTCGGGCGTCATCGAAAAAGCGCTGGCGCTGTTGGACCGCGAGATCCTGGTGATCGACATCGACGACGAGCTCGCGCCGCCGGGCAAATTGCTCGGCGAAATGGATTACGAGCGCTTCATCGCGTCAGGCGATCCCGATTTCGCCTGGGAGAGCCCTCGCGACGAATGGGATGCGATCGCGCTCAATTACACCTCCGGCACGACAGGCAATCCCAAGGGCGTCGTCTATCACCATCGCGGCGCTTATCTCAACGCGCTTGGCAATGCCGTCGTTTGGAGCGTGGGACTGCACCCCGTCTATCTCTGGACGCTGCCGATGTTCCACTGCAATGGCTGGTGTTTCCCGTGGACCGTGGCAGCACTCGCCGGCACCAATGTGTGTCTGCGCCGGGTTGAGGCGGGCGCGATTTACGGGGCTTTCGCCGAGCACGGCGTCACTCATCTCTGTGGCGCACCCATCGTCATGAACATGCTGCTGAATGCGCCGGAGGAGATGCGGCGCGGACTCGCCGGACGCGAGATCCGCATGATGACCGCCGGCGCGGCGCCGCCTTCGGCGGTGATCGAGGGCATGGAGGGGTTGGGCTTCCGCATCATCCATGTCTATGGCCTCACCGAGAGCTATGGCCCGGCAACGGTTTGCGCCTGGCATGACGAGTGGGAGACGCTTCCCGCGGAGGAGAAGGCCGCCTACAAGGCGCGCCAAGGCGTGCCCTACCACGTGCTCGACGGGCTGATGGTCGGGGACGAGAAGACCTTGGCGTCGGTGCCGCGCGACGGTCAGACCATCGGCGAGGTCTTCATGCGCGGCAATATCGTCATGAAAGGCTATCTCAAGAACCCGAAGGCGTCGCAGGAAGCCTTTGCCGGCGGCTGGTTCCATACCGGCGATCTCGGCGTCATGCACCCCAACGGCTATATCGAGATCAAAGACCGCTCGAAGGACATCGTCATCTCCGGCGGGGAGAACATCTCGACCATCGAGGTCGAAAGCGTGCTCTACCGCCACCCGGCGGTGCTCGAGGCCGCGGTCGTCGCTCGACCCGACCCCAACTGGGGCGAGACGCCCTGCGCTTTCGTTACGCTGAAGCCGGGCATGACCGCGGGTGCCGACGAGATCATCCAGTTCTGCCGCGATCATCTGGCACGCTACAAGGTGCCGAGAACGGTAGTATTCGGCGCCCTGCCCAAGACCTCAACCGGCAAGGTGCAGAAATACGCCCTGCGCGAACAGGCAAAGAATCTGGGATGATAAGAAGGCATTGCCCCCAAAAGGGGGCAATCGCCGGTCCGAGACTCGTTAGTGCATGTGCTCGAGTTGGAAGATTTCGTCCTTTATTCGGAGTTTTTGACGCTTTAGGTCGGCGAGTGCTTCAACATTGGGGAGAGGACGGCATTTTTCCTGATCGATGGCCTCCTCCAATGTGCGATGACGGGCGCGGAGAGACTCGATACGATCCTGCAGCGACATGGCTCCTCCTATCCTTGATGAAACGAGGTGAGGGCTGCTGACCCGCTGATGCTAACGCGATTTGGCGCGGGGCACCAAGAGGGATATGCTGTCGCAGCCGGTGATCTTCCAGTGACATCGGCACGATTGGCCTGAAGGAGTGTCGGTATGGGCGAGATGCCGCGGCTGGTCATCGGCATCAGCGGCGCTTCGGGCGCGATCTATGGCGTGCGCCTCCTGGAGATGTTGTGCGACCTGCCGGTCGAAACGCATCTCGTGATCAGCAAGGCCGCGGAAATAGCCCTGGCCCATGAGACGAGCCGAAAGCTGGCCGAGATCCAGGGGCTCGCCCACCGCTGCCATCCCGTGACCGATGTGGCGGCGCCGTTGGCCTCGGGATCGTTCCGCACGCTGGGCATGATCGTCGCTCCCTGCTCGATCCGCAGCATGTCCGAGATCGCGGCCGGCACGACCTCGACGTTGCTTACCCGTGCCGCCGACGTCACCCTCAAGGAACGCCGGCGGCTTGTTCTGATGGTGCGCGAGACGCCGCTGCATCTGGGCCATTTGCGTACGATGACCGCCTTGGCCGAGATGGGCGCCATCATCGCCCCTCCCGTCCCGGCCTTCTACGCGCAGCCCGAGACGCTCGAGGATATGGTCGATCACAGCGTCGGTCGGGTTCTCGATCTTTTCGGACTCGAAGCGCCGAAGCTTCGCCGCTGGGGCGAGGCACCCCAGCCGCTGCGCCGCCTGCGGTCGAAAGAATCCGCTTAGGCCGCCGGGCCGAGCGCCGCAAAGATCGGCGCCGCCGCGTCGATCGCCCCGGACGTGCCGAGATAAAGCGTGAGATTTGCGGCCGCATCCGCCCGATCGGTGACGACCACGCGAGCCGGTGCGAGCGCTGCGAGGCGATTTTGAGCCACTCGTTCGGCCGCGAGCTCCAGTGCCTTCGCCGCTCCATAGAGTTCGCCGGCGCCCTCGTCGCGGGCGTCCTTGAGCGCACGGCGTGCGGCGCGCACCGGCTCGGTCACGGCGCGGCGCCATGGGCCGACTGCCGCTTCGGCGCGGGCGAGATCGCCGGGTGTCAAGCGGCCGCGTCCGCTCAACCCCACCCAGCAGGCGAAGAGCAGGATGTTGACATCGTGGCCGTACCGATCCTGAAGATCGATGCAGGCAGCGGAGACCCCTGCCCGGCCGTAAAAGCCGAGAGAGAAGGACCAGAAGTCGTCGGCGTTGTCATTCATCGCCGAGACAAATGCCGAGGCCGCGCGCTGTGCGCACCAGTGTCCCTCCGGGATCGACCTGCTGAGGCGACGCGATTGCATCGACCAGCGGCACATCGACGACCGCGCGATTCTGCCACGCGACGAGACGATCGGCCTTGCCCGCGGCGATGAGATCGACCGCGTGCACGCCAAAGGCCGAGGCAATCATGCGGTCATTCCAGGTTGGCTGGCTGCCGCGTTGGACATGTCCCAGAATGGTGACGCGCGTCTCGGCTCCGGTAAGGCGGGCCAGCGCGTCGCCCAGCCGATTGCCGATGCCACCATAGGTGACGCCGCCGCCGGCCTGCTGACGCTGAACCGCCTGCCCCGTGAGATCCTTGACCGCCTCGGCCACCACGACGAGCGCGAAGTTGCGGCCCTGCTGGCGAACCCGCTGGATATGAGCGGCGACCGCTTCGACGGTATAGGGGATCTCGGGAATGAGAATGACATCGGCACCGCCGGCGATGCCCGAGGCCAAAGCGATATGACCGGCATCCCGTCCCATGACCTCGAGGATCATGACGCGGTCGTGGCTTGCGGCCGTCGGCTGAAGCCGGTCGAGCGCCTCGGTTGCCACCATCACCGCGGTATCGTAGCCGACGGAGGTCTCCGTCGCGCCGACATCGTTGTCGATGGTCTTGGGAATACCGACGAGGTTGAAGCCGCCTTGTTGAGCAAGGCGGCGCAAGATGGCGAAGCTGCCATCGCCGCCGACGCCGATGAGCGCGTCAAGGCCGAGTTCGCGTATGCCCGCGATGACCTCCTCCGAGCGGTCGCGCTTGGTGCCGTCCGGCATCGGAAATGCAAAGGGATCGCCGCGGTTGGTCGTGCCGAGGATGGTGCCGCCCAAGCGCAGGATGTTGACCGTCGATATCGAGAGATCGAGTTCCTCGACATCGAGCGGCCGGCGCAAAAGGCCCATCGTGCCGTGCCGAATGCCGAGGACGCGCCAGCCATAGCCGCCGACGGCACGGCTGACCACGGAGCGGATCGCGGCATTGAGGCCCGCGCAATCCCCGCCGCTGGTAAGAATGCCGATCGTCTTTAGAGCGCCGGACTTGCGCGGAAGCCGGCTGGCGAGAGTGGCCATGGGGCGATCTCCTTGGTGAGATGGAAACGCATTCCCTCGCGCCTTAGAGCGTCACGGGCGGGCACATGGCCAATGTCGGTGGCACTCACCATGCACGCCGCTCTTTGCTATACTATTAACCTCCACGGGGATCAGCGTTCATTCCGGCCATGGATCTCGACGTCGAAGCACTCAAGGCGAAGATCGAGAAGCTCAAGGTTGAGCATCGCGATCTCGACGAAGCGATCGCCCGCCTCGCCGACGCGACGCCGCTCAATCCGGTCCATCTGCAACGGCTCAAGAAGCGGAAACTCGCGCTCAAGGACCTGATCGCCAAGCTCGAGAGTCAGCTTCTGCCCGACATCATCGCGTGAGGTGACTAAGCCGGCCCCGACGGCGCGGCACGCTGGCGCTTTGCCATATACATGGCGCGGTCCGCGGCTTCGAGCGCATCGCCGGCATTCTCGCCACCGCTGAAGGAATAGACGCCATAAGCCACGCCGAGGGCGATTTCATGTCCTTGCCATAGCAGCGGATGCGCCGCCACGGCCTCGGCGAGCTGGGCCGCTTTCTGCTCGGCCAAGGCCTGATCGGCCTGCACGAGGAGCACGCCGATCTCATCGCCGCCGAGGCGTCCGACGACGTCGGTATTGCGCACGTTGTCGACGAGGATCTTTGCCACATGCAAAAGCACCGCGTCGCCGGCGGCGTGCCCGTGCCCGTCATTGATCTGTTTCAACCGGTTCACATCGAAATAGACGATGCTGGCGGGCGTGCCATAGCGTTGCGCGAAGGACATCATGCGCGTCAATTCGCGAACAAAGGCGCGGCGATTGGCGACCGGCATGAGCGGATCTTCGTCCGCAAGCCGTTCGAGATAGGCGATACGCGAGCGCGCTTCCCCGAGTTCGCGCCTTAGCTGCTCGACCTCGCCCAGAAGGCCCAGGAGCGCCTGGCGAAGCTTCGGCGTGAGTTCCGCTTCCGAGACGCCGGCGACGGTCAGAACATCCGATGGAAGCACCGATGCTGCGCCCGCTTCGACGGTTTTCCGGGGAGCCGTCTTGCGGCTCGCGCCGGGACCGGCCACCGGTTTGGGTCCACCGATTTCCATCGTGTGAGTAACTGCCGCCTCAGAACTCTCGTCCGGCGCAAGTATGACAGAAAGTGCTGATGCCGCAAAGCTCTGCCCGGCGCGGTCGCGTCGTCCAGGCCGCTTGCTCTGCCCCCGACCCCACTTATAATGGGCGTTTTCCTTCGCGGAGACGACGCGACGATGGGCGGCGCGCAACCGGCGGTCGGCATCATTATGGGCAGCCAGTCGGACTGGGAGACGATGCGCCATGCGGCGGAGACCCTGGATCGCCTCGGCGTGGCCCACGAGACGCGCATCGTCTCCGCCCATCGCACGCCGAAGCGACTCGTCGCCTATGCCGAAGGGGCGCGCCGGCGGGGCCTCAAGGTGATCATCGCCGGCGCCGGCGGTGCGGCGCATCTGCCGGGCATGGTCGCCGCGCTGACGCCGCTTCCCGTTCTCGGCGTGCCGATCGAGAGCGCCGCCCTCAAAGGCATGGACAGCCTGCTCTCGATCGCCCAGATGCCGGGGGGCGTGCCGGTCGGCACCTTGGCGATCGGCAAAGCCGGCGCGATCAATGCCGCCTTGCTCGCCGCCGCCATCCTGGCGCTCACCGACGGCACGATTGCGACCGCGCTCGATAGCTGGCGCAGCGCGCAAACGGCGGCGGTCGCGGAGCACCCGGAAATCCGAAGCGGGCAACCCGAGTATCAATAGCCGATGCGCCAAAACGCAGCGATAGAGCCGGGCGGAACGATCGGCATTCTGGGCGGCGGGCAACTCGGCCGCATGACGGCGCTCGCCGCGGCACGGCTCGGATATCGCTGTCACGTCTTTTGCCCCGAACGCGACAGTCCGGCGGGCTTGGTCACGCCCTTTGCGACGATTGCCGATTATGGCGACCGCGCGGCTCTTCAACGATTCGCCGCGTCCGTCGATGTCATCACCTTCGAGTTCGAGAACGTCCCCGCCGACACCGCCGAATTCCTCGCCGGGCTGAAGCCGGTGCGTCCCGGGCCAGATGCGCTTCGCGTGGCGCAGGATCGCCTCAAGGAAAAGGATTTTCTGCGCTCCATCGACATCCCGACGACGCGATACCAGGAGGTGACGAGCGCGGACGCCTTGATCCGTGCCGTCCGCGACATCGGCCCGCAATGCGTCCTGAAGACCGTGCGCATGGGCTATGACGGCAAGGGCCAGGTGATGATCCGCCCCGACACCGATCTCGCCGATGCCTGGCGCAAGGTCGGAGGCGCCGTGGCAATTCTCGAAGGCTTCGTCGATTTCACCTGCGAGGTCTCGGTCATCGTCGCGCGCGGCGCCAATGGCGCCTGGGCCACCTACGTGCCGGTCGAGAACCAGCATGTGCACCACATTCTCGACACCACGATCGCCCCGGCCCGCGTCGCGCCCGAAATCGCCATGCGGGCGGAAGCGATCGCCCGTCACGTCGCCGATCAGCTCAACCTCGTAGGCCTGCTGGCGGTGGAGATGTTCGTGACGGCGGGGGGTGACGTGCTGGTGAACGAGATCGCGCCACGGCCGCACAATTCCGGTCATTGGACCATCGATGCCTGCGCCACCAGCCAATTCGAGCAGCTCGTGCGCGCGATCTGCGGCCTGCCGCTCGGCTCGCCCGAGCGTCACGCCGACGCGGTGATGAAGAATCTCATCGGCGCCGATATCGCCAAGTGGCGCGACGCCCTCGGTGATCCCGCGGCCAGGCTGCATCTTTACGGCAAGGACAAGGCGCGGCCCGGGCGCAAGATGGGACATGTGACGCGGCTCCTGCCGCGCCGATAGGCTCACCGCCGCCGGGCCGCGCGCATCAGGCGGAACGGATTGGGCAGCCGGTCGAAATTCTCGCGCAGGCGCGTTCCGATCTTCGGCAAGGTCATGACGTCGGCGAGCCGCCGTTCCAGGAAGGCATAGGTTTCCTCGCCATTGGGCGAGCGGTCGTCGAGCCAATAGAGCGTCGTCGCGGCATAGACGCCGGCGAGCAGCCCGCGCTTCGTGTAGAAATTGAAATCGGTGGCGGTATCGCCGGCGGCATACCAGAGCGCATCGACGGTGTCGTAGAGCAGCCTGAGCGCCAACGGCGCGTTCTGCGGCAGCGCGAGGAGCGAGAGAGCTCGGCGCACGGCCTCGCGATGCGGCTGGAGCACCGCGAACCGGGCGCGCACCGCCGTCGCGACACGCTCTCTCACTTTCATCGTCTCGAGATCCTTGTCGGACAACATATCGAGCGTCTTGCGATCAGCCCACCGGCTGAAGGCCGCTACGACATCGCGCATGCCGCCCGGAAACAACGCCGCGAGTTCCGCCTGATCGAGACCGAGCCGAGTTCCTGCGGCGACGAGCGCCGCGTGGCTCCAGCCGTCGAAAGGTATGTCCGGAAGCAACGCCTCGACGACCGCCTCGCGCTCGCGTTGCTCCTCCATGGCAAATTCGCCCATCACGCCAGCTCCGCCGATTTGGCGAGATCAATGGGATAGCGCACCCCTTCCTCATTGAACACGAGAAGACGCAGATCGCTCATGCGCTGGGGATAGAGGATGCCGTCGAGGTGATCGCATTCATGCTGTACCACGCGCGCATGAAACCCTTCGACGGTGCGATCGATGACTGCGCCCGCAGGCGTCACGCCGCGATAGTGGATGCGCGCCCAGCGCGGCACGGCGCCGCGCAGCCCCGGCACGGAGAGACACCCTTCCCAGCCGAGTTCGCGCGCCTCGCCCATGGGGGTAATCACCGGATTGACGAGCGCCAGCAGATCCTGCGGCAGGTCGTCGGGCCGTCCGGTCGCGCGCTCGGCCGGCACGCGAAAGATCACCACGCGAAGCGGGACATGCACTTGAGGCGCGGCGAGCCCGGCGCCGCCGATATCCTCGAGCGTCTCGATCATGTCCGACACCAGGCGCCTGATCTCCGGCGCCGTGGGGTCGGGGACCGCGTCCGCGATCCCGCGCAATACCGGATGGCCCATGCGGGCGATCTTGAGGATGGCCATGCCGGCTAATATGTGCGCCGCGCGGTAGCCGGTAAAGGGCGGGGTGCGCTCTGTCGCAAGCGCGCGTCACGGTTGCATGGAAAGAACAAATACGATACAAAATGCCCGGAACGGAGAAAGCACGTGCCCGCCCTTGGAGTACTCGTCCTCATCGCGCAAATCGCCTGCGCGGTGCATGTCGTTCGCACGGGACGGCCTTACTTCTGGATCTACATCGTCGTCTTCGTGCCGTTGGTGGGCATGGCGGCTTATTTCTTCGCCGAAATCCTGCCCGGACTTCTCGGCAGCCGGGCGGCGCGCCACGCCGCCACGGGTGTGGCGAACGTGCTCGATCCCGGCCGGAACCTGCGCGACGCCTTGCGCCGGGTGGAGATGACGCCGACCGTGCAGAACAAGGCGGCTCTGGCCGAAGCCTATCTCGCCGCGCAGCGGATCGACGATGCGATCAGCCTCTATCGCGAAGTACTGACGGGCATCCATGCCACCGATCCCGGCCTCATGCTGGCCCTGGCCCGCGCGCTTTTTGCCAAGGGAGAGGCGGCGGAGACTCAGGCCGTGCTCGAACGCCTCCGGGCGGCCAATCCGGGCTACCACTCCCCGGAAGGACATCTGCTTTACGCGCGAAGCCTGGAGCAGCAGGGAAAGATGCAGGAAGCGCTCGGCGAATATGCGGCTCTCATCGCCTACTATCCCGGCCAGGAGGCACGCTGCCGCTATGCGTGCCTGCTCCGCGACGGCGGCCGACTGACGGAGGCCCGGCGAATGTTCGAAGAGGTGTGCAAGCTCATCGAGTACGGGCCGCGGCACCAATATCGCGAGCAGCGCGAATGGTATGAATTTGCCAAACGGCAATTGACCGCATGACGGCAGGCGAGGGCAGAAGCGCTGGTCTTCGAAGCCCGCTTCACAAAGAACAGCGGCTGTGCTATCGATTGGCCAAATGGCTGCGCCTTCGCGGCCTGTTTTTGTTTGCCTGAAGCAAAGGAGAGGAGCTCTCGTGCAAGTTCTCGTCCGCGACAACAACGTCGATCAAGCGCTGCGCGCTCTCAAGAAGAAGATGCAGCGCGAAGGGGTGTTCCGCGAGATGAAGCTTCGCCGCAATTACGAGAAACCCTCCGAGCGCCGCGCCCGCGAGAAAGCCGAGGCCGTGCGCCGCTACCGCAAGCTCCTGCGCAAGCGGATGGAGCGCGAGGGGTACTAGACGCTCACCCCGGCGGGTTTCCGTCCGACGAAGCAAAGCCGCTGGGAGGTGCTCCGCAGCGGCTTTTTGTTAGCGACGAACCGCAGCCCCTCTACGCGCCCTCGAGCGCCTTGACGATCTCCTCAGTCATCTTCTTGGCGTCGCCGAACAGCATCATCGTGTTGTCGCGGTAGAAGAGCTCGTTCTCGACGCCGGCATAGCCCGACGCCATCGAACGCTTGATGAAGAGCACGGTCTTCGCCTTCTCGACGTCGAGAATGGGCATGCCATAGATCGGCGATGAGGGGTCCGTCTTGGCGGCGGGGTTGGTCACGTCATTGGCGCCGATCACGAAGGCGACATCGGTCGTGGCGAAGTCGCGGTTGATCTCCTCCAGCTCGAGCACTTCGTCATAAGGCACATTGGCCTCGGCGAGGAGCACGTTCATATGGCCCGGCATGCGGCCGGCGACGGGATGAATGGCGTAGCGAACATTGACGCCCTCGCGCTTCAGGTCGTCCGCCATCTCGCGCAGCGCGTGCTGGGCCTGCGCCACCGCCATGCCATAGCCGGGCACGATGATGACCGAACTCGCATTCTTGAGGATGAAGGCGGCGTCTTCGGCGCTTCCCGATTTGACGGTGCGGTCGCCCGCTCCCGCCCCGGCCGCGATCGCGCCCCCTTCGGTGCCGAAGCCGCCTAGGATGACGTTGAAGATCGAGCGGTTCATCCCCTTGCACATGATGTAGCTGAGGATGGCGCCCGAGGATCCCACCAGCGCGCCGGTGATGATGAGCAAGCTGTTCGCCAGCGTGAACCCGATCCCGCACGCCGCCCATCCCGAATAGGAATTGAGCATCGAGATGACGACCGGCATGTCGGCGCCGCCGATCGGCAGGATGAGCAAGAGGCCGAGCACCAGCGACAGCGCAACGATGCCCCAAAATGCCGCGGCGGCTTGCCCGATGACGAAGAGAGCAAGGATGACCAGGAGCGCCAAGCCCAGCACCGCATTGAGCGGATGCTGCCCCGGAAAGACCAGCGGCTTCCCCGTGATCAGCCCTTGCAGCTTGCCAAAGGCGATGACGGAGCCGGTAAAGGTGATGGCGCCGATCGCCGTGCCGATCCCCATCTCCACCAGGCTGCCGCGATGAATGTGCTCGGCCGTGCCGATGCCATAGGCGTCGGGCGCGTAGAACGCCGCGGTGGCGACGCAGACGGCGGCCAAGCCCACGAGGCTGTGGAACGCCGCCACGAGCTGCGGCAGCGCCGTCATCTGGATGCGCAGCGCGATGAAAGTGCCGATCGCGCCGCCGATGACGATGCCGAGAATGATGATCGGATAGCTGACGACGCCCGGGGCCGCGAAGGTCGTGCCGATGGCGATCACCATGCCGGCGATGCCATAGAGATTGCCGCCGCGTGCCGTGACCGGCGAGGAGAGGCCGCGCAGCGCCATGATGAAGCAGATCGAGGCGACGAGATAGAGCAATGCGGAGAGATTGGCGCTCACGGCACGGCTCCCTATTTCGTCTTCTTCTTGAACATTTGCAGCATGCGCTGCGTGACGATGAAGCCGCCGAAGATATTCACCGAAGCGAGCGCCACGGCGATGAAGCCCATGATCTTCGAGAAGCTCACCCCGGCCGGGCCGGCGGCAATGAGGGCACCGACGATGATCACGCTCGAGATCGCATTGGTCACGCTCATCAGCGGCGAATGAAGCGCCGGCGTCACGCGCCAGACGACGTAGTAGCCGACGAAACAAGCCAGCACGAAGACGGTGAGAAAGAAGACGAAGACGTCGCTATGGGCGGCGATCCCTGTGCTTTCCATGGTTCAGGCTCCGGCCGCCGGCGCCGCGGCGCCGGCCAATTGGGGATGAACGACGGCGCCGTCGCGGGTCAGCAGCGTCGCCTTGACGATCTCGTCGGCCGTGTCGATCTTGAGCGTCTTGTCCTTGTCGATGAGCAATCCGAGAAACGCCTGGAGGTTTCGGGCGTAGAGCTGGCTTGCATCGACGGCGATGCGCGAGGGGACATTGGCGTGGCCGACCAGGGTGACGCCATTGGGCGTCGTGACCACCTTGTCGAACTCGCTGCCTTCGACATTGCCGCCCTGTTCGACCGCGAGATCGACGATGACCGAACCCGGCCGCATGACGGCCACCATCTCGCGGGTGATGAGCACCGGCGCCTTGCGGCCGGGAATGAGCGCGGTGCAGATCACGACGTCGGTCTTGCGCAAGGCCTCGGTCACATGCTCGCGCTGTCGGCGGGCGAAATCTTCGCCCATCTCCTTGGCATAGCCGCCCGCCGTCTCCATCGCCTTCATCGCCTCGACATCGACCACGAGGAAGGTGGCGCCGAGACTCTCGACCTGCTCCTTGGCGGCAAGACGGACATCGGTCGCCGAGACCACGGCGCCAAGCCGGCGGGCCGTCGCGATCGCCTGGAGGCCGGCGACGCCCGCCCCCATGACCAGAACGCGCGCCGGCGGGACCGTCCCTGCGGCGGTCATCATCATGGGAAAGGCGCGCCCGAAAGCCGTCGCGGCATCAAGCACGGCGCGGTATCCCGCGAGATTGGCCTGAGAGGACAGAACATCCATCGACTGCGCGCGGGTGATACGCGGGATGAGTTCCATCGCAAAGGCGGCAATCCCGGCCTTGGCATAGGCCTCGACATCCTCGCGGTGCTGGAGCGGCTGCAGCATGCCGATCAGGAGGGCGCCGCGCTTGATGAGCGAGAGTTCGTCGAGGCCCCCCTCCCCTGCCCTCAGCGGTCGCTGCACTTTCAACAGGATGTCTCCGGTTCCGAGCGCGGCGGCAGCATCTGGAGCGATGCTCGCGCCGGCGGCGGCGTAAGCCGAATCGGGATAGGCGCTGCCCGCGCCGGCGCCGCTCTCGACGACGACATCGAGACCTTGGCCGACAAGGCGCTTCACGGTATCGGGGGATGCCGCGACACGCCGCTCTTGCGGGCGACGCTCCTTCGCAACACTGATTTTCATGAGTCGGACGTTCCTTTGCCCCTGATCGGCCCCCAGGCAAGGGCGAGCCGGTGTGCACAATGCCGCGCTGGTGCCGCTTTGTGAAGCCTTCCTCTATTTGAGAAGAAGCCGTGCGCGCTGGACCGCCTGGTCGCAAAGAGACGTCCGGCCAGCCTTGTCGTCCTTCTCCGCCTTCTCGACGAGCTTTTGCAGTTCCTGTCGGCGCTGATCATCCTTGATGGCCGTCGCCTGACTGCGCACGACCTGAATATCCGCACCGCAATCGGCGCGCGCCGGCACGGTAAAGAGAAGGTTAAGATAGCCAAACAGCGCCGCCGAGATCAGGATGGGCGCCGCTCTTTTCATGTCGGTTCTCCCTGTCTAAAATGCTGCCACATGCCGTCCGTGCCGCCCTCTTTACCATAACTTATGCGCAAGGGCGCGATTTCTCCGCTCAGCCGAGGCGCGACATCCGGCTCGCCAGGGAATAAAGCCAATCACGACCCGTTGTCATCCTGAGAGGTTAGTTCGAGCGAGCCGCCGCAATTGGGGCGCGGCGCGGTGAGCGTGTCCGTCAGCGACCAGCTAATCGCCGTGCTTCCCCGCATGCGGCGCTTTGCGCGCGGCCTGACCGGCTCCGCCGTCGAAGCGGATGACCTCGTCCAAGCGGCGTGCGAGCGGGCACTTTCCCGCGCGCACCAGTTTCAGGAGGGGACGCGCTTCGACAGTTGGATGTTCCGCATCGTGCAGACGATCTGGATCGATCAGTTGCGCGCGCGGGACACGCGAAGAGAGGAGGAGGAAGCCGAGGGCGAGCGGGTCGGCACGGACGAGCCGCGGCGCCGCGTCGAGGCGAGGTTGGCGCTCCAGGAGGTGAGGACGGCGCTTTCGACCTTGCCGCCGGAGCAGCGAGCGGCGCTTCTGCTCGTGACGGTCGATGGGTTGAGTTATAAAGAAGCGGCGGAGGTCGCCGAGGTGCCGGTGGGGACGATCATGAGTCGGCTGGCAAGGGCACGCATCGCTCTTCAGGCCAGGCTCGATGCCGGTGGCGGCCTCTTGAGGAGCGTGGACAATGCAAAGGCCGAGTGACGAAAGGCTGATCGCCTATCTCGACAACGAGGTCGAGGAGAGCGAGCGCGTCGAAATCACGGCATGGCTGGAGCGCGATGCCGAGTTGCGCGAGCGCGCCGCACGCTTGAGCGAGAGCGCGGCCTTGCTGCGCAGCGCGTTCGACGAGACCTTGCATGAGCCACTTCCCGAGCGACTCGTCGCCGCGGCGCGCGGCCAGACGGCCGAGGTGGTCGATCTTGCGGCGGCGCGGCAAAGGCGATGGACGCGCCATTTCGGCGATCGGCGCTGGTGGATCGGCGTGCCGGTGGCAGCATCGCTGCTGGGGCTCTTCGTCGGCACGGGGGTCGGCTATTTCGCGGCCAACCAGCCGGGATTGGGCGGCTCGCAGACGGTGGCCAATGCCAATGTCGGCGCCGGCAATTGGCTCGATAACATCGCCGGATATCACAAGCTCTTCGTCGCCGCCGGCAGCGGCAATGCCGGATTGGTGGACATCCCTGCCGGCGACAATGGCGACGGCACGCACAAGGTGGCGCAGAAGCTTCCTTCCGACATCCACCTGCCCAACCTCAAACCCTGGGGTCTGAGCTTCCAGGGCGCCCGTCTGCTCTTCATCGAAGGACAGCCGGCGACGCAGCTCTTCTACACCACGGACAACAAGGCGCTTGGTCCGTTGACGCTCGTCATCGGCAATTCCTCCAAGGGCGATCTTGCGCCGACCTTCGACCATCGGGACGATGTCAATCTGCTCTATTGGCGCCATCACGGCCATGCCTATGCGCTCGTCGGCACGGCCAATATCGGGTATCTCTGGAATCTCGCCAACGACATCGCCTATCAGCTCGACGCCATCTGAGCGGCGCGGACCCCGCCCAGTCGACGAGCCAACGCCTCGGCATCGGCCGGCGCGTCGCCTTTCATCGTGTTGTTGAAATAGACGAGCACGTCCGAGCGCGATGCCCCGCCGGCCCAATCCTTGATCAGCGCCGCCCAGCCATCGAGCGCCGCGGCATCGTATCCGCCGGTATAGGCGGCGCCGGTGCCGTGCAGACGAACATAGACCAGGGCCGCCGTCGGCTCGCGGAAGCGCGGCGCCGACGGCCCATCGGCAAAGACCAGTGCCACATCATGGCGACGCAGCAAGTCGAGGAAGCGCGGCGTCTCGAAACTGGGATGGCGCACCTCGATGGCATGGCGGAGCGGCCGCTCATCGACGCCATCTATCGCGGCGAGCCTCGCCGCGGCGCGGGAATCCCGCGGCAAGGCGATGACGAATTGCTCGACCAGCGCCGGATCGAAGGCCAGGCCCGGCGGTAGCTGCCACAGGATCGGCCCCAGCTTCTCCTTGAGCCGCAGCACGCCCGAGGCGAAAAATGCCGCGAGCGGCTCCTCGGCATCGGCAAGCCGACGATGATGGGTGACCTGCCGAAGCCCCTTCACCGCGAAGAGAAAACCGGGCGGCGTCAGCTCGTGCCAGCGATCGTAACGCGCCGCCGGTTGCCGGCCATAGAAAGTCGCGTTGATCTCGATCGTAGCGAAGCGGCGGCTGGCATAGGCGAGCGCATCGCGAAGCGGCAAGGTCCTCGGATAGAACCCGCCACGCCATTGCGGATAGGACCAACCGGAGATGCCGATGCCAATCATGACGCCGCCTTCTGATCGCCAGCCTATGAACGGCTGAAGGGCCGGCTTATGATCCTAGGCGTCGATCCCGAGCGGAAAGGAGGACAGCAGGATGGTCGATCCCTTCCCGCGGAAGAGGCGTGATCTCAGGCTCGACTTCTTTCGCGGGCTGTCACTGTTCTTCATCTTCATCGATCATATTCCGAACAATTTTCTTGCCTATTTCACCTTGCGCTCGTTCGCCTTTTCCGACGCGGCCGAGGTATTCATCTTCATTTCCGGCTACACCGCAGCCCTCGTTTATGGCCGCAGCCTGCGGCAGCGGGGCGCGCTCTTCGCGACGGCGCAGATCTACCGCCGTGTTTGGCAACTCTACGTCGCCCACATCTTCCTGTTCGTCATCTTCACCGCCGAAGTCTCCTATACCGTCTTGGCGGTCAACAATCCGATCTATACAGAAGAGCTGCGCGTCGCCGATTTCCTTCAAGAGCCGCACGTCGCCATCATCAAGGCGTTGCTGCTGCAGTTTCAGCCGACTTTCCTCGATATCCTGCCGCTCTACATCGCGCTTCTCGGCATTTTTCCGCTGGTGCTGATCGCGCTCGAGCGGGGCGTTATCTGGGCCCTCGTACCCTCGGCAGTTCTCTATATCCTGACATTGCGGCAAGGGTGGGGATTGCCGGCTTATCCCGCCGACAGCGTCTGGTACTTCAATCCGCTCGCTTGGCAGTTTCTTTTCGTCATAGGCGCCTGCGCCGGTCACGCCCGCATCACGGGGAAATGGCCTTTTCCACAAGGCGCGTGGCTATCCTACCTCGCCATCGCCGGCGCCGCGGCGCTCGTCGTCGTCAATGTGAGCTGGGTCATCCATTGGGTGCATGACCCCTTCCCCGCGCTTCTCGCCAAGCAATTGTTGAGCCACACCATCGACAAGACCAATCTGGCGCCGTTGCGCCTCGTCAATTTCCTCGCGCTGGCGCTGGCGACCGTCTATTTCGTGCGGCCGGAATCCGCGTTTCTGCGCTGGCCCATCGCTCGCCCGATCATCCTGTGCGGCCAGCATTCGCTCTATGTCTTTTGCCTCGGCATCGTCCTGGCCGTGCTCGGACATTTCGTGCTGGCCGAGCTCTACGGCAACCTGCCGATGCAAATCGCCATCAATCTCCTCGGCTTCGCTTTGATGATCGGCACCGCGGCCTTGCTGAGCTGGTACAAATCGGCAGGTACCGCCGGTTCGGCCGTCCCGGCAACACCTTCGGAGTGATGGAATGATGCGCTCCTTGATGATACGTGCGCCCGCCGTCTTCCCCATGCTCCTCGCCATGGCGGCGGGGGCGGCGGAGCTGCCGCGCACACCGGACTGCTCGGTGCCGCAGGAGCTCGTCCAGGACGAGCCGCGACTGCCGCTCCTGGCGGAAAGACTGCACGACAAGCATCCGATCACTATCGTCGTGATCGGCGGCGCCTCGACCGCCGGGAACGCCTCGGGCAACGCGGCAGAAGACGCCTACCCCCATCGCCTTCAGGAGGTATTGCAGCGGCGCCATCCGGGTGTGCCGATCACGGTGCTCAACAAAGGCGTGTCGCGCGACACGACGCAGGAGATGGTTAACCGGTTTCCCCGCGATGTCTTCGCACTTTCGCCCAATCTCGTGATCTGGGAAACCGGCACTTTCGATGCCGCCCGAAGCATCGATGTCGATGTCTTCGCCAACGCGCTGGAAGCGGGCCTCGTGGAGTTGCGCGAGCGCAACCTGGAGATCATATTAATAGATATGCAGTATAGTCGAAGTACGGCGTCCGTTATCAACTTCGAACCGTATCTCGACGCCATGGAGCATATGGCCGATGTCGATGGCATCTATCTGTTCCGGCGCTTCGAGATGATGAAATATTGGAGCGAGAGCGGCGTGTTCCATTTTGCCGATATTCCGCAAGAACGGCGTCAGCAAGTCGCGCGCGACCTCTATGAATGCCTCGCCGAGCGGCTGGCCGACGCCATAGACTACGCGACCCGATGAGCGAACAGCGTCCGGCACCGGCCGACGCCGCGGCACGCCACCGCCGCCGCACCATCGTCGCGCTGTTGCTGCTCGGCGCGGCCGCAGCGGTGCCGATTTCGATGACGTCCACCGGCCG
>Ga0209062_1001270_pt1 | contig 47586 bp, 48 predicted proteins | sample Coa_R2_2_FD_187158 | JGI IMG/M metagenome (GOLD analysis project Ga0209062, IMG submission 187158) | Surface soil microbial communities from Centralia Pennsylvania, which are recovering from an underground coalmine fire - Coalmine... | ecosystem: Environmental > Terrestrial > Soil > Unclassified... | reverse complement strand
ACCGCGAGCGTTTTGAGGAGGCGCACGATCTGATCGTCAAGGCGTGGACGGTGCCGGGGCCGTTCCGCTGGGAGGGCGTGCATTATCAGCACCGCGTCGTCAATCCGTGGGCGGTGCCGCTGCAGAAGCCGCATCCGCGCATCTGGATCCCGGGCGTCATCAGCACCGAGACGATCGTCTGGGCGGCGCGGCACGGCTATCCCTATGTCGCGCTGAACACGCCGATCGACCGCACCAAGCGGATCTGGGAGATCTACGACAAGGCGGCGGCGGAGGCCGGCTTTACCCCCGGACCCGATTACCACGGGCTGTTGAAACAGATCCACGTCGCCGAGAGCGAGGAGAAGGCGATCGAAAACGCCCGCCAGTTCATGTGGATGCAGGGCGAGTTCACCGGCCTCGCGCATCCGGTGTGGAGCACGCCTTCGGGCTACGGCAGCCCGGAGAACCGCCGCGCCTTTGTCGAGTTCGCTACCGGCCGCTCGAAAAACCCGCGCTACCGCCCGGCTTTCGAGAAGCAGCTCGAGGAATTGATGATCATCGCCGGCACGCCGAAGACGGTGATCGCCAAGCTGCGCATCCTGCTGCAGGAGACGCGGCCCGGCATCCTCGCCTTCTGGGGCAATGACGGCACCGTCTCGCACCAGGATGCCAAGACCTGCATCCGTCTGCTGGGCCAGGAGGTGTTCCCGGCGGTGCGCGAGATGGCGAAGGAATTCGACCTGAAGAGCCCGTTCGAGACGAACCAGCCGGTCAGCCTTGCCTATAAGGATGCGGCCGCAGGGCCGGTCCGGGCGGCGGCGGAGTAGCGGGCCGCCCTCCGGGCGAGCTGCGGGCTTGCCGCCGCGCCGCCGCACGACATGCCGGGGCGCGGATGCCAAGCCCGGAACCCGCGCCCTCGAGCTCCCGCGGGGGTAGCGAGAAGCTTCGTGCGCGCTTATCGTGCTCCGTGTTGACGGGCTGCGGGCCCGGGCGGGCCGCGCCGGAGCGGGCGCCAAAGCGCGGCGGGGGTGCGAGGATGAAAGCGTTGTTTCTCGGCAATGTCGCCGCCGATACGGCAAACGGCATCAAGGACCGGCTGCCGCCCGAATTGCGGGTCGAGATCCTGCCCGATCCGCGGGACCTGATCGGCCGCCCCGCGGCCGCCGCCGATGCCGATATTCTCGTGACCAACCATTGGCGGGCCGACTATCCGCCGGCGCCGCGCGTCAGGCTCGTGCAGTCGGTCGCCACCGGCATCGAATTGATCGACCTCGCCGCCCTGCCGCGCGGCGTCGCGATCTGCAACGCCTTCGGCCACGAGAGCGCGATCGCCGAATACGTGCTGATGGCGCTGCTGGTCTGGAGCCACAATTTCCGCGAGATCGAGGGGGCGTTTCGCGCCCATTCGTCATGGCGGCCAAGCTGGGTCATGAGCGGCGCGCCGCACGGCGAGATCCTCGGCAAGACGGTCGGGATCGTCGGTCTCGGCCGGGTCGGCCGCGAAGTCGCGCGCCGCGCCGCCGCTTTCGGCTGCCGCATCCTGGCCGCCAACCGCAGCCCGCGCGCGGCCGGCGGCGGGATCGCGCGCGTCTTTCCGCTCGACGGGCTCGATGCGCTGCTGCCCCTTTGCGATTTCGTCGTGCTGGCGATTGCGCTCGGCCCAGAGACCGAGGGACTCTTCGATGCGCGCCGCCTTGCCCTGATGAAGCCCTCGGCCTTTCTCGTCAACATTGCGCGCGGCGCGCTCGTCGATGAGGCGGCGCTCTATGACGCGCTCCGCAACCGCCGGATCGGCGGCGCCGCGCTCGACGTGTGGTGGCAGTACCCAAGCGCCGCCGAGCCCGAGCGCCGCCCGTCGCGTTATCCGTTTCACGAGTTGCCGAACGTCATCATGACGCCGCATTGCTCCGGCTGGACTGACGGCATGGTGGCGCGGCGCTGGGCCGAGGTGGCCGAGAACCTCGGCCGCTTCGTGCGCGGCGAGCCGCTCGCCAACCTCGTCACCATCACCTGAGAGGGCATCATGGCGGATGACATCGCTTTTCTGCCGGCGAGCGAGCTTGTGGCGCTCTACCGCACCCGCAAACTGTCGCCGGTCGAGGTCATCGATGAGACGCTGCGGCGGCTGGAGCGCTATGAGGCCGCCGTCAACGCCTTCGTCCTCTACGATCCGCAGACGGCGCTGGCGATGGCGCGCGCTTCGGAAGCGCGCTGGGCGAAGGGCGAGCCCCGGGGTCTTCTCGACGGGGTGCCGGTGGCGCTGAAGGACACCGTGGAAGCGCTCGGCTGGCCGCGTCTGCTCGGCTCGCGCACGCTCGCCCCCGGCACGGCGGCGCGCGAGGATTCGCCGATGACGGCGCGGCTGCGCGCGCATGGCGCGGTCTTTTTCGGCAAGACGACGACCCCCGAATTCGGCTGGAAGGCGGTCACCGACTCGCCGCTTTGCGGCATCACCCGCAACCCCTGGGATCTGCAGCGCAGCCCCGGCGGCAGCAGCGGCGGCAGCGCCGTCGCGGTGCTGACGGGGCTGTGCCCGCTTGCGGTCGGCACCGACGCCGGCGGCTCGATCCGCATCCCGGCCTCCTTCTGCGGCCTGTTCGGGCTGAAGCCGACCTTCGGTCGCGTCGCGATGTATCCGGGTTCGGTGTTCGGCGATTTCTCGCAAGGCGGACCGCTGGCGCGCCATGTCGCGGATGCGGCGCTGATGCTCGATGTGATCAAAGGACCGGATGCGCGCGACTGGCACAGCCTGCCGGATGACGGTGTCCGCTATCGCGAGGCGGTTTATGCCGATGATCTCAAAGGCCGGCGGGTCGCGCTGTCGCTCTCGCTCGGCTATCACGAGCCGGCGCCGGCGGTGCGGCAGGCGGTCGAACGGGCGGCGGAAGTCTTCGCCCGGCTCGGGGCGATCGTCGAGCCCGCCGATCCGTTCGCCGAATCGCCGGGTCCGGTGTTCGAAACCCTGGCATTGGCGGCGTTCTGGGCGCTGCTCAGGGCGCAGAAGCCGGAGGCGGTCGCGCTGATGGATCCAGGCCTCGTCGCGGCGGCGCAGCGCGGCCGCCTGGTCAGTCAGGAGCAGTATTTCGACGCAACCGTCCGCCGCGCCGCGTTGGGCCAGTCCTTGCGCCAATTCTTCGAGCGCTGGGACCTGCTGCTCTCGCCGACCATGCCGATCCCGGCGCCCTATGCCGAGCCGCGGCAGGACGGCGCCCCCGGGCCCGACAATTTCCTCACCTGGACCACCTACACCTACGCCTTCAACCTGACGAAGAACCCGTCCGCCTCGATCAATTGCGGCTTGGCCGACGGGCTGCCGATCGGATTGATGATCACCGGACCGCTGTTCGGCGATGCCGCCGTCTTGCAGGCGGCCCACGCCTTCGAGCGGGCGGCGGGCCGGAGCTGGCCCGACGCGGAGCTCGAGCGCCGCCTTGCCACCCTCGCCGCGCCCGCCGATGCCGGCGTCAAGGCCAAGATCTGGCCAAAAACGCGATAAGCGCCGGACCCTTCGCGCTCAAACCGCGACGATGCGAGGGCTTCTCTCGTAAAGGTTGACAAACTGCGCGCGGTTGACTTTTTAATATTGGCGACTTGAAGGCCGCGCCCGCCGTCGCGGCCGATGCGGGAGGCTCAAATGAAGGTTTGGGTATCGACCGCCGTCGCACTTTTGGCCGTTCTGCCGGCCGCCCTTAGCACCGCCGGACCGTGCCGGTCGAAAAAATCCCATCGCTGTTTTGCCGCTCCGGCCATCCTCGATCTAAGCAAGGTGCCCGACATCTCGCGGCGCATCGCCGACCGCGCGGCAAAGGCGCAACCTCCTTTGCGGCAGCGGAGCGAGGGACAGTCCGAGGGTTATACCGGCCCGATCGTCGGGGTCAGCAAGCTCGGCCGGGCGCCGACCGTCGGCTATCACTGGTCGCTCAACTGAGCGGCGCTGCGCGCCGGAACAGCGCCGCGATTTCGAGGTGCGGCGTCCAGGCGAACTGGTCGATCGGCACCAGGCGAAGGAGCCGGAACCCGCCGGCGAGAAGCTGGCCGGCATCGCGCGCGAAAGTCGCGGGGTTGCACGAAACGGCGACGATCGCATCGAGCCGCGAGGCGGCCAGCGCCTGCGCCTGGGCGAGCGCGCCGGCGCGCGGCGGGTTGAACACCGCGGCGGCATAATGGGCCAGTTCGTCGGGGCGCAGCGGATTGCGCGCCAGGTCGCGGCATTCGACCGTCACGCCGGGCAGACCGCGGGCGGCGGCGGCGAGCGCGGCGGCGGCATCGGCGTCGCCCTCGACGGCGTGGACCGGCCCGGCATGGCGCAGCGCCAACGTGAAGCCGCCGAGACCGGCAAACAGATCGAGCGCCGGGCGGGCGGGGCCGAGGCCGCGCACGACCTCCGCGATCAGCATCGCCTCCGCCGCCGCGCTGGCCTGCAAGAAGGCGCCGGGCGGAACGCGCACCGCAACGCCCGACACTATGACCCGTACGGGGCGGCGCGCGACGACCGGAATTTCCGCATCCGGAGAGCGCCACACGATGCGGGCGAGGTCCCGCTCCTCGGCGAACCGGGCGAGAGCCTCCAGAGCCTCGAGCCCCGGCGGCGCAGCGGCCTCAAACACCAGATCGACGCCGCTGTCGGTGCGGGTCAGCATCACCTCGGCCGACCCGCCGGGCGGCAGCAGAGTGCCGGCATACCGGCGCAGCGGCTCGACCAGCGCGAACAACTCCCCCTCGAGCACCGGGCACTCGTGCAGATCGACGAGGTCGTGGCGGAAGCGCTCGCGGAACCCGATCCGTACCGGACGCTGCGGCGCGCGCGGTCGCGCCAGGCCGAGCCGCGCCCGCCGGCGGCCCGGCGGAACCTGCTGCAGCGGCGCGATCGCCTGCGGGCCGATGCCGAGACGGGCGAGCGCGCGCGTCAGCGCCGCAAGCTTCGCGCGGCGGTAGAAATCCGGGTCGAGATGCTGCAGCGCGCAGCCGCCGCACCGGCCGAAATGCCGGCAGGCGGGCCGGGCGCGACCGGGTCCCGGCGACAGCAGCGCGATCACCCCCGCCTCCCGCCCGCCGCCGCGGCGCCCGCCAAGGCGCGCCCGCACCCGATCGCCGGGGACGGTGAACGGCACGAACACCGGCTCGCCCGCATGATGGGCGATGCCGTCGCCCTGCGCGCCGAGCCGCTCGACGACGAGATCGACCGGCGCCTGTTCGACCCGTTCCGGCCGCCTGCGCGCGGAGCTCGCCATTCTTCTCAGCCCGTCTCGCGCACCGCGTAGAGCAGGAATTCGCGATTGCCCTCGGGCCCCAGGATCGGGCTCTCGACAAGGCCGACCACCGTCCAGCCGGGGCGGCCGGCGATCCAGGCGGCGACCCGCTCGCAAACCGCGCGGTGAACGGCCGGATCGCGCACGACCCCGCCCTTGCCGACCGCCGCCCGGCCGGCCTCGAATTGCGGCTTGACCAGGGCGACCAGCCGGGCGCGTTCGGCGGCAAGCGCAAGCGGCGCCGGCAACAGTGTGGAAAGGCCGATAAAGCTGACATCGCAGGTCAGGATGTCGACCGCTTCCGGGACCTGCGCGCGGGTCAGATAGCGGGCGTTGGTCCGCTCGAGAACGACGACCCGCGGATCCTGCCGCAATTTCCATGCAAGCTGGCCGTGTCCGACATCGACGGCATAGACGCGCCGGGCGCCGTGCGCCAGCAGCACATCGGTAAAGCCGCCGGTCGAGGCGCCGATGTCGAGCGCCACCGCGCCGGCCACCGGCACCGCGAAATGCGCGATCGCATGGGCAAGCTTGACGCCGCCGCGCGACACCCAGGGATGGTCGCGTCCGGTGAGGGCGAGCGGCACCGCGGCGGCAAGCTGTTCGCCGGGCTTGTCGACCCGCCGGCCGCCCGCGGAAACGCGGCCGGCCAGGATCAGCGCCTGCGCCCGGGCGCGGCTTTCCGCCAAGCCCCGCTCGACAAGCAACTGGTCGGCACGCCGCTTTTCGCTCACTGCGAAACAGGATTGCCGCCGGCCGCCTCGCCGCCGCGGCGGCGGCAGGCCCCTCTCGGCCATTGCCAGAGAAGGGCCGGGGCGCGGCTACGCCCGCGCCGGCTCCTCGGCGATCTCGCGGCCGAGCGCCGACAGCGCCATCGCCACGATATGGCGGGCATTAAGCCCGGCGATCTCGTACTGATTATACGGGGTGTCATGATCGATAAAAATGTCGGGCAGATGCATCGTGCGGATCTTGAGCCCGTGATCGAGCGCCCCGCTCATCGCCAGATGGTGCAGCACATGGCTGCCGAAACCGCCGATCGCACCCTCCTCGATCGTGATCAGCACTTCGTGCTCGCGCGCCAGTCGGTTGACGAGATCGGTATCGAGCGGCTTGGCGAAGCGCGCATCGGCCACCGTTGTCGACAACCCGTAGGCGGCCAGCTCCTGCGCCGCCTTCAGGCATTCGGCGAGGCGGGCCCCGAAGCTCAACAATGCGATGCTGGTGCCTTCGCGGATGATGCGGCCGCGGCCGATCGCCAGCGGCGTGCCGCGGGCCGGCAGCGGCACGCCGACCCCGTCGCCGCGCGGATAGCGCACCGCCGAGGGCCCCTCGTCATATTGAGCGCAGGTCGCGACCATGTGCATCAGCTCGGCCTCATCGGCCGCCGCCATGATGACGAAATCCGGCAGGCAGCCGAGATAGGTGATGTCGAACGAGCCGGCGTGCGTCTGGCCGTCCTGGCCGACCAGGCCGGCGCGGTCGATGGCAAAGCGCACCGGCAGTTTCTGGATCGCGACGTCGTGCACGACTTGGTCGTAAGCGCGCTGCAGAAAGGTCGAATAGATCGCGGCGAAAGGCTTCATGCCCTCGGCCGCGAGCCCGGCCGCAAAGGTCACCGCATGCTGCTCGGCGATGCCGACATCGAAGCAGCGATCCGGGAATTTTTCGGCGAACAGGTTGAGCCCGGTGCCCGACGGCATCGCCGCCGTGATCGCGACGATGCGCTCGTCGGCCTCGGCCTCCTGGATCAAGGCCTTGGCAAACACCGAGGTATAGGAGGGCGCCGTCGATTTGCTCTTGACCTGGGTGCCGGTGACGACGTCGAACTTGGCGACGGCGTGCCACTTGTCTTCGGAGTTTTCGGCCGGCGGATAGCCGTGGCCCTTATGGGTCACGCAATGAACGAGCACCGGTCCGGGCTCGCGGCTGTCGCGGACATTTTTCAAGACCGGCAGCAGATGATCGAGGTTGTGACCGTCGATCGGGCCGACATAGTAAAAGCCCAGCTCCTCGAACAGCGTTCCGCCGGTCACGAAGCCGCGGGCCAGCTCTTCCGCGCGCCGCGCCGCATCCTCGAGCGGTTTGGGGAAATGGCGCACCACCTCCTTGGCGATATTGCGCAGGGACAGGAAGGATTTCGAGGACAACAGGCGCGACAGATAGGCGCTCATCGCGCCGACCGCCGGGGCGATCGACATGTCGTTGTCGTTGAGGATCACGATCAGCCGCGAATCCATCGCCCCGGCATTGTTCATCGCCTCATAGGCCATGCCGGCGCTCATCGCGCTGTCGCCGATGACGGCGATGATGTTGCGCTCCTCGCCGCGCAGATCGCGCGCCACCGCCATGCCGAGCGCCGCCGAGATCGAGGTCGAGCTGTGCGCCGCGCCAAACGGATCGTATTCGCTCTCCGAGCGCTTGGTGAAGCCGGACAAGCCGCCGCCCTGGCGGATCGTGCGGATGCGGCTGCGCCGTCCGGTCAGGATCTTGTGCGGATAGGCCTGATGGCCGACATCCCAGATCAGCCGGTCATGCGGCGTGTTGAACACGTAATGCAACGCCACGGTCAGCTCGACGACGCCGAGCCCGGCCCCGAAATGGCCGCCGGTGATCGAGACCGCGTCGATCAGCTCGGTGCGCAGCTCGTCGGCGAGCTGGCGCAGATCCGATTCGGGCAGCCGGCGCAGATCGGACGGGTGCTCGATGCGATCGAGCAGCGGCGTCCGGTTGGATAGGGGATGGTTCTGGGTTCGCTCCAACGCAGCGCTCCTCACGTGCGACGGGTGATAACGAATCGCGCCGCCTGTCGCAAAAGTTCCGCTCTTTGCTCGAACAAATCAAGATGGGCGACCGCCTGGCGGACGAGAAGCTCGGCTTGCGCCCGCGCCCGCGCGGCGCCGAGAATCGAGACGAAAGTGGCCTTGCCGGCGGCGGCATCGGCGCCGACCGGCTTGCCGGTCTCGGGCGCCGAGCCTTCGACGTCGAGCAGATCGTCGGCGATCTGGAAGGCCAGCCCGAGATCATGGGCATAGCCCCTGAGCGCCAGCCGCAACTCGTTCGGGGCCTTGGCAAGCACGGCGCCCGCCTCGCAGGAAAAGGCGATCAACGCCCCGGTCTTCATCCGCTGCAATCGGGTGATCGTGCCGATGTCGAGGCTCTGCCGTTCGGCCAACAGGTCGATCATCTGGCCGCCGACCATGCCGGCCGGCCCCGCCGCCGCGGCCAGCGAGGCGACCAGCTCGCAGCGCACCGCCGGATCGCCGTGGGTGTCGGGATCGGCGAGGACGCCGAAGGCGGCGGTCAGCAGCCCGTCCCCGGCAAGGATGGCGGTGGCCTCGTCATACCGCTTGTGGCAGGCCGCGCGCCCGCGGCGCAGATCGCTGTTGTCCATCGCCGGCAGGTCGTCATGCACAAGGGAATAAGTATGCACCATCTCGATCGCCGCCGCGACCTGCAACGCGCAGCGCCGCGCCACGCCGAACAGCTGGGCGCTCGCCAGCACCAGAAACGGCCGCAATCTCTTGCCCGGGGCCAGAGCCGCGTAGCGCATCGCCTCGTAGACGCGCGCCTCGAGACCGGGCGGCACGACGAGCAGCCGTTCCAGCACGGCATCGGTCAGCCGCGCCGCCTCGGCGAGCGCGTGCGGGAAGTCGATCGACTCTGGCCATAAGGGTTCAGTCAAGTTTTGCCGGCTCCGCGGTGACGGCGCCGTCGGGACCGATCACGATGCGGTCGACCCGCTGCTGCGCCTCGTTGAGCTTTCGTTCGCAATGCCGCTTCAGCTGGGCTCCGCGTTCGTAACAGCCAATCGCCTCGTCGAGCTTGACCTGTCCGCCCTCAAGCTTGCGGACAATCTGCTCCAGCTCGGCGAGCGCGTCCTCGAAACTCATCGCCGCGATATCGTTGGGAACATCCAAATCGATCATATCACCTCTTCTACCTAGCAAAAAAAGCGAAAAGGTTCAGGCGCGCACGCGGCCGATTATGGTGCAAATCCGCCGCTGTTGCCTTGACGCAACAGTATACGGGGCTCCGGCTCACCTTGGTCCCATCACGCCGACATCATCGCCCGCAGATGGGCCGCCACGCAGCGTCCCAGCGCCGCGAGGTCGTATCCGCCTTCGAGCGCCGAGACGAGCCGGCCCTGCGCGTGACGCTTGGCGATATCGAGCAGCCGTTCGGTGATCCAGGCATAATCCTCATCCGCGAGCATCAGCTGCGCCAGCGGATCCTGCGCGTGCCCGTCGAACCCGGCCGAGACCAGCACGAGTTCGGGGCGGAAGGCGTCGAGCGCCGGCAGGATATGCCGGGTCATCGCGGCGCGGAATTCGCGCGATCCCGACAGCGGCGGCAAGGGGACGTTGACGATATTGCCGACCCCGGTCTCGCTCGCCGCACCGGTGCCGGGATAGAGCGGGGATTGATGCGTCGAGGCATAGAAGAGATCGGGATCCTCGGCGAAGACCGCCTGGGTGCCGTTGCCGTGATGGACGTCGAAATCGACGACCGCAACCCGCGCCAGCCCGTGCACCGCCCGCGCCCGCTGCGCGCCGATCGCGACATTGTTGAACAGGCAAAAGCCCATGGCGCGCCGCGGCTCGGCGTGATGCCCGGGCGGGCGCACGGCGCAGAACGCATTGTCGGCCTCGCCGGCGACGACCGCGTCGACCGCGGCCGTCACCGCCCCCGCCGCATGCAGCGCCGCCCTCAGCGAGTGCGGCGAGAGGATCGTATCGGCATCGAGCGCGGCGTGGCCGGCCCGCGGCACGGCGGCGGCGAGGCGATCGAGATGGGGGCGCGGATGGACGCGCACCAGATCGGCGATCTCGGCCGGCGGCGCCGCGCGCCGTTGCAGGGATGCGAAATCGGGATGATCGAGCGCCGCCAGCACCGCGCGCAGGCGCTGCGGCGCTTCCGGATGATGGCTGCCGGGGTCGTGTTCGAGACAAGCCGGATGGGTAAAGAGCAGAGTCGTCATCGCGCACCTCAACCGCAGCAAACAGCTAGTGTCGCACAAAATCTGCGGTAGTGGCCAGCGGCCGGCCGGCGGCGGCGCATGCCGGGGCGCCCCTTCCCGACAGGCCCGGAGAACCGGCACCGCGGGGGCTTGCCGCGCCCGCGGAGAGCGGGCCCCGTCAGCGGGGGAACAGCGCCCGCAAGGCCAGCGCCGCCCAGCCGATCATGAAGGCGGCGCCGCCAAACGGCGTGACCCGGGCGAAGCCCCGGATGCCGGTCAAGGCCAATGCAAACAGGCTGAAGCTGAAGAGAATAATGCCGGCGGCGAAGGCCGATCCGGCCACGCCGAGCGCGAGGCCGAGCCGGTTGCGGCGCTCGGCCGCCGCCGCGGCGGCGAGCAGGGCGGCGGCATGCACCAGGCCGTAGAGCGCCCCGGTGCGCAGCAGTTCGGCCGCCCGCACGCCGATGCCGCCATGGGCGGCATAGGCGCCGGCGGCCACCGAGGCGAGCCCGCCGAGCCCGGCGAGCAACAGCCACACCCGTCTCATCGCCGCGTCCTTTCGCGCAAAGCTTCACGATACAGGGCAAGCGTGTCGCGGATCACGATCGGCTCGGCGAAGGCGCGCTCGACAAGCGCCCGCGCCCCTTCCCCAAGCCGGCGCCGCCGCGCCGGATCGCCGGCAAGGGCGGCGATCGCCGCCGCCAGCCCGGCGATGTCGCGCGGCGGCACCAAGAGGCCGGTGAGGCCGGGGCGGACCACCTCGCGGCAGCCCGGAATATCGGTCGCGATCAGGGGCCGAGCGCAGGCGGCCGCTTCGAGCAGCGCCTTCGGCACGCCCTCGCCATAGGTCGAGGGCAGCACCGCGATCGCGGCGCGCCGCCATACCGTGCGCACATCGGCAACCGGGCCGAGCCACTCTATGCCGGGCGCGGCGGCGAGCGCCATCAGCTCCCGCGGGGTCAGCGAGCCGGGATTGCCGGGATCGCTCGGCCCGGCCAGCAGCAATTCGACGGCAAGCCCGCGCGCGCGCAGCCGCCGCACCGCCGCCACCGCTTCGAGCACGCCCTTCTGCCGCAGCATGCGGGCGACGAGTGCGACGGTTACGGGGGGGCTCTGCGCCTCGGGCAGCGGCACGAACCAGGCGGTATCGACCCCGGAGCCGCGAATCAGCGCGATCCGCTGCGGCGCGACGCCGAGCGCGGCGAGGGCGGCTTGGTCCTCCGGGTTCTGCACGATGACCCGGCCGCCGCGCGCCGCCGCGGCCAGCGCCATCCGCAGCGCCGGGCGGCGCAGCCGGGCGGCGAGACCGCCCTCGGTAAAGCCCGAGCCCAGCCCCATGACGGCGGCGATCACGGCCGGCGCCCGCGCCCCGCAGGGAAAAGCGAGGCGGCGGGACAGGCCGCCGAACAGGACCGGTTTCAGCGCCACGTGATGGACGAGATCGGGGCGCTCGGCGCGGTAGAGCCGCGCGATCGCAACGAGCGCCCGCAGGGCGCCGAACAGCCCGTCGCCGCGCCGGCGCCAAGCGAGCGGCCGCAGCGCAAAACCCTCGGCGGCGATGCGCTCGCCATGCCGCCCGACATGCGCGGCGACGACGACGGCAAACCCGGCATCGCGCGCCGCGCGCGCCACCGGCAGGCGGTGCGACCAGAAGTACCAGTCCTCGGTCACGAGAAAAAGCAGCTTCGGGCGGCGCCCGCCGGCGGCGGCAAGGGCGGGCGGAGGCGAGGCGCAACCGGGCTCGGGGAAAGTCAAGGACGGGCCATCGGCAGGTATCGGGCTGGTGCGCAACGGGATTGCCGCGGCACCGGCCTTTGTTTAAAGCATCCGCACCGTTCGCGGGAACGGGATCGGCGGCGCCGGCACATCCGAAGTGAAGCGAATCGTCGTCACCGGGGCGGCCGGCTTTATCGGCCGGGCGTCCGGTCCGGCCGCACCGGGTTCTAGGAAGACTGGCGGGGCCATCCCAAAATTTCGTCGCCCAACCCCCGCAAACCGGCGCCGCAATCCGGGATTGACCTCACTTGCAACCTCCGCGGACGGCCGGCAGCTACCGGTCTTGCCTTCTGGTGATCCCCGCAGCCTTGAGGATATTCAGCACGGTCCCCTCGCCCTTCAGGGTTTTCGGGACACTGAGCGGCTTCTTCCCCGGACAATGCCAGATTTCGTGGCCGCCATGGCGCGCATCGCGCACATACCGGCAGCCATGCTCTTCCAGGAGCCGGCGGAGCTCCCGGTAGGTCAGCGATGCCACACGGCCTCAGGAATAGGTGATCGTGAAATGCGGAGGCTGCGGCAGGGGATGGCCAATCTCTTCTTCAAGCAGCTCGACCGCTATGGCGCGCGCCGCAGCTTCGGTTTCCTCCCGCGTCTCACATTCGACCGTGAGCCCCGGAACATCCTCGCTTGTCGCGAGATAGACGCCTTCCGGCAGCCGCCGGATATTGAGAGCAATGCGGTCGATCATTCATGCCCCATGGATCGCCCTTTGTGCATTATGCAACATTGCCGGACATAATTCGCGGCAAAAAATTCTCAACCAACGAGGGTTTAACGGCTCTCCCATCCCCGTCATGCACCGCCGCGGCCGGTGCCCTCCTCGGCACCGGGCGGTGCCTCCGGGTTCGGAAAAGCTCACGCAGGGACCCAGGCATTCGGGCTGGCGCGCAACGGGGTTGCCGCGGCGCCGGCCTTTGTTTAAAGCATCCGCACCGTTCGCGGGAATGGGATCGGCGGCGCCGGCACATCCGAAGTGAAGCGAATCGTCGTCACCGGGGCGGCCGGCTTTATCGGCCGGGCGCTCGCCCGCAGCCTTGCCATGCGCGGCTGCGAGGTTGTCGGCCTCGTGCGCGCCCCCGCCCCGGCGATCCCCGGGGTCAGGCTTGAGGCGATCGGCACGATCGGGCCGCAAAGCCGGTGGCGCCCCCATCTGCAGGGCGCCGAGATCGTGGTCCATCTCGCCACGCGCGCGCACGGGTCGCGCCGGCCCGGCGGCGAGGAGGCGGCAAGCGCCGGCGCGCTGGTCCGCGCCGCGGCGGCGTGCGGCGTGCGGCGGCTCGTGCATATGAGCTCGCTGCGCGCGATGGGCGCGGCGACGGCCAAGGGCGCGCCGTTTCGCGCCGCCGATCCGCCGCGCCCCGCGGATCCCTACGGCTGCGCCAAGCTGGCGATCGAGCGGGCGCTGGCGGCGGCGTCAACCGGCCTTGATCTCGTGATCGTGCGGCCGCCGCTCGTCTACGGCCCCGCGGTCAAGGGCAATCTGCGGGCGCTGTTGCGACTGGTTGCGGCCGGAGTGCCGTTGCCCTTCGCCGGCATCGACAATCGCCGCAGCCTAGTGTTTGTCGACAATCTCGTCGATCTGACCATCCGGGCCTGCCTCGATCCGGCCGCTTGCGGGCGCGTGCTGCTGGTCCGCGACATCGATCTGTCGACCCCGGAGCTTGTCCGGGCTCTGGCCGCCGGGCTCGGGCGTCGCGCCCGCCTGTTCCCGCTTCCCGGCCCCGTGCTGGCGGCGGCGCAGGCATTGCCGGCTCTGGGCCCGCTGGTCGCCCGGCTGACCGCCTCGCTCGCGGCGGACGACCGGGAGACGCGCGCATTGCTCGGCTGGGCGCCGCCGTTTTCGCCGGCGGCCGGCCTTGCCGCCACCGCCCGCGCATTCGCTGCACGGGCTTAAGGCGCGATCGAACCGCGCCGCCTGCTGCGGCGTTTCCGCACCGGAAGGCGAACCGTGCCCGCATTGACCGAAGACACCGAACTGATCCGCCACGTCCTCGCCTATGTCGATGCGCTCTATCGCGAGCTGACGCAGGAGAACGGCGCGCCGGTGCTCGGAACCCAGAACCAGGTCGTCGATTTTATCCTGGCCGATCCCGAGCTGCGCGCGGCGGTCGCGCGCCGCGGGCGGATGGTCGAAGCGGCGGAGACCGCGGTCGGGCCGCCGCAGCGGCTGCCGCAGGACGCCGTCTACGAGCGCGTCCGCGAGCGCCTGACGGCGGCGATGCCGCGGCCGGTCTTCACCGGCGCGCCGGCGCGGCGGTGAGCAAAAGAGCGGTTTTAAGCGGCGCGCTTGATCCTGCCCGCGCAAGCCGCTATCTAGGCCGCGGCGCCTCGTCCCCTTCGTCTAGAGGCCCAGGACACCGCCCTCTCACGGCGGCAACACCGGTTCGAATCCGGTAGGGGACGCCAGATCTGTCAATAGGTTGCAAGACGCCTGCAGGCAGAATTCGGGCGTCAAAAATATACGGAATAGATGTCCCGGATGCGGACGGCATCCCGCGGGCGAGATCCGCGGCGGCGGACGCGCCCCGCCCTATCGCTCCCGCCCTCGGCATAGGCGCGCGCCACCTCGCTCAGCCCGCGCACCGCGAGCGCGACAAGCGCGGCGGCGGTATCGACGGCTTTGTCGATACCCTTCAACGCAGGGCTCGAAGAAGACCAGCGGGTCAACCGTTTCCAATGGGCGCGCCGGCCAGGAGGCAACCTCCTCAAGCACCGCGCCGGTCACCGCGCTGATCAGAGCGGGCGAGACATCGATGCCATAGAGATCGTGCAAATGGCCGACGATCTCGCGGGCGCGCATGCCGCGCGCGTACAGCGCGATGATCTTGTCGTCGAACCCCGGAAAGCGCCTCTGGTACTTGGCGATTAGCTGCGGATCGAAATGGGCCTGGCGGTCGCGCGGCACCGCCAGCGCGATCGCGCCGGTATCGGTGATCACCGTCTTCTCGCCGTAGCCGTTGCGCCGATCGCCGGTGCGTTCGTGCCGGCCGGCGCCGATCAGGCCCTCGACATCGGCTTCCATCAGGATCTGCAGCACCGCCTCCGCCACGGAACGCAGGGGATCGGAGTCGCCGCTCTTCTGCAGCAGCTCAACCAGCGCCATTCTCTCCTCGGTCATCGGGTCCTCGGTCAGTTTGGGGTGAAGCGTTTGCAACTCCACTTTAGCCGGCCTGCCCGGTGACCACCTCCCGCTCACGCGCGCGCCGGGCTCCAAGTACTGGGGCATTCCGCCCGACGCGCGCTAACCGCCGAATTTCCACCACGAGCGCGGACGCTAACTGACTGAAACAGCTTGGCAAGGCACACACCTCAACCCGGCCGATCTTCCCAGTCATAGACACGGTCATACTCCTGGCTCTTAACCAAGGGGTAGACCCTGTCCGGTCTTTTAGGGGGCTGCTTCATTTGCAGCCTCGTTCGCGGACGGCGTCGGCCGGCAGCCCCCACGGTTAAGGCTGGATGCGGGCGGGTTATTTTTTGCAGCGTCTGGAATAGCGGCTTCCCGGCGACGTCCATACCGTCAAATGCCGAGCACCGAAAGGCTACGAATGAAGCCCCTCCTCGCCTCCGTGATCCTCCTGGCCGGCCTCGCGGCTCCGGCGGCGGCGCGCGCCGCCGCCCCTGCCGCGGAGTTCCCAGGACCCGTCTATGTCACCGTTCAGGGCGCAAACGCAGTCGAGGTCTTTCCCAGCAAGCGCGTCTTCCGCGGCTTGACGACAGCCCATTACGATGGCGTCAGCCCGAACGGCAGGATGTTGATCGTCGGCAGCTTCACGACCGGCAAGGTCTTTCTCCTCAGCACGAAGACCGGGCGAAAGCTCGCCACCTTCGATGTCGGGAAGTCCGTCCAGGGCGTCGTCTTCACACCGGATGGGCGGCTTGCGATGGCGGTTGATCCCAATGGCGGGGCGGTCGCCGTGATCGATATCAAAAAGCTGAAAGTGATCAAGACGATCCCGGTCGGCCCGGTGCCGCACAATATCGGCTTCTCGCCGCACGGGCGGCTTGCCTATGTGACCCTGCAGGGCGGCACCGGCGTCGCCGTCATCGACATGAAGCAACTGAAGAAAGTGAAAGAGATCCCGGTCCCCGGCATCGTCGGACCGCATAATCTCGACTTCTCCGACGGCGGCCGAATCATGTGGGTGCGCGACATTGTCGGACACGTTGCGGCGATCGATCTGAGAACCGAAAAGGAACTGGCGGTCGTTCCGGTCGGACACGGCCATGCCGGGATCGATGTCATACCCGGCGGCAAATATGTCCTGACCGGCGCGATCGCCGACAAGGTAGTCGACGTGATTGACCCCAGGACCTTCAAGATCGTCAAGAGCATCGTCGTCGGCAAGGGACCGCACGGAGTGCGCACGAGCCCGCACGGCCATTGGGCCTATGCCGATGTCACCGGCAGCAACGACCTCGTGGTCATCGACATGCGCACCTTGAAAGTCGTCCAGAAGATTCCGACAGCCGGCAGCAATCCGTTCTGGGTCGCCGTTCCCGACCATACCTGAGCTGGTCGCGGCGCGATCACCGTCTGCCGGAAGAGAGGGATAGACCCCGTGGGAATTTGTCGCTTCACAATCTCGGGCCGGCCGTGCCGCGCTGCGCTTTACGGCCTGACCTTGGTGATCGCATCCGGCGCCGGCGTGCAAGCGGCGGGAACGATGGTGGCGATGACCAACCGCGAGACCTTTACGCCCGCCACGATCCATATCCATGTCGGGGATGTCGTCACCTGGAAGAACACCTCCTCCGCTGTCCACACCGTGACCGACGATCCAAAGCTCGCCGCCCGTCCCGCGGATGCGTCGCTGCCGCCGGGTGCCAAACCGTTCAATTCGGGCTTCCTCAAGGCGGGCGCGGACTACCGGCACCGCTTCACCGTGCCAGGCACCTATCATTATTTCTGCCTGCTCCACGAGGCGGCCGGCATGCTCGGGACCGTCGTCGTCAGCCGATGAGGCGAGGGTCTCGCCGCCCGATGATGCGGGAAGGCCTACGGCAATGCCCGACAGCGTCTTCCTGATCGAGCCGTATATCCCGGCCTTGCGGCGTTACGCCTTCGCCCTGACCCGCGATCATGCCGCCGCCGACGACCTTGTTCAGGATTGCCTCGAACGCGCCGTCGCCCGCTGGCCTCTGCGCCGCCGGAGCGGCGACGTGCGCTCCTGGCTCTTTGCGATCCTGCACAACCTCTTTATCAGCCGTTGGCGTCAGGCGCGGCGCCAACCGCATCACCAAATGCTTGACGATGCTGCCTCCGCGGTCGCCGGGGGCCAGGACGGCGTCCTCATCGGACGCGACATTCTCCGCGCCTTCAATGCGCTCTCCGCCGATCACAAGGCCGTCCTGCTGCTGGTCGGCGTCGAGGGCTTGTCCTATGAGGAGACGGGGCGGGCGCTAGGCATCCCCATCGGCACGGTCATGTCGCGGTTGAGCCGGGCGCGCGAGGCCTTGCGCCGCCACATGGAGGGTGAGACCTCGGCTACCTCCCTCAGGAGAGTCAAGTGACGGACTCGATCCCGATCGGCGAGGACGAGCTCGAAGCCTATTTCGACGGCTGCCTGCTCCCGCAACGCGCCGCGGCGGTCGAAGCCTATCTGGCGGCGCATCCGGAGGCGGCGGCGCGGCTCGCCCGTTATGCGGAGCAGCAGCAGGCGCTGCGCGCGGCGCTGCAGTCGAAATTCGACGAGCCCATCCCTGCCCACATGCTGCTGCCCAGCATCCTGTTGAGAAGGCGGCAGCTCCGGCGCGCAATAGTGTTGAGAATTGCCGCCGCCGTATTTCTGGTGCTGGCCGGAGGTGTTGGCGGCTGGTATGCGAATGACTGGACGGACGGTCTGCGTGGACCGCTGTGGCATGCGAGGGCAAATGCGGTCGATGCTTATCGGACCTTTATCGCCGACGACCGTCACCCGGTCGAGCTGCGCGCCAGCCAGAAGCCCCAATTGGTGCGCTGGCTGTCCAGCCGTCTCGATCGCCCGATCGAGATCCCGGATCTCTCCACCCTTGGGTTTCATCTGATGGGCGGCCGGCTGCTCCCCACCGCGCATGCGCCGGCGGCGCAGCTGATGTATGACGACGGCCGCGGCACAAGACTAACGCTCTACCTGCAGCCGATGGCGGTGCGCGGCACCGAGTTCCGCTATAGCGAGATCGGGGGGGTGAGAACCGTCTATTGGGCGCGGCGGGAAATGGCCTTCGCTGTCACCGCCGCGGCTGGGAGGCGACGGGTGCTGCAGGTTGCGCATGACGTGTATGATCAGCTCAGCGGCGCGCCGAAATGAAGATTGTGCATTTGGGCCGCAGGACGGCTCCTTGTAGAAGCGGACAAAGGGCTTCCCTAATCCCCGCGCGCGGGTGAGCGCGGCTGCCGCCGCCCGGAGCCGATAATCCCCTCTTACCCGCCCGCCCCGGCGTGATATAAGAAATCATCGGGGCACGGCAGACGCCCCGTCAGACGGCCCGCCGTCCAAGCTCTGCGCCGCTCGCGACGCGAGGAGGGCGCAAATATGGATAGCGAAGGCCGTTTTTCCGTTGCACCGAACGCGCCTTACGCCCGCCTCGGCGCGGCCGCCGCGCCAAGGCGCAAGGGGCAAGATCACCGGCGATTTCGTGCTGACCGGGAACGAGGCGAACCCCGTCCTCAAGGCCCTGGTGGATCACGGGATCCAGATCACCGCGATCCACAACCACGTGATCGGCGAACAGCCGCGTCTCTTTTTCGTGCATTTCTGGGCGAATGCCGACGCCGAGACGCTGGCGCAGGGGTTGAAAGCTGCACTCGTGCATGCCGGCACGGCGGTGCACTGACCCGGCCGCCGGATGGCGCTCCAGTGTCGAGAAGGTCGAGCATCGTCGCCGCTGCCATCCTTTGCCTGCTGGCCTTCGGCGGCGCAGCGCGGGCGGATCAGTTTCTGACGCTCGCGGCCAGCATCCCGCTGCCCGGCGTCTCCGGGCGGATCGACCATATGGCGGTCGATCTCGCCCGCAAGCGCCTCTTCGTCGCCGAATATGGCAACGACACGCTCGATGTCGTCGATCTCGCCGCGGGGCAGCGCATCCGGCGGGTCCGCGGGCTCGACGAGCCGCAAGGCGTCGGTTATGCGCCGCGGGCCGATGTGGTCGCGGTTAGCAATGGCGGCGGGACGGTGCGGCTCTACCGCGGCGGCGATCTCGCGCCGCTCGCAGAGGTCGCGCTCGGCCGCGACGCCGACAATCTGCGCGTCGATCCGCGAACGGGCGATGTCCTCGTCGCACACGGCGACGGCGGGATCGCGATCATCGACCCGGCGCGCCGGATGGAAATCGACAACATCGGGCTCCCGACCCATCCCGAATCGTTCCAGCTCGACACAAGGACCAGGCGGATTTTCGCCAACCTACCGCGCGCCGATCAGATCGCCGTCATCGATCTTGCCGCGAAACGACAGATCGCGCGCTGGCGCGTGCCCGGCCTCCGCGACAATTTCCCGATGGCGCTCGATAGTGCGGACAACCGGCTCGCGATCGTTTTCTGGCACCCGCCGAAGCTCGTCCTCCTCGACCCCCAAACCGGCGCGGTCCGGGCCGAGCTTCCGGCCTGCGCCGATGCCGACGACGCCTATTTCGACGGCAAGCGCGATCGCCTCTATGTCAGCTGCGGCGCCGGGGCGGTCGATGTCTTCGCGCGCGGCGTGGCTGGCCGGCATCGACTGAGCGCTGTCAGGACCGCGCCGGGAGCGCGGACCTCGCTGTTCGTGCCGGCGCTCAACCGGCTTTACGTTGCTGCCCCCGCCCGCTTCGGCGCGCCGGCGCGCATACTCGTGTTCCGGCCGCTGCCCTGAAGTGGTGTGGTGCCGCGCAATGCTCGCACGATCACGATGGCGGAAGGCGGCTGCGGAACGGCAGCGCCAAGCGCTGCAGCACGCGGCGGCCGACCGGGCACGGATTTTGGCGGCACGCGGCGTGCGGGCGTTCGCCGACGGGCTCGCCGCGCTGTTGCTGCCGATCTACCTGACGCGACTCGGCTTCGGCGCCTTCGCGATCGGCGCGATCGTGACGGCGACACTCCTCGGCACGGCGCTGTTGACGCTCGCCGTGGGCCTGATCGCACACCGCCATTCGCGGCGGCGCCTGCTCCTCGCCGCGGCGCTGTTGATGGCGGCGACCGGGGCGGGATTTGCGACGGTGACGGCGTTCTGGCCGCTCCTCGTCATCGCCTTTGCCGGCACGATCAACCCGACCTCGGGCGATGCCGGGGTCTTTCTGCCGCTCGAACAGACCGTGCTCGCAGAGGCCGTCGAGCCGGCGCGGCGCACCGCGCTCTTCGCGCGCTACAGTCTCGTTGGCTCGCTTGCCGGCGCCCTCGGCGTGCTCGCCGCCTCCCTCCCGGATTACGCCGCCGCGTGGCTCGGCTGGACCGACATTGCGGGGATGCGGGCGACGTTCGCGCTTTATGGAATTTTGGGGCTCTCGACCGTGCTGCTCTACCGGCCGCTGTCGCCGGCCGCCGCGGCGGCGCACGAGGTCCCGCAGGCGCCGTTGCGCCAATCGAAAAAGCTCGTCTATGGCCTCGCGGCGCTCTTTGGCATGGATTCGTTCGGGACCGGCTTTTTCGTGCAGTCGCTCTTGGCACTGTGGCTCTATCGGACATTCACCATCTCGGTGACGACGACGGCCGCAATCCTGTTCTGGAGCGGCCTTTTTTCGGCTGCCTCCTATCTCCTCGCGGCGCCGCTCGCGCGGCGCATCGGTCTCGTCAATACGATGGTATGGACGCATCTGCCCTCGAACCTTTTCGTGATCCTGATCCCGTTCGCCCCCAATCTGGCGATCGCAATCGGCCTGTTGCTCGCGCGCAGCGCGCTGTCGCAGATGGATGTGCCGACGCGCAATTCCTATGTCATGGCGGTCGTCGCTCCGGAAGAGCGGCCGGCCGCGGCGAGCCTGACGGCTGTCCCGAAGACCTTCGCCTGGGCGGCGGGATCGCTGATTTCCGGCTATCTTCTGGCGTTGTCGAGCTTCGGCTGGCCGCTCGTCATCGGCGGTGCCGTCAAGGGCATCTATGACATCCTGCTCTTGATCAAATTTCGCAATGTCCGACCGCCGGAAGAAACTGATAGGCCGGCCGAATGAGTTCTGAAGTTCGTTCGAGAAGGGGATCATGCTATGCCACGATGCCCTCGCAATCTGCTAGTGTCGTTCTTCTGAAGCATGCAAAACGATCTCTCGATATTTTTGATCATAACTGACACCGGTGTTAGGAAATAACACGATTTTAATTTTTCAATCAACCAAATCTCCGATTTCTATTTGGTCATGATACGAACGGCATGCATCAACCGTATCGGGCGGGCCATCCCGGGCGCGACAACGTGCGGTGCGAGCCGGATCGCCGTTTCAGATCCAGCCGATGCGCAAGAGAGCTCTCGGGACCCGGCCCGCCTTGGCGGCCGGCCACGCGCTCATGCGGTGATGAAAAAGTCGCGGGTGTCGATCGGCGCCGGCTCATCCTGTTCGAGGCGTTCGGCGATCACGCGAAACGCCAGCGCCGCCACCCTGGTCCGCGCTTCGGCTTCGGTCTTGCCGGAGGCCGTCACCCCCGGCAGATCCGGAACCTCGGCAAGCCAACGGCCGTCCTCTTCGCGATCGATCTCGACCTTTAGCATGGCAAACATCCGGCGCGACCAACGCCGCTCGGCGGGCTCGCGTCCCTCGAAGGGGCCGCTTTCGGCAACAACGCATCGTCAAGCGGTCCAGCGTGCGCTTGCCGCCGGATTTCCGTCATCAGCGCGGATGCTGACCGAAATCGACGCCGCAGTGCCGGACGGCGGGCCCGAGGAGGTGCAGCGAATCGCTCTCGAGAACGGGGCGGCGCTGAGGTTGGTTTCGCAATCGTGCGCGCGGGGCTGATCGCCCCGAACCGCGCGCTGCGCGAGACCGGATCTGTAACGTCAACCTCCCATATAGGCTTCCCTGGAAAAAATCTGGTATCAAAAGCCCGTATCGCCGGGCCCGCCGATGTCCCGTCCGGCACGGAGCAAGAACGTTGAAGACGATATCTCCGGCGCCGCTCTTTGCGGCTCTGATCCTGGCGGCCTGCCACGGTCCGCTGCATCCGCCCCCGACGCTTGGCCCGGCCGCGCTCGCCCCTGCGAGCGCAGCGGCCGCGCCGCCGCGCAGCGCCGGAGCGGTGGTGGGGATCGATCTGCCGACCGACGCCAGCGACGTGCTGAACGCCCTCCAGGACAGCCCGGTCGCCTTTGTCGCGCGCTATTATCGCGACCCGAGCTCGCGCTGGCCGCCGCTGTCGGCGCGCGAGGCCCGGCGGCTGTCGGCATTGGGCTTGAAGATCGTCGCCGTCTGGGAACCGCATTACCCGGATCCGGCGTATTTTTCCTACGCCTCCGGCTACAATGACGCGATAACCGCCTACGGCGAGGCAAAGGCGGTCGGCCAGCCGGCCGGCAGCGCGATCTACTTTGCCGTCGACTTCAACGCCCAGCGGCTTGCGCCGATCGAACGGTATTTTCGCGGCGTAGCGGCGGGCTTGGCCGCGGCGAGCGGCGGCAGGGCCGAGTACAAGATCGGCGTCTACGGTTCCGGCGTCGTGTGCGCGGCAATCAAGCAGGCCGGGCTGGCGCAGTATAGCTGGCTGTCGAACGCGACCGCATGGTCGGGCTCGCGCGACTATGACGACTGGGACATCCGGCAGAGCGGCCCCTTGGCGGACCTGCCGTTCAACCATGATTCCGACGAGGCCAAAACCGAATATGGCGGGTTCCGGATCGCGAATGCCGCAGCCGCCGCTCCCTATGCCGACGCCGGGCCGCCGGCCGGCATGCCGGCTTTCGGCACGATGGCCGCCGCGACGGGAGCGGGCGCCGGCGCCGCCCCGCGCACCCGGCCCTCGCCGCTCCCCGCCGGATCGTGACAGCGCGCCTCTGCGGGCCGGCCGCCTTCCGGTGAGGCGCGCCAGCGCCGGCCGGCGCAAGGCCGCCAAAGATCAAGAAGCAGAAGAGGGCGGCAGCGCCGCCCGCACCGACGGGGAATATTACCCCGTCCGCGACAGCGGCCGCGGCTCATTCCTGCCGTGCGGTTCGATGGCCGCCGGCGAGGTATCGGCCAGGGCGCCCGCCAGCGCTTCGATATGAACAGCCCCGGCGGCATGGGCCGCCTCTTCGACGGCGCGGTAATGATGCACGACCGCGCGGCCGGCCGGCGTCAATGCCGCGCCGCCGCCGTGCGCGCCGCCGGTCCGCGAGATGACGAGAGGCTCGCGGAAAGAACGGTTCAAACTGTCGACGAGCATCCAGGCGCGCCGGTACGACATGCCCATCTGCCGGCCCGCCGCCGAAATCGAGCCCTGCGTATCGATCAGTTCGAGCAGCCTGACCTTGCCCGGCCCGAGGGCGCGCCCCTCATCGAAATCGATACGCAGCGTGAGCCTCGGCATGGCCCCGATACCAAAGCTGGCGGGCGGCTCCGCCCCCATCGGCGAAACCGCCTCGCACGCTGTAAATCCAGCTATCCTGATCCAAACGGCCCCGCGGTTCAAGCATTCTCCCGGCGCCCGCCTTGGCGGCCCGCCCCAGAAGAGGGCGGCGCGGGCACCGTCCGCGCCGCCCCGATTCAGACCCCGGCTTGGCTGACGAATTTGGTGTTCAGATAGGCTTCGATCGCTTCCGAGCCGCCCTCGGAGCCGTAACCCGAATCCTTGACGCCGCCGAACGGCACCTCCGGCAGCGCCAGGCCGTGATGATTGATCGAAATCATGCCGGCTTCGACCGCCGCGGCGATCGCGGTCGCGGTCTTTGCCGAGCGGGTGTAGGCGTAGGCGGCGAGCCCATAGGGCAGGCGGTTGGCCTCGGCGACGACCTCGTCAAAGCTGGCGAACGGGGTGATCGTCGCCACCGGGCCGAACGGCTCCTCATTCATGATGCGGGCCTCCTTCGGCACCCCGGTCAGCACCGTCGGTGCGAAGAAATTGCCCTTGTTGCCGATGCGATGGCCGCCGGTCACAAGCCTTGCGCCCCGTTGCAGCGCATCGCCGATAAAGGCCTCCATCGCCGCGATGCGGCGCGGGTTGGCCATCGGTCCCATCTGGGTCGCGCGGTCGAGCCCGTCGCCGATTTTGACCGCCTTGACCGCGGCCGTGAACTTGTCGACGAAGGCATCGTAGACCTTTTCCTGCACCAGAAGCCGCGTCGGCGCGATGCAGACCTGGCCGGCATTGCGCAATTTGTGGGCCGACAGCAGCCGGCTGGCGAGATCGACATCGGCGTCGTCGAAGACGATCGAGGGGGCGTGACCGCCCAGCTCCATCGTCACCCGCTTCATATGGGCGCCGGCGAGCGCGGCCAAGTGCTTGCCGACCGCCGTCGAGCCGGTGAACGAGATTTTGCGGATGAGCGGATGCGGGATCAGATACTCGGAAATCTCCGCCGGCACGCCATAGACCAGATTGATGACCCCGGCCGGCACCCCGGCATCGGCAAAGCAGCGGATCAATTCGGCCGGCGAGGCCGGGGTCTCCTCCGGCGGCTTGACGATGATCGCGCAGCCGGCGGCGAGCGCGGCCGACAATTTGCGCACGACCTGGTTGATCGGGAAGTTCCACGGCGTAAAGGCGGCAACCGGCCCGACCGGTTCCTTGATCACGAGCTGGTAGACGCCCTCGCTGCGCGCCGGGATGACGCGGCCATAGGCGCGCCGCGCCTCCTCGGCGAACCAGTCGATGACGTCGGCGCCGGCCAGGATCTCGCCCCGCGCCTCGGCAAGCGGCTTGCCCTGCTCCATCGTCATCAGCGGGGCGATCGCCTCGGCCCGTTCGCGCAGCAGGGCGGCCGCCTTGCGCATGAGCTTCGAGCGGTCGAATGCGGACACCTTGCGCCAGGCGCGAAAGCCCTTGTCGGCGGCCTCGAGGGCGCGGTCGAGGTCGCTGCGCTCGGCATGCGCGACGGTGCCGATCTGTTCTCCATTTGCCGGGTTGACGACCGGCAGGGTGCGGCCGGCGGCGGCTTTTTCCCACCGGCCGTCGATAAACAGGCAGACTTGCGGATACATGTTCGCCCTCCTCGCATCCGGGCTATAGCACGAGATGGGAAACGTTCTTGACAACGGTGTAGCACGCGAGCCCTTCGATGCCGCCCTCGCGCCCGTAGCCGCTGTCCTTGACCCCGCCGAACGGCGTCTCGGCGATCGAGGCGACAAAATGATTGATCGCCAGGTTGCCGGCCTCGATCTCTTCGGCCAGCCGGTCGACGGTGCGCGCCGCGCGCGTGAAGGCGTAGGCGGCAAGCCCGTAGGGCAGCGCATTGGCCTGTTCGATCGCTTCATCGAGATCCCTGACCGGGCGAAGCAGGGCGAGCGGACCAAACGGCTCCTCGCGCATCGCCCGGGCCTCGTCGGGGACGTCGGCGAGCACCGTCAGCGGATAAAAGTAGCCGCGATTGCCGAGGCGATTGCCGCCGCTCACAAGCCGCGCACCCTTTTGCACGGCGTCGGCCACAAACGCTTCCATCGCCGCCAGCCGCCGGTCATTGGCAAGCGGACCCATCCCGCTCTCGGGATCAAGCCCATTGCCGACCCTGATCCTTGCGGCCTGCTCGCCAAAGGCCGCCGTGAACCGGTCGTAGACCGCCTCCTCGACATAAAAGCGGGTCGGCGATACGCAGACCTGGCCGGCGTTGCGCGATTTTCCCTTCGCCGACGCCGCCGCGGCGGCGAGAGGATCGGCATCCGCACAGACGATGACCGGGGCGTGACCGCCCAATTCCATGATCGCCGGCTTCATATGCCGCCCGGCCAGCGCCGCCAGATGCTTGCCGACCGGGACCGATCCGGTAAAGGTGACGAGCCGCACCGCCGGCCGGGGAATCAGATATTCCGAGATGTCCGAGGGTTTGCCGAACACCAGGTTCAGCACGCCGCGCGGCAGGCCGGCATCGGCAAAGGCGCGGACCAGATGGACCGCCCCGGCGGGGGTTTCTTCGGACGCCTTGAGGATGAGGGCGCAGCCGGCCGACAGCGCCCCGGCGATTTTGCGCGCCGGTGAGCTCATCGGAAAATTCCACGGCGTAAAGGCGGCGACGACGCCGATCGGCTGGCGCAGCACCGTGTGGCGCAGGCCCGGCTCGCCCGGGATCACGCGACCGTAGAGGCGGCGGCCCTCATTTGCGTCCCATTCGATGATGTCGCAGCCGCGCAAGATTTCGAGCCGCGCCTCGGCAAGCGGCTTGCCCTGTTCGAGCGTTATCGCCGCGGCCATCTCGGCGACCCGCTCGCGGCACAGCCGCGCAGCCTTCACGATGATGTCGGTGCGCTCGGCCACCGGGGTGCGCCGCCACAGGCGGAAGCCCTCCTCGGCCGCCGTCAGCGCCGCATCGAGATCGGCGCGGGTCGCATGCGGAACGACGCCGAGAACGCTTTCATCGGCCGGGTTGATCACCGGCTGGCCGTCGCCGGCGCCTTTCCACTCGCCGGCGATATAGAGCCTCAGATCGGGATATTGCGGCATGGCAGGATGTCCCAAAGGGTGGCGGAGCGCGAAAACGCCCCTGCGCAGGGTCTATCATCGTCGCCGACACCTCGCAATATTCTAAGGAATATAACGAGGCTTTTACAAGTTTTCATAATGTGATGATTTTTAAATGCAATTTAAGAGTGTATCACATCGGCATGACGGCGAGTGCGGCCGCAGCACCGGAGGATCTTGCCCCTATTCGCGGGACCAGACCTGAACCGCGTCGGGGTCGATATCGAGCCGACACGAAGCCCCTTCGAGGCAGGGGGGGCGGCTTTCGGCGATATGGATGCGGCTGTCGCCGAGACGGACCGTGATCCGGGCGCCCAGGCCCGTCCGCACGACGCCTTCGACGCAGCCCCGATACGCGCCTGCGGCATGCAGGCGGGCCCCTCCGGGGCGGATGCTCCAACCGACCCGCGCGCCGGGCCGCAGGGGCGGCCCGGCGACATGCAGCATGATCCCGCCGCCGAGCGCGATGCGGCTTTGATCGATCGCCACGCCTGCGGCGGCATCCTCGGCGCCGAGCAGACGCGCCACGGTCTCGTTTGCCGGACGCGCGAAGAGGGCCGCGGTCGGACCGGATTGCAGGGGCCGGCCGTCCTTGATCACGAGCAGTTCATCGGCCAGCAGGGCGGCTTCCTCCGGATCATGGGTGACCAGGATCGTCGTCGCGCCGAATTCGTGCTGCAACGCCAACAGCTCGAGGCGCAGGCGCGCGCGCAGCGGCGCATCCAGCGCCGAAAAGGGCTCGTCGAGCAGGATCAGCCGCGACGGGCGCACCAGCGCGCGCGCCAACGCCACCCGCTGCTGCTGCCCCAGCGACAAGGCGTCGGGGTATCTCCCTTCAAGCCCGCGCAGGTCGAGACGCTCAATCCAATATCGCACCGCGGCCGGCTGCGCCCCGACCGCAAAATGCAGCTGCTCCCATACCGTGAGATGCGGAAACAGGTTGTAGCCTTGCGGCAGATAGGCGATCCCGCGGCGGGCGGGGGCAAGCTGCGAGAGATCCTTGTCGCCGATGCGGACCGCCGCCCGGTCGGCGCGGTCGAGACCGGCGATCAGGCGCAAGGTCAGCGACTTTCCCGAGCCGGAGGGGCCGAGGAGCGCGAGCCGGCGCGCGCGCGCCGACCAATCGATGTCGAGAGCAAAGCCGTCGAGGCGTCTTGCCAGATGCACGACCAGTTCCGCCCTCTCGCCATCGGGGACGACGCCGGCGCGGCCCGGGGCGGGCTCGCTCCGGCCGGCCCGTCGCGGCGGGGGGCGCCCTCCCCCTCTCCGCCGGGCGCGGGCGTCGCTGAGCGCCAGCACGGCGACCGCGAGCACCAGCGCCGGCAGCAGGATCGGCAGCATCGCCGGCAAGCCTTCGGCGCCGAAGGCGACATAGGTATAGACCGGCAGGGAATAGGGGTGATAGGCGACCATCACGGTGGCGCCGAACTCGCCGAAGGCGCGCAGCCAGGCAAGCAGCAATCCCGACGAGATCGTCGGCCATGCGATCGGCAGGCTGACGCGCAAGAAGGTCGCGAACGGCCCGCGGCCCAGCATTGCGGCGACACCCTCGAACGCCGTATCCATCGCGGCGAAGGCCGAGCGCGCCGCAATGATCAGAAAGGGCGCCGCGACAAAGACCTGGCACAGGATGATCCCGCTCAGCGAGTCGGTGAACGCGCCGCCGCTCAGGCGGCCGAGCGGGGCGCTGTAGCCGACCAGAAAGAGCAGCAAAATGCCGCTGGCGAGCGGCGGCAGAGCCAATGGGAGCTGGACCAGGAAACCGAGCGCCGCCATCGCCCGGCCGGGCAGCCGCGCCAGCAGATAGCCGAGCGGGATGCCGCCGAGCGCGATCAGCATCGTCGCCGCCGTCGCGCTGCCGAGCGAGACGGCGCAGGCGCGGGCAAGGGCGGGAACGTCGACCGCATGCCAGTCCGCCGATGCCGCCTGCTGAATGCCCGCCGCCAGCGGGGCGATCAGATAGACCGCCAACAGGCCCGCAAGCCACGGCAGCGGCGCCGGGATGCGCCGTCTCACCGGGCGGCGGCAAGACGCGGGCGAAGCCCCGACGGCACCGCGGAGATCGTCCCCGTAAGGGCGGGTTTTTCGGGGACGAGCCCGTGCGCCTGCATCAGCCTGCGGGCCGGCGCGCTAAGCAGATAGGCGACAAACCTGACAGCGCCGTCCGGGTCGGGCGCATCGCGCAGGATCGTGACGGTATAAACGGCTTGCGGCGCGATCGCGGCCGGCAGCGGAAGCGCCGGGATCTTCGCGTCGGCCGTCTCGGTCGAATAGAAAAAGCCCGCGTCGAGCTGGCCCGATTGCAGCCGCCCGACCAGCGTCTCCTCGGGCAATACCTGGGCCGGGTTGTCGGGCGCCCCGAGCATGCGCCGCACCAGCCCGGGCAGTTTGTAGAACGCTTCCGCCTTTTTGATCAGCGCGATCGTCAGCGCCCCTTTCGGGTCGAGTCGCGGATCGGTCCGGCCGATCCTGATCCCCGGCTCCATCAGCACCTCGTACCACGGCTTGGATTTGAAATCGGCCGCAAACCGGCTCGCCGGATTGTAGCCGATCACCAGCGGAGAGCGGGCAAAGGAAACGTACCAGCTCACCCAGTCGCCGTTTGCCGGCCCCATCAGGCTCTTATTCACCGCGGGCGCGGCGCTGATAAAGACGTCGGCGCGCCGCAGCCTCGCCTTGATCTGGTTGGCCAGCAGCTGCGAGCCGCCGGCATAGCCCTGGAAACGGTCGCCGCTCGCCTTGTCAAAGGCCGGGCCGAGGCTGCGCTCCATCAGATTCACCAGCGATCCGGCATAGAGGACCGTGACCGTGCCGCCCGCCCGCGCCGCCGGCGCCAACGTCAGGGCGCACAGCAACACTCCGAAGGACAGGCGCAACAGGCTGTGCCAAGCCGGTTCGCGCTCGCGCCGCCGCCTCGCCTCTCGTCCCGCCGATCCGGCATGTTCGGCAAACGCTCTCTCCCCCGCGACGGCCGTCATCCGCTTTCCCCGCGTCAGATCCGAATGACGCTATATTCCATAAAATATCGCGCGGCGTAAAGCGGCCGGCTCCGCCTCCGGGATCACCGGCATGAGCGGACACCGCCGCACGCTCTTCAGCCCCCACTCCTGCGCCGGCCGGCGCGGGCACGGGCGAAGAAAGTTTTATGATTTGTTTATGGCCGCGCCGACCGATATGTCTCGAATCTTAATGCGCGCCGGCCCATTGTGAACGGGCCCGCGGTCCGCAGGCCGCTGCGACGCGGCAGGAGGGCTCTCGTCGGCACCTGTGGAGGACGCGCAGCCATGCTCGATGGCGCAATGATCGCGGCGGGGATCGGCTTCTTTGCCCTCGCCATGCTCTACACGCTGGCCTGCGAACGGATGTGAGAACGATGCTGTTCGACTATGTGCTCGGCGCGCTCGTGACCGTCTTCATCACGGCCTATCTCGTCTATGCGCTGATCCGACCCGAGCGGTTCTAAGGGGCCTGCCGTGACCGTCGCGGGCTGGGTTCAGATCGCGCTGTTCGGCGCGGCTGTCGTCGCGATCACGCGGCCGTTCGGCGGCTATATGACCCGCGTCTTTGCCGGCGAGCGGACGCTTCTGAGCCCCGTTCTGCGACCGCTTGAGCGCGCGGTCTACCGGTTTTGCGGGATCGACGAGAATGAGGAGCAGTACTGGCTGACCTACGCCGTCGCGATGCTGCTGTTCAGCGCCGTCGGCTTTGTCAGCTTGTACGCGCTGCAGCGGCTGCAATGGTATCTGCCATTCAATCCGCAGGGCCAAGTCGGGGTCGCGCCGGGTCTGGCCTTCAACACCTCCGTCAGCTTCGTCACCAACACCAACTGGCAGGCCTATAGCGGCGAGACGACGATGGGTTATCTCGTGCAGATGGCCGGATTGACCGTGCACAATTTCGTCTCGGCGGCGACCGGCATCGCGCTGGCCTTGGCCCTCATTCGCGGCTTCGCACGGCGCGAGGCGAACACGATCGGCAATTTCTGGGTCGATCTGACGCGCGCGACGCTCTATGTCCTCCTGCCGCTGTCGGTCGTCATCGCGCTGTTCTACGTCTGGCAGGGCGTGCCGCAGAACCTGCACCCCTATGTCCGCGCGACGACGCTCGAAGGCGCCCGGCAGATCATCGCCCAGGGGCCGGTCGCCTCGCAGGAGGCGATCAAGCTCCTTGGCACCAACGGCGGCGGGTTCTTCAACGCCAATTCGGCGCATCCCTATGAGAACCCGACGCCGGCCACCAATTTCGTGCAGTTGATCTCGATCTTCGCGATCGGCGCCGGGCTGACCAATGTGCTCGGCCGCATGGTCAAGGACGAGCGGCAGGGCTGGGCGATCTTTGCCGCGATGGGGATTCTGTTCCTCGCCGGCGTCACCGTCGCCTATTGGTCGGAAGCGCACGGCAATCCAGCCTTTGCCGCCTTTGATGTCAATTCGGCGCCGGGCACATTGCAGGCCGGCGGCAATATGGAAGGCAAGGAAGTGCGCTTCGGCCCGGCCTTGTCGGCGCTCTATGCGACGGTGACGACCGACACCTCGTGCGGCGCCGTCAATGCCATGCTCGACAGCTTCCTGCCGTTGGGCGGCATGATCCCGCTCGTCGATATGCAGCTCGGCGAGGTCATCTTCGGCGGCGTCGGCTCGGGGCTCTACGGCATGCTCGCCTTCGCGATCGTCGCGATGTTCGTGGCCGGCCTGATGGTCGGGCGCACGCCCGAATATCTCGGCAAGAAGCTTGAAGCCAAGGAGGTCAAGATGACCATCCTGGCGCTGCTCTCCCTGCCGCTGTCGATCCTCGGCTTTACCGCGCTTGCCAGCGTGCTGCCGCAGGGGCTGTCCGGCATTGCCAATGGCGGGCCGCACGGCTTCACCGAGATTCTCTACGCCTACTCCTCGACCACCGGCAACAACGGCAGCGCCTTTGCGGGGCTCAATGCGAACACCTGGTTCTATAACCTGACGCTTGCCTTCGCGATGCTGATCGGCCGCTTCATCTTCGTCATCCCGCTGCTCGCGGTGGCGGGATCCTTGGCGCATAAGAAACTGCTGGCGCCCTCGGCCGGGACCTTCCCGACCACAGGGCCGCTGTTTGTCGGTCTGCTCGCCGGCGTCGTGCTGATCGTCGGCGGGCTGACCTATTTCCCCGCCCTCTCGCTTGGCCCGGTGACCGAACAGGTCGCGATGAGCGAGGGCCACCTCTATCCGGCGCCGTGATTGCGACGGAAGGGCAAGAATGAGCGATCTCTCGCCGGGCTTCGGTCCAGCCGAAGGCGCCCCCTTCAGGCGCCGCCCGCAGCCGCTGTTCGATCGCGCGCTGCTGGCGCCGGCGATCGTGGCCGCGTTCTGGAAGCTCAATCCGCGCACATTGATAAAGAACCCGGTCATGTTCTGCGTCGAGATCGTCTCGGCGCTGACCACCGTATTCTTTCTGCGCGATCTTCTCGGCGGCGGCGCGGCGGCCGGCGCCGGCCCGGCCTTCTCCGGCCAGATCGCGGCCTGGCTGTGGTTCACGGTCCTGTTCGCCAATTTCGCCGAAGCCCTCGCCGAGGGGCGCGGCAAGGCGCAGGCCGACGCGTTGCGCCGCACCCGCAGCGAAACCGTGGCAAAGCGCATCGCCACCGTCGAGGCTCGCGATTTCGACCTCGTCGACGCCGCGGCGCTCAGACCGGGCGATCTCGTGCTGGTCGAGGCCGGCGATCTGATCCCCGGCGACGGCGAGGTCGTCGAAGGCGTCGCCTCGGTCGACGAATCGGCGATCACCGGCGAATCGGCGCCGGTCATCCGCGAGAGCGGCGGCGACCGCTCGGCCGTCACCGGCGGCACGCGGGTCATCTCGGATCGCCTCAAGGTGCGCATCACGGCGGCGCCGGGAGAGACCTTTCTCGACCGTATGATCGCTCTCGTCGAGGGCGCGGTGCGGCAGAAGACGCCGAACGAGATTGCGCTCAACATCCTGCTCGCCGGCATGACGCTGATCTTCGTCTTCGCCACCGTGACGATCCCGAGCTTTGCCCATTATGCCGGCGGGACGGTGTCGCTCACCGTGCTGATCGCGCTGTTCGTCTGCCTGATCCCGACGACGATCGGCGCGCTGCTCTCGGCGATCGGCATTGCCGGCATGGACCGCCTCGTGCGCTTCAACGTGCTGGCGATGTCGGGGCGCGCGGTCGAGGCGGCGGGCGATGTCGATACGCTGCTGCTCGACAAGACCGGCACGATCACGCTTGGCAATCGCCAGGCGACCGAGTTCATTGCGCTGCCCGGCGTCGAAGAAGCCGAGCTCGCCGATGCGGCGCAACTCTCCTCGCTGTCCGACGAGACCCCGGAGGGCCGCTCGATCGTCGTCCTCGCCAAGCAGAAATACGGGCTGCGCGGGCGCGAGATGGCGCCGCTCAATGCGCGCTTTGTGCCCTTTTCGGCGCAGACGCGGATGAGCGGCATCGATGTCGACGGCAGCGCCATTCGCAAGGGCGCGGTCGATGCGATCATCGCCTTTATCGAAGGCGGCGGCGAGCCGGACCGGCGCGGCGCGGCCGCCGGCCTGCGCACCGCTTTGCGCGCCGCGCCGGTCGCCGAGGCGGTGCGGCGCGCGACCGCGATCGCCGAGCGCATCGCCCGGGAGGGCGGCACCCCGCTCGCCGTCGCCAAGGACCATCGCCTGCTCGGCATCATCCATTTAAAGGATATCGTCAAGGGCGGCATCCGCGAGCGCTTCGCCGAATTGCGCCGGATGGGCATCCGCACGGTCATGATTACCGGCGACAATCCGCTGACCGCGGCGGCGATCGCCGCCGAAGCGGGGGTCGACGATTTCCTCGCGCAGGCGACCCCCGAGGACAAGCTGAACCTGATCCGCCGCGAGCAGGCGGGCGGCAAGCTCGTGGCGATGTGCGGCGACGGCACCAACGATGCCCCGGCGCTGGCGCAGGCCGATGTCGGCGTGGCGATGAACACCGGCACGATGGCGGCGCGCGAGGCCGGAAATATGGTCGATCTCGACAGCGATCCGACGAAACTGATCGAGATCGTCGCGATCGGCAAGCAATTGCTGATGACCCGCGGGGCGCTGACCACGTTCTCGATCGCCAATGACGCGGCCAAGTACTTTGCCATCATCCCGGCGATGTTTGCCGCATTCTATCCGCAACTTGCCGTCCTCAACGTCATGCGCCTGCACAGCCCAGAGAGCGCGATCCTGTCGGCCGTCATCTTCAACGCGCTGATCATCATCGCGCTGATCCCGCTGGCGCTCAGGGGTGTCAAATATCGGCCGATCGGCGCCGCCGCGATCCTGCGCCGCAACCTGTTGGTCTACGGTCTCGGCGGGATCATTGCGCCGTTCATCGGCATCAAGCTGATCGACCTCGCCGTCACCGCCCTCGGTCTGGCCTGAGGCACCAAGCGATGCTGCGGCAGATCCGCCCCGCCCTGCTGATGATCGTCGCGATGACCCTCGTCACCGGTCTCGCCTATCCTTTGGCAATGACCGGTCTCGCCCAGCTGATCTTTCCCTATCAGGCGAACGGCAGCCTGATCGAGCGAAACGGGAGGGTCATCGGCTCGCGACTGATCGGGCAGGACTTCACGGAGGCGAAATATTTCCATCCCCGCCCGTCGGCGACGAGCGAGCCCGATCCAAAGGATCCCGCGAAGACGATGCCGGCGCCCTACGCCGCCGACAATTCGGGCGCCTCGAACCTCGGCCCGACCAGCCAAGCCCTGATCGATCACGTCAAGGCCAGGGCCGCCAAGCTGCACAAGGAAAATCCGGGGATGCCGATCCCGGTCGATCTGGTGACGAGTTCGGCGAGCGGTCTTGATCCCGATATCACGCCGGCGGCCGCCCTGTTCCAGGTGCCGCGCATCGCCCGGGCGCGCCGTCTGCCGCAGGCCGAGATCCGCGCTCTCGTCGAGCGCATGGTCGCGGACCGCACGCTCGGTATCCTCGGCGAGAAGCGGGTCAACGTGCTCGCGCTGAACCTGGCGCTCGACCGACTCCATTAAGCGCCGTCCCTGCGTTAGACTGGCGGCATGGCGGAGCGCGAGACACGGCCGCGGCCGGAGGCGCTGCTTGCCGCGGCCAAGCAGGAGGGTCGCGGCCGGCTCAAAATCTTTCTCGGAGCCGCGCCCGGAGTCGGCAAGACCTATGAGATGCTGCTGGCGGCCCAGGCGATGCGGCGCGAGGGCGTCGACGTCGTCATCGGCGTCGTCGAGACGCACGGCCGGCCCGAGACCGAGGCCCTGCTGCACGGCATCGAAGTGATCCCGCGGCGCGCGGTCGAATACAAGGGCCATCGCCTCGCCGAAATGGATCTCGATGCGATCCTGCGGCGCCGGCCGCAGCTGGTTCTCGTCGACGAGCTGGCGCATACGAACGCGCCCGGCAGCCGCCACCCGAAGCGCTATCTCGACGTCGAAGAGCTGATCGCCGCCGGCATCGACGTGTTCACGACGCTAAACATCCAGCACGTCGAGAGCCTCAACGACGTCGTCGCCCGCATCACCCGCATCCGCGTGCGCGAGACCGTGCCCGACAGCGTCCTCGATCAGGCGGACGACATCGAGGTCGTCGACTTGTCGCCCGAGGATCTGTTGAAGCGCTTGCGCGAGGGCAAGGTCTATGTGCCGCATCAGGCCGAGCGCGCGATCCGGCATTACTTCTCGCCGGGAAATCTGACCGCCTTGCGCGAGCTGGCGCTGCGCCGCACCGCGCAGCGCGTCGACGAGCAGCTCTTGTCGCACATGCAGGCGCACGCCATTCCCGGACCCTGGGCGGCCGGCGAGCGGGTGCTGGTGTGCATCAGCGAGGCGCCGGAGACCGCGGGCCTCATCCGCTATGCCCGGCGCGTCGCCGAGCGGCTGCAGGTGCCATGGACGGCGATCTATATCGAGACCGCGCGCACCCACCGCCTGTCCGATGCCGAGCGCGACCGCATCGCCGATCATCTCCGGCTCGCCGAACGTCTCGGCGCCGCAACGGTCACGATCCCGGGCCGCAACATCGCCGAGGAGATCCTCGCCTATGCAAGGGCGAACAACATCACCCAGATCGTCATCGGCAAATCCAGCCGCTCGCGCTGGTTCGAGATGATCCACGGCTCGGTCGTCCACGAACTGGTGCGCAAGACGGGCCCGATCAGCGTGCATGTGATCTCGGCGGCCGAGGGCGATGCCGTTCCCGCCAAATCGGTGGCGACGCGGCGCAAGAGCGAGCCGATCCATGTCGATCATTATCTCGGCAGCACCGGCGTCGTCGCCCTCGCCCTCGGCCTCGGGCTATTCCTGCAGCGGTTCATCGGGGTGCAGAGCGTATCGCTGGTCTTCCTGACCGCGGTGCTCGTCAGCGCCATCGCCTGGGGCCTGCTGCCGTCGCTGTTCGCCGCCTTTCTCAGCGTCCTTGCCTTCAATTTCTTCTTCCTGCCGCCGCTCTATACGTTCACGATCGGCGATCCGGACAATGTCGTCGCGCTGTTCTTCTTTCTGATCGTGGCGGTCATCGTCAGCAATCTGACGGCGGCGGCGCGCACCCAGATCCTGATCGCGCGCCGCCGCGCCAAGATCACCGCCGAACTTTACGCCTTCAGCCGCAAGGTTGCCGGGATCGGCGCGCTCGACGATCTGCTGTGGGCGACCGCCTATCAGGTCTCCTCGATGCTGAACGTGCGCACGGTGCTGCTGTTGCCGGCCAAGGACGGCGACGGGCTCGCAGTGGCTTGCGGATATCCGCCCGAGGACCAGCTCGACGAGGCCGACATCGCCGCGGCGCGCTGGAGCTGGGACCACAATCGCCCGGCCGGACGCGGCGCCGACACGCTGCCCGGTGCCAAGCGCCTGTTCCTGCCGCTGCGCACCGGCAGCGGCCCGGTCGGCGTCATCGGCATAGACCGCGACGCCCCGGGGCCGCTGTTGACCCCCGACGAGCGCCGCCTGCTCGACGCGCTCGCCGATCAGGCGGCGGTCGCGATCGAGCGGATCACCCTCGCCCGGGGGCTCAACGAGGCGCGCGTCTCGGCCGAAACCGAGCGGCTGCGCGCGGCGCTGCTGACCTCGCTGTCGCACGATCTGCGCACGCCGCTCGCCGCGATCCTTGGCACGGCCTCGAGTCTCCGCCGCTATGCCGACCAATACGGCCCGCAGGAGCGCGAGGAGCTGCTCGCCACCCTGCAGGAGGAAGCCGAACGGCTCAACCGCTTCGTCGCCAACCTGCTGGACATGACCCGGCTCGAAGCGGGAGCGATCGTCCCGCATCTCGAATTGCTCGATATCGGCGAAATCATCGGGGCGGCGTTGAACCGGGCGGCCCCGTTGCTCGTCCGCCACAGGGTCGAGGTCGAAATCGATCCCGATCTGCCGATGCTGCCTCTCGATGCGGCGCTGTTCGAGCAGGTTCTGGTCAACCTCCTCGACAATGCCGCGAAATATGCGCCGCCGGACAGCCGCATCGACGTGCGGGCGCGGCGCGCCGGCGAACGGATCGAGATCGCGATCATCGATGAAGGCCCGGGCATCCCGCCTGCCGATCTCGAGCGCGTCTTTGACAAATTCTACCGGGTTCACGCCCGGGACCGCCGCCGCGCCGGCACCGGGCTCGGGCTTGCCATCTGCCGCGGCTTTGTCGAGGCTCTGGGCGGCCGGATCGTCGCCGACAACCGTCGCGACCGCTCCGGCGCAGTGGTGACGATCACATTGCCGGTCGCGCCGAAAGCATGCTGGAGCGCGGAACCGGCGGCCGCCCATGGCTAGGCCGCTGACCGTTCTCGTCGTCGACGACGAGCCGCCGATCCGGCGTTTTCTGCGCATGAGCCTTGCCGCGGCGGGGTATCGGGTCGTCGAGGCGGTCGACGCCGCCGGCGCCCGTCGCGCGCTCGCCGCCGATAAACCGGACCTGATGATCCTCGATCTCGGGCTGCCGGACGACAGCGGCCTTGATCTGATCGGCGCGCTGCGCCGGAGCACGAGGCTGCCGATCATCGTATTGTCGGCGCGCGACGACGAGCGTTCCAAGGTCGAAGCCCTCGACCGCGGCGCCGACGACTATGTCGCGAAACCGTTCGGCGTGGCCGAGCTGATGGCGCGGCTGCGCGCCGCCCTGCGCCACGCCTTTCAGGCGCAGGGCGAGCTGCCGGTCTTCGTCTCCGGCGATCTATCGATCGATCTCGTGCGCCGCCGGGTCGCGCGCGGCGCCCGCGAGATCAAATTGTCGCCGAAGGAATTCGCGCTGTTGAGCCATCTCGTCATGCACGCCGGCAAGGTGCTGACGCACCGCCATCTGTTGCGCGCGGTGTGGGGGCCGGCGCAGATCGGCGAAGTGCAGTATCTGCGCGTCTTCATCCGCAGCCTCAGGCAGAAGCTCGAACCCGACCCGACGCGGCCGACCCATATCCTGACCGAGCCGGGGGTCGGCTATCGCCTGCAACTGCCGCCCGAGCAGCGCGCCGGATGAGCCGCTCCGGCCGGGAGGACTTGCGATCCCGCGGCGCGGGCCGGCCTTTTCTGTCCGTCGCGCCGATCCACCCTCGCCTTCGGCCCGCCCGCCGGGATTCGCCGGCACGGTTGAGCTCGCCCGGGCAAGGCTGCTAGCTTGCGCCAGCCTGTAAAGAACCGCTCGGAGAGGAAAGAAGATGGCCGTCGTCGAGACCGAAGAGCACGGACAGATCCTTGTCGTCCGGATGAACCGGCCCGAGCGGCTGAATGCCCTCAATCATGAAATGCGCACCCGGCTCGCCGAGATCTGGACCGAATTCCGCCACGACAGCCGGTTCGAGGTCGCCGTCCTGACCGGCGCCGGCCGCGCCTTCTGCGCCGGTGAAGATATGAAGGAGTCGCTCGCGCACGGCACCCCCGGCGGGCGGCGGCCGGCGATCCCGGACCCGTTCCTGTCCGGCGAGCTCGAAAAGCCGGTTATCGCCGCGGTCAACGGCTTTGCGATGGGCGGCGGCTTCATGCTGGTCGAGCGCACCGATCTGCGCGTTGCCCAAAAGGGGGCGGTGTTCGAGGTCTCGGAAGCCAAGCGCTGGCTGCTGGGCGGCTATAATCACGGATATATCGCCAATCTGCCGTTCCCGATCGCGATGGAGATGGCGCTGGGCTTCCGCTTCACCGCCGAACGCTTCTACGAGCTCGGTTTCATCAACCGCTTGGTCGATGCCGACGCGCTCATACCGAGCGCGCTCGCGATGGCCGAGCATCTGCTCTCCCTGCCGCCGGCCTCGCGCGTCAATACGGTCCATATGATGCGGCAGATGCGTCCGACGCCGGGGCCGGAACTGCAGCGCCTGGCCGCCCTCTTGCACGAGCACGGGGCCAAAAGCGACCTTATTGAATCGCGCGCCGCCTTCGCCGAGAAGCGCGCGCCGAACTGGAAGGGCTGGGACGATCCGCAGGACCGCTATCGCCTGCCGAGCTTGACCGCGGGGAAGCCATGACCGCGCCCGGCCGGGGCCCGCTGTCCGGGCTGAAAGTGCTCGATTTGACCGAGCATATGGCGGGGCCGTTCTGCACGATGATCCTTGCCGATATGGGCGCCGAGGTCGTCAAGCTCGAACGTCCGGGCAAGGGAGATTCCTCGCGCGCGATGGGCGACGGCAGCGAGCGCAACCCCTATTTCCGTTATATCAACCGCAACAAGAAGAGCATCACGCTCGACTACAAAAATCCGGAAGGAAAGGCGCTGTTCCTGCGGCTCGTCGCAGATATGGACGTCCTGGTCGAAAACTACCGGCCGACGGTCATGCCGCGCGCCGGGCTCGGCTTTGCGACCCTGCACGAGGTCAATCCGCGTCTGATCTACGCCCAGCTGTCCGGCTTCGGCTATGACGGGCCCTATGCCGGGCGCGGCGGCTTCGACCTGATCGCCCAGGGCATGGGCGGCATCATGTATGTGACCGGCGAGCCGGACGGACCGCCGACCTCGGTCGGTTTGCCGATCTGCGACCTTGGCACCGGCATGTGGGCGGTGCAGGGCATCCTCGCCGCGCTCTGGGAGCGCGAACGCACCGGCACGGGGCGCTTGGTCGAATGCTCGCTGTTGGAGACCGCGATCGGCTTCAGCTCGTGGACCAGCGCCCAGTGGCTCGCCGATCACGTCGAGCCGACGCGGCAGGGCTCGCGCCATCGCCAGAACGCGCCTTATCAGCGCATGCGGACGAAAGACGGCTACCTGATGATCGGGGCGGCCAGCCAGTCGATCTGGCGGCGCTGCGCCGAGGCGCTCGGCCATCCCGAATGGTGCGAGGACCCGCGCTTTGCAACGAACCAGGCGCGTCTTGAAAACCGCGCCGCGCTCGAAGCCGAAATGGAAGCCGTCTTCGCCACCGGCACGACCGCGCATTGGGTCGCCGTGCTCGAAAAGGCCGGCGTTCCCTGCGGTCCGGTCTACAATTATGCGCAGATGTTCGCTGACCCGCAGGTGCGGCATCGCGGCATGATCCAGTATGCGAGCGATCCGGAGTTGGGCGTAGTGCCGCACATCCGCACGCCGATCCGGATCGGCGACGGCATCGCGGTGCGCAGCGTCGCCCCGAAGCTCGGCCAGCACAACGCCGAAATCTTCGGCCGTCTCGGTCTGAGCGAAGCCGATCTCGCAAGGCTGCGCGACAAGGGCGTCGTGTGATCCGGACCATTCCCTCGTAACGCGTCTGCGGCCAAACGCTCCGCGGGCGGCGGGCGGGAGACCGATCCTTCCCGGCCGGGCGGCAGCCGAGCCGACGGCCGAGGCTTATCTTCCAGAAAGGAGCGAGATCACGATGGCCGGTCGAACAAGGGTCCTGATCGCGGGTCTGTTGCTGGCGAGCATCGCCGCCGCTCCGACGGTCCAGGCCAGACGGTATTACCGCCACTATCACCGCCATCACGGCGGCGGGGCGGCGGCCGCGGCGATCATCGGCGGCATTGTCGGTCTCGGCCTGGGAGCCGCACTCGCCGGCGCGGCGCAACCGCCGCCGCCGGCCTACTATCCGCCGCCCCCCTATTATCCGCCGCCGCCGCCGACGGTTTATTACGGCGCGCCCTATTGAGCGGGGTTCCCGTGCTTCCCCCCGTATCGCCGCCGCTCCGCCCGGCACCCCGATCCTTTGCAAAGGAGGCATCGATGAGACGTCATCCGCTCGCCTGGGCCGCTCCGGTGCTGGCCGCAGCCTTTCTGCTGCCTGCCGGCGTCGGCATCCAAAGTGCGCCCCGCGCCGCGACGGGCGCAGAGGCCGGCGCGGCGGCCGCGGGCGAGGCCGCCGCACCCGAACGGGCGGTCGAGCGGACGATGCTGCAACGGGTCGACCGCCGGATCGCCGATCTGCGTTCGAAGCTGCATATCACGGCTGCCGAAGAACCCCAATGGCGCCAATTCGCGGATGTGATGCGCACCAATGCGCGCGCGATGGCTCAAAAGTTTGCCGAGCGCGAACAAAAATTTCGTACGATGAATGCTGTCGAAAACATGCAGTCTTACGCCGGAATTGCAGAGCAGCACGCAAAGAACATGGAGCGCCTGGTTCCGGTATTTCAAAATCTCTATAACGCCTTGTCCGATCAGCAGAAGCGTACGGCCGACCGGTTGTGGCGCAGCTATGCCGAGCGCGGCGGCCGCCGGCATAAAGGATGAGGGCGGGGGCAGGCCCCGGGATCGCGAGCCGGCGCCTTGCGGGCGGGGCCCGCAAGGCGCCTTTCGGCTTAAGGCACGTAACGCAGCCTCATCGCGGCAATCCCGGCGGCGACGTTGAGCCCGGCATTGCCCTGGATACTGACCGGCTGCAGCGTGATCGAGCGGCCCGAGCCGCCGACCAGCACATTGGCGGTGGCGCCGACGCCGACCGAGGCCCCGCCGCTGACGCCAACGTAATTGCCGGCAAGCGCGCCCGGCGCCAGATTTGCGGTCGGCGCGACCACGCCCCAGACCATTACGGCGCCCTGCAGATATCCGATATCAACGCCGAATTTCGAAATCGTGCCGACGTAATGCTCGGCATAGCCGGGTCGGGGGGCAAAGGTGCACCGCAGCGTACGCGTCGATCCGAAGACGAAACCCCAACCGGCGGACACGTTGCAGGTGAGCACGCCCACCTGTACGCCGCCCTGAGCCTGCGCCGCTGCCGGCAGGGCGAAAGCCAGACCGATCCCGGCGATCGCTGCGCTCAATCTGTTTGCCATATCGAACCCCGTGGCTATTGTTGCTGTCTGATCCTGCCGCATTTGGCGAGAACCGACCAATCCGGTATAACGCCCGAAAGCGGGTCGACGCTCACGCGGAAACGTGAGCGTGGCCGGATTTTGCGGAGCAAAGGGCCGTTGGTGATTTTTTTGCGAAGCCTGCCTGCCCGATGCAACGCTCCGGTCCCGCCGACGTTTGCTGCCGGATGCCCGGCTTACAAAGGCCTCACCGACGACGGTCCGGACCGGAGGGCGGGGTCTGGCGGCATGGGCATCGCCGCCCTATCTGTACTTGCAGGCGCTCGTTCGATGAGCTTTGATTACTCTTGCGACGATCTGGCGGCCCGCCTCGGGTCACGGCTCCGCGGTACCCGTTGTTTCCACCCTCGCCTCCAACCCTGCTTCCATAGGATATCCCGTTGAACAGAGACAGAAGTTTCCGTCACGCACGTCGCCGCGAATTCGACGACGACGGCTACGACCCCCGCCCGCGTGCGTTCGGAACCGCCCCGCAATTCAGCTCACCGCGGTTTTCCCCACCTTCGGGACCGCCGACGCAAGCCGTCGTCAAATGGTTCAAGCCCGAGAAAGGGTTCGGATTCGTCCAGCTGTCCGACGGATCGGGCGATGCTTTTCTGCACGCGCGGGTGCTCGAACGCAGCGGCATCTCCGGGCTCGAACCGGGCGAAACCCTTGAAGTGCGCGTCGCCGCCGGGCAGAAGGGTCCGCAAGTCACCGAGATCCTCTCGGTGGACAAAAGCACCGCATCGCCGCCCGCGCCGCGACGGCCGGGGCCGGGCGCAAGCGATCATGTCATCGATGCCGGGAGCGCGGTCAGCGAGACCGGCACGGTTAAGTGGTTCAACGCCCAGAAGGGGTTCGGCTTTATCGTGCGCGCCGGCGGCGGCAAGGACGCCTTCGTGCACGCCTCGGTGGTCGAGCGCTCCGGCCTTCCCGGCCTCAACGAGGGCCAGCGGGTGGTCGTCGACATCGCCGAAGGCCGCAAGGGACCGGAGGCGGTAAAAATCCGCCTCGCCTAAGCCGCGCGGGCGGGCGCGGACCGCCGCAATGACGGCGCCCGCGGCCGCCCCTCCCGCCGCAGCCGCTTCCGGCCGGTCTTTGAGAGGAATGGAGCGGGTGAGGGGAATCGAACCCCCGTCGTAAGCTTGGGAAGCTTCTGCTCTGCCATTGAGCTACACCCGCATCCCGACCTTGATCATAGGAAATCCGCAGCGCTCTGCAAGCGGCTTCGCGATCGGAAGGGTCAGCCGCCGGCCCGCGCGGCGGGCGGCTCGCAGGGAACGGTGCCCATGTCGGCCGGCAGGCAGACTTCGAGGATCTCGACATCATCCGAGGTGCGGATCTCGTTATGCGGCATGCCGCCCGGGATGAAGCACGAGTCGCCCGCCTCGAGCCGGCATGCGCTCCCGTCGGCAAATTCGAGCTCGACCCAGCCCTTCAGCGTATAGATGAACTGCCCTTCGCAGACATGGTAGTGCCAGCCGGTCGGCTGCGTCATGCCGGAGAGCGCCGACATCACCTGCGCCCGCATCCACCCCTTGCTCGCGGCGCCGACGCCGAGATCGCGATATTTGAAGAAGCTGCGTCGGCCCTCGGTGAATTCGGGCGTTTTGGCGCTCGATACCCTCACTTTCATTGCCGGCCGGGCGGCGCTCGTCTCTGCTCCGGGTTGTGTTGCTGCGCTCGTCATTCTCCGTCCTCCCGCCATCGTTGTGTTCTGCCTACCACAGACGGCGGCGCAAGGCCAGGAGTCAGAGCTCGGCCGGCCGGCGCAAGGCCGGGCGCAGCGCCCAGGCGAGCGGCAGCGCCAACAGGACGATGCCGGCGATCAGACCCATCATCCCCGGCACTCCGATATCGTCGCTGACAAGCCCGTAAAGCGCCGGCGACAGCGCCCCGGACCCGATCGCGCCGGTATAGAAGAGGCTGAACGCGCGCTGCCGGTGCTCGGGCCGGACCAGTTCGGGAACCGTGCCGTAGAGCACCGAGGAGGTGCCGTTCAGCATGACCCCGAGGAACGGCAGCAGGGCCAGAGCGGCCCCCAGCGGCAGCGGCAACAACAACGCGATCCCCGCCGCCGTCAGGGCTTCGGTTACGCAGACGGAGGGGATCGCGCCGAGACGCACCCCGAGCGGGCCGCAGACCAGCTTGCCCGCGGCGCCGCCGGCGAAAACCAGGGTCAGCGCCGTGCCGATCAGCGGCAGCGACGCGCCTTTCAGGCGCAACAGAAACGGCAAAAAGGTCAGAAAGCCCATGCGCGTTGCGCTGTCGATGACGCCGATCGCGAGCAGCAGCGGAAAGCCCCGGCCGGAGGCCGTGACGGCGGCCTCTCTCGCCTCCGCATCGGCGGGCGGAGGGCTTTCCCCGATATCCCGGCCCATGGTCAGGATCAGGCCGGCGGCGACAACGGCAAGCGCGGCCAGCAGGAATGTCGTCCGACGCCACGGCATCACGGCGACCAGAAAAGCGCCCGCCGCCGGCAGCGTCATCTTGCCGATATCGCCGGCGAAGTTGTAGCGCGCCAAGGCGATGCGCGAATGCCTGCCGGCGAAGGCCTGGGCGACCAGATCGGCGCCGATCGGATGCTGCACGCTCGACCCGCAGCCGCCGATCACAAGCGCGATCATCAGCGCCGCAAGGCCGCCGCCGCTGCCGGCGACGGCATAGCCGAGACCGGCGAGCGCCGTGCCGAGCGCCAACAGGCCGGGACCGCCCAGACGATCGGCGAGCATTGCGGCCGGCAATTGCAGGCCCGCCATCGTCCCGGCATTAAGCCCCCGCAACAGGCCGACCGCGGCGTAGCCGAGCCCGAACTCGGCCTGCCAGATCGGCAGCAATACGTATAGGAGATCGGTAAAGCCGTCGTGCAATGCGTGCGCTCCGCAGGCGAGCGCGAGCGTGCGCCGACTTCGCCGCGCCAAGGTATCGCGGCGCGCCACCTGTTCCGGCATGCGCCCGCCTCCTTGCCGCTCTCTCTGCCGAACCGGGCTGCAGACCGTAAACTGCCGGCATGAACGACACAATCTTGATCGCGAAAGCGGCGCCGGCCGCGGGATCGTTTCCGGTTGAAAACGAGGACATGCGGTTTCTGTGCGACGAGATGCTGGGACGGCTTGGCCGCTGGCTGCGGGCGGCCGGCTATGACACCGCGATCGCCGCGGGCGGGCTTGCCGACCGCGACCTTGTCCGGCGCTCGCGCGCCGAGGATCGCATCCTGTTGACCCGGGACAGGCACCTTGCCGAGACCGCGAGGGGGAGCGTGCGGGTCGTGCTGATCGACGGCGACGGCGTCGAGGCCGGCGCCCGCGCGCTGAACAGGATGCTCGGCGTCGATTGGCAGCACGCCCCTTTTACCCGCTGTCTTGTCGACAATACGCCGCTTGTGGCGGCGCCGCCCGAACGGGCGGCGGAAGTGCCGGCCTCCTCGCGCGCCGCGGGCGGCCCCCTCCTGGTGTGCCCCGCCTGCCGTCGCCTTTACTGGCCGGGCGGTCATGTCCGCCGCATGCGGGCGCGCCTTGCCGCCTGGCGGCGCGAACCGCCGCCCGACGCCCCCTGAGCGAGGCCGGCGCGGGCATATGCCCGCGCCGGCCTGCGTCAATTTCTTGCAGGCTCTTCCGGGAACAACCGAACCATCGGCGAGTTTAGCCGGTCAGGACAGCGAATTGTGGCCGCTGCTTGACCGGCCTGTCCGTGGCGAGGAAGGCATCGATGGCTGAAGCTCGGATCATTGCGGAGGATTACCGGCCCCAGCTCGGCTTTGTCCGGCGCTGGCTGATGTCCACGAACCACAAGGACATCGGCACGATGTATCTGACCTTCTCGATCTGCGCCGGCCTGATCGGCGGGACGATGTCGGTCCTGATGCGCTACAATTTGATGACGCCGGGCAGCCGTCTCTTCGGCGCCGATCATCAGGCCTACAACGTGCTGGTCACCGCGCACGGGCTGACGATGATCTTCTTCGTGATCATGCCGGCGCTGATCGGCGGCTTCGGCAATTGGTTCATCCCGCTGATGATCGGCTCGCCCGACATGGCCTTTCCGCGCCTCAACAACATCAGCTTCTGGCTCTTGGTCCCGGCCTATCTGTTGCTGCTGTGCTCGATGTTCGTCGGCGGCGGCGCCGGGATCGGCTGGTCGCTCTATCCGCCGCTGTCCAGCGTTGCCGGCCATCAGGGGCCGGCCGTCGACATGGTCATTTTCGCCCTCCATCTGGCCGGCATCTCGTCGCTGCTGGGGGCAATCAACTTCATCACGACGATCTTCAACCAGCGCGCGCCCGGCATGACGTTGTTGAAGATGCCGCTGTTCGTGTGGGCCGAGCTGGTCACCGCCTTCCTGCTGCTGCTCGCGGTTCCCGTGCTGGCCGGGGCGCTGACGATGCTGCTGACCGACCGCAATTTCGGCACGGCCTTCTTCGACCCGGCCGGCGGCGGCGACCCGCTGTTGTTCCTGAACCTGTTCTGGTTCTTCGGCCATCCTGAGGTCTACATCATGGCCCTGCCGGCCTTCGGCATCATCAGCCAGGTCGTCTCGACGTTTTCGAAAAAGCCGATCTTCGGCTATCTCGGCATGGTCGGCGCGCTGGTCGCGATCGGCGTCCTCAGCTTTGCGGTATGGGCGCACCACATGTTCACGACCGGCATCTCGGTCAACACCCGCGCCTATTTCACCGCCGCGACGATGGTCATCGCCGTGCCCACCGGCATCAAGATCTTCTCGTGGATCGCGACGATGTGGGGCGGCTCGATCGATTTCAAGACGCCGATGCTGTTCGCGATCGGCTTCATCTTCCTGTTCACGATCGGCGGCGTGACCGGCGTCGTGCTGGCCAATGCCGGCGTCGACATGGTGCTGCACAACACCTATTACGTCGTCGCCCATTTCCACTATGTGCTCTCGCTCGGCTCGGTATTCGGCATGTTCGCCGGATTTTACTATTGGCTGCCGAAGATGTCGGGGCGTCAGTACAACGAGACCTTCGGCAAGATCCATTTCTGGACCACCTTTATCGGCGTCAACCTGACCTTCTTCCCGATGCATTTCCTCGGTCTGGCGGGCATGCCGCGGCGCATCGCGGATTACCCGGCGGCGTTTGCGGGCTGGAACTTCGTCTCCTCGATCGGCGCCTATATCAGCGCCGCCTCGACCCTGTTCTTCGTCTTTATCGTTCTCCACACGCTCTTCGCCGGCCGCCGCGCCGCGGCCAACCCGTGGGGGGTCGGGGCGACGACGCTCGAATGGCAGCTGCCTTCCCCGCCGCCCCTGCACACTTATGACGAATTGCCGGTGGTTGCCTGAACGGGGCGCTACTTGCCAAGGTAGCGGCGCAGCCCGCTCCAGGCTTCCTTGAGCGACATGGCGGCAAGCGCCGCAACCACGGCGGCGACGACATCGAAGACCTGCCCGAAATGGACGAGCGCCGCGAGCGTCAGTCCGAGAAACAGGATGCCGTGAACGGCATCGCCGATGATGCTGGGCAGGCTCGGGGGCCTCTCCTCCCCCTTCTTCGGCCGCTCGGCGAGCGGGCGAGGCTCATGGCGCGCCGCCGCCGGCCGCCCGGAGGATCGGCGCTGCTGCCGTGCACTGTCGCGCTGCCTGAGCCCGGTATTCATCCCGCATGCCGCCTTTCGCTGCCGAAATGGGGCCGGCATCGACCTGCGACAAGGCGGGCGCGCGGGCGCGCAGCATGACCCTGTCGTCGCACCGGCCGCCGCTTGACGGAAGGCCCCTTCCGGATCAGGCTTGATCGCCCGCGGAGCCCGCCGCCGCAAAGGAGCGACAGCCCATGAAGCTAATGTATTTTCATTTGATGCCCTATACCGAGCTGCCCGAGGATTTTCGCGACAAGTATCCCTCGGTGTGGGTCGACATCCCCTCCGCATTGTTCGACCCCGGGCGCGCCCATCTGATGTACAACGACTTCATGGACGAGCT
>Ga0209062_1001269_pt1 | contig 47638 bp, 42 predicted proteins | sample Coa_R2_2_FD_187158 | JGI IMG/M metagenome (GOLD analysis project Ga0209062, IMG submission 187158) | Surface soil microbial communities from Centralia Pennsylvania, which are recovering from an underground coalmine fire - Coalmine... | ecosystem: Environmental > Terrestrial > Soil > Unclassified... | reverse complement strand
GGACATCGACGGCTGGCGTCGGGCCATGCAGCGTGTCGTCGAAGAGGACGACTGGTGGCGTCACCTGCGTCAAGACGCTGTGGCGGCGGCGCGGCCGTTCACCTGGGAACAGTGCGCCGCCGATACCATGCGCGTTTATCGACAACTCAGCGGAGGCGTGGTTCCGAACACGAATCACATCCAGTCTCGGCAGAAGATCGCGGGTTGAGTGCCATCGGGGGATGGCATCTCAATTCTGAATATTCCGCGGTCCGAAGCCTGTCGGCGCAGGCTTTAGCCTGCGCTACGGTCGCGCAGGCTTGAACCTGCGCCTAAAGACTACGGGAGCAGAGGGGAGGGGGAACCCTATGCGCGTTGTTTTAAATTACCTGGCGGCCGCGGAAACCGCCAAGACGGGGATCGGCCACTACACAGCCGAGCTATTTCGCTGCCTCCGCCAGCAGGCTGGCGACGATATCATCGACATATTTCCTGGCGCATGGGGCCAAAAGGCTCAGGCAGCCTGGATGCGCTTCCGGAAGGCGCGTATGCCCTCGCCGGGGAATTCTCTCCATAGGAGTTCGACTCCCTCCCGTACGACCATGCGACAGCGCTTGTTTCAGTGCATGCGGACCGGGGGCCGCGTGGCGCGGCGAATACTGTTTCGTCAACTTTGTCGCTGGAAAAAGTATGATTTATACCATGAGCCGAACTTTCTCCCGCTGCCATGCGACTGTCCCACGGTGGCGACCTTACACGATCTGTCTCCCTTGCTCCATCCTGAATGGCACCCCGCTGAGCGCGTCGCTCAGTTCGAGAGTCACTTTCGACGCGGGTTATCGCAGTGCGTCCATTTTTTGACGGTTTCGGAATTCGTGCGTCGCGAGGTAATCCAGACCTTGGGCATATCGCCCTCGCGAATCACACGGACCTACAATGGCATCCGGCCCATCTTTACGCCGCTGCCGCCGGTTGAGGTAGCCGAAATCCTACGGCGTTTGCAGTTGCCGCCACATTATCTTCTTTATGTCGGCACGATCGAGCCGCGTAAGAACATCATGACCCTGCTCCGCGCCTATTGCTCACTGCCTGAGCCATTGCGTTCACATTGGCCTTTGTTGCTGGTCGGCAGTTGGGGGTGGAACGCGGGCGATGTTGCCGACTTCCTTGAAAGCGGCGGGCGACAGCGGGGCGTGTTGTATCGCTCCTACGTGCCGGAGTGTTATCTGTCGGCGTTGTACAACGGCGCTCGGGCTTTGGTGTTTCCGTCCCTGTACGAGGGTTTCGGGCTGCCGCCTCTGGAGATGCTGGCCTGCGGCGGCGCCGTCCTGGCCTCGACCGCTGGTGCCGTGGTCGAGACCGTGGGAAAGCAAGCGCATCTCATTGAGGCGTTGGACATCGACGGCTGGCGTCGGGCCATGCAGCGTGTCGTCGAAGAGGACGACTGGTGGCGTCACCTGCGTCAAGACGCTGTGGCGGCGGCGCGGCCGTTCACCTGGGAACAGTGCGCCGCCGATACCCTACGCGTTTATCGGGAGTTGTGCGGCAAGACTGCCCCAGAGCGGCAAGCCGCCTGAGGAATAAAGCTAATTGGCTTACGTGTCATCAACCACGAGCCGAGTAGCAAACCAATGCTCCCAACGCAGAATAGCATGAACCCGGCTGGTTCGGGCACGGGATCAACTGAGGGTGCAGGCGGCCCCGAAAGGTGAGGGGGATCTCCTCCGGAGAAAGGATCGCTGCCCGGATGGTGCCCGTTGTGGCCGCCGTTTGGTAGCGATGGATTATTGGAGCCGAGGGTGCTACCGCCGTTGGGCAGGTCGTCTGATCCCTTGCTCAAGAGCGAGGATATTGAGCCAAGGCTGGCCGGGATCATGCCGCTGATCTCGATCGTTGAGGCATCAGCATCACTGGGCGAGGAGAGGGAGGCACCGTTATTGAGCATGGACGCCGAATCCTGGAGCCAAAGCCAAAAGAGCAGGACAACAGCTCCTCCCCGATCATCCGTAGGTGTCGTTTTCAAGAACTGCATGGGCAGGTCGTTGTGGTTTGCGTTCCATTGATTGAAATCGGCCAGAAAAGCAGAGGCTTCGGTCGTGAGTGATCCGGCTTGGGAAGGCGGGGTGTAGCCGGCCTGAACCGGCGAGGAGGAGGCGATGATGACAACTAGCGCTGACGCCACGGCCGCCGTCATCCATCTGGTTAGGTCGAGTCGCATTTCAAGATCCTCCGAAGCGCATGGGACGAAAGAATGCAGGAGCCAATCCCCAGCCAGAGCTTGATATGAAAGCCCAACCTCCTGTTATTGATTGGAGGCGTGCAAACATAAACAAGTTCCATAAAAAGAGCCGCGTTGAGGAACGAAACCACGAACTACCTCAGCCCTCGCCCGGCGTTGCGGTTAAGCTGAGGAAGCGATTCTCAGGCATACCTTTGTTCACGGGGTCATGTGAGAAGGTATTCTGATTCGATTTCGGTTATGTAACCCGGGCGGACCTACTACGTCGCATTCGTGGCACAGCGATCCGTGCCCGGCTGTTTCGTCGACGCGTTCGCTGCAAATCGTGGAAAAGGTTGGGAAATTGGCAACACTGCCAGGACAGGAGAATCCATCGCGAGTCTAGCGCAAACTTCACGAAGTGAATTCTCGATTCAGATGAGGCAAAGCATTACCTCAATAATAATACATCTCTTTGTAGCAGCGAAAACAAGAGATACAAGACAATTTCTTCCTTTTTCCCAAATCTTCTTATTTGCCTAAACAACTCCAGACAAAAGCGAAAGTAGTCGGCTGGCTCCGCAAGCCGATTTGTCCGCTGGCGGAGCCAGCCGACCACTTTCGACGATGCGTGGAGTAATTTCTCCTCGGCTGGGGGGTGTCGCCAACGGACTCGTAACGAGCAGACAGGACCAACGCGACTCACATCGGAAAACGCTTCAGCCCGCAGTGAAACCCACCGCGGGCTGAAGCGCCTGTCCCTCAATTATGGAAGAGCTTGAGGTTAATTGCCCCAGTACGAGGGAGCGGCCATCGTCTGGGGCCGGATCTGCACGGGGGCGACAGGAGCGGGCACAGTGTAGGCGGCGGGCCGGTAGGTCGCGTTCTGGATCGGCGGATTGTTGATGATGATTGAGCTAGAGCCAGAAGGCATTGGCGAGGCCGTTGTGGTCGGTGCCGCCGGAGCGTTCGGGTCGCCCGGCGTCGGGTCGCTCGGCGGCAGAGAGCCGAGGCAAGCGCCATCGACGCAACCGTTGGGACCACAAGCCCCAGCCGGCAGACCGGAGAACGGCATGATACCGCAACCGCCGGGGCCACACATGCCGTCGGCGCAGCCACCGAAGCCGCCATAGCCACCGCCTCCGCAGGCCCCGAACGGGCAGCAGCCGTCGCAGAAAACGGTGCCGGAACAAACGGGACTAAAGGCGTTGTACTGGCGGACGCAGAACTTAGCGCCGCAGCCACAGCAACCGCATAGGTTAGGAAGCAGGCCGAAACAACATCCGGCAAACGATTGCGCCGTCACGGCTCCGGAAACAAGCAGGGCCAACACGGCGGAGGGGAGCAATTTTTTCATGGTGGTGGGGTCCGTGAGTGTTCCACGGGAGGACCCGGCCAACATCCCTGATGGGGGGCATCCTCCCTGATTCCGAACAACTATACCCGCGCCCGCGCGCTCGGGAGGGAAATGCAAGGCAATTTTGCGCGAAAGCCGACGACCCCGCCTAGGCAAAATAAACAAAGTTCACGCACTCACCCGAACAGGTCAGGTCGTGCGGGATCGCGGTTTCTTATGGGAAAATCTGAGGAAAAAACTCAAGTCGATGTCGCGGGCACCCATGCCGGTACAGCATCGAGATGAAGAGGGGCAAAGTCCCTTCGCCGCCATTTCTCCACAGCGATAGCGGCCATGGCTGCGTTGTCGGTACAGAGTGGCGGCGGCGGGATGAACAATTCTACGCCCTCCTCGCACATCATTTTTTTCAGGACGTTTCGGAACTGGCGATTGGCGGCGACACCGCCGCCGACGGCCAACCGTTTGAGACCGGTGCGATGCAACGCTTGCCGCGATTTGGCGACAAGAACATCAACGACCGCTTGTTGGAAACTGGCGGCGAGATCCGCGCGCTGTTTGCCGGGCGGCGGCGGCGCGGGTCGCGGCTGCCCCTGCCCCGCCAGTGCGTACAACACCGCCGTTTTGAGCCCGCTGAAACTGAAATCAAGTCGTTCATCGTGAAGGAAAGCGCGCGGCAAAGCGACCGCATCAGGATCGCCCTGGGCCGCTTCCCGTTCGACGGCCGGCCCACCGGGAAAGCCGAGCCCGAGCAGGCTGGCCACCTTATCGAACGCCTCGCCGGCTGCATCGTCGAGTGTGCCGCCGAGCATCTCAAAGCGTAGGGCATCGCGGCAGTGGAACAAAACCGTATGCCCGCCGCTGACTACCAGGCCGACGCAGGGAAAAATGTCGCGCCCCGCCGCCAGCCGCGCCGCATAGATGTGGCTTTCGATGTGATTGATTGCGACGAGCGGCACTTCCAAAATCAGGGCCAACGTCTTGGCCGCGCTGACGCCGACCAAAAGTGCACCGATCAGTCCCGGCGTATTATGGACGGCGATGCAGCCGATGTCTTCCAGACGCACGTGCGCTTGCTTCAAAGCTTCGTCGATGATCGGCAGCAATCGTTGCAGGTGAGCGCGGGCGGCAACCTCCGGCACTACGCCGCCGAAGCGTGCGTGCAAGTCCGTCTGCGAGGCGATGACGTTGGAGAGGATCTGCGGTTCATCGTTGAAAACAGCCGCGGCGGTTTCGTCGCAGGAGGTTTCGATCGCAAGGAAAAGGGGCACCGCTATTGTTCCAGATAAATGGCCGACAATCGTGGGAATCGCTTCCGCATTTCGGCATCGTCGTCGAAGTTCCAATTCTCTCCCCGTAAAGTTCCGCCACAATGTCGAGCAGGGAGAACGAGGGGATATTCGTCTGGTTTGCCCGTTACCTGTTCCCAGGCTTTATGAGCTTCAGCGTAAATCTCGGCTTCGGCATCGATGCCTGGAACCAATACATCAGCCAAAGTATCAGGATCGGCGAGGGCGTTCTCGTAGGCTTGCTTCCCCATCCCGATCAGCCAACAGCGGAAGTAGTAGAATCCATCATCGGAAGCACCTCCGTTTATTAGGTAGGCCGCGCCCCACAGGTCTACTGTATATGCTGCAGAAGCCAAGTCGTCGAAGATTCGATCAAATTCCAGTATCGCCTCCGGTGTCAACCGGGCGAGTGCCTGAAAGAGCGCATCATTCCATTCATCCACACTCCGTGGATTGGTACAGCAGGCCGCGATGATGTCCCAGAATTGCTTTCCGTCCATCTCAGCGCTCCGTTTGCGTTCCGCTCGAATTCTCCTCAATTACATGATCTGGCTTAATTCCTGGAACAAAAGGCACCTTTGTAGTGGATTGGCGAAACTCCTCAATCAGAGCGCGGACCTTCTGTTTCCGAATTTCCGGATCGGTTTCCTCAAGCTGTCGAACCCTCGCTGCCATTTGCAAAAACTTCTCATGATTCGCATCCAGAATGGCTTGTACTTCTGGCGGGTTGCCGCGTTCCACGCGTTCGAGGATTTTTACATAATTGCGCATGACTTCAAGCGTATGGTGGCGGATGTATTCAATGGCAGCTTCCACTTGCGGCACCGTAAGCCGAAACTGCACAGCGATCCGCTCCGGAGACCACGCCACTAAGAGATAATCGAGAATCGCATACACGGTGATGCGCGTGCCCTTGATTTCCGGCCGCGGCCGCGGTCGTGTATGAATTCCTCGTATTTCACTTGCTCATCGGATTTCATACGTGATCCTCCCATGCTTCTGCGATCGCGAGATGCGGTCGCTGGCATACAGGCCCGCCAGGACGAACTCGACGCACGACGCACGCACCGCCTCATTTTCACTGGGATTGACCTCGAACGCCTTCTCCCACGCCTTCGGCACGCGCTTGAGCCTGTCGGCATAGTGCGATGACGGCAGCAAATCGCCGACCTCGATCTTGACTCCCTTACCGAAGATACCGGCGATTTCGTCCAACCCCGCCTTCTCGACATACTCCTCGAAAACCACACGAATCGCCTCGGCAAGGATCGCTTCGAGCACCTGTTTCTCGGACATCTGCTGGCTTCCCATCATGTCCAATTCCACTTTGCCCAGCGAGGAGGAATAAAGATGTCCCAGGTCGCTGATGCGAGGCACCGCCGGTCTTTCGCCCAGGCGCACGCCGCGCTGGCGGGCGCTGGCCACCATCGTGCGGTAATTGGCGATCGAGAAGCGGGCACTTACGCCGGATTGATGATCGACGTACTTCGACTTACGAGCGCAGATACTAATTTGCTCGACGATTTCCTTCATGAAGTAAGGCACCAGCACGGGATAATCGCCGCCTAGATCAATCCCGGCTTCCTGCTCCATGATCTCGATGCCCAGTGAACGGTCGAGCGGATAATGTGTCTGGATCAGCGAGCCGATGCGGTCCTTCAACTGCGGGATGACCTTGCCCGAACGGTTGTACGTCGCGGGGTTGGCAGAGAACAGGATCAGCACGTTGAGATCGAATTGGATCGGATAGCCGCGGATTTGCACGTCGCGCTCTTCGAGGATATTGAACAAACCGACCTGGACCAGCTCATCCAGCTCGGGCACTTCGTTCATGGCGAAGATGCCGCGGTGCATGCGGGGAATCAGTCCGAAGTGCAACGCTTCCTCCGTGGACATGCTCGTTCCAGCGGCCAATTTGGCCGGATCGATCTCACCGATGATGTCGGCGAACTTCGTTCCTGGAGACAGACGCTCGGCATAGCGTTCTTGGCGCGGCCACCAGCCGATTCGGATTTGATCTTCTGGCAGCTCGGCCAAGAGCCGTTTGCCCGCCGCGGTGATAGGGTGGTACGGATCCTCGTGGACCGGGCAGGACGGATGATCGATGTAAGGGATGGCGTCATCGAGAAAGCGGACCAGCGAGCGCATCAACCGGCTCTTGGCCTGCCCTTTTTCGCCGAGAAACAGCATGTCGTGCCCGGCGAGGATAGCGAGATTGATCTCGGGCAGGACAGTGTTTTCGTAGCCGATGATCCCCGGGAAGAGATCGTCGCCGGCCTGGAGCATCCGCAGAAAATTGTCACGGACTTCTTGCTTGACGGTTTTCGATACCCAACCGCTTGCCCGAAGATCCTGGAGCGTGATGGGCCGCATACCTTTGGACATGTTCCGATGGTCTCCGCGTGAAGGATGAACAGAATCGCTGTCATTTCATTGTAGGCGCGAAAACCACCGGATCCGAGCCGCGGCCGTGAGGGAGCGATTTCATTTCCGCTCCCTCACGGCCGCGGCTCAGCTGAAACCTCTCATCTCTTCCGCGAAGCTACTTTGGCGACATCGCTCTCGGCCTCCTTGACGAGTTTCTCGATCATCTCGTCCATCGGTTTTGTGTCCGGTGGCGCACCAGGGATTTCATAACGAATCACGCCTTTATGGTCGATCAGATACAGTTGGGGAAGCCCCGTGACGTTCCATTGACCCATGATGGCTCCGCCCTCATCCCACCACGAACGCCAATTCAATTTGTGCTGCTTCTGGGCTTCCTGGAAGGCTTCTCGATCACCATCTTCATCAACGCCCAATAGTACGAAGGGCCGGCCTTGATATTTCTCCACGAGCGACCGCTCGTGTGCAAACATGCTTCGGCACGGCCCTCACCATGACGCCCAAAAATCGAGAAGGACAACCTTGCCGCGATAATCGCTCAGATTAAACTTCTTGCCATCCGCATCGATACCAGTGATCTCCTGGGCCGGCTTGGCGGCGTCGGACGGTTTGTCACTGCTCGATCGGGTCGATTTGGCGCTGTTGGCGATACAACCCGTCAAGGCCACTCCAATAAGGAGCAACGTCGCACGGCGAGGTATGGACCTCATGACATCTCCCCCCTAGATAATCCACGATCCCATCGGTCCATGTTAGCTTTTTTGCTGTTTGCTGTCAGCACCGATCAGAATAGGCGGCGCTGCCGGCAGGGCGAAAGAAGAAAACGCGCAAGGCGGCGCTGAGGAGAACTGACGGGGTAAGCGGCAAGGTTGGCGAGAGATAGCCAACGACCCTCGATATAAAACTCAGACTGAAAGTCGCCGCCCACATACTCCGCCTCGAAACAGGTCAAGGCGATGCGATAGTGCATGATGCCGTGGCGAATCGTCAGCAACTCCGATCCCAACTTCCCATGAAGGCCGGTTAGTTGATGGAGCAAGCGAGACGCGGCGGCCTCGTGGGACTCGCCGGTAACAAGCGGGCCATGCGGGAATTCCCACAGTCCGGCCCATCGTCCGCTTGAGGGCCGTTGCACTAGCAATACTTCCGCGCCTCGGCGAACGACGATGGCGGCTTCCTGGATGTCGATGGTCTGCGGCGGAGCCGCGCGGGCTGGGATGGATTCTTGCTTTCCGAGCTGCCGGGCCACACAGCGAGCGGCCAAGGGACACTCCGAGCAGCGCGGCGCTGAGGGAGTGCAAATAAGAGCGCCCAATTCCATTAACGCCTGATTGAACGCACCGACATTTCGAGCGGGAAGAATATCCTCGGCCGCCTGCCACAGCCAACGCCGCGCCGGGCCTTGACGCGGATCCTCGGCGCGGCCGAACAGCCGGCTCAGTACGCGCTGACTGTTCGCTTCAAGGATCGGTAAGCGACAATCGAAGGCTTGAGACAGGACGGCATTACGGGTGTAACGCCCCAAACCCGGGAGTCTGCCAAGAACCTCGGGATCCTTAGGGAATTGACCGTCGTGGTTTGTGACGATTGCTCGCGCGGCGCGGTGCAGGTCGCGGGCTCGTCGATAGTATCCGAGTCCCTCCCAGCGGCGCAGGACATCTTGTTCCTTCGCGGCGGCGAGGTCGTTCACGGTGGGGAACGCGCGAAGAAACTCCTCGAAAAAAGGGATAACCGTAGCGACCTGAGTTTGCTGAAGCATCACTTCGCTGACCCAGATCCGATACGGGTCTCGGTCGCGCCGCCAAGGGAGCTCGCGCTGATGGCGCTTGAACCAGGGCCGGAGCCGGCGCGCCAGCCACGTACGCCAGGCGGACGGGTTCTCTTCGGTGGGAGACGTAGAGGGAATACGGCGGTGCATAAAGAATCCGCGTGGTTGGGGAGGCTTCGCGGAAGTGTCGGAAGACGCTTCTGCGAAGCCTCAACAACTCCAGCGGAAACCACGGACATTAACTACGGGGGCGTTTCATGTATTTTTCCAAGATCGACTTTGCAGCTGCCGACGTATTCGCCTGCGCGGCGGGCTTGGCTTTTTCCTTGCCACCCTGGGCGGCCTGGGCAGCGATATCCTGCGGTAAGGGCAATTCGTGGACTGTGCTGCCTTCTGGAACTTCGGGCGCGATGCCAGGCGTTCCGTTCGAGCTATCATCGTGCAGCGACAAAAGCATGGCCGCGATGTCGTCGTCGCTGGACGCGGCACCATCAGCCTTGTCGACGGCTGCGCCTGCTGGTTCCTTGGGAGCCGGCGTTGCCGCCTTCTCCGTGGTTGTGGCAGCAGGCTTGCCATCCACGGCCGGCTTGGCATTCGTGGCCGGCGGAGGGGTGCCGGCAGTTGCGGGACGAACAGTCTGAGTCGCCGCGCGGGTCGGCGGCGGCGGCGTGGGTCGGTTGACCGGCGTGCTCGATTCGAGCAACACCGTGAACAGCAGTGGACCAATCTTCAACTGGTCGCCGTTGTGAAGTTCAATCTCGCCCTTGATTTGTTCGTTGTTGACGAAGGTGCCATTGGTGCTATCGAAATCGCGAGCGAAGGCTTTGCCCTCGCGCTGGAGGATGGCACAATGGCGTTTGCTAATCATTGGGCTTGCGGGGCGGAGATGGCACTGAGGATCGCGCCCGACCACGAACTGAGATAACTTGATCTCCAGTACCTTCCCCTGGTTGGGACCCGGCGTCAACACTACCAGGCTCAGTTTCATAGAACGACCTCTTTCCCTAGTTGAGGACCACCGCCTCGGAGGCCGGAAGACGCAACATTGCGGCGGCACGCTGGAGATGGTGCAACGGAGCACCCTCAACCATGGCCCGAGACCGGGCGAATCCACAACTGCGATGTCTAAGGACCTCGTCCCGCTTCCGAGAGCACTAGGCGATCGCAGGACGGGTCTCGCATCCTCCCACCGAGACAGGACACCTTTCGAGCTACGCTAGTTTGCACGCGAGCGTTGATGCTCGATAGAGTTCTCCCTTCCGTCGTCACCCGTTTGGGATGTCGATCCCTGACGCTACAACAGTTACAATAGGTAGAGACGAAGAGAGAGACAAACCTATTGTACGGGTAGAGGCAGCAAGTATGCAATGGAAAAGCGCTCTTTTGTTTCCGTTTTGGTCCCTGCTCTTGACAGGCGGTTTGGCCGGCTGTCGCCCGACGCCGACCACCCACGACATTCCGGCCTCGGAGCGTCCGGTCCTTGAACTGAGTATCGCTTGCCCGACGGAAGCAACGGCGGCCCTGCTGCGCAGTCACACGCGATCCTGGGAATTGCGGAAAGGCGTGAAAATCACGATCCAAAAGCACGATGTCTCGAACGAGCAGGAGCAGAATAACAAGCCCTCGACGCCCGCCGACGTGTGGATCATCCCTACAGCCGACCTGCCCCGCTGGGCCGCCGCCGGGCAGCTTGCGCCGTTGCCTGAGTCGTACAAGGCCTTCGATAATCCGCTTGCCTGGAGCGACCTGCTGCCAACTTTTCGCGAGCAACTGGCTCAATGGGACGGCAAAGCCTATGGTTTGCCCTTGGTCGGCGAGTCGCCTTTATGCTGCTATCGCGCTGACGTCCTCCAAACCCCCGCCAATCAAGCCGCACTGCACAAGTTTTTACGCAAAGACCTCTCTGGCCCTGTCACCTGGGAGCAATTTGCCCAGCTGGCCGAGTATTTTCACGAGAAGGGACTGGATGGTAAGCCTGGTCCCAGCCTGCCGCCGCTGCCGCAGGCCGACGCTGACCTCGATCGTCTTTTCTACCAGGTCGCCGCCGGCTTTGCCCGCCGTGCGGTCCGAGAGGATGAGAACCGCCGCACTCATGAGGAAGGCGACGTGTTTTCCTTCCATTACGATTTCAAGACCGGCGAGCCGCGCATCGCGGCCCCCGGCTTCATCCATGCCCTGAAGTTGTTGCAGCGCCTGCAAGCGTGCCGGCCTGCACAGCCCGCGGAGCGTCCGGAAGAGGCATTTCGCGATGGCCGGGCCGTGCTGTGCCTAACCGATGCGCCGTGGGTGAAGATCTTTCAAAAGACGCAAGCCCTGCGCGATAAGGTCGGCGTATGCCGAATACCGGGCGGCGATCGTTTCTTCGATTTCCAAACCGGGCAGGAGCGGCAGCCTCAGCTTGGATCCGTCAATTGGCTTCCATATCTTGGCGGCGCCGGTTGGCTTGCCGTCGTATCGCGCTCTAGTCGCAACTCCGAAAGCGCCTTCGACCTGCTGGTGGACCTCGCGGGAACAAAAACGAGCATGCAGATATTTTTAGGAGCCATCGGCGAAGGCGGCCCCACGCGCACCGGCCAGCTCTATCGCCATCGCTGGGACTCATTCGATCTCGATGACAAACGCGCAACCCAGCTCCGCGAGATTATGGAGGAAACGCTGCAGCACCGCAATTTGAAGAACCCGGTGTTGTGTCTGCGCACGCCCCGGCAGGCGGCACATCGGACCGTCCTTGTGCGCGGACTCCGCGAGGCATTGCTCAAGGGAGCCGATGCGGAGAAAACCTTGCGGAACATCGCCGAGACCTGGCGGAAATTGGATCAGGCGCACGGGCTGGAGCAGCACCGGGCCGATTATCGACTCAGTTTGGGATTGCTGGCAAAGGAGTGAACGCAGTAGGCGAGCGGCGCGGTGTAAGCCCGCCGGTATCACTTCACCGGCGGGCTTACACCGCGCCGCTCGCCAGAGCAGTGCCTACTTACGCATACATCCCATTCCAAGGTTGCCCGGCTTGACACGCTACGCCATTCCGGTTTGAATAGTCCGACCGCCCAGACGTAGGGAAACATGGATACCAAAATACGGATGTGCCTGGCCGAGCTGATCGGCACCTTCATCCTGGTCCTGGTCGGCGCGGGTACGGTTTGCGCTTCGGCCCTTACTAGTCCGCCGCTGCCGTTGACCGCGCCGGCTTTGGCCGAGGGCTTCACGCTCGCCGTCGTCCTTACCGTCACGTTTCACGTCTCGACCGGTTGTCTCAACCCGGCCATCACCCTCATGCTGTGGGTTTTCAAACGCCTCGATAGCACCCAGACTGGCTTGCTGGTCCTTATGCAATTACTTGGCGCAGCCCTAGCTGGATTGCTACTACGCCTGATGTTCCAGACGGACGTACTTGCCGAAACACACCTGGGCGTACCCCAGCTAAACGCCTTCAATGCGCAAAATGGACGACTCGAAGCGCCTCAGCTCGTCAGCGGCGTGGCATTCGAAATGTTCCTGTGCTGTTTGGTTACACTCGCCGCCTTCGCCACGCTATTCGACCGCCGGGCGCCGCGGCTTGGCGGATTGATCGTCGGACTGGCGCAGTCGGCTGCCGTGCTTTTCGGTTATCGCTTCACGGGCGGCTCCGCTAATCCTGCACGTTGGTTCGGGCCTGCCGTGTGGGCATCCACCGTGCCCGGATCGACGACACCAAGCTGGCTGGCCGAGACCGTCATCTACGCCGGCGGCCCAATCCTTGGTGCTTTGCTGGCCGCGGCCCTTTACGTGAATCTCATTTTGCCGCCAGAGAAGGGAACGGAGTCCCTGCGATGAAGACCCTGACCTTCGATGATTTATTACCGTTAGACGAATTCGCCACGCGCCGCCGCGAGTTCTTCGAGGCGCACGGCCGCTATCTCGACCGCTATCGTCGTGTCCGCATCGGGTCGAGCCTGACGTTGCTATTCGAGAATCGGCAAACACTGTGGTTCCGGTTGCAGGACGTACTACGCATCGCGCGGCTAAGCGAACCCGAGCGCGTTCAGCAGGAGTTGAATCTTTACAATCGCTTGCTGCCGGGGCGCGATCGCTTGCAAGCTGCGCTGCTGCTTAAGGTGGACGACGAGCGGATGAGCGAGGAACTCGCAGCGTGGCAGGATCTGCGAGGCGATGAATTGTGCCTGCACCTCGGCAACGCGCGCTATCCCTCCAACCTGCTAACCTGTCGTCCGGAGGACCGCTGTATCGGCACGGCTCACTGGGTGCAGTTCGTCCTCAATGAGCGCGGCCGTCGGCTGCTTGGCCAGTTCGATTTGCCCGCTCATTTCGCCGTCCGCCGGGCCACCTATGTGCATGACAGCGCCCCTCTTGGCGATGAGGTGCGGCAAAGCCTGCTCGATGATTTGCAGATGTCCGACCGCGACGAATGACCGGAAGCGAACCTATCCCTCTTCGCTGTCTCTTTATTAGTGAGGAGCCTGCTGATCGGCTTCTCGCATGAGGCAGTGGCATGGTATCGCATACCTTTCTGGTCTTCGGGGATTTGCATGGGCGAATTTTGCCAGCTTTCCGTCTTGCCCTGGCCTGGCAACGCGAACATGGGGAACGGCTCTCCGGACTTCTACAAGCTGGCGACCTCGGTTTCTTCCCTGATCCCAGTCGACTCGATAAGGCCACCAAGCGCTATGCCGAAGATGATCCGCTCGAATTAGGCGCGCAACTCATCGCTGTCCGCAGCCACCAGGCCGATGCCATCTTCGCCGAGCCGGAATTACCCGATGCGCTTTGGTTCACCGCCGGCAATCATGAAGACCATGCAGCTCTCGACTCGCTAGCTCACGGCACCGGTTGTACGCGCGATGATTTTCCCGTCGATTTCTATCATCGCGTCCGCTGTGTGCGCGACGGCCATGTCATCACTCTCCCGGGCGGTCTGCGGGTTGGTGCCCTTTGGGGCATAGATGATCAAGCGCCGAACGCACGCCGAAAGACGTCCGCGCGCGGCCGTATTAGCCAGCGGAGCGCCACCATGCTTTCATGCGAGACCTTCGATGTGTTATTGACGCATGAGTCTCCGCGCGACGCTATGATCCTCGGCGCGGGCAGCGATGCCATCTCTTTCGTTATCGAGCTAGGCCACCCTGCTTTCGTTTTTTTCGGTCATTATCACGGGGATACTCGATTCGATCCCGCCGATTTTGCTCCTACTAGGGTCTTCCATCTGCATGGCCTGGAATTCCGCGAGCGCGGAGGATGTGCCGAAACGAACAGCATCGGAGTGCTACGCTGGGAAGGGGAGAAAGGACAATTTGAATACGTCGATCCTTCTTGGCTTCGGACTTTCACCCGTCACAACTGGAAGTACCGTTGAGCGGACTACCGCGTCCACGCTGAAACCAAATCGTGGGTATCTGCTATCCTGATCGTGTCGCGCCGATTGTCGAAGGGCCAAGCGACCGATGAATATCCACGATCTCACAGCCGAATCGCCGACGCGATCCCCCGGAGAGCGGATATGCCTACACGTGGAATTGACAGGGGCTGTGCAGGGTGTTGGCTTCCGTCCCTTCGTGTACCGGGTGGCGAGCGAGTTGGGTTTGGCAGGATGGGTCATCAATTCGCCACAAGGAGCAACCATCGAGATCGAGGGAGATGCCGACCGCATCGCCACGTTTCTTCGCCGTTTACCGGACGAGAAGCCGCGCCCCTGCGTGTTTCACAGCATCATACCCTCCTTCCTTCCACTCGCGGGCTACACCGGCTTCGAGGTGCGCGACAGCAGCGCCGCTGGCCCGAAGACGGCCGTGATCCTGCCCGACCTGGCGACATGTGCCGACTGCCTGCGTGAAATTTTCGACCCGAATAATCGACGTTTCCATTATCCCTTCACAAACTGCACCAATTGCGGCCCACGCTACAGCATCATCGAAGGTCTGCCCTATGACCGCCCGCGGACGACGATGAAGCGTTTCCCCATGTGTGACGCTTGCCGTGGCGAGTACGAAAACCCGGCCGATCGGCGTTTTCACGCTCAGCCCAACGCCTGCCCGCGCTGCGGTCCCCATTTGGAGCTATGGGATGGTAACGGAATTGTTCTGGCCACTCACGATGACGCCCTCCGCGCCGCAGCCGATGCTCTGCGTCGCGGCGAAATCGTGGCCGCGAAGGGACTAGGCGGTTTTCATTTGCTCGTTGACGCCCGCAATCAGGAGGCCGTCCTGCGCCTGCGCCGCCGCAAGTTCCGCGAAGAGAAGCCGTTCGGCCTGATGTATCCGGACCTGGATTCGATACGCAGAGATTGCCGGGTCTCCGAGATGGAAGAACGACTCTTGCTCTCTCCAGAGTCACCGTTGATATTACTACGCAGGAAATCCGAAATCCGAAATTCGAAATCCGAAGGAAATCTCGAATTCAAAATCCGAAATCTAAAACCGTCTGGTGCCGATTTCGCATCTTCTTCTTCCTCATTTGGATTTCCTTCGGATTTCGGATTTCGGATTTCGGATATGAGCGATGAGGTGGCTCCTCGCAATCCTTATCTCGGCATCATGCTTCCGTACACACCGTTGCATCATCTGCTGCTGGCCGAGTTGGGTTTTCCCATCGTGGCCACTAGCGGTAATCGCAGCGATGAGCCGATCTGTCTCGACGAGCACGAGGCACTCTCACGCCTTGCCGGTATCGCGGATTTGTTCCTCATCCACGATCGGCCCATCGCCCGGCAAGTTGATGATTCCGTCGTGCGCGTGATTCTGGGGCAAGAGATGGTGCTGCGCCGCGCCCGTGGTTACGCTCCTTATCCCGTCCGTGTTGCCTCGTCGTTGCCGCCGCTGCTGGCCGTGGGCGCTCACCAAAAAAACACGCTCGCGGTTGCCGCCGGATGTCAAGTCGTTGTCAGTCAGCATGTCGGCGATCTCGATACGCCGCTTGCACTGGCGGCTTTTCGCCGCGTCGCCGAGGATTTGCCGCGCCTTTACGCGATGGAGCCGAGGGCAGTGGTTTGCGATGAGCATCCGGATTACCACTCGACTCGGCACGCCGAGAAAATGGAGCTGCCGATCTTGCGCGTCCAACACCATTATGCTCACGTCTGCGCCGGCATGGCAGAACACGGCCTTTCCGGCCCGCTGCTCGGCGTGGCGTGGGATGGTACGGGACTCGGTCTCGATGGATCCATTTGGGGCGGTGAGTTTTTGCGTGTTCCTGCGACCGGCAGAACGCCGGTCCCACCAAATGGTTTCGAGCGAGTCGCGCATTTGCGCCCGTTTCGCCTGCCCGGAGGAGAACGGGCGGTCCGGGAGCCACGACGCACGGCGTTGGGACTCTTGTACGAACTACTAGGTGAGGAGTTGTTCGCAAGTGACGATTTCGCCCCGCTGCGGGGTTTCTCGACGGTTGAGCGTCGTTTGTTGTGCAACATGCTTCGCAGCGGCGTGAACGCGCCCTGGACTTCGAGCGCCGGCAGGCTTTTCGACGCCGTGTCTGCTCTCCTGGACATCCGCCAGACCGTGGCTTTCGAGGGCCAGGCAGCGATGGAGCTTGAATTCGCCGTGGAGGGAGACGATCAAGGCGAACCGTATCCGTTTGCTTTTCCTGTGGGCACTAGTCCGCAGGACGCTGGCCCCACCGTCGTCGATTGGGGTCCGATGATCCGAGCCATCCTGGGGGACCTTCGATCTGTCGCTCCCGTAGTTGGCGCTTCCGGTTCTCTAATAGGCAACATCGCCCGTCGATTTCATGAGACCCTGGCGGAAATGATCGTAGCCGTGGCGCGGTTCGTGGGGGAGAGAATCATCGTTTTGTCCGGCGGTTGTTTTCAGAATGCCTATCTAATGGAACAGACAGTGACACGCCTTCGAGCCGCCGGCTTTCAGGTCTATTGGCCCCAGCGGATTCCCACTAACGACGGCGGCATCGCCCTGGGCCAAATCATGGCCGCCGTTCCCGCGGGGCAATCGATACAATGACGCTGGACAATCCCATTCTTGAAAAACGTCCCGGAGACTCGAGCCATGTCGAACCAGCCCGCTGCTCCACTTCCACCACCGCGTCACCCTCTGGGACTACCAGCCGGCAGCGTCCGCGCTTTATTGGCCCTATCGGTGCTTGGCCTGCTGTGGCTATTGGCGCTTCGACCCTTGCCCGGCCAGGGCGAGCCGCTGAGCAAGATCCAGCTACCGACCGTCTTCATGGATCTGCAAATCCTGATGGTGCTCATCTTGGCTCATTTTTTCGCCGCACACGGCCACAGCATCCGCCGGGACGCTTCCCAGCGGTCGCCATTGGGTTTGCCGCGCGGCAGTGTTCGCTTTCTTCTCCTTGCCGGCTACTTGGGACTGGCCGTCTATCTCTATCGCACGCAGCCGGCATTTGAGTACCCCTCCTCCAGCGCCCTTATCCTCTTGCTGGTCCTCGTCAGCGGCTTCTTCCTTGGTCACGTGCTGACGGGCATCGTCCGGGTAGTATCCGGCGGAGAACTGCCGTATTGGTTCCAAGATATTGAAGCGTGGGTGGCGCTACTGGCCATCTTGTGCATGGGCGTTCTTCTCATCATTTTGCTGTTTATCAACCCCAGCCTGTCACTGGGTCAAGAGATTCCTTTGCCGGCATTGGAAGCGATTTTGGCGGCCCTGGTTGGCTTTTATTTTGGCGCCCGCTCGTAACGATGCGGCTTTTTAGTTGACGACGCCCCGCTTCACCCCTCATAATGATAGAGGTAATAACGAAAGCTCTCCTCTCGGCCCGAAGGTCGGGAGTGGATTGAAAAGTAACTGTTAGCATAGGGAGGTCCGCAGCGTCCGAACCCCGACCCGCCGTTGCAGTGGGACCGGAAATGCTGCGGGCGCCTTCACCGACTCCAACACGCTCTTGGAATGACGTTCCCGGTGGGTGTGAATGGAAATGCCTGCCGAGGTGGCGCCTGGCCCAAAGTTGGGCGAGGATTGAAACCGCATGACCTTCTTCTGGTTGCTGTGTGTGTGTCTGCTTCTGGTTGGACTGGCCGCCTGCCCCGCCATTTTCGCGCGGATGGGCGACCTCTGGCTCCACTGGTTTGGGGTCCGTCAACCGGTGCCGTGCTCGCCCCGCCGGCCCGCTTCAGTACCGCCTCGCAGTCCGCCACACCATTGCTTACCTCCTCCCCGTGTCCTCACGCGGGCGGTGCGGCGCCCCAGCAAGGAATGAGTAAAGAGGGGCGCGGAGATCGTTTCGCTCCCCTCTTCTTGCTCCGGATCGGTTTTTGACTCTGCGGTGTGATCGGTTGAGGTTGCCCGTCCGCATGTTCCTTTCTACTCCCTCATCGCCTCAAGGGTGAGGGACCAAATGTTTCTCTGCGCGTCTGTGTCGAGCTAGCCACGCTGCGGCCCCTCTTAGAAGGAGTGGGCTGAATGGGTCCGCTGGGGTTCCTTATCAGCGGCCTCGCGGCTCTGGTTGGATTGGCGCTGGGCTATGCCGGCGCCCGATTGTTGGATCGGTCCCGCCTGAAAAGCGTCCGTACGCAGGCGGAACAGATCGCCAAGAGCGCCCGCGATGAGGCCGAGAAGATAAAAAAGGAAGCGGAGATAAAGGCAAAAGACGACCTCTATCAACAACGAGAAGAATTCAAACGGGAGACTGAGCAAGAGCGCAGCGAGCTGCGCGAGCAGGAGCGTCGCCTGGCTCGCCGCGAGGACGGACTGGAGGAGAAGACCCGCGATCTGCAAAAACGCGAACGCAACTTGGAGAACCTCAAAGGCAAGTTGAACGACCGCAAGAATGAAGTCGAGAAGCGCGCCCAAGAGATGGAGAAGCTCATTGAGCAGCAGACGCGGAAGCTGCACGAGATCACGGGGCTGAATCGCGATCAGGCCGAGAAGCTGCTGATGGAGCGGCTAGAGCGCGAGCTATCGCAGACAATAGCGGCGCGTTTGCAGAAGTTTGAGGAGCAGCTGCGGCAGGCCAGCGAGGAGCGCAGTCGCCGTATCTTAGCCACGGCCATTCACCGCTATGCTGCCGAGCACACCTGCGACACCACCGTCAGCTCGGTAGACATTCCCAGCGATGATATGAAGGGCCGAATCATTGGCCGCGAAGGGCGCAACATCCGCACCTTCGAGAAATGTACGGGCGTTGATGTGATCGTTGACGACACGCCCGGCGTCGTCATTGTCAGCGCTTTCGACAATATCCGCCGCGAAATCGCTCGCCTGGCTTTGACCAAGCTCATCCAGGACGGCCGCATTCACCCCTCGCGAATCGAGGAAGTGGTCACGGAAACGCAGGCCGAGATGGAGAAACACATCGTGGAAGTCGGCCGGCAGGCTGTGCAGGAAGCCAATATTGGCACCTTGCACGATAAGCTCGTGCAGCTACTGGGCCGGCTGAAATTCCGCACAAGTTACAGCCAGAACGTCTTACAACACAGTTTAGAAGTGTGCCATCTGACCGGCATGATGGCCGAGGAGTTGGGCCTCGATGGAAGGCTGGCGCGTCGTTGCGGCTTATTGCACGACATCGGCAAAGCGGCGGACCACGAGATGGAAGGCGGCCATCCGAAGATCGGAGCTCAGCTGGCAAGCCGATACGGCGAGAGCAACAAGGATGTATTGCACGCCATTGCCGGCCATCATGACGATGTGACCATCGACCACATTTACACTGTCCTCGTCGCCGCCGCCGACGCCATCAGTGCCTCTCGCCCCGGTGCAAGGCGGGAGACGCTGGAAAAGTACGTCAAGCGATTGGAGGAATTGGAGGCGGTTGCGTCGGGTTTCCCCGGCGTCGAACATGCCTACGCCATCCAGGCCGGCCGCGAAGTGCGCGTCATCGCCAACGCCGCGCAGACATCGGATAGCGACGCCGTCAAGGTCTGCCACGACATCGCCAAGGCGATCGAGGAACATTTGCACTACCCCGGTGAAATCAAGGTTACCGTCGTGCGTGAAACCCGCGCCGTCGAATTCGCCCGCTAAGAAGAAGAGTGAGACCACGAAACACACGAAAGACACGAAAAAAAGATCAAAGAAAAAAGTCTTAAAGGAGGAGACAGAAAGATAAGGCAACCTGCCGGAACTCTGACTCTCTCCGTGTGTCCTGCCTTATCTTCTGTCTTTGTTTCGTGTATTTCGTGTGTTTCGTGGTTCCTTTCTTCGGCTGGATGGTGCCTATGCGTGTGTTGTTCATCGGGGACATCGTGGGTTCGCCGGGGGTGACGTTCGTTCGGGGTGCGTTGCCGGTGCTGATCGCGCGGGAAGGCATCGATCTTGTAATCGCCAACGCCGAGAATGCCGCCAACGGCACGGGGCTAACACCGAATCTCTATCGCCGTCTTCGGGAGGCCGGCGTCGATCTGGTGACGCTCGGGGACCACATCTACAAGAAAGCCGAGATCATCCCCACATTGGAAACCGACGAGCGCATTTGCAAGCCGGCCAATTTTCCGCCCGACGCACCCGGACACGAGTTTGCCCTGGCGACGGCGCGCGACGGCACGTTGGCGGCCGTGTTTTGTTTGCTGGGGCGAACTTTTATGCGCGCGGTAGATTGCCCTTTCCACGCCGCGGACCGCGTCCTGGCGTCACTCGCTGGACGGGCGCGCTGCATCATAGTAGATGCCCACGCCGAAGCGACGGCAGACAAGTATTTGCTCGGCCATCATCTCAAGGGCCGCGTTAGCGCCGTTCTCGGTACGCATACCCATGTGCCGACGGCGGATGAGCAAATCCTTCCTGGCGGCACGGCCTTCATTAGCGATGTCGGCATGACGGGGCCGTATGATAGTATTTTGGGCCGACGCATCGATCGCGTGTTGCCGACGACGATCACCTTTGTTCCCAGCGCCTTCGACGTGGCGACGGAAGATCCCCGCCTCGCTGGAGCATTGGTGGACATCGATCCGGGCACCGGCAAAAGCCAAACCATCCGACGAGTTATGTGGAACGAGGCGCAGCTGGCCACTCTCGCGGCTCAAGAGCCTGCCACAGGCGCTCCATGATCCGCTCTTTCCTGGCTAGCGGGGCGGCTCAAGTCCGCCAGTAAAGAATACATCGGCGTTGTTGCGTCGCCCCGTCTACCTGAGAACCCATTGCCTTGGTTTTGTGTCTTTTCCTTCCTATAGTGGGAGAACGTGGAGTTTCCTTGCCTTCCGCAGACATCGCTAACTTGATTTGATAACCGACATGGTTGAAAATGCCCCCATCTTGTCCTGTCAACACGCCGGTCTGACGATCGAGGGGTACTCGCGCGCGGCCGTGCAGACATATTGGCGCATCCCGGAGTTGAAAATCGGCTTCGATCTTGGCGCTCAGCCGTGGGATTTCATGGGCACACCGACGTGGCTGCTGTCGCATACTCATCTCGATCATGTCGCCGCTCTGCCGGTGTACGTGGCTCGGCGTCGCATGATGCGCATGGAGCCGCCGACCTTGTACGTGCCCGCCCCCGCCGTCGAGGACTTGCGCCGCTTGTTGCTGGTTTTCCAGCGTCTTGATCGCGGCCGCATGCTCTGCGACATGCGGGGCGTCAATGCCGGTGATGAGTTTGAGCTATCTCGCGATCATGTCGTCACGGCCTTTGCCACCACGCACACCATCCCTTCGTTGGGATATGTCGTCTGGGAGCGGCGTTTTAAGCTAAAGGAGGAATATCACGGTTTGCCGGGAGACCAGATCCGCGATCTCCGTTTGTCGGGCGTGCCGGTAACACGCGAGGTCCGGACCCCGTTGATTGCCTATACCGGCGATACCAATCCGGCTGGTATGGACGCTTATCCACCGGTTTATGAGGCCAAGATCCTCATCACCGAGTTGAGCTTCATTCGCCCCAACCACCGGCGCGAGAAGATCCACAAATTCGGCCACATGCACCTGGATGACTACATCGAGCGGGCCGATCGTTTCCATAACGAGATAATTATCTGTGCGCATTTAAGCACTCGTTATCACCCGCAGGAAGTCAAGCGCATGATCGAGTCCAAAATGCCGCCGCAGCTGCGCGACCGCATTCGTTTGTGGCTTTGAGCTTTTTGCTCGCCGAGCAAATGTATGCTAGGGTTGCAATGGAAGCCAGGAGCGTTCGTCCCTGGCTCTAAATGGTAAGCTGCTCCGGGGGTTCCGCGAGACGCGAGATTATGAACTCTGTCTTACGCTTCCTCACCGATCAACCTTGGGTCATTCCTGTCATTGGTGTGTTGGTGGCCAGCATGGCGTTCCTTGTGGGCCGACGCTGGTTTATCCCACGACCTGCGCCGAAGCCGCAAATGCCGGCCGATGAGTCGTTGCGTATGTTAACGACGGCAAACCTGAAACCGCCTCAGCAGGATCGGCGCTCGGCCCCCCGTCGCAAGGAGGGCAACCGGGTCGAGGTCTTCCTCACCGATGAAACGAGACCGGAACCGCTTTTCGGTTGGGTGATCGATCGCTCGTTGGGCGGTCTTTGCTTAAACGTCGAGAAACCACTCAACGAAGGAACGATCCTGAACGTCCGCCCCCGCAAGGCGCCAAAAACAGCCCCCTGGATTGCCATTGAGATTCGTTCGTGCCGCCCCGAAGGGAGCGAGTGGGAAGTCGGCTGTCGTTTCCTCAAGCAACCGCAGTGGAACGACTTGCTCCTGTTCGGCTGAGCGATAGTCGGAGCATTTCTTCCTCTTGACCCACGGCCAGTCCAATACTACTATCCCGCCCGACCGCGCCGGTGTCTTGCGCCGCGGTCCGCGTCCTCTGGAGTGCGGGGGGCGGCCGGTAGCGAGAAGGCTGGTGTCCGATCCTCTGCTGGTGAGGGCGCGGGATGCGAGGGCGTCGCTGGTTGCTGATCGAGACCATCGGGTTGGGAACCTGCCTGCTGGTTGGGTGCCTGCACCATGCCCTGCCTCCGGAACCGTCGCAGATTCAAACCGACGTCTCGACTCATTCGGCGACACACTCCGTGGAACAGGAGAAGCAATCGGTTCCTTCGTCGGACTATCTAGTTTCGAGAACCTCCGCTGTGCAGCTGGACGCGCAGCCCACCGTGGTCTCGGCGACGATGGTGGAGAGTCGTCCGGAAAAACCGGTGGAAAAGCCGGCGGAGAAGCCAGTCGAACCTCTCGACATGCGTATCAAGGCGGAATCGTCCTCGTTGCCTTCACAGCCGCCCGAGCCACCGGAGCCGCACAGGGAAGCCCAACAGGCTCCCCCGCCCCACCCCGATGCCCCTTCCGTGCGGGTGCTTCGCGGATTGTTGGAGCACCATCCCGACGAGGAAATCAAAGAACAGCTCAAGCCCTACGATCAGGCCACGCGCGAGTCGATGCTTCTGCTGTTGGGTAGCATCGCTCAGTTGGAGCAACGCGGCGGAATCGCACGGATTTCCCCGCGAGAACTCGCGACGTGGTCAGATCGGCTGAATCTGTTGTCCGTGTCACTTCGCAGTCGATCCCAGCTGATCTTGGACCGCATGTGTTTTTGCAGGTGGATCAAAAATTTCGGCGACTTCGAGCCTTTGCCTCCCGAACATACTTTTTTCCAGCCCGGCGAAATGGCCCATGTCTATGTACAAGTTCGGAATTTCTCCAGCCGCCGCGAAGGAGAACAATTCGTGACCGTGTTGAAAGGCCGGGTTGAGATTTTCGACGAGAATAATCGCGATGCTTCGCCGCCTATCACCTGGGGCCCCGAGACTCGTGTAGATGTGAGTGCCTCGCCTCGTCAGGACTTCTACATCAATTTTCGCTTTAGGGTACCTCCAAGCACGCCCGCCGGTTTGTACACCATGCGTATTTCTGTTGAGGACTGGACGGAGGCGCGGCCTGGCGCGCAGTCGGTGCCGGAGTGGCGCATCGGAAGGCGGAAGCTCGATTTCCGAGTCGGCGGACCCATCGTCCGTCAGGCTGGCAAACGCGTCGCCGAGACCGCTCCGGGCCGTTGAAGCTCTTCTCGCCATCCTGTCGATTTCGGTAAGCCCGCCTGTAGTGTGGGCCGACGCAGGAGGCCCACCAGAGCGACGTGGTGGGCCTCCTGCGTCGGCCCGCCCTACGAGGCAAGCAGCCTGAAATATCAAACGCCTGTGCACCAGGCTTTTTCCCCTCTAATCTGCTCTTGACCGGAATCGTTTCCTCGATATATTTCCGGCCTTCTTAAAGGACCACGCCAATTCAGCCGGGGGGCTGCGCCCATTTGGGGGGATCGATCGTTTATCCCAAGCGGGGGAGGTACGCGAATGAATCGTCTCATTGCCATCACGGGGATGGCTTTGCTAACGGCTTGCTTGATCGGCTGGGCGGCGCTTGCGGGTGCTCAGGCGCCGGGCATGCTGCCGTCGTCCGACGATTTGAAGTCGGAGGCTAGTAGTGCGGGGTCGGGGGTAGATGCCGCACGTCCGGGGGATGTTCCCATTCGGCCGCGACAAGCAAGTCCTGCGGCACCGCAGAGTGGGACAGCGCCGAAGCCACAAGGGCCGATCATAACCGGCGCGACGCCGGAAATGCCCAGTATGCCGATGATGCCGCCGAGTGTTCCGCCGGCCAAGTCGCCGGCAACGGCACCGCTCGGTGCATTGCCGCAGCAACCAGCATACGGGGCACCGCAAGGACAAATCCCGGTAGGCCCCTCGATCGCTCCGCAAGGGCAACTCCCGGCAGGTTCGGCGACTGCTCCCAATCCGCCGAGTTCATCGACGCCCCAGTCGGGGCCGGCTCTGCCCCTCGAAAGTCCGGCCCAGGGACCGAAAGGAAGCGGCATCCTGCCTGGCGCCGCCTCGCAAATGTCCACTGGCCCCAGGATAGGCGCTTCGCTTCCGCTCGGCGGTACGGAGCCAAGTAGCCTGCCGGCCGCGACGAACAACGAAGAGCCGGTGCCGGAGTCAGGGCTGTCGGCCGAAGGCCTGGGGAGCCGACAAGAACCCGCGGTCAGTCTGGAGTGGGTCGGGCCGGCCGTGGCCAAGGTCAGCCAGCCCAACAGTTATGCCCTGGTGGTTCGCAACACGTGCAACATTCCTGTTCAGCAGGTGTTGGTGCGAGTGCGCATGCCTGCCGGACTTACTTGCGCCGATACGGAGCCGAAGGCCATTACCGAAAGCAACGTGCTGGTCTGGGAACTCGGCACCTTGCAGTCCAAGGAGGAAAAAGTCCTGCACATGAAACTGCTGGCCGAACAGAAGGGCGACGTGGCACCCCAGGCGTGGGTGACGTTCACCGGCTCGTCGGTCATGCACATCAAAGTTCGCGAGCCGAAGCTGGCGCTCAAGGTGGAGGGACCGCAGAAGATCCTCCTCGGCGAAACGGCCGCCTTCCAATTGGCCGTTACCAATCCAGGAGACGGCTCGGCCGATCAGGTTAAGATTCACGCCGTCCTCACGGAAGGTCTGGAATGTCCGCGCGGTAGCAAGATCGATTTCGACATCGGCAACCTGGCCGCTGGCGAGACGCGCAATGTCACAGTCATGTGCATTGCCAAGCTGGGCGGAACGCAAAAGTGCGATGTGATTGTCGAGGCCGACGGCGGCTTGCAGGCCAAGGAAACCGCGCCAGTCAGTGTGACCATGCCCCGCCTGGAGTTGCAACTGGGGGGACCTGGGCTGCGCTACCTGGGCCGCAAGGCGTTGTACACGCTCAAGGTTACCAATCCTGGGGACGCGCCGGCGACCAACGTGACCATCAGCGATGTAGTTCCCGATGGTTTCAAAGTTCTCGCCGCCAGCGACGGCGGCCGCCACGATTTCTCGGCACGCACGGTGTCCTGGTTCATCGGCGAAATCAAGCCGGGCGAGACCCACGAGGTTAAGCTCGAGGTCCAGGCCGTCAACCCCGGTGAATTCAAGCACAAAGCCAGCGCCGTCGGCGCTCACAACCTGTGCGCCGATTCCGAGCTAGCGACGCGCGTTGAGGGCTTGTCGGCCCTGATGCTGGAAATGGTCGACACGGACGATCCGATCGAGGTGAATAGCGAAACCTCGTATGAGGTGCGCATCAGCAATACCGGATCGAAGGTCGAGACCGACATCAAGCTCATCGCCAGCATACCCGACAAGATGGAGTTCAAAAGCGCGACGGGTCCGGTGCGCTTCCACGAGGAAGGCAAAACGATCGTTTTTGAGCCGCTGGAACGATTGGCGCCCAAGGCGGATGCGGTCTTCCGCATCAACGTCAAGGCGCTCGATCAAGGGATCGTTCGCTTCAAAATTCAGATGACCAGCACCAACCTGACGGAGCCGGTCATCAAGATGGAAGCGACACGCATCTACTCGGACGCCCCCGAGACGAAGTCGTCGCATTAACATTGATGATTGCAAATTGAGGATTGATGATTGGAAATATGTTTTTTTTCAGTCATCAATCCTCAATTTGCAATCATCAATGTTAATGCAAATGCCCCGTGACGATGGGGTGTCGTCACGGGGCCGGAGGAGCATTACGCAGAGGGCTGGGCGGTTAGTGTAGGCGGGGCGATCGATTAGGCCCTCGAACGCGAACCACCCGAGAAGATGAGTCCCTTCTGATTGAGGATCTCGCCGTGGACCTTCGCGAGGTTGCCCTCGCAGTTCCTGTCCATCTGCCGATCGCGAGTCAGAATGACGCTTCCGCCGTTGGCATCTTCCTCCCACGGCGGAGCGTAACGGAGAACTCAGAGACCTCCATCGGTATGCACGTAGAACAGCTGCTCCGTCACCCAGCTCTATTCCGCGGCGCGATTCACGCGCATTTCATACCGACGGCCCAGTGTTCAGAAGGGATTCTTGGTCTCTGTTTCGATGATGTTAGCGGAGCTAGCCGGCGTCAAGCCCAGGCCATTGGACTGAACGGTGCCGCCGCTCTTGCCCGAAGGCATTTTGTTGCCCGGAGTGGCATCCTTGGGCAGGGTCTTGATCGGTTCGGCACCCGGCATGACGGCCGGAGCGCCAACGCCGCCGACACCCGCGCCGAAGCCACTGCCGCAGCCAGTGCCGCAGCCGGTGCCACAACCGCCGCAGCTATCGCAGCAGCTATCGCAGCACGAGCAGCAGTTGCGGCTGAAGCGAGCCTTCAGGCGTTCGCACAGGCTGGGCTTGCAGCAGCAGCTATCGCAGCACGAATTGCAGCCGCTGGAGCAGGTGTTGCAGCAGCTGGTGGTAGTGGCGCAGCAGGTGTTGCAGCTGGAGCAGGTGTTGCAGCAGCTAGAGCACGTGTCGCAGCAGCTATTGCAGCAGCGACGTGCCCGGAGGCGCTGCAACAAGCTCGGTTTGCAGCAGCAATCACAGCAGCTGTCACAACAGCCGCCACAGCTGCTCCCGCAACCACCGCCACAGCCGCCGCCGCTACAGCCCGCGACGGGAGCACTGGCCACCACTGCAGGAGCGGCGGTGGTGGTCGGCGCCGGGTCGGCCCCGGCGAACCACGCCGTTGTTACTAACAAAAACGCAGCATTCACGAGAGTAATCCTCCGTTGGAGCCTCACTTCGGCAGAAGGCCGCCGTGACTCGGCAGGGAGCGGTCTCATCCGGGAGACCTGGCGACCCGCGCCTTCCTCTGTATTGACAACAGCGAAACCGCCGCCTTCCAGGAGGCCGCGCTTCGCTGATTTCTGCTCTTTCTTTCGGCTCGCGAGGTCGCCCCGCTTGAGCAGCTTTCCCAAAAACCCGCTCAGGGTTTCGAGTTTCGGGTTTGGGGTTTAGGGTTTAGCGTGAGGCCGAATGTTCCTACCCTAAACCCTAAACCCCAAACCCGAAACCCTGTGCAACGACCAAACAGAAACCCCCAGGTCGGCGCCGACCTGGGGGTGTTCCGCTCACAGGGGGTAGGACAGGGTGATCTCACGATCCCACGACGCGGACGTTGTTCACCTGGAACGCCGGCCGCAATTGTTGACTGCTGGGATCGATCAAGGAGCCTTCCACACGCACGGTTTGTCCTTGTTTGAGTGCAATGCCGCGGCCGGGCGTCACCAGCGTCACGCAACCGCCATAGCGGTCTTCCTCTTCCCACGAAGCATATCGCAGGACCCATGCGTCCTGAATCCGCGAGTAATCCAGCGTACCAATGAGCCAGTGATAATTCGGATCGTGCCCGAAGCGGGAACCATCCGAGGCGGTGGTCTCCGAAGGCATCGCCGCCTTCACAGCGGATAAATCTGCCGCGGCAAGAGCACTCTGCGGATAATTGGTCGTGTGCGGAACAGTCGCCTTATCAGCAGTGGAGATGACCGGCGGAAGCGCCGGATAAGTCGCCACGTGCTTTACAGGAGCGGCTGCCGCGGGAGCCGAAGTTGGTCGTCTGGCGACAGGAACGCCCGTCATTGTGCCCGGCGGCGCCGAGCAACTCGAACAGCACTGCCGGCAGTTTTGACAGCCACAGATCGCCACTGTGATGATCAGACAGGCGCCGGGCCACAAGTGCGGCAACACGTGTCGCATGAACATCCTCACTTTACGGGAACGCGCCGATTGTGGGACGATCCTCGACGCAGTGGGTCTCCCCGAATGCTGGTGGGCGCCAGTTCGAGAAAAATCGGTGTTTCATCACGTTGCACAGGTTCTATCGGATAGGGAGAGATAGGATCTTGCGGCTTGTTCTGGTGAAATGGCATGGAACAAGAACGATTGTGCTGCGGAGGAAACCGGCGGCAACGGGGTGAACGGCAGAAGAAGAGAAAGCACCAGCCCTTCTTAGGTGGTTGGGTGGTTAGATGGTTGAGTTGTTAACCATCTAACCTCCCAACGACCTAACGAGCTGCGGACTGATTTCCGATTCTTCTATAATCGCCGAAGGTATACTTACCGCGAACCCAGCGCGCGGCCCGCGGTAGAAAAGGATGACCTTGTCTACTTCCACGACCAAGACTTGGCGGCTCCTGCCGCATGACAGCGCCGCCGTGGAACGACTCTCGGCCGCCCTGGGAACGGGGCCAATCGTCGCCGGACTCTTGCTCAATCGCGGGCTGAGCGATCCGGCCGGGGCACGCCGCTTTCTCGATGCCGCGCTGAGTGGGCTTCATCCACCCGATATGCTCCCCGGAGTCGCCGAGGCTGCCGAGCGCATTCTCGCGGCCGTTGCCGCTGGCCGCCGTCTGTGTGTTTACGGCGATTATGATGTCGATGGCGTCACCGGCTCGGCCATCCTTCTCACCGGCTTGAAATTACTTGGCGCTGCCGTCGATCTGTACGTGCCCCATCGATTGGAGGAAGGCTACGGACTCAACGCCGACGCGCTGCGACAAATCGCGGCTTCCGGGGTTTCGTTGGTCGTGACCGTCGATTGCGGTATCGCCAGCCTGGAAGAAGCCGCCGAGGCCAAACGCCTGGGACTGGAGTTGATCGTCACCGATCACCACGAATTCAAAGATAAACTGCCGGACGCGGCAGTGCTGGTGCATCCGCGGCTTCCCGGCATGAGCTATCCGTTCGGTTACCTGTCCGGCTCGGCGGTGGCCTTCAAGTTAGCCTGGGCGCTGGCGCAGCGCGCCTGCGGTAGTGCCAAGGTGACGCCTCGTTTTCGCGACTACCTGCTTGAGAGTGTCGCTCTCGCCGCGCTCGGTGTGGTGGCCGACGTGGTTCCGCTGCACGATGAAAATCGCATCCTCGTACGCCACGGCCTCCATCGCCTGCGGCAAACAAGCCTGCCCGGATTGCAAGCGCTCCGCGCTAGCGCCGGTTTGGCCGCGGACGCCTCGCTGCGCGCCACCGACATCGCCTTCAAACTCGCTCCGCGTTTGAACGCGGCCGGACGCCTTGGCTGTGCTCGCCTGGTCGTCGAATTGTTGACGACGCAGAGCCAAGAGCAAGCGGTGCAGTTGGCGCGCTATCTGGAGGAGCAGAACAGCCAACGACAGACGTTGGAACGGCGCATGGTGTCCGAGGCGCGCAAGATGATCGAGGAACAGGACCGCAGTGGGGATGCCGCGTTGGTGCTGGCGCGTCCAGGCTGGCACGGAGGCATCATCGGCATCGTGGCGGGGCGGTTGGTCGATCTCTATGCCCGACCGACTTTGATGATCGCACTGCCGTCCGACGAAGGGAGCGGGGGCCATGCCGCCAGCCCGTTCGCCAGCGGAGCAGGAGAAGAAAACGGTAGCGGCCGGCATGTCCGCGTAGGCGTCGGCTCAGGCCGCTCCGTCCCAGGCCTGGCTCTGCACGAGGCACTGCGGACTTGCAGTGATTTGCTGCTCAGTCACGGCGGCCACGCTGCCGCCGCCGGCTTCCGCGTTTTACCGGAAAACATTGACACGTTCCGCGCTCGGCTGTGCGACTATACCGCTGCTCAGTTTCCCAACGGCCCGCTCCCGCCGATGCTGGTGCTCGACGCCGAAGTGCCGCTGAGCATGATAACCACCGGTTTGCTTGCCGATCTCGATCGCCTGGAGCCGTACGGGGCCGAGAATCGACGCCCTTTGTTCCTGGCCGGCGGCCTCCAAATCAAAGGCGAGCCGCGCAAGGTTGGCGCCGGCGAACGCCATTTGAGTTTTCGCGTCTCGCAGCAAGGCACGGTGCTAAAAGCCATCGCCTGGGGAATGGCAGATCGCATTGAGGAACTGATGTCGGCCGGCGGCGCATGCTGCCTCGCCTTCACGCCCAAGCTCAATGAATGGCAAGGCTATCGCAGCGTCGATCTGGAAGTGGCCGATTTCCAGCCCGGCGCCCAGGCACGCCTCGGTTGATTCGTCGGTCTAACGCGACAGGCGCGACTCCAGTCGAAACAGGTCCGGATTGATTTTCTCGGTGACGATGCGGACGGATCCGTCAGCCCACAAGACGTTGGCGCCCCCGCGATGAAGGCCGCCGAAGGCGGCGTTCCTGCCGATGTAGCGATCATCGTCTGACTTCACGCCGCGTACAGTCGGCGGACCGCCGGCCGCCCACGGGCCATTATCTTGTGTGGTTTCGATCACCGCCATGGTGGCATCTAAACGCGCCGAAATATCCTCGGCTCGAATAAGGCGATCGTAGCCGAAAAACCCGGCGTTGACATTGCTGCGAGGAAGGGTGGCGGCATCGTTGCCGACGCCAGCGATACCCACATACGACGTTAGCCCGACTTGATCCGGCGAAAGCTCATGCGCGAATGCCGGACAGAGGTAGGGCACGACATTCTGTCGCAACCCCGAATTGGCGGGAGCATCCCACGCTTCCTTGAATGCGATGTCTCCGACTAATTTCTCCAACTGCTTGTCGGTCTTTTTGCCGGCTGTCTCACCCTCCGACAAATAATTCAGAATGGCCGCTTCCCAGCTCAGACGCTGCGAGGGTTTTAGCGAGGGATTCGGCACGGTCCCAGGCGGAAAAAAGTGATCGTTATGATCGCTATAGCGATTGATAGTCTGGCCTATTTGCCGAAGGTTGTTGGCGCAGCCGGCGACATGATTTTTTTCTTGAACAAAAAGGAGAACCAGGGCCAACAAGCCGAGGACCGTGACGACCGTGGAGAACGCGCTCAGCGCCATACCGGCGATGGCCAAGTGCCGGCCACGTAGCCGGCCCTCCTCGCGGTTGATCGCTCGAATGGCCTGTATGCCCAGGAAAAGAGCCGGCAGGGCCGCCACCAGCGAGAGGATCAGCGAAAACAAACCAAGTATGAAGGCGAAGAGAGCGGCTTTGCTCAGCCGCGAGTGCACCACTTCGGACATGACTATCCCTCGTTTTGTCGCTTCCCCCGCTGTCGGGTAACCGGATATAATTGCATTCGTGCCGGCAACCCATTAGGATATTTCTATGGGTATCTTTGGGATGTAAGCGAAAACATCCGCGGCGATTTAACCTCTCTTCGGTCCCCTGTCTGGTACCGAACTCAACGGTAATCGGAATTCCTTCTCAGGCTGCGGCCCCTTTTTTGCATAGGGAAAATTACGAGCATCGGTCGCGGGCTGAGATCAACTCGGACGGAGGCATCCCATGTTCCACTTACGCAGGCTCCATTCAGGCTTGTTCGTCGCCAGGGCGGCCATGTTCGCGCGCGCTGCCCACGTGAGGCCGGCCACTCTCGCCAAGGCGGCTTATCTGCTCGCCTTCTCGATCGTCGTTTTCTTGTTGATCGCGCCAAACCTATCGCGCGGGCAGTTCCGCGGCACTCCGGCAATCCCGTCCCTCATTCCGGGTATCCCCTCCATCCCTCCCCGAATCGGCATGCCGCCCCCCCCGATGATACTGCCGCTGAATAATCTGCTGACGGACAGCACTGGCGGCTTTGGACTCGTGGTTCCTGGCAGCACCATCACTGGACTCTCCGGGGTCGCCGGCCAGTTGGGCTTCGGCGGAATCGGCGGAGTTGGAGGAATCGGGGGGATCGCTGGTTTCGGGGGTATTTCCGGGATTGGAGGTATCTCTGGTCTTGGCGGAGTAGCTGGTCTTGGTGGTATTGCCGGTCTTGGTGGAATTGGCGGAGTAGGGGGGATCGCCGGTCTTGGCGGGATTGCCGGGCTTGGGGGAATCTCTGGCCTTGGAGGTATCGCGGGTCTTGGCGGGCTACGCGGCTTCGGCGGCGTCGCCGGTGTTGCAGGACTCAACGGTGCTGGCGGTCTCACCGGCGTCGCCGGTGTTGCAGGACTCAACGGTGCTGGCGGCCTCACCGGCATCGCCGGCGGTGCTGGTCTGGGCGGATTTGCCGGCAAAGGCTTCGGCGCTTTTAATGGGAAAAAACCGCTCTAGCCGTTCACGAACCAATCCCGGCCATCCCGCGTCGCAAGCGAATCCCCTTGCTTGCGCTGCGGGCTGGCATCACTGCCGGGTTGGGCCTTCCGGAGTGAAGAACATCCCGCAGGAAGCATATACGTCATAGCCGACGCGCGGAATAACGCGGACACGAGCATAAGGTAGGCGCGATCGATAGATCTCCGCGTTCCGCTGGAGGATCTCCTCGGGCGGCTCGATGCCGTGGCGGCGCGGATCAAGCGGATTGTAGCGCACGATGTTCACATGGACCATGAGTCGTCTGCTCTCCAGAGCGTCGCAGATGGCGTGCACATCAGCCTCGCTGTCGTTCTCCCCAGCAATAAACGCATAATGAATTTTGCAGATCTTGTACGTGGCCCGCTGCCACGCGGCGAGGCGATCCAGCGCCTGCTCGACGGGCAGCGACTTGGGCAGCCAGCGACGGCGGAAGTGCTCGCGAACGCTGTAGATGGAGTAATAAATCTCGGGATGATAGCGCATGAAGATGTCTTCCAGACATCGGTCCCCCAAGTCGCGGGGAAAGATGGTCGAGACCAGGTAGCGCGGCCGAACTCCCAGGTCTATCGCTCGTTGAGCCAGCTCTCCCAGCAGGTCATCGGCGTTTTCTAGCAACACCGGGTTTGCCAACGGCTCGCCCCGGGCCATGAAGTTGAAATGGACCGACTTCGCGGGAGGGCCTGCCGTTCGATAGTGATCCAGCACTATATCGGCCTGTTGGACGAACTCATCGTAGGTCACATCGCGGAGACTGGTCTGTCCGGAGGCTGTCAGGTGGCACATGCGACAGCCCTGATCGCAGCCAGTTTGGGAGGAAAGATACACCACGAAATAATCCGGGCAGCGGCGGACGTAGCGGGTCTCGATTCGGCCGACATCGGCTGGCTTATCCCAATTGACCGACGCATCCTGACTGCTCGGGTAGCCCACGTAACCGGCTTTAGGGATACTGAGGAGCACAGCATGTTGCATGACGGACCTCGAATACTATTTTTGGGAGTATTCTCGGCTTCTAACTCGTTCATTTCAAGCCCAGCCGATGAACGGCCGCTTCCCTCCTCGCAGTCCGTAAAGCACCGAGGGATCATCCCCAAAGTGTGGGCAACAGAGCCAGGATGAGGGCGATTAAACATGCCGCAACCCCGGCTAAAGGATAATCACGGGTGCGCGTGCCGAAACCGCCCCATAGTCCGACGCCGCCGGCGACAGCCTGGGGAGGAAGCGGCTCGGCGTCCGTCCGAGCGCGAAAGAGTCCGCCAAGTCCGAGGAGCAGACCGATGCTGCTCATCCCGATCGATAAGTACCCAATGAGCGGCAGACACATGATGAGGACCGAAGCCAAACCCAGCCCCAGCGCGACGATTCCCAGCCGAGCCGAGGGTGGGAAAGGCGGATCCTCAATTGGGGAAGGCGGCTCCGCAGCGGATGCTTCTTCCACGGCTTGCGCTAGCTCGGCGGGGACGACCACGACTGCTTCGCAGCGCGGACAAGTAACGCGACGGCCGGCAAGATGTTCGGGAGGATGGATTTTTCTACGGCAGGAAGGACAAACAACTTCTGGCATAGCTCTACCTCGGAAGCACCGTACTTTCCCTAGCACGGAACAGCCGGAGCAATTACTCGCCGGCCGCCCCGCTTACCAAAGGCGATGGGCAGCTTGTGTTGTGGGCTGAATGCCCCACATCTTGCAAACGGAGTGCCGCTAGTTCCTTCAACAGGCAAGGAGGAGCCGCGCGGAAGCCTAACGGGTGTAGAGCCGCGACCGTAAGGGAGCGGACATGCCACCCGCTCCCTTACGGTCGCGGCTCTACACACACTGCGAGCGCAGCTCGGACGCAAATGATTCTCGCCATTTTTTCCTTTCTTCTTCGAGCGTCCGGGATACGATGGGGACATCAGCCACTTTTTCATCCCCCGTGAGGAGATTCGAAATGTACAAAGGCAATCTTTCACGACGAGGTTTTCTCCAACGTTCCCTGGCGGCTTTGTCTGTTGCGGGATTACCGAGTTGGTACGCCCAACAGCTACGCGCTGCCGAAGCGAACGAGGCAAAGAAAAAAGGATCTTCAAACGACACGCTAGCGATGGGCATTGTCGGAGTCGGCAGCGAGCAGAGCCGAAGTCTCCAGGTCGTGGGTGAGTCCACCCCTTGTGTGCAATCCAAGCAGCTGACTTTCGTCACTGGCTGCGACGTCGATGGGCGGCACCGCGAAAACGCCACCAAAAGAATGCGCGAGAGAGGATTCAAAGACTTCGAGGCTTCCTACAAGGACTATCGCAAACTCCTCGATCATAAGGGACTCGATTGCGTCTTGGTCGCCACTCCCGATCATTGGCACGCTCAGGTTGCCATCGACGCCATGAAGGCGGGCAAGGACGTTTACTGCGAAAAGCCGCTGACACTGACCGTCGAAGAAGCGTTGGCCTTGATGAAAGTCTCGAAGGAGACCGGTAAGGTCGTGCAGACGGGAAGCCAGCAACGTACTGTGTATAACGGCATGTTTCGCCTCGCTGTCGAACTTGTGCGAGCCGGCCGCCTCGGCAAGATCAAGACCATCGAGTGCCGCATCGGAGGCAATCCCACGAGCGGCCCCATCCCCGAGGTCGAGCCGCCCAAGGAGTTGGATTGGGACTTCTGGCTCGGCCCAACAGCGAAAGTGCCTTACCGCTACCGCGAAAAGGGCCCGAGAGATGTGGATACCAATTGCCATTATCAGTTCCGCTGGTGGTACGAATACTCCGGCGGTAAGATGACCGATTGGGGCGCCCATCATCTCGACATCGCGCAATGGGCTTTGAACAAGGACGGCAGCGGACCTGTGGCCGTCGAACTCCTCAAAGCGGCCGAGCCGTACAAGGGCGGCGACGGTTACAATTGCCATCCCTCTTTTCAGGTACAATACACCTACGACAACGGCGCGAAGGTGATCGCCATGAGCGGCGGGGGCACGGATATGAGCGACAAATTGGTCACGAAGGACGGCAAGCCCCCTGTGCGCAACTGGGGACGCGACCGAGGCCGCTCCTATCAGATCGGCCCTGATGAGAACGGCGTGCTGCTCCTGGGTGAGAACGGCACCATCTTCGTCGGTCGCGATACGCTTGTGGCCAGCGACGCCAAGATCCTCTCCGAACCGCTCAAGGACGATCCCAAAGTTTACGACGGCCGGCCGACCGTCCACATGCAAAACTTCGTGGATTGCGTCCGGAGCCGCAAGGCGCCCATCTGCGACGTGACGGTCGGCGGCGGCTCGGTGATCGTCTGCCACATTGGCGTTATTGCCATGCGGACCGGAAAGTCGCTCAAATGGGATCCGCAATCGCATCACTTCGTCGGCGACGACGAGGCAAATAAAATGCTCTCCCGACCTCGCCGCGAGCCGTGGAAGCTGAACGTGTAAATGAATCACCACGTATCACACGAAAAACACGAATGGAGACAAGATAATCAGGTAGAATGCCAATCTAGAAGCGGAGTGCGACTTGTTTTTCCCGAACGACCATCGCTGTTTTTCTCGTTTCTCTTTCGTGTGATTCGTGTGATTCGTGGTGACTCTCTATCGACGAGCAACCTGGACCGACCTTAGCGATGCGCAGCTGTTGGCGCAGTGCGCGGTGGACACGTACCGCGCCAGCGGCCCCGGCGGGCAGAAACGTAACAAGACCAGCTCGGCGGTTCGACTTCGCCATCCCCCCAGTGGGTTGATCGTCATCGCCGAGGAGAGCCGATCGCAGCACGAAAACCGCGCCCGCGCGGTTCGACGACTTCGCCAGGCGCTCTATCTTAAGTGGAGAGATGAGCTGTCGCCTGAAGCGCTGCCGAGCTTGACAGCTCGGCCGGAGTACGTGGCGGCGCGTAGTGGCGATGGGCGGCTCCATCTAGGACGAAAGGATCCGCGTTTCTGGCCGGTCGCGGGATTGGTGCTCGATGTCTTGCATGCGGTCGGAGCGCGTGTGAGTGAGGCAGCGGAGGCACTGGGGATCACAACGGGCAACGTGATTGATTTCTTGCAGGCCGACGAGAAAGTGTGGGAGCAGGCCAACCAGATGCGTTCGCGGTTTGGACTCAAACCGCTCCGTTAATTCGCCGGCGAGTCACAAGGAATTGTTTCCTCATGGCTATACCTTCCGGATTCTCGTGGATCGATAAGCCGCTGCTGGCAGCGCTGGCGCGTCCGTCGGGAGCGGAAGACCTTGTTTGGCTCCGGGAGCAAGGCATCGAAGTTCTGCTGTCCTTGACGGAAGAACGGCCGCGGCGCGACTGGATCGAAGAGTCTGGCTTGCTGGTTTATCATGAGCCGCTGGAGGACATGGAGCCGCCGGCACAGGAACAACTCGACCGCTGCGTCTCAGCTATCCTGCGGGCCAATGAGCGGAAGATGGGGGTGGCCGTTCACTGCGGCGCGGGATTGGGCCGTACCGGGGTTGTTCTCGCCGCCTACTTCGTGGCTCGTGGACTCAGCGCCGCCAACGCCATCGCGCGTATCCGCCGTCTACGCCCCGGCTCCATCGAGACCGATGAGCAAGCCGCGTCCATCGAGTTGTATGCGCGACGGAAGCGCCAACCCGGCGAGGGCGGATGAGCATCGATTCTGTGTGGTTGTGAGAACTCGTACTGATTTGCCGAGGAGTGATAGGCAGAAATCAGCAAGGGGGTCAAAAGATTTCCGTGTCCGGGCGACGGGCGAATTGGGCGATACCGGGCGATGGGCGATTTGGGCGACCTGGGCGAGGGAAGGATCGCGGAAATCTTTTGACCCGCCTGTTTGCCGATGCCCCCTGGGCGCAAGGCCCTCTTCACGTTCCGTGTAAGGGGCGAGACGGTGGGAGCGATCACCGTAACTAGCACCCCGGGCGAGTCTCGGGTGCGAACCAGCCAAATTGGGCTGGCTACTGAACAAGAATCAACGTCTCAGGCAAGGGCGTTGATGATTACGCTCAACAATCTTAGCATTGATGATGCCGCGGCGCTCTTTTTTTGTGTAATTTTCCTAAGATACAATGAACAAAGAAGTTGTGAAAATAGGCTCCCTGCGGAGACAAAGGGAGAGGTTATAAAAAGCGCCGGTTTTTTCGGGGGGATGTCGGAAAATCCGACAATTGAAGCGAAAAGAAGCAACTCACATGGGACTCTCCGAGCCTGAAGCGTAAGCAAAGAAAGGGCTTCGCTTATGCTTCAGGCTCAGATAAAGTCACATTCATTTCAATCATCGCGCTTCGATACCGAAATCGCCTTCGAGATCGCGCCAACAGCTGTGGATGTGATTGGCGGGATTGTTTGCCGAATCGGCCTGGATGTTCAGAAACTCGATTAGGAACGCTGGTCCCTGAACGTGGTAGGTGTACGGTTTGCCGGGCTTGTCGGCGTCCTGGGCAAAGGCGAAATGGATTTTATCCATCCCACCCGACTTCACCTTGTCCATTTCGGCCTGAGCGATGTTGCTCGGCATACGGTCGGCATAAGATTGGATCAACTTCTGAAGCACCCCACGCTGCTTCTCGTTCATTTTGGACGCGGGCAGCCCCTTTGGATCTCCCGGATGAGCAACAGGTTTACCTTGTTCAATCTCCGGGAACTGCTCCTTCTGCAAGGCGACCTTGCGCTGCTCGTCATCGAGAGAGGCGAACAATTGCTTGGCCAGATCCTCCGCCTCGGGCAATGTCCGCTGCCCCTTCTGCGGTCCCATCTTTATCTCGGCGGGATTGGCGCCGAAGAAGGCAGGGGTTGAAGCGAGCACCTTGCCGCGATCGACCACGAAATTGAGCGATAGATGATGTCCCTCGATGCGCCAGCCCCATTTGCCCGACTTCGATGGTGTTCCGAAGATGCTGACGAAGTACCAACCAGGCTTTCGCACCATCGCGCCGCCTTTCTCCAGATGAGCGAGGATCGCTTCCAGGCTCATGATAGTCGTGGCCTTCTTAAAGCCCGTTTGACTAGTTCCGGCCCGAAGGAGCGCCTTGGCTATCTCCTGCTGCTCTTCTGACATTTTCTCGAGGCGCAGCCCTTTTCGCGTCGGTTGCTTTTTGGCGTCTTGCAGAGGCACAAAATGCCAGTTCGTCCGCTCCTTGTCGTCGAAGTCGAACAGCGCTTCGCTCTTCTGATCGGCGCTCCAGCTGTTGACAAGTTTGGCGGCGGCATCGGTCATCTGCACGCCGACCGATTCTTCTTCTCTGCTCAGACAGGCCGCCCCCACCAGGCCAGCCGCCAAGATGCCCACCAACAACAGTTGTTTCAGTTTCATAGCTCCCCCTGGTAAGACAAAGAACTCACCACAGAGTCACAGAGAGCACAGAGAAAAACACCGAGAAGTCAAAAAGTAAGTCGGAACGCCCAAGACCCAGTTTATTGGTTATCTTTTTTGATTGCGTTTCTGTGTATTTCTCTGTGTCCTCTGTGCCTCTATGGTTAGCTCCCTTTTTCACAGCGTCGGTCCGATTGACCACGGCGCAAATTCTTCCTCGCCGACGCCGTTCAGCTCGCTCTTGGTCTTTTTGCCGCCGGCGACAGCGAGGATCTCCTCGAAGATCTGCCGTCCCACTTCTTCTACCGTCGTGCCGTCGAGAATGACGCCGGCGTTGATGTCCATGTCTTCGATCATGTGTTCATACATGGGTGTGTTGGTGGCGACCTTGATCGACGGCGCCGGCTTGCAGCCAAAGACCGAGCCGCGACCAGTCGTGAACACCAGCACATTCGCCCCGCCCGCGACAATGCCCGTCATGCTCACCGGATCGTAACCCGGCGTGTCCATGACGACGAGACCTTTCGCCTTGACCGGCTCGGCATAGCCAACAACGTCCATTAAGGCCGTGCTCCCGCCTTTGGCAACGGCCCCCAGCGATTTTTCGTAGATCGTCGTCAGCCCGCCCTCTTTGTTGCCTGGTGAAGGATTGTTGTTGATCTCCGCGCCGAAAATGCCCGTGTACCACTCCCACCATTTGATGCGTTCGATGAGTTTTTCGCCGACGGCGCGGCTGCTGGCCCGTCGCGTCAGCAAATGTTCCGCCCCGTAAATCTCCGGCGTTTCGCCGAGGATGCTGGTGCCGCCCTGAGCGATCAGCAGATCGGAAGCGACGCCAAGTGCCGGGTTCGCCGTCACGCCGCTGTTGCCGTCGGAGCCGCCGCAGTTGGTGCCGAGGAGGATCTTGTCCGCCGACAAGCGTGTGCGCTTCATATCGTTGACGCGCGGCAGCAGATCAGCGACGGCCTGGACACCGGCTTCAACCGTCTTGCGAATGCCGCCGGACTCCTGGATTGTGATGACTTGTGGTTGTTTCCGCGATCCGTTGAGCTGTAGCAAGCCTTGATGCTCGATGAGGTGGATGGCCTGGCCGGTTTCGCAGCCGAGTCCTACGAGAATGTAGGCCGCCACGTTGGGATGTTTGGCAAAGCCGGCCAATGTACGATCCAGCTGATTGTGGTCCGCCCCGTCGTACTGCATCGCGCAGCCGGCCTTGTGCGTGATGGCCACCACGCCATCGACATTGGGGTACTGCTTGATCAGATCGGTAGCGCGGAAACGCTCCGAGATGTACTTGCTGGTGCTGGCGGAACAATTGACGGTGCTTATGATGGCGATGTAGTTGCGCGTCCCGTAACGGCCGTCCCCACGATCGTAGCCCATCCAGTAGAGTGGCTCCGGGCGTGGCGGCGGAGGCGGGCAATCGCGGCAGAAGGCGTAATCGCGCGCGAACGAATCGGCGGAGACGTTGTGGACGTGGACCCATTCCCCGCGTTCGATGTCCTTGCTGGCAAACCCGATGACTTGGCCGTACTTGATGATGGCCTCGCCCTTTTTGAACTGTCGCAGGGCGATTTTGTGCCCCAGACCGATGCGCTGGGAGAGCGTGACGCTTTCGCCGTTGTCCTGAAATAGAGTGCCGGCTGGCAAGGCACGGGCGGCAACGGCGATGTTGTCTTCCGGCCTTAGGTGGACGGCTACCTGGGAAAGCACGGGGGCTGACATGAAACATTACTCCACAAGGCCGGGTGGGATGATTCTTGTCACGATACAGCGTCCGCAGGTGATCGCAAAGGGCCGACGCGAATTTGTCTTGACTAACTGATGAGTTAGGTTAACCTAATTGCAGGCAGGCGATTTCGAGCCGCGCGTGCCGGGGTATAAGCGGCGCGAAGAGCCGCGACCATAAGGGAGCGGAGGCAGCGCCGCTCCCTTATGGTCGCGGCTCTACACCTGCACTGTGCGCAGCTTGGAATAATCTTGGGAGTTGCTCGTTCATGTACTCCACCTCGACGGTTCCTTCCCTGGAAGATATTCATCGTTCGGTGCCGATCCCGTCGCGCTGGTGGCGGCGTTTCCTGGCCTTTTCCGGCCCCGCCTTCATGGTCAGCGTCGGCTACATGGACCCCGGCAACTGGGGCACGGATCTGCAGGCCGGTTCGAGTTTCGGTCACCGGCTATTGTGGGTACTGCTGATGTCGAACTTGATGGCGTTGCTTTTACAAGCTCTCGCCAGTCGTCTCGGCATTGTCGCGGGCCGGGATCTCGCTCAGGCCTGCCGCGAAAGCTATCCGCGGCCTACCGTTTTTGCTCTGTGGCTGTTGACCGAAATCGCCATCGCTGCGACTGACCTGGCCGAGGTGATCGGAACAATTATCGCTCTTAAATTGCTCTTTAATATTCCCTATCTGCTCGGACTAGCCATCGCGGCAACGGACACGCTGCTGTTGCTCGCGCTTCAGCGGCGCGGTGTGCGGCTGTTGGAATTGCTAACGCTGGCTCTCGTGGGAGTGATCGCTATCAGTTTCTTTGTCGAACTTGTGCTGGCGCGGCCGGACTGGGCGTTGGTGGTACGCGGCTTCACGCCCGGACTCGATCCCACCCACACGACCAAGAGTCTGTACGTGGCCATCGCCATGCTCGGCGCCACGGTAATGCCGCACAATCTCTATCTGCATTCCGCCCTGGTACAAACGCGCGCTTTTCCGAAGACGGCCGAGGGAAAACGCTTTGCTTGCAAGTACAACCTGATCGATTCGGCGTTGGCACTCAACGGTGCGTTTTTCATTAATGCGGCCATCCTCGTGCTGGCGGTGGCGACGTTTTTCGAGCACGGCAAGGAAGTAAGCAAGCTGACCGACGCCTATCATCTGCTCGGCGAAGTGTGGGGCACTACCTTGGCCAGCGTGTTGTTCGCGGTGGCGCTGTTGGCATCGGGCCAAAGTTCGACGCTGACCGGCACGCTGGCCGGACAGGTTGTGATGGAGGGATTCGTGCGGCTGCGTGTGCGGCCGTGGGCGCGCCGATTGCTTACCCGTTTGGCCGCTATTGTGCCGGCGCTCCTGGTGCTCTCGCTGGCTTCCGCGGGAGAAGGCGCAGAAGATGGTGTCGATGAACGATTATTGCAGTTGCTCGTACTCTCTCAGGCCATCCTCAGCTTTCAGCTACCGTTCGCCATCATCCCCCTGGTGCAGTTCACCAGCGATCGCCGCCGCATGGGGGAGTTCGCCAACCCGACCTGGATGAAGGGGCTGGCCTGGCTATGTGCCGCGATTGTGGTGGGCTTGAACGTGGTGCTGATCGGCATGCAAATGGGGGAATGGGCCGAAGACCTACATGAAGCCGATCGGAGCAGTCTATGGATTTATGGGACCGTTGGGCCGCTCGCGGTGGCCCTGGCGGGTTTTCTGTTGTGGGTGACGCTTTATCCTCGTTATCGCTATCGAGTAACCGGCCCGGCGCCGGTGCCTGCACCGGAATTGCCGTCGGTGCGCTACCAGCGTATTGGCGTGGCGGTGGAATTCGGCAAGGGGGACAATGCCGTACTCGCTCAGGCCGCAGCGGTCGCACGGCTTCATCATGCACCTTTGTTGCTCATCCACGTCGTCGAGGGGCCGGGAGCGGACTATTACGGTTCGGCCACGGACGATCAGGAAAGTCGGACGGATCGGCAACAGATAAGCGAGTTGGTCAAGCATCTTCAAGCGGAAGGCTTGAACGCCGAGGGTACGCTGGGCTACGGAGAACCAGCAGCCGAACTGGTGCGGATCGCGCGCGAGCGCAAGCTGGATTTTCTCGTGCTGGGCACGCACGGACATCGTTTCTTCGCCGACTTGGCGCTAGGAGAGACTGTCTCGCCTGTACTCCACCGGCTGCAAATTCCGATTCTCGTCGTGCCAACATCATCAGGTGGTTAGGTGGTTGGGTGGTTCGGTTGTTAACCACCTCACTACCTAACCACCTAACCACCTACATGACCTTGAACCAGCAGATGTAGGCCACGGTCGAATACAGCGCGAGACCGATGGTAAAGATACCGCCCATGAGCAGCACGACCGACTTGGCCGCACCCATGTCACTCTTGCGGTACTGATCCCATTCCTCCGGCGTGAAGTGCAGCGGCGGTCCGGACAGCCCGCCCGGAATCGTGATGTCGTGCGACTCGCTCATATTTGGTACCTCATATTGTGTCGTTGTCCGAGCCGCGCAGGCAGCGCAGCGGAGTAAGCGGTTATTCGTGACGAACCACTTAACTCCGCTGCGCTGCCTGCGCGGCTCGGTGCTATCTGATATACGCCTGCGCTCCCCGCAAGGTCAAGTCTGGACACCTTGCCGCGGTTCATATAGAGTCACCCTCATCCCCTCTCGATCTGGACTCGTTGCCCGGTACAGGGGACATTGCACTCAGTCCTCCGACAGGATGCCCAGTCATGGCCGTCGATCCCGCGTGGAGCGCTGCCCAGCGTCTGGAGGGTTTGGCAGGTGAAGTCCGAGTCAACCTCATCCGCCTTGTCGCGCTCGTGGCCTTCTACGGCCATCATCTCGTCAACGTGTTCGCGATCGGCGATAACCCTTCCCTGAAAGGCGAGTACCATGTCGTGGTCACGGCTCTCTTCCTCGCGTGGGCCTTGGCAGTCCTCATCGTCCATTACTGTCTGATGCGCCGCTGGGTTCCGCCGGGGCTGAAATATATTGTTACCGCCTGGGACATTCTCCTGATAACGACCTTGCTGATGGTCGGCGCCGACGGGCGATCAATGCTGGCCGTGCTTTATTTCCTCGTCATCGTCGCCGCTCCGCTGCGTGTTTCCTTGCCGCTCGTCTGGATGGCAACGCTCGGCACAATGGCGGGCTACGCTTTCTTTTTGGGTTATGTTCGTTGGCGCCTGGAACTCCCAATCGAACAGCGGCTCTCTCGCCCGCAGCAGGTTGTATTTCTGCTGGCGCTCGGGGCGGCCGGTTTGCTCGCCGGTCAGTTTGTCCGCCAATGCCGGCGACTCGTCCGTGGATCGCCAGTGCCGGTCGAAGAGGAGGTGCCGGTATGAGTCGTGTCACCACTTGTCCGCACTGCTCCACACGTCTGCGAGTATCCGAACAGATCACTGATAAGACCCTGATTTGTCCTCACTGCCTCGCCGATGTGGACAATCCTCAATCGACGTACCAAATCCAAGCCGCTGACATCGATACGGACGTGAAGCGCGGTTTGAGCCTGGGAAGCATCATTCTTGCCGTACTCATTGGATTATGCGTTCTCGGCATCATAATGGCTTTCCTTGCGCTCCGGACCGGGAAAGGGGATTTTGGTGCTGGGATCTCTTTGTTGTTTTGTTTCGCCCTATTAGATGCTCTTGTCGGAATTGCGATCGTTCGCGGGCTGATCCACTGGGGCATCTCCGGTGTCCGATCTCCGTCTGTTGGTAGAGTAATCGGCATCGTGTTCCTGTCGCTTGGTACGATGGTGGCCGCCGTCATTTTCTTCTTCTTCACTTGCGTATTCCTCATGATTTCAAGTTGAGGAACAATCGAACCATGCAGACACGCGATTACACCTATCTCGGCAGCACGCGCAGCCTGTGTCCGCGCTGCTGCCGGTTGGTCGATGCCAAGATTATCGTCCGCGACCGGCGCGTGTATTTCCGCAAGCACTGTCCTGAGCACGGCCTGATCGAGGACTTCGTCTGCTCCGACATCGCCTACTACGATCGCCATGAACACAGCCAGCCGGCCCGTGTTCCCCGTGCTTACGGCACCCAGTCCGCGCGCGGCTGTCCCTATGACTGTGGCTTGTGCCCCGAACACGAACAGCATACGTGCATCGCGCTCATCGAGGTCACATCGGGGTGCAACCTGCGTTGTCCCATGTGTTTCGCGGAATCGGGGCCGGGCGGCACGTACCTGGATTTCGCCACGTACACGCGCATGGTGGATCGCTACGTGTACCTGGAAGGGGTTCCAGACGTGCTGCAGCTCTCTGGCGGCGAACCGACGCTGCATCCGGACCTGAATCGAATGCTTCGCTACGCTTACGAAACGCCGATTCAGGTGGTGATGATTAACACCAACGGCATCCGCCTCGCCCACGATCCGGCCCTGGTCGAATTTCTGGCGAACATGCGCGATCGCTTCGAGGTTTATCTGCAATTCGATGGATTGGACGATCGAGTGAATCGCCGGCTGCGTGGCGAGGATCTGTTGGAGATCAAACTGCAAGCACTCGAAGCCCTTCGCCGGCACGACATTCGTTGCACCTTCGTTTGCACGGTCGATCACAACACCAATCTGGATCAGGTCGGCGCGATTGTTCGTTTCGGTCTGGAACGTCCGTGGGTCCGCGGTGTGAGCTTCCAGCTGGCGAGCTACTGCGGCCGACATGTCGATCCGATCGACCTGGAGAAACGCGCGACAATGCCCGATGTCGTTCGCAAAATCGTCGCGGACACCGGCGGCCTGCTCGCCGAGAATGATTTCTACCCACTGCCGTGCGCTCATCCCAACTGCCATCTGCTGGCCTATCTCTACCGCGGCGGGCCGGTCCCGATTCCGATCAACCGTCTTATCGATGTATCCCAACACATGGATTTAATCGCCAACAGCGTGGTGTGGACGCCAGCCCGCGCTCGACAGTTAGCCGCGCGCTATTTCGAAGCGGCTGGCGGCTGCGGGTGCGGCCCGAACGGTTGTGGGGCGCCGTCATCGCCTACCGAGGCACCCCTCGACGAATTCGTCGTCCGCGCCCTGGCCGAGAAACTCAGCGGCACTGATGTCTTTCGCGTCACCTTGACTGCTTTTCTCGATGTCCACAATTTCGATACGCGGAGGGTAATGAAGTGTTGTCTGGCGCACCTGTTGCCGAGCGGTCACATGGTTCCGTTCTGCGCCTATAACACGCTCTATCGCGACGGCCATGTCGCGCTACCGCCGCTCATCGATAGCGCCGCGGTACAACCTGCTCGGCACGCCTTGCACATGGTGAGCTGATGCCGCCTCGTTTTTTCTACGGTCTGTTCATGCTACTGGCGCTCGTGGTGTTCGTCTTCGTTCGCCATTTCGTGCCCAAGCCGGAAGGATTGCGCCGACTTCCTTGGCAGAAGCGTCTCGCTCTGACCTTGTGTGCCTTTATCGGTGGGGTGCTGGGGGCTAAGCTGCCATTCGCTCTCGGCGCGAGCGAGGGTCTGTTCTCCTCCTTGGCCTGGCTATCCGACGGCAAGACGATCACCACTGGCCTTATGGGCGCTTACTTCCTGGTCGAGCTGGGCAAATGGTGGATGTCGATTCCTGTCAAGACCGGCGACACGTTTGCTCTGCCCTTGGCCTGCGCCCTCGTCGTGGGCCGCTGGGGTTGCTTTTGTAACGGCTGCTGCTACGGCACACCCACGGACCTGCCCTGGGGCCGCGACTTCGGCGACGGCTTGGCTCGTCATCCGACGCAGGCTTATGAGTCGCTTTTTCACCTGGGCATGGCCCTCGTCCTGTGGATATTCCTCCGCGAAGGCAGTCTGCGCGGCCATCATCTCCAAATCTATTTCATTGCTTATGGCGTCTATCGGTTCCTAACCGAGTACATTCGGCCGGAGCCTATCTCGCTCGACGGCCTGACCTTCTACCAGTGGGCGAGCCTGGGACTAATCGCGGCAATGGCGGGGCAGTGGTGGTCGCAGCTCCGCGATGAACGAGTGAAGAAACGCGCGAATGCGGAAGGTGCGATGATTGGTGCATCAAGAGCGCGAGGTGAAAGAGCGCTTTCTTGAGTCTTTTCGGGCTTCGCCCAACTTTTTCTCAAGTCGCCCTCCGGCGTAACCGATACATTCCAACAACCGACTGGGACAATCCAGCTTCCGGCCGGAGGGGGGAGGTACGCCGATGGGCATGGGACCGATTATCTGGACCTGTTTGGCACTGACCGTCCATCAGAGCCAACCTGAGCCCTGGTACCTAGCCTCGCGGGGAGTGGGATTGCCCATCTCTCAGAAGGACTTGCAACGAAAGGATGTCAAACAGTTCATCCTCCTTTATTCCGCCGACGAGGGAGCGACGTGGCAACAAGGCGACGCGAAACAGCCCGGCGACTCCAAGCCGTTCGCATTCCATGCACCAAAGGATGGCGTCTATTGGTTCGTCGTTCAACTAGTGGATCTCGCGGGAAATTCCAATCCGCGAGATCCTTACCGTGTTAAGCCGAGCAAGATCGTAGTGGTAGACACCGAACCACCTCAAGTCCAGGCAGCGGCCGAACGGCAGCCCAACGGAGACATCCAGGTCCGCTGGAGCATCAGAGAGCAGTATCCGGATTCTCATTCCGTTCGTATGGAGTTTCGCACGGATGGGCAATGGATATCGTTGCTTCCTCCATCCGGTACATTCCCGCTGCAAGGACAACATGCCTTCGATCCTGGTCCAGCAGGCAAAGCGGGCGAGGTTCACGTACGGGTGCGCGTGAAAGACCTGGCTCAGAATGAGGGCGTCCAAGAGTGCGTGGCGTCGGGCACGCGCCCCGCACCTGCCGCGGTTGGCGGGGGGCCGACGGAAGCATCGCCGTTCAGCCTCGTTGCTCCGAATCGAAACGAGCAATCCGCCCAACCGACTCAGCTAACCAGCCAGCAAACGCCGCGTCCACTCCTCGAAACGCCGCCCGGACAGGCAACAATTCCGCCGCCGCAGCCGCCCCCGATTCAGAACGTGCCAAGTCCGGCTCCGGCGCCAATTAGTGGGATGCCGGTTGCAGCCAATATGGAGCGACCTACGCCCCCGATCGGCGCTGCGGAGACGCCGGCCAATACTCCCGCCGTCAAGATTGTTAAGGCGCGCGAGGTCCGTCTCGAGTTCACCGTGGAGAAG
>Ga0209062_1001267_pt1 | contig 47663 bp, 41 predicted proteins | sample Coa_R2_2_FD_187158 | JGI IMG/M metagenome (GOLD analysis project Ga0209062, IMG submission 187158) | Surface soil microbial communities from Centralia Pennsylvania, which are recovering from an underground coalmine fire - Coalmine... | ecosystem: Environmental > Terrestrial > Soil > Unclassified... | reverse complement strand
CCGCGCCACCGGGCTCGCCTCCAGCAGCGCCACGATCTCGGGATCGGCGAGATAAATCTGCACCCGCATCCCAAGCTCGGCCACCCTCGGCGCGAGCTTGAGCAGCCAGCACCGCCCGCGCGGCAGCGGCGAGGCCGGCACCGCACGCTTGGGCTTCGCCGCCCCGGCCGCCTCAGCCGCCCCCGCCTCCGCCGCCTCGGCCGGCGCAGCGCGCGCGGCGCGCGGGCGCGGGGCCATCAGCTTCCCCGCCGCCCTCTTCACGATCAGCGCCTGGAACGTCCGCATCATCAGCCCGAGCCGGTTCCAGATCACCAGAACCAACCCCGCCGGCATGGTGCGGTGCGCCTCGGCCACGTTGCGGCGCAGATCCTCAAACAGGACCCGCGTCCATTCGATCAGCCGCTCAGGCGAGGAGGCAGCAGCCAGCTCCATCCGCCCAGTAGAGCATAAAAAGGTTGATAAGCCGTTAAGCGGGCGCGTGCTGCGCGCACCAAGCGGGCCATAGCGCACGCGGCCTCGGCGTCGTCCGGGGGCGCGGCGCGAATCTCCACGCGCGTTTCGCAGTGCGCCGCACCGGTCGCGGACAAGGATCAGCGGTAGCTCCAGGGCGGATAGGGCTGCAGCGGCGGCCCCCTGCGGTAGGCGGCATAAGGAGCGGGGTAGGAACCGGCAGTGCCGGCATTGGCGAGTGCTTGATCGACGAAGTAGAGCGCCGAGCCGTCCTCACCGACGCCGATCAGGGCCATCGCGCGGGAGATTTGGGTGGCCGCCAGCAGATGCGGCCCGCTGGGATCGAAGAGCAGCTTCGATCGGGCGGTTTCCAGGCGCCGCATGGATTGATACGAATCGCCCGCTTGCAGAGCCGTCCGAGCGCCCATCAGGTCCCGCCAAGGCGGAAGGAAAGGAGTTCTGGGCAGATATTGCACCGGCGCTGCCGGCGGGGACGGCCTCGGGACAAGAGGCAGAATGCCGGGCGACGCCGGTTCGGCGGCGGAGGACGACGGATCATCATGAGCCTCCAGGTCATCGGGCCTCGCCCGGGCAGTCTGAACCTGGTGCTTCCGCAGGCGGGCGAGGACATTCCGTACCGCGTCGAAATTGCTGGCCGCGGCGGGCGCGATGCGGGATGCCATGGCCGGCCGGAACTGTTTTGGAGCAGCGGCGGGCGCACGCAGCGCCTGCATGGATTTCTGCTGTTGCGCGACTTGCGCGGCGAGCCGATCCGCCTCGGCTTGGAGCTGGCGGGTCCTGGCGGTTTCTGCCTCGCGCTGCTGTTTGAGCCGCCCGAGTTCGGCCGCAAGCGCGGCAGCCTGCATCTCCCGCGCAAAGGGGTGGCTCGTGGCCGCCACGGGCGGCGGTGACGGAGTGGGAATGGACGGTGGCTTGGCTGCGGCGGCCTGGGCCCGCATCGCGTCCAATGTCTTGTGCTGCTGCGCGATCTGAACCGCGAGGCGGGCGGCTTCGGCCTCCATCTGCTGATCCCTGGCGGCTTCGGCGTCCCGCTGTTGCCTGAGTTGCGCGATTTGGCTGGAGAGGCGGGCCGCCTCCGCCTGCTCGCGCGAGGGCTGCGCGGGGGCCGCGACCGCGGGCGGCGAAGGCGCGGCGGTCATTGCGGCTCGGGGTGGAGAGGCCGGAGCGACGTCAATCGCTGCGGGAGCGGGGGGCGCGGTCGCGGGAAGCGCGAGGCCGGTTTCGGCATCCTGCGGCTGACTGCCGCCCGCTCCGGCCTCGCCCTGCGATTGACCCGGCGCGCGTTCGGCTTGGAGGCGGGTGGGCGGCGCGCCCGGATTTGAGGATTGCCCCATCGCCGCCGCGGACGAGGGTGCGCCCGCACCAACAGAGGGCACCATCGGATCGGCCGCGGCCGAGGCGACGAGTTCCGTCGCCGGATCGGCGCGCGGTGAAGCGGGCGGCGCGATGCCTGTAGCCGGAGGACCGTCCCGTGCGCCTGCCGGCGCGACCGGAGGCAGCCGGCTGTCGAGAGCCGCCGGCGAGGTAAACTGCGCCGAGTCGGTCGGCTTGAGCGTGGAAAACTGATCAGCAAGTTCTTGCAGCCGGTCCGGCCGAGCGAGGAGAGCCCATTCAGCCTTTAGAAAGCGTGTCTGCTCGCGGACGGGGCGAATTTGGCGGACCACGCTCCCGATTTCTTGGTCCAGCACGCTGACGCGGTGACTTTCGTCATAGAGCTTGAACGCCGACGCGCAGGCCAACATGAACGCGATACAGGTCATCGGGCGGATCACGGCGGCGTCCTGCCGGGCCCGCTGGCGCCCCGCACTCGGGAGCCTGACCGCCTGCCTTTGTGGAGAGGAGCGGCCCCTGGAGCCTCACCCGAGCGCCGGGCGCGGCCTCCGGTCGAGCGGCCAGGGCTGGCACGCGCCAGAGCGAACCGCCTCACGGAACGCAACTCCCCAAATGCGGGTCCGAGTTTATTCCGAAGCGGAACCTTAATCAATCGTCTTGATTGAAGAGATGCGCCTGCACACTCGGTATTTTCAGCCCTCAGCCTCCGCCCGCATCGCCGTCCACAGCCACGCCACGTGCTCCCGGTCCGTCGCCCGGCGGTTCGCGGCGCACGCGCGGGATTGCAGCATGACTGGCGCCAGCACCGTCCAGCCCGCCGCGGCCTCGACCTCTCTGGCCAGCCAGCGCGTGTCCTTTGCGCGGCGCGGCGTCGGGTCGTAAACCCCGCCCCATGCGGACGCTCTATCATCTCCCGCTTTCGCCCTATTCGCGCAAAGTGCGCCTCGTGCTCGCCGAGAAACGCCTGCCCTTCGAGCTGCGCCTCGAAAAGGTCTGGGAGCGGCGCAGCGAATATCTCGAGCTGAACCCCGCCGGCACCGTGCCCACCCTGCTCGAGGACAACGGCATGGTGATCCCCGATTCCGGCGTGATCTGCGAATATCTGGAGGAAGCCTATCCTGACACGCCGCTCTTGGGCCACACGCTCGCCGAGCGGGTGGAGGTGCGCCGGCTGGTGGCGTGGTTCGACGGCAAGTTCGCCACCGAGGTCACGCGCAACCTGGTCGGCGAGAAGCACTTCAAGCGCCTGCTCGGCCGCGGCAATCCGGACGGCGCGGCGTTGCGTACCGGCTATGCGGCAATCAAATATCATCTCGAATATATCGGCTGGCTGGCGGAGAATCGCCGGTGGCTGGCGGGCGCAGCCATGTCGCTCGCCGATTTCGCCGCCGCCGCGCACCTCTCGGCGCTCGACTATATCGGCGATGTGGACTGGACCGTCGCGCCCGCCGCCAAAGACTGGTACGCGCGGATGAAGTCGCGCCCGAGCTTCCGCGGGGTGCTGTCCGACCGCCTGCCCGGCACGACGCCGCCCGAGCATTACGCCGACTTGGACTTTTAGCCCTCACCCGTCATTGCGAGGCCCGCGCAGCGGGCCGAAGCGATCCAGGGCCGCCGCACGGTGCTGCACCCCAGGATTGCTCCGCGCCGCTTCACGGCGCTCGCAATGACGAGGTGTGGCGCGAGCCTCTCTGCTATGTTGGTGCGTTTGCGCGAATGCGGGCATAAGGGCAATATGTTCCCTAACGCACTCAAAACAGGGAGGTAATAAATGACCATAAGCCGCCGGGCGCTGCTCAGCGCCGCCGCCTCCGTGCCCGCGCTTTCTGTCCTGCCCGGCCGCCGCGCCCGCGCGCAAGCCAAGCCGGTGCTGAAGATTGGCGTGCTCTGCGACATGTCGGGAACCTACCGCGACATCGCCGGGCCCACCGGGCTCGCCTGCACCAAGCAGGCGGTGCAGGACTTCGCCGCGGGCGGCTTCGACGTCGAGGTGCTGAACGCCGATCACCAGAACAAGCCCGACCTCGCCGTCTCGATCGCCAACCAGTGGTTCGACCAGGACGGCGTGACGATGATCATCGACATCACCGCCTCGTCCTGCGCGCTCGCGCTCGCCGGCCCGGTGCGCGAGAAGAACCGGGTGATGATCCCCACCTCCACCGCAACCTCGGATCTCACCGGCAAGGCCTGCTCGCCCAACCATATCCACTGGGTGTATGACACCTACATGGACGCCAAATCGACCGGCGGCGCGATGGTCAAAGCCGGCGGCGAGACGTGGTATTTCATCACCCCGAACTACGCCTTCGGCCAGGCCTTGCAGCGCGACACCACGCATTTCATCGAGCAGGCGGGCGGCAAGGTGCTCGGCTATCGCCTCTATCCGTTCCCGGACACGACGGACTTCTCCTCCCTGCTCGTGCAGGCGCAAGCCTCGGGCGCCAAGGTGCTCGGCTTTTGCAGCGCCGGCGCCGACCTCATCAACGGCATGAAGCAGGCCGCCGAGTTCGGCGTCAGCAAGAAGATGAAGCCCGCCGCGCTCACCTGCTACACCTGCGACGTCCACTCGATGGGCCTGCAGCTTGCCCAGGGTTTGCGGCTCACCGAGACCTACTACTGGGATTTGAACGACCGCACCCGCGCCTTCCAGAGCCGCGTGCAGGGAAAGGTGACCGTCTGGCCAGCCTCCACCCAGGCGGGCAACTACTCGGGCACGCTGCACTATTTGAAAGCGGTCGCGGCGATGGGCGGCCCGGCGATGGCGAAGGACGGCCGCGCCGTGGTCGAGACGATGAAGAAAATGCCGACCGACGATGATTGCTTCGGCAAAGGCTATATCCGCGCCGATGGCCGCAAAATGCATCCGGCCTATCTGTTCGAGGTGAAGACCCCGGCGGAAAGCAAGCACGAATGGGACCAATACAAGCTGATCGGCTCCACCCCGGCCGAGGAGGCATTCCGGCCGCTCGCCGAGGGCGGCTGCCCGATGATCAAGGTCTGAGCCGAGCCTATCCAGCCCGCATCGTCCTGGCTAAAAGCGACTGATTCTGACCAGGGAGCAGAGGGCCGATGCGGGCACGCATCTACCAGCCGCCGAAGACCGCCATGCAATCGGGCCGCGCCGGCACCGATAAATGGGTGCTGGAGTTCGAGCCGCAGTCGCCTCACCGCCCCGACCCGCTGATGGGCTGGATCGGCAGCGCCGACACCCAGCCGCAGGTGCGCCTGCAGTTCGACACGCGCGAGGAGGCGGTCGCCTTCGCCGAGCGGCAGGGGATCGCCTACGAGGTGGAGATCCCGCACGAGCGGCGGGTCAGGCCGAAAGCCTATGCGGAGAATTTCGCCTACACGCGCCGGGAGCTGTGGACGCACTGACCTTAGATGCGGCGTTTGGCAGCGTGATTTTCCCCGCGCATCTGCGCTGACCGGGGCGCATGTCTCGGCCGCTGGAAGCGTAACGGGACGGCGCCAAAGTCCTGGCACCTATCGGGAGCACGGCGCATGGCCCTTGGCGATGAAACGATCCGGGCGCTGCCCTTCGTGGAAGGCGCACTCACCTATCTCGCCCCGATGCAGGAACGGGCGCGCACGCTCGCCTACGATCCGGGACCGGGCGTGCCTCGCACCAACATGCGTTACGAGACCCATCGCGTGCCGGTGCGCGACATGCGCCCGATCCGCGATGCCGTCTCGCTCGACGGCGAGGGGTTCGCGCTGGTCGAGCACCGCAGCGAGGTGCGCGATTTCTACGACGAAGACGAATTGCGCCGCGTCTATTATCCCGAGACCGAACGGGTGGTTGCCGCCGCGACCGGTGCGGCGCGCGTGGTGGTGTTCGATCACACGATCCGCCGCCGCACGCCGGGCGTGGAGGACCGCACGCCCGGCATCCCCCGCCAGCCCGCCTCGCGCATCCACGGCGACTATACCGAGAAATCCGGCCCGCAGCGCGTGCGCGACATCATGGGCGAGGAGGCCGAGACGCTGCTCCGCCGACGCTTCGCCATCGTCAATCTCTGGCGCCCGATCCGCGGCCCGTTGCGCGACATGCCGCTCGCGCTCTGCGAGGCGGGCAGCGTGGCGCCCGAGGACTGGGCGGAGCAGGATCTCGTCTATCGCGACCGCACCGGCGAGATTTACGCCCTCAAATACAACCCGCGCCACCGCTGGTTCTATGCGCCCGCCATGCGCGCCGACGAGGCGCTGCTTCTGAAATGCTACGATTCCGCCCGCGACGGCCGCGCCCGCTTCATGCCGCACACGGCGTTCGAAGATCCCGCCACTCCTCCCGACGCGCCGCCGCGCGAAAGCATCGAGCTTCGCACGCTGGCCTTCTTCGACGCGTGACGCCATCGAGGCAATTGCTCCAGTAGTTGCGTTCGTCATGGCCAGGCTTGGCCCGGCCATCCACGTCTTTGCTGCGTGCCAATAGGGACGTGGATGCTCAGCCTTCGCCGGGCATGACGGCGGAAGCCCCGTTGCCGCTCCCCTGCGGAATCCGCTATCCCCGCCGGACCAGCGGGGGACCAGCCATGTCCGACATGCCGTCGTTTGTGCGGATCAACGAAGAAGGTCCGCGCGAGGGTTTTCAGTACGAAAAGGGTCCGATCCCGACCGAGCGCAAGATCGCGCTGATCGACGCGCTCTCGGAAACCGGCCTCAAGCACATCCAGGTCGCGAGCTTCGTCAACCCGAACCGCGTGCCGGGCTGGGCCGATGCCGACCAAGTGGTGGCCGGGTTCAAGCGCAAGCCCGGCGTCGAATACACCGCGCTCTGGCTGAACTTGAAAGGGCTCGAGCGCGCGATCGCCACCGGCCGGCTCGATATCCACGGCTCCTTCTCGCTCACCGCCTCGGCGAAATTCCTCGAACGCAACCAGCAGCGCACGATGGAGGACAATGTGCGCGCCGCGCACGATACCATCGCCATGTACAAGCGGCTCGGCATCAAGTTCGACCGGGCGGGCATCATGGCGGCGTTCGGCTGCAACTTCGAGGGCGACATCCCGCACCAGCGCGTGCTCGACATGATCCAACTCCTGCTCGACATCGCCGCCGAGCATGGCGAGACGCCGGCGGTGTTTTCGCTCGCCGACACGATGGCCTGGGCGACGCCGCGCTCGGTCAAGGAGCTGGTCGGCAAGGTCCGCAGCCGCTGGCCGGACATGACGCTGTCCTTGCATCTGCACGACACGCGCGGGCTCGGCATCGCCAACGCCTATGCGGGGCTGGAGATGGGAGTCGCCATCTACGATGCGACCGTGGCGGGGCTCGGCGGCTGCCCGTTCGCCGCCCACAAGGGCGCGGCCGGCAATGTCTGCACCGAGGATCTCGTGTTCATGCTGGACGAGATGGGCATCGAGACCGGGATCGACCTCGACGCGCTGATCGCGGCGGCGCGGCTCGCCGAGGACATTGTCGGCCATCCGCTTCCCGGCGCCGTGAAGATGGGCGGCAGCCTGAAATCGCTGCGCCGGCGCCTCGCTGCCTGATCACACAAGACTGAGCGGAGGTCGCTCGACAGGCCACCGAAAGCAAGCCCCGGCGTTCTCCGCGCGATCGTTCCGACGGAGAATGACGTGACAACAAGCACCCTCGCGCGGTCGTGCGCCGCCCTGGCGCTGTCGGCCGCCTTCCTCGGGCCCACCGCCATGCCGGCCGCCGCGCAGCATTGGCCCGACCGCGGGCACTGGCGTTACGAGCATGGCGATAACGATGCCGGCGCCGTGATCGGCGGCGCGCTGCTCGGCCTCGGGGTCGGCGCGCTGCTGGGCGGAGCATTCGCCGCACCGCCGCCCGCCGTCTACGCCCCGCCCCCGGTCGCGACCTATCCCTACCCGCCGCCGCCGCCGGCCTAATACGCGCCGCCGCCGGTCGCCGGGTACCCCTATTACGGATGAGGCTTACGGAGTTCGCACGATGAAACTGCGCCACGCCGCCGCGGCCGCCGTGCTCGCGGCCTCCTTTGCCCTGCCCGCCGCCGCAATCGCGCAGAACGCGGCGGGCAATGCCGAGCCATCGCCATCGCAGATGGATCAGAGGGTCAAGCAGCACATCGCGCGGCTGCACGCCCAACTGCAGATCACGCCGCAGCAAGAGCAGCAATGGAACCGCTTCGCGCAGATCATGTGGGACAATGCCCACGATATGCGCACGGCGCTAATGCAGCGCGAAGCGAGCCTGCGCTCGATGAACGCCGCGCAGGACATGGACTCCTACGCGCACCTCGCCGAGGTCCACGCAGCGGACATGCAGCGCCTGTCGGCCGCGTTCCATGATCTCTATGCCAGCATGACGCCCGCGCAGCAGCAGAACGCGAGCCGCCTCTTCACCCAGGATGCGGAGCGCCACATCGCGCGCCGGCACAATCAGCAAGGCTGATCCCGTTCGCTTAATCGTTGCTTAGCATCCCCCCGCCTAGCCTTTCCGGATGCAGAGCATCGAGGCGATCCTGCTGGCGGGCATCGCCCGCCAGCAGGCAGGCCGGTTGGACGAGGCCGAGACGGCATACCGGGACGCGCTGCGGCTGCACGGCCCGCATCCGCGCGCGCTCTTTCTCACCGGCCTTGTCTGCCTGCGCACCGAACGCGCGGACGAAGCGGCGAGCCTCTTTCGCCAGGCGCTCGCGCGCGCGCCGGACCACGCGGGCGCGGCGGTCAACCTGCCGCGCGCCCTGCTCGCCACCGGACGCTTCGCCGCAGCGCATGACGCTGCGGCAAGCGCCTGCGCGCGCTTTCCCGAGATCGCCGAGCTGCATTTTCTGCGCGGCACCGCGCTGAATGGCCTCGGACGGCCGGCGGCGGCGACCGGGGCCTTCGCTCTCGCCCTCGCGCTCGATCCCCGACACGCCCCGAGCTGGCTCAACCTCGGCAACGCGCTCGCCGACCTCGACCGGCTCGAGGAAGCCGAGCGGCATATCCGCGAGGCGATCCGCCTCGATCCGCACCTTCTGGAAGCCCGCGCAAGCCTCGGATTCGTGCTGACCTCCCTCGGCCGGCTGGACGAGGCGCGCGCCGCCTGCGCGGCAGCGATCGCGCAGGATCCCGATTTTCCCGAGGCGCACTGGAACCTCGCCACCGCCGCGCTGCTGCAAGGCGACTACGCCACCGGCTTCCGCGAATATGAATGGCGCAAGCGCCATGACCGGTTCCGCCGCGACTTCATCGATCTCCCCGGCCCGCGCTGGGGCGGCGGGCCGTTGCAGGGGCGCCGGCTGGTGATCCAAGCCGAGCAGGGCCTTGGCGATACGATCCAGCTCAGCCGCTACGCCTCCATTCTGGCCGGGCTCGGCGCGCGCGTGATGCTCGCCTGCGACCGCAGCCTGATCCGCCTGCTCGCGACCTGTCCCGGCATCGAACGCGCGGTGGATCGCACGGCGGAGCTGCCCGATTACGATTGCTGGGTCGATCAGATGTCGCTGCCCGGCCTGCTCGGCACCGCGCCGGGCACGATCCCCTTCGCGCAAGGCTGGCTCCGCGCCGATCCCGCCGCCCTCGCCCGGATCGGCGCGATGCTGCCGCCCGGCCGGCGCGCCGGCCTCGTCTGGGCCGGCAATCCGCTGCATTCCAACGACCGGCGCCGCTCGCTTCCGGAGCGATTCCTGCCGCAGCTGGTCGAGGCCGGGCGGCAGGCGGGGCTCACCTGGATCAGCCTTCAGCAAGGCAAGCGCGCGTCCGAAGCGACCCGCTGCGGCCTTCATGACGCGGCGGCTTCGTGCACCGATTTCGCCGATACCGCCGCCGCGCTCGCCAACGTTGAGCTTCTGGTTTCGGTGGATACCTCCGTGGCGCATCTCGCCGGCGCCCTCGGCGTCCCCGCCCTGGTCATGCTGCCCTTCGCGCCCGACTGGCGCTGGCTGCTCGGCCGTGACGATACGCCCTGGTATGCAAGCCTGCGCTTGTTCCGCCAGCCCGCTCCCGGCGATTGGAACGCCGTGATCGCCGCCGTCGGTCGCGCCCTGCGGTCGCGCTGCGGCGCCTGATGGTTATCTCGCCCTGCGCGACGAAACGCCTCCAGCGTCGTCGGATGCAATCCGTCGCGCATGCCGCCGCGCTCCATGCGCCCGACCGGCGCCGCCTCCGATTGACACCGCCCGCGCCCCCGTCCGCTAATCCCCCTGAACAGCGCAGCGAGGCAGCGCATGGATCAGGCGGTTCGCACGGATGCGCTCGCGCGGGCGCGCGCGCTCGGGCCGCTCATCGCGCAAAGCGCCCCGGCGATCGAGCGCGACCAGCGCCTGCCGCTCGCTCTGATGGAAGCCATCCACGCCGCCCGCCTGTTCCGCCTCCTGCTGCCGCACAGCTTCGGCGGCGAGGAAATCGAGCCCTGGCACTATTTCAACGCGGTCGAGGAAATCTCCCGCCACGACGGCTCGGTCGGCTGGCTGATGTTCGTCGCCAACAGCGCCTGCCTGATCTCGGCCTGGATGGAACCCGAAACTGCCCGCGCGATCTTCGCCGATCCGGCCGCCTCGATCGCCTGGGGACCGCCGGGTGCCGATCGCTGCCGCGCCGTGCCGGGCGGCTACCGCGTCAGCGGCACCTGGAGCTTCGCCAGCGGCTGCCGTCACGCCACTTGGATGGGCGCGCACTGCCCGGTGGTCGAACCGGATGGCTCGCTCCGCCTCAACGCGCGCGGCAAGCCGCTGCTCCGCACCCTGCTGTTCCCCGTCGCGGCGGCCCGCCTGCACGACGATTGGGACGTGATCGGCCTGCGCGGCACAGCGAGCGTCTCCTACACGGTCGAGGATTTGTTCGTCCCCGAGGCGCACAGCAGCACCCGCGAGGAGCCGGAAGCGGTGCGCGAGCGCGGCCGCCTCTACTCCTTTCCCCAGCAGACGCTCTATCCGGTCGGCGCCGCCGCCGTCGCCGCCGGGCTCGTGCGCGGGATGCTGGATGCGTTCGGCGACCTCGCCACCCGCAAATCGCCGCGCAATCTCGACCTGATCGCGCGCGCGCCCTGGGTGCAGACCGAGCTTGCCCGCCAGGAGGCGCGGCTCGCCGCCGCCCGCGCCCTGGTGCTGGCAACGCTCGAGGAAATCTGGGCCGATCCCGATCCCGCGGTGCCGATCTCGGTCGCGCAGCGCGCGCGGCTTCGCCTCGCCGTCACCCACGCTCTCGACGAGGCGACACATGTCGCGCTCTGGGTCTGGCGCGCGGCGGGGACGGACGCGATCCGCACCGGCAGCCCGTTCGACCGCCGCCTGCGTGACCTGCTCACCGTCTCGCAGCAGATCCAGGCCCGGATCGCCAATTTCGAGGTGGTCGGCAAGCTCCTGCTCGGCCAGGAGGTCGCCGGCCCGGTCTATTGACCGTTCCCGCCGGGGTGTAGAACGCGGCCATGCCTCAGCCGCGAGATGAAGCCATGTCCCCGCCCGTCGTTATCCGCCTGCATGAGTCGGACAATGTCGTCATCGCCCGTGCCACGCTGCTCCCCGGCACGCCGCTCGCGGATGGCGTCGCCGCCGCCGAGCGCATCCCAGCGGGGCACAAGGCCGCCATCCGGCCGATCTCGCGCGGCACGCCGGTGCGCCGCTATGGACAGATCATCGGCTTCGCCACCGAGGACATCGCGCCCGGCCGGCACGTTCACGTGCAGAATTGCGGCATGGGCGACTTCGACAAGGACTATGCCTTCGGCACCGATGCCCGCCCGACCGATTACGCGAACGCGCCCGCCAGCTTCCTCGGCATCCGCCGCCCGGACGGGCGCGTGGCGACGCGCAACTATATCGGCATCCTCACCAGCGTGAACTGCTCGGCGCATGTCGCCGGGCTGATCGCCGATCTCTATCGCCGCAACCCGTTCACCGGCCACGATCCGCTCGCCGACTTTCCGAATGTCGATGGCGTGGTGGCGCTGACACATAAGACCGGTTGCGGCATGGCCGAAGGCGAGCCGCTCAGCCTGCTGCGCCGCACGCTCGCGGGCTACGCGCGGCATCCCAATTTCTCGCATGTCGTCATGCTCGGCCTCGGCTGCGAGGTGAACCAGATCGGCGGGCTGATGCAGGAGCAGCGCCTCGCCGGGCGGCTCAAGGCGATGGACATCCAAAGCCTCGGCGGCACGCGCCGCACGGTCGAGGCAGGCGCCGCCTTCGTCCACGACGTTTTGGCGGAAGCGAACGAGGTCAGCCGCGAGCCGGTGCCCGCCAGCGAGCTTTGCATCGCCCTGCAATGCGGCGGCTCGGACGGCTATTCCGGCGTCTCCGCCAATCCCGCGCTCGGCGCGGCGAGCGATCTCGTGGTGCGCCACGGCGGCACGGTGATCCTGTCCGAGACCCCCGAAACCTATGGCGCGGAGCATCTGCTCACCCGCCGCGCGGTCTCGCGCGAGGTGGGCGAGAAGCTCGTCGCGCTCATGCGCTGGTGGGAGGAGTACACCAAGCGCGAGGGCGCGGAGATGAACGCCAACCCCTCGCCCGGCAACAAGGCGGGCGGGCTGACCACGATCCTCGAGAAATCGCTCGGCGCGATGGCGAAGGCCGGCAGCACCAACCTCGTGGACGTGGTGCGCTATGCCGAGCCCGTCACCGCCAAGGGCTTCGTGTTCATGGATACGCCCGGCTACGACCCGGTGGCCGCGACCGGCCAGGTGGCGGGCGGGGCCAATCTCGTTTGCTTCACGACGGGACGCGGCAGCGTATTCGGCTGCAAGCCCGCGCCCTCGATCAAGCTCGCCACCAACACACCGATGTATCGCCGCATGGAGGACGACATGGACGTCAATTGCGGCACCGTGCTCGACGGCGAGGAGAGTGTGCAGGAATGTGGCGCGCGCATTTTTGACTTGATGCTGCGCGTCGCGTCCGGCGAGCGCACCAAGAGCGAGCAGTTCGATTTCGGCGCCGCCGAATTCGCGCCCTGGGTGATCGGCGCGACGATGTGACGCGCCTGTCGCACCCGCAGCCTTGAAGCTGCGCCATCAAGAGCGGCGGGAACGCCAGCCGCACATCAACGCCGCGCATCACGGCGCCAGCCGGCCATAGCATCGCCACGGCCAGCGCGCCGATGCCGATAATGCGGCTCAGAACGTCTTGCGCGCGCTTCCGGCCAATTGTCCGCGCCAGGGGAGGAAACGGCAAAGAATCTGTTCAGAACAGGCCCTCGATCCGCCCCTTCGCGTCAAGCCGGATCGCCTCTGCGGCCGGAACGCGCGGCAGGCCCGGCATGGTCATGATGTCCCCGCAGATCGCCACCACGAACCCCGCGCCGGCGGAAAGCCGCACGTCGCGCACCGGCAGAATATGGCCCTCCGGCGCGCCAAGCAGCGTGGGGTCGGCGCTGAAGCTGTATTGCGTCTTGGCGACGCACACCGGCACCGAGCCGAACCCGTCCGCCTCGAACTGCTCCAGCCGCCGCGCCACGGGCGGCGCGAGCGCGATGTCGGCGGCGCGGTAGATCTCGCGCGCGATCGTCCGCAGCTTGTCGGCGAGCTTCATCTCGGCCGGGTAGAGGGGGCGGTAGCGCGCCGCCTTGCTCGCGACCGCGCCCAGCACCGCGCGGGCCAGCGCCTCGGCGCCCGCCCCGCCGGCCGCCCAATGCGTGCAGGGCACCACTTCGGTGCCGAGGGCGGCCATCGCATCGCGGATCACGTCCAGCTCGGCGTCGGTATCGGCGGTGAAGCGGTTGATCGCGACCACCACCGGCAGGCCGAACTTCCGCATGTTCTCCACATGCCGGGCGAGGTTCACCACGCCGCGCGCCACCGCCGCCCGGTCCTCCTGCCCCAAGTCGCTACGCGCCGCGCCCCCGTGCATCTTCAAGGCCCGCACCGTCGCCACCACCACGGCGGCCGCCGGCGTCAGCCCGGCGGCGCGACACTTGATGTCCAGGAACTTCTCGGCCCCCAGATCGGCGCCGAACCCGGCCTCCGTCACCACGATGTCGGCGAGCTTGAGCGCCAGCCGCGTCGCCATCACCGAGTTGCAGCCATGCGCGATATTGGCGAACGGTCCGCCATGCACGAGCGCGGGCGAGCCCTCGATCGTTTGCACGAGGTTGGGCTGGAGGGCGTCGCGCAGCAGCACCGCCATCGCCCCGTCGGCCTTCAGGTCGCGCGCGGTGATGGCCCGCCGCTCGCGCGTCTCGGCCACGATGATGCGCCCGAGCCGTTCCTGAAGCTCGGCCAGGTCGCGCGCCAGGCAGAACACCGCCATCACCTCCGAGGCGACGGTGATGTCGAACCCGTCCTCGCGCGGCTGGCCGTTGGCCACGCCGCCCAAGCCGTTGACGATCGCGCGCAGCGCGCGGTCGTTGATGTCGAGCGCGCGGCGGAAGCTCACCCGGCGCGGATCGATGCCGAGCGCGTTGCCCCAGTAGATATGGTTGTCGATCATCGCGGCGAGCAGGTTGTTCGCAGCGGTGATGGCGTGGAAGTCGCCCGTGAAATGGAGGTTGATCTCCTCCATCGGCACCACCTGGGCATACCCGCCGCCCGCCGCGCCGCCCTTCTGGCCGAAGCTCGGCCCGAGCGAGGGCTCGCGCAGGCAGATCGCCGCCCGCGTGCCGATCCGGTTCAGCGCGTCGGCGAGCCCGACCGTGGTCGTGGTCTTGCCCTCGCCGGCTGGCGTGGGGCTGATGCCCGTCACAAGCACCAGCGCGCCGTCCCGGCGGTCCGCGACCGAGCCGATGAAGTCGAACCCGATCTTGGCCTTGTAGCGGCCATAGGGTTCGAGCGCGTCGGCAGGAATGCCGAGCCGGGCCGCGATTTCGGCAATCGGAAGCAGGCGCGCCGCCCGGGCGATCTCAAGGTCGGTGTTCATCTCAGCTCCAGGGCTTAGCGCATCAGCAACGAGTCAACCGGCAAGGTGCGGCTCCGCCGCTAGTCCGGCTGGCGGCCCGCTTATCGCACCCTAGTTTGGAGGGTCCCATGACGACCATGGTGACCGAGCTCTGCGATGCCCTGAAGGATACCGGCACATCCGAGGAGAAAGCGCGCTAGGGCCACCACCTCGCCATGCACGCGCTCGACCCGGCCTCGCTGCGTCTCCGACCGGCAGTGCCACTGCGCGCGCGTCATCCGCAAGGGGGCAGCCCGTTTCACGGCCTACGCCGCCTTCGCCATCCCGCGCAGCACGTAATGCAGGATGCCGCCGTGGCGGTAGTAGTTCACCTCGTCGGCAGTATCGACCCGGCAGATCACCGGCACTTTGTCGGTCTTGCCGTCCGCCCTGTGCACCACAAGCGACAACTCCATGCGCGGCCGCAGATCGTCGAGGCCGAGAATATCGATCACCTCGTCTCCGGTGATGCCGAGCCGTTTGCGGTCCATCCCCTCCTGAAACACGAGCGGCAGCACGCCCATGCCGACCAGGTTGGAGCGGTGGATGCGCTCGAAGCTCTCCACGATTACCGCCTTGACCCCGAGCAGGAACGTGCCCTTGGCCGCCCAGTCGCGCGAGGACCCGGTGCCGTATTCCTTGCCGGCGAACACCACCAGCGGCACGCCCTCCTTCTTGTAGCGCATCGCCGCGTCGTAGATCGGCATCTGCTCGCCTGATGGCAGGTGCTTCGTGTAGCCGCCCTCCACACCCGGCACCATTTCGTTGCGGATGCGGATGTTGGCGAAGGTGCCGCGCATCATGATCTCATGGTTGCCGCGGCGGGAGCCATAGCTGTTGAAGTCCCGCTCCAGCACCTGCCGCTCCAAGAGATATTCGCCCGCGGGCGAGGTTTTCCGGATCGAGCCGGCCGGGCTGATATGGTCGGTGGTGATGGAATCCCCCAGCACCGCCAGCACCCGCGCCCCCTTGATATCGCGCACTGGCGGGGGCTCCATCGTGATCCCCTCGAAATAGGGCGGGTTCTTCACATAGGTGGAGCCGTCGTTCCAGCGGTAGGTGCCACCGCCCGCCACCGCGATCGCCTGCCACTGCTTCGGCCCCTTGAACACCTCGGCATAGCGCTTCACGAACTGGTCGCGGCTGACGGCGGCCTTGATGGTCGCCGCGATCTCCGCGTTCGACGGCCAGACATCCTTGAGATAGACGGGCTTGCCATCCGATCCGGTGCCGAGAGGCGCGGTGGTGATGTCCTCGGTCATCTTGCCGAGCAGCGCATAGGCCACCACCAGCGGCGGCGACGCCAGGTAATTCGCCCGCACGTTCGGGTGCACCCGGCCCTCGAAATTCCGGTTGCCGGATAGCACCGCTACCGCGACCAGCTTGTGGTCCTCGATCGCGTCCGCGATCGCCTCGTCGAGCGGGCCGGAATTGCCGATGCAGGTGGTGCAGCCATAGCCGACCAAGTTGAACCCGAGCGCGTCCAGATCCTGCTGCAGCCCCGCTTTCTCCAGATATTCCGTCACCACCTGCGAGCCCGGCGCCAGCGAGGTCTTCACCCAGGGCTTGGGCTTCAACCCCTTCGCCCGCGCCTTGCGCGCCACCAGCCCCGCCGCCACCAGCACGGACGGGTTGGAGGTGTTGGTGCAGGAGGTGATGGCGGCGATCACCACGTCGCCATGCGTCAGCTCGTAATTCTTGCCCTGCACCTTGACCGAGGTGCCGACCTCGTTTGCGGGCACGCCGAGCCCCTTGGTCAGCTCCGCCTTGAAGGCGCTCGCGGCGTTCTTCAAATCAACCCGGTCCTGCGGCCGCTTCGGTCCGGCAAGGCTCGGCACCACGGTCGAAAGATCGAGTTCCAGCGTGTCGGTGAACACGGGATCGGGCTGGCCGGTCTCGCGGAACAGGCCCTGTGCCTTGGTGTACGCCTCCACCAGCGCGATCCGGTGCGGGTCGCGCCCGGTCAGGCGCAGATAGTCGAGCGCCACCCTATCGACCGGGAAGAATCCGCACGTCGCGCCGTATTCGGGCGCCATGTTGCCGATCGTCGCGCGGTCGGCGAGCGCGAGATCATCGAGCCCCGGCCCGAAGAACTCCACGAATTTCCCGACCACGCCCTTGCGCCGCAGCATCTGCGTCACCGTCAGCACGAGGTCGGTTGCCGTTGCGCCCTCGGGCAGCTTGCCGGTCAGCCGGAAGCCGATCACGTCCGGGATCAGCATGGCGATCGGCTGGCCGAGCATCGCCGCCTCCGCCTCGATGCCGCCGACGCCCCAGCCGAGGATCCCCAGGCCGTTCACCATCGTCGTGTGGCTGTCGGTGCCGTAAAGCGTGTCGGGATAAGCCAGCGTCCGCGCCCCGTCCTTGCCCGTCCAGACGCACTGCCCGAGATATTCGAGGTTCACCTGGTGGCAGATGCCGGTGCCCGGCGGCACAACGCTGAAATTGTTGAACGCGTCCTGGCCCCAGCGCAGAAACTGATACCGCTCGCCGTTGCGCTCGAACTCGATATCGACATTGCGCTGCAACGCATCGGGCCGCGCGTACACATCGACCATGACGGAATGGTCGATCACCAGATCGACGGGCACGAGCGGGTTCACCTTCTCCGGGCTGCCGCCGAGCCTCGTGATGCCGTCGCGCATGGCGGCGAGATCGACCACGGCGGGCACCCCGGTGAAATCCTGCATCAGGATGCGGGCGGGGCGGAACGGCACCTCCCGATCGGAATGCGCGCCGTTCAGCCACCCGGCAATCGCCTTGGCGTCCTCGACCTTGTAGCTCGACCCGTCCTCGAAGCGCAGGATGTTCTCGAGCAGGATTTTCAGCGTCACCGGCAGCCGCGCGATGTCGCCCAGTTGCTTGGCCGCCTCGGGCAGCGAGAAATAGTCGTATTCCTTGCCGTCCACGCTGAGGGTGCGGCGCGTTTTCAGGCTGTCGTGGCCGGTCGCATTCATGGCTTTCGGTCCTTGGTCGAGGCCGCCTCGTGGTGTATGGCGCGGGGCCGCTGGCGGGTTCGTTTGGCGGCGGGCTTAAACCATATGGGCCGGAGGCCGTAAACCGCGCCCCGGTGTTGCGCGCGGGCAGGCATTCCTTGCTGCAAGTCGAAACGATTGCGGCGTTCCGCGGCGAGCGTCTGGTCCTGCGCGACCTGTCGTTCACCCTCGGCGCGGGCGAGGCGCTGCTGCTTCAGGGGCCGAATGGCGCGGGCAAATCCACCTTGCTGCGCGTCCTCGCGGGCCTCGTGCCGATCGAGGCCGGGCGCGTGCTCTGGCGCGGCGAGGACGCGCTCGCCGACCGCGCCGCGCACGGGGCGCGCGTCGCCTATGTCGGCCATCTGGACGCCATCAAGCCGGGCCTGACCGCGGCCGAAAATCTCGCCTTCGCCGCCCGCGTCGGCGGCGGTTCCGCCGAGGCGGCGCTCAGCTCGGTCGGCCTCTTCCATCTGCACGACGTTCCAGCCCGGATGCTGTCAGCCGGCCAGCGCCGGCGGCTCGCGCTCGCCCGGCTCGCCCTCTCCCGCGCCCCGCTCTGGCTGCTCGACGAACCCACGCTCGGGCTTGACGCGGCATCGGTGGACCGCCTCGGCGCGATGCTCGAAGCCCACCGCGCCCAGGGCGGCATCGTGATCGCCGCCACCCACCTGCCCCTGCCGCTGCAAGGTGCGGCGGTGCTTGGGCTCGCCACCGCACAGTCCGACCCCTCTCCGCCCCCGGGGGCGGAGCGATTGGGAGAGCCGGGGGAGAGACCGACCCAGCGACCCCGAGCCCCCACCGCACCGCAGCCCTCTCCGCCCCCAGAGGCGGAGAGGGAGCGGTCAAGCGCCGCCTTCCCTGCCCTCCTCCTCCGTGAACTTCGGCTCGCGCTGCGCCACGCCGCCGATACGCTTGCCGCCCTGCTGTTCTTCTTCGTTGCCGCCGCGCTCTTTCCACTCGCCATCGGCCCGGCGCCCGACACGCTCGGCCACATTGCCCCAGGCATCGTCTGGGTTTGCGCCCTGCTCGCCGCCCTGTTGCCGCTGGACCGGCTGTTCGGCGCCGACGCCGAGGACGGCTCGCTCGATCAGCTCCTGCTTTCGGGCCTGCCCGCCGCAGGCATCGCCGCCGCCAAGGCCGCCGCCCACTGGCTCACCACCGGCCTGCCGCTCTTGCTCGCCGCCGTCCCCGGGGCGGTCATGCTGCGCCTGCCCGACGCCGCGCTCCCCGCGCTCGTCGCCGGCCTCGTTCCCGGCACGCTCCTGCTCTCGCTGCTCGGCACCGCCGGGGCGGCGGTGGTGCTCGGCGCGCGGCGCGGGGCGGTGCTGCTGCCGCTGCTGATCCTGCCCTTGATGGTCCCGGTGCTGATCTTCGGCGCCGCCGCGCCGGACGCGCTCTCCGCCGGGCTCAGCCCCCGCCCCGACCTCTTGTTTCTCGCCGCCCTGCTCGCCGCCGCCCTGCCGCTCTGCCCGCTCGCCGCCGGGGCCGCGCTGCGCGCCGCGGCGGAATAGCAACAGCGCGCCGCCGAACCGCCGCAACCCGCAAAATTCCTAGCCCGTGCCACGATTCTTCCCTAATCGGTTGATGTCTTGCGATCTCACGCGGCCGTGAGCAAACTGGCTGCGAGGGCGGCACGAATGGCTCGCACCGAGTGGTGGCGTGGCGCGGTGATCTACCAGATCTATCCGCGCAGCTTTTTCGACAGCAACGGCGACGGCGTGGGCGACCTGCCGGGCGTCACCGCCAAGCTCGGCTATGTCGCAAGCCTCGGCGTGGACGCGATCTGGCTCTGTCCCTTCTTCACTTCGCCCCAAAAGGACTTCGGCTACGACGTGGCCGACTATCTCTCGGTCGATCCCCTGTTCGGCACGCTCGAGGATTTCGACCGCCTCCTTGACCGCGCCCACGCGCTCGGCCTCAAGGTGCTGATCGACCAGGTCTGGAGCCACACCTCGGACCACCACCCGTGGTTCCTGGAAAGTCGCGCCGGCCGCGCAGGCGCCCGCTCCGACTGGTATGTCTGGGCCGACCCGGCCCCGGACGGCACCGCGCCCAACAACTGGCTGTCGGTGTTCGGCGGCTCGGCCTGGAGCTGGGAGCCGAGGCGGCGGCAATACTACCTGCATCACTTCCTGACCCATCAGCCCTCGCTCAATCTGCACAATCCCGCCGTGCTGGAGGCGCTGCTCGACGCGGGGGAGTTCTGGCTCAAGCGCGGCGTGGACGGTTTCCGGCTCGACGCGATCGACTTCATGCTGCACGACCCGGCGCTGCGCCCGAACCCGCCCGCGCCGCCCCCGGCCGAGACCCCGGCCAAGCTCTTCGGCTTGCAGCTCCACCTGCACGACATGCTCCAGCCCGGCATCTGTGCGCTTCTTTCGCGCATCCGCGCGCTGACCGACCGTTATCCGGGCACCGTCACCCTGGGTGAGGTCTCCAGCCAGCCCGGCGCCTTCGAGCGGGTGATGGCCTACACGGAGGGGACCGACCGGCTGCACATGGCTTATACGCTGCGCCCGCTGCGCGGCGGGTTCGACTGGCCAACCGTCCGCGCCCTGGTGGCGGACGCCGCCGCGAACGCCGAGGGCTGGACCTGCTGGTCCTTCAGCAACCACGACGTGGAGCGCGCCGTCAGCCGCTGGAACCCGCGCCGCGCGCACGGCCAGGCCCCCGATCCCGGCTTCGCCCGCCTGCTCATGGCGCTCCTCCTCTCCTTGCGCGGCAGCGTCTGCCTCTACCAGGGCGAGGAGCTGGGTCTCACCGAGGCCGAGCTGGGGCGCGAAAGTCTGCGCGACCCGTTCGGCATCGCCTACTGGCCGGAGTTCCGTGGCCGCGACGGCAGCCGCACGCCGATCCCCTGGCAGCAGGGCGCCCCGCACGCCGGCTTCACCGCCGCCGAGGCCACGCCCTGGCTGCCGCTACCCGACGCCCACCACGCCTATGCGGTCGACCGCATGGAGGCCGACGAAGCCGCCCTCCTGCACGCCTGGCGCCGCTTCCTCGACTGGCGCCGCCGCCAGCCCGCGCTGATCGCGGGCGACCTTCAGCCGCTCCACCTGCCCGAGCCCCTGATCGGCTTCGTCCGCCGCCATCCGGAGCAGCACCTGCTCGCCGTGTTCAACCTCGCCGAAGGCCCCGCCGTCCTGGACGCCAGCGCTTACCCGGGCCTGCGCTGGCTCCCCGAGAGCGGCTTCGCCCCCGACCTGCGCGGCGAGGCGGCGCTGCTCGCCCCGCACGGCGCCCTGTTCGCCGATTTAACCCCGGCCCGCGCCCGTTCTCTGGCAGACGCCTAACAGCCCCTTCCCCGCGCCGCGGGCGGGAAGGTTGGGGTGAGGTGGGGGAGACAAGGATGACGCATCCCCCAAGCCGCACCACATGCGAATGAACCAACGCCGGAACCGCCGCGCGTGACCGTGCCGACCGAGCAAGCCGAGCCCGCCGCCTTCCTTCAGCGGCTCGCCCGCAAGCCGCCTATCGAGACGCCGATCTCGGCGGTGTTCGTCGGGCGCTTCACCGCCTGGAAGCTCAAGAAGGCGGTGCGGATGCCGTTCGCCGACTTCACCCGCCTCGCCGACCGCGAACGCCTCCTGCGCCGCGAGCTGGAGCTGAACCGGCCGCAGGCGCCGGGGATCTACCGCGACGTCGCCGCCATCGTCCGCACCAAGCACAACACGCTCGCCATCACCCCCGAGCCCGAGGGCCGCGAGGTGCTCGACTGGGTGCTGCGGATGGCCCCCGTCGCGCCCGAGCAGTTCTGCGACCACCCTGCCGCCATTGCCCAGCTCACCCCTGCCCGGCTCGATGCGCTTGCCGATCTGATCGCCGCCATGCACGCCGCCCTGCCCCCCGTGGAGGGCTGGGACAGCCACGCCCGGCTCCGCGCCGTCATCGCGGAGAACGCGCTGTGCGCCCGCCAGACCGGTTTCCCCGAAGCCGACGTTGCGGACTGGGAGGCCAAGGCCGGCGCCGCCCTGGAGGCGCGGCGGGACTGGCTCGCCGCGCGCGCCCGCTCGGGGTTCGTCCGCCGCACGCACGGCGATCTGCATCTCGCCAATCTCCTGCTCTGGCAGGGCACGCCGACGCCGTTCGACGCGCTCGAGTTCGACGAGGCGATGGCCACGATCGATCTCGGCTACGACCTCGCCTTTCTGCTGATGGACCTCGATTTGCGCGTCGGCCGCCCGGACGCGAACCGGGTGCTGAACCGCTACCTCGCCCGCACGGGCGATGTCGGACTGGTCGTCGGGCTCCCGTTGTTCCTCGCGCTGCGCGCCATGATCCGCGCCCACGTGCTCCGCCGCGGCGGCCGGGCGGAGGCCACCGCCTATTTCGAGGCCGCCTTCCGCCATCTCGAGCCCGTGGCGCCCCCGCCCGTGCTCGCCATCGGCGGCCTGCCCGGCACCGGCAAAACGACCGTCGCCCGCGCCCTCGCGCCCGGCCTCGGCCCGGCACCGGGAGCCGTGGTTCTCCGCAGCGACGAGATCCGCAAGCGCCAGCACGGAGTCCTGCCCGAGCAGCGCCTGCCGCCCGAAGCCTATGACGAAGCGGCGAACCGCGCGGTGATGGCGGCGATCTTCGCCGCGATCGAGGACTTGGCCCCGACCGGCCACGCCGTGATCGCCGACGCCACCTTCATCGACCCGTCCCACCGCGCCGCCGCCGAGCAGGCCGCCCTCGCGGGTGGCCGGGCCTTCCGCGGCTTCTGGCTCCACGCCAAGCTCCCCGCCTTGGAAGCCCGCGTCGCCGCCCGCCGGTTCGATGCCTCCGACGCCACCGTGGACGTCCTCCACCGCGCCGCCGCCGCCGACACGGGCGCCATCACCTGGACCAAGATCGACGCCGCGAACGCCGACAAAGCCACCGCCGCCATCGAGCGCGCGCTGGCGCGGGGGCGGTGAGACGATACGCAACGGCGCTACGCGGTGCGGATGTATACACCTGCCCTGCCCGCACCGCCGCCAGCTGACAATATGGCCCCTCCCGGACCCGCCTAAATGATCACTTGCCGTAGCTCGGGCCGTTCGAGTGATAATTTGAAGCTGTCAGCGCGTCGCGAAGTGTTCACCTCGACGACTGTCAGCATGCGCGAGGCAGAAGCCTACGCGGTGGCTTGCATCAATGTTTTCTCCGCGGGTTCGCCGGGTAGAGTGCAGTCACGCTGACTGGGGAATCCGCGGAGCGCTTTCGCGGGCATGACCGTCTACTGGACGCGGCCTATCTCCAGTCAGCGCGAATGTGCTCTAGCTTGACCGCCGAGTGGGGGGACCATTAGGCATCTCGCCCATGCAGCTGCCGTCGCACGAAGAAAAGATTCGCCCCGAGTGGATCGACGCCAACGGCCATATGAACCTGGCCTATTATATCGTGGTTTTCGACCACGCGCTCGATCTCGCCTTCGACGCGCTCGGGATCGGATGGGACTATCGCCAGCAGACCGGCCTCTCCACCTTCGCAGCGGAGACCCACACGATCTACGAACGCGAGGTGACGGAGGGCGATCCGGTGCGCGTGAGCACGCGCGCGCTCGCCGCCGATGCCAAGCGGCTGCATATCTTCCAGGAGATGCGCCACGCGACGGCGGACTTCCTGGTCGCGACCCACGAGCAGATGTGCCTGCACATCGACCTCAAGGTCCGCCGCGTCGCGCCCTGGCCGGCGGCGCAGCAGGCGAAGCTAGAGGCCGCCGTCGCCGCGCAGGCGCATCTGCCGGTCCCGCCGGCCGTGGGCCGGCGGATCGGGATGTCGCGCCCGCGGCTTTGACCGCACCGAGCGCGCGCGCATACTCCGCCTGCCTTGAAGCGGGGGGAACGCATGTCGTCGCTGTTTGATTTGACGGGCAAGGTCGCGGTCATCACCGGATCGTCCAAGGGCATCGGCCGCGCGATTGCCGAGCGGATGGCCGAACACGGGGCAAAGGTGGTGATTTCCAGCCGCAAGGCCGACGTCTGCGAGCAAGTGGCGCAAGGCATCGTCGCCAAGGGTGGCGAGGCGATCGTGGTTCCCTGCCACATCGCGCGCAAGGAGGAACTGCAAAAGCTCGTCGACCGGACGATCGCCCACTGGGGCGGCATCGACATCCTGGTCTGCAACGCAGCGGTCAATCCGTATCTCGGCCCGGCGGCCGGAGCGTCCGACGAGGTTTACGAGCGGGTGATGGGCGCCAACGTCCGCAGCAATTTCTGGCTGTGCAACATGGTGCTGCCGCAGATGGCCGAGCGCGGCGGCGGTTCGATCATCATCATATCGTCCGTGGGCGGGCTGCGCGGCTCGGCCCAGCTCGGGCTCTATGCCATCTCAAAAGCGGCCGACATGCAGCTCGCCCGCAACATCGCGGTGGAGTGGGGGCCGAAGAACATCCGCGCCAACGCCATCGCGCCCGGCCTCGTGCGCACGGACTTCGCGCGCGCGCTGTGGGAGAACCCCGAACTTTACCGAAGGCGCACGCGCACCAGCCCGTTGCAGCGCATCGGCGAGCCCGACGAGATCGCGGGCGCGGCGGTGTTCCTCGCCTCCAAGGCGGGAAGCTTCACCACCGGCCACACGCTCGTGATCGACGGCGGCACCACGATCGGCACGGTGGCGAGCGAAGAATGATCGCCGTCGCGTTCGTCTACATGCCGCGGTTGGCGTACTCGCGCACGAAGGCGGGGTCGAACAGGCGGTTCACGTCGTAACGGTTGATGCCGATATCCGCGAGTTCGCGATCCGACATGGCCGAGAGTTCGGCGACCGCTGCCTGGCGCTCGCGGTGAGCCTGAAATCGGGCCCGCAATCCCGCGAAGGTGCGCGCGATCAGTCCAGGCCGCCGGGGTGGGACCTGGGGCGCATAGTCGGCGTCGTCCCAGGTGCTGTGATAGGACAGCATGTCAGGAAGCCTGAATGCCAGGTTGTGCCTGGAAGTCTGTGCGGTCATGGGTGTTGCTCCCCATTGGGCCAGCCACGGGTCTGGCGCGATGTCATTGCGGCAGGGCGCCCCCGCGCTTGTGCAGCGCAACATAAGACCGGAAGGCCGCGGATGAACCTCAGAACAATCTCGCCTGACATGCGAATTGGGCATGGTTGCTGACCTGTCCCCCGCCGCGCGGCTCCAGGCCTTGCGGGCGGAGCTTCGCCGCCAGGGCGTTACCGGCGCGATCATCCCGCGCGCCGACGAGCATCTCGGCGAATACGTCCCGCCCTCGGCGGAGCGGCTCGCTTGGCTCACGGGCTTCACGGGCAGCGCGGGCATCGCGGTCGTGCTGCCCGATCGCGCAGCCGTGTTCACAGACGGCCGCTATGTCTTGCAGCTCGCACAGCAGACCGATGCCGCCCTCTGGGAACGCTGCCACATTACGGAACAGCCGCCGCCGTCCTGGCTCGCCGCGCACGTACCGATCGGCGCCCCGATCGGCTACGACCCGACGCTGATCAGCGAGGAATCGCTCGGCCGTTTCACCGCCGAGGGGCTAAACATGCAGCCGCTCGCGGCCAATCCGGTCGACGCGATCTGGCGCGAGCGGCCGGCGCCGCCGCGCGCTGCCGCGGTGCCGCACCCGCTCCGCTATGCCGGGCGCGCGTCGGCCGCCAAGCGGGCCGAGATCGCCGCGGAATTGCGCAGGGCCGGCCAGGACGTCGCCGTGGTTTCCGATCCGGCTTCGATCGCCTGGCTGTTCAACATTCGCGGCGGCGATCTGTTCTTCACGCCGGTCGCGCTCGGTTTCGCACTTGTCCATTCGGACGGACGGGCAGACCTGTTCATGGACCCCGCCAAGCTCGGCCCGGAAACCCGTGCTTGGCTCGGTAACGAGGTCACGGTGGCGCCGCCCGAGGCGCTCGGCCCGGCTCTGGATCGGCTGACGGGCAAGCGCGTTCGCGTGGACCCCGCCAGTTCGTCCGTTTGGTTCGGGCAGCGCCTGCGCGCCGCCCACGCCGACGTCGTCGCCGGCCCCGATCCCTGCGCGCTGCCCAAAGCCTGCAAGAACGAGGTCGAGCAGGCCGGCGCACGCGCCGCCCACGCGCGCGATGCCGTCGCTTTGTGCCGGTTTCTCCATTTCCTCGCGCAGGAAGCAGCCAGCGGCCACCTCACCGAACGCGGCGCGGCCGAGAAATTGCTGGCCCTGCGCTCGGAACTGGAGGGGTTTCGCGGCGAGAGTTTCCCGGCCATCTCGGGCGCGGGAGAGCATGGAGCGATCATCCATTACCGCGTCGATGAAGCCAGCGACCGGAAGCTGCGGGCGAACGAGATCTATCTGATCGACTCGGGCGCGCAATTCCCGGACGGCACGACGGACGTCACCCGCACCATCTGGACCGGCCCGGACGCCGCGCCCGCGGCGGTGCGGGCGCACGCGACGCGCGTGCTGAAGGGTCACATCGCCATCGCGACGCTCGTCTTCCCGGCCGGCATCACCGGGCTGCATATCGACGGCTTCGCCCGCCGCGCGCTCTGGCAGGCCGGCCTCGATTACGACCACGGCACCGGCCACGGAGTCGGCAGCTATCTGTCCGTGCACGAAGGTCCGGTGAGCCTCTCGCGGCAGGCCAAGCCGATGGCGATCGCCCCCGGCATGATCCTGTCGAACGAACCGGGCCTTTACATCCCGGGGGCCTACGGCATCCGTCTGGAAAACCTGCTGCTGACCCAGCCTGCCGCCCCGCCCGAGGCGACCCGCCCCTTCCTGCGCTTCGAGACCCTCACGCTCGCCCCGTTCGACCGCGCGCTGATTGAGCCGAGCTTGCTCGAAGCCGCCGAGCGCGATTGGCTGAACGCCTATCACGCGCGCGTTGTCGATGAGGTCGGTCCGCGGCTGGAACGGGCCGAGCGCGCGTGGCTGCAACAGGCCTGCGCGCCGATCGACTAGGGAGCGGCCGATGTTTCACCGCTTCCGGATCGGCGCCTGGCAGGCGACTATTCTATCCGACGGTCCGCTCAGCCTGCCCGCCCCTTCCGCTATCTTCTCGGGCGTCGCCGAGCCGGAACTGCGACGCGCGCTGAGCGGCGCTGGACTGCCGACCGACAGGGTTCGCGTCGAGCAGAACTGCCTCTTGATCGACACCGGCGCCCAGCGGCTGCTGTTCGACAACGGGATGGGCACCTCGAAGCTGTTCGGCGAGGAGAGCGGACGGCTGCTGACGAGCTTCGCCGAGGCCGGGATCGCGCCCGACTTCATCACGCACATGGTCCTGACGCACGCGCACTCGGATCATTGCTGGGGCACGATGCGCGATGACGGCGTGCCGAATTTTCCGAACGCCGCCATCGTGATGAGCAGCACCGAGCTCGCGTTTTGGGAGTCCGAACCGTCCGGCCAGGGGCGCCGAAGCGTGGCAGGCGTCAAGAAGCACCTCATCCCGCTGCGTGAGCGGATCAAATTCGTCGCCGATGGCGAGGAGTTGGTGCCAGGCATCCAGGCCTGGAGCACGCCCGGCCATACGCCGGGGCACATGGCCTACCTGTTCACGGGCGGCGGCGGTGAGGCGTTCTGCCTCGCAGGCGATGTCGCCTTTTTCGACCCGCTCTCCTTTGCCTTTCCGGACAGCCACAGCCTTTATGACGCCGACCCCGCTGTCGCGGCGGCGACGCGGCGGCGCGTGCTGGAGCGCCTCGCAAGTGACCGGCTGCGTGTGATCGGCTACCACCAGCCCTGGCCGGGGCTGGGCCGCGTGGAGCGCGCCGGCTCGGGCTTCCGGTTTATCCAGGACGGGGGCGAGACATGACGCTGGCGAGCGAATTGAACGAGGCGTTGTCGCGCGTTTCCACCGCGACGATCACCACCATATTGCTCAAGAAGGGGCTGCGGAATGTCTGGATGCGCGGTCCCCGCTCGCTCCGCCCGAACCCGCCGCGCCTCGTCGGCCGTGCCTTCACCATGCGGTTCATCCCCGCGCGCGAGGATCTCGCCACCCCGGAATCCTGGTCCTCCCCTCGCTCGACGCGGGCGGCGATCGAGGACATGCCGGAGGGCGCCATCGCGGTCGTGGACGCGATGGGCATCACCGATTCCGGCATTTTCGGCGACATTCTGTGCGCGCGGATGGCAAAGCGCGGCATCGCCGCGCTGGTGACGGACGGCGCCGTGCGCGATCTCGCGGGCGTCTTGGAGACGAACCTTCCGGTCTGGTGCGCCGGCGCCGCGGCCCCGCCGTCGGTCGCCGCGCTCACCTTCGTGAACTGGCAGGAGCCGGTCGGCTGCGGCGGCGTCGCCGTGTTTCCCGACGACGTGATCGTGGTGGATGGCGATGGGGCGGTGGTGATCCCGCAGGCATCCGTGGAGGAGGTAGCCGGCGCCGGCCTCGAGCAGGAGCGGCTTGAGGCATGGATCATGCGCGAGGTCGAGCAGGGCGCCGCCCTGCCCGGTCTCTATCCGCCCAACGCCGAAACCCGTGCGCGCTACGAGGCCGAGGCCGCCAGGAGACGCTAGGGTTCCGCCGTCCCCGCTCTAAACAGGAATTGAGGCGCCTCGCGGGGGTGGGATTCGCTCCTGTCGCGTCGCGACGCCTAATCCTGGCCGGGCACATAGTGTAGGAGCGAGCCGATGCGCGTAGCCGCCCAGGATACCAAAGAGACAGCACGGCTGATGATCAAGCGCCACGGCTTGCGCGCACAGGCAGTGGCGCTCGAGCGTGTTCAGGAAATGCGCCTCCAGGGCGACGCGGCGGGATTGGACCGCTGGCAGGCGATCTACGCGGCGATCTGCGATCTGCGTCGCTCCGCTGTGCAGCGGATCGGCCCGGAGGAGCAATCCGACCTCCGCTCCTGAAGGTCCCGTCCACCGCCTCTTGACGCTGCGCCGCGACGTCCGGAGGTTCGCCGGCATGACCGATGCCGCCGCTTTGCACCGCCGTCTTCTGACGCTCGACACGCATATCGACATTCCTTGGCCCAACGGCCCCGATCCGTTCAGCGAGACGAGCCGCCGGGTCGATTTCCCCAAGATGCTGCGCGGAGGCGTCTCGGGCGGCTGTTTTGTTGCTTATGCCCCGCAGACCGATCGGACTGCCGAGAACGAACAGGCCGCCTATGCACGCGTGCTCGGAATGCTGGAGACGATCCGCGGGATGGGCAGAACCGAGCGCGGCATCGAGGCGCGCGTCGCCTCCGCCGCCGCCGAGATCGAGGCGGCGTGGCAGGATGGCGTTCTCGCCCTGGTCCCGGCGGTGGAAAACGGGTTCTGCATCGGTGCCGAGCTCGACCGGCTCGGCGCCTTTCGCGCGCTCGGCGCCCGCTACATGACGCTGACGCACAATGGGCACAACGCGCTTGCCGACTCCGCGATGCCGCGCAAGGGCGAGCCGGCGGATGAACATGGCGGGCTGTCGCAGCTCGGCCGGTCCGCCATCGCGGCCATGAACCGGCTCGGGCTGGTGGTCGACATCGCGCACGCCTCGCGCGCCACCATGCTGCAAGCAGCCGACTGCTCGCGCACGCCGGTCGTCTCCACGCACTCATGCGTGCGGGCGCTCTGCGATCATCCCCGCAACCTCGACGATGAACAGCTCGATGCCTTGAAGGACGTGGGCGGCGTCGTCCAGATCACCGCCGTCTCGGCGTTTCTGAAGAAGGACGCGAAGCCTGGCCAGGTCGCGCCGGCCGATTTCGCCGATCATGTTGATTACGTGGTGCGCCGCATCGGCATCGCCCATGTCGGCATCTCGTCGGATTTCGATGGCGGCGGCGGTTTCTCCGGCTGGATGGACGCGTCGGAGAGCGTCAGCATCACCGCCGAACTGCTCGGCCGCGGCTATGGCGAGGCCGAGCTTGCCCTGCTCTGGGGCGGCAACTTCCTGCGCGTCCTGCGAGAAGCCGAGGCGGCGGCCGGATGAGCCGCACAGTGTCGCTGCCGGACGGCACGCTTGTCCCGGCGCTCGGGCAGGGCACGTGGCACATGGGCGAGCGCCGGAGCGCAGCCCGGGCCGAGGCCGATGCGCTGCGCCTGGGCCTCGATCTCGGCATGACGCTGATCGACACCGCCGAGATGTATGGCGAAGGCGGCGCCGAGGAAGTGGTGGCCGAGGCGATCACCGGCCGGCGCGACCAGGTTTTCCTCGTAAGCAAGGTTTATCCCCACAATGCCTCGGCACGTGGCGTGCTCGCCGCCTGTGCGCGCAGCCTCAAACGCCTGCGGACCGACCGCATCGACCTTTACCTGCTGCATTGGCGGGGATCGGTGCCGCTCGCCGAAACCGTGACAGCCTTCGAGGCCCTGCGCGCGAAGGGCCAAATCCGCTACTGGGGCGTGTCCAACCTCGATACCGAGGACATGCGCGAGCTGGCCGGCGTGCCGGGAGGGGATGCCTGCGCCACCGACCAGGTGCTCTATAATCCCGCGACGCGCGGCATCGAGTTCGATCTGCTGCCCTGGTGCCGCTCCCGTCGGATCCCGTTGATGGCCTATTCGCCGATCGGCCAAGGGGGCAGCCTGCTGCGGCACCGGGCGCTCATCGACGTGGGCAAGCGTCACGGGAAAACCCCCGCGCAGGTGGCGCTCGCGTGGGGGCTGCGGCATCCCGACGTGATCTGCATCCCGAAGGCGGTGCGGCCGGAGCATGTGCGCGAGAACGCGGGCGCGCTGGCGCTGCACCTAACCGACGACGACCTCGCCGCGATCGATGCCGCCTTTCCGCCGCCCAGGCGCAAGCAGGCGCTCGGCATCCTCTGACGCCTTCGTGTAGCGGCCGACGGAGCGCGGATCGTGTCGCGCCCCGTCCGGCCGCCGTTTCGCCGCTACCGGGTCGGCCGCGGCGGGTCCTGGCTGTAGTCATAGAAGCCACGCCCGCTCTTGCGGCCGAGCCAGCCCGCCTCGACATACTTCACGAGCAACGGGCAGGGGCGGTATTTACTGTCGGAAAGCCCTTCGTAGAGGACCTGCATTATCGACAGGCAGGTATCGAGGCCGATGAAGTCCGCGAGCTCCAGCGGCCCCATCGGATGGTTGGCGCCCAGCCGCATCGAGGTGTCGATCGCGCCGATCGAACCGACGCCCTCATAGAGGGCATACACCGCTTCGTTGATCATCGGCACGAGGATGCGGTTGACGATGAAGGCCGGGAAATCCTCGGCCACCGCCGTGGTCTTGCCGAGCCGGTGCGCAAGCGATTCCACCGCCAGGAAGGTGGGCTCGTCGGTGGCGATGCCGCGGATGACCTCGACCAGCTTCATCACCGGCACCGGATTCATGAAGTGCATCCCGATGAACTTCTCGGGCCGGTCGGTCGCGGCGCCGAGCCGCGTGATGGAGATCGAGGACGTGTTCGAGGCGATGAGGCAGGACGGTTTCAGGTGCGGCGTGAGCGTCTTGTAGATCGCCCGTTTGACTTCCTCTTTCTCGGTTGCCGCCTCGATCACCAGGTCGGCGTCCTCGAAGCTTGCGTAGTCGGTCGATGTCTGCACCCGCGCCAGCGCCTCGTCACGCTGCTCGGCACTGATGATAGTGCGGTTCACCTGACGGCCCATGTTGCGGGCCATCGTGGCGAGCGCCTTCTGCAGCTGCTCGGCGCTGACGTCGAGCAGGATCACGTCCAAGCCCGCCAAGGCGCACACATGGGCGATACCGTTGCCCATCTGACCGGCCCCGATAACGCCGATCTGCGCGAGATCGGGAACATCCGCCAGCAGCGGGCTGGCGGATGTGGTCGGCTTCACGTCGATGTTCATTGTCTAGGAGCGCTCCAGTTCCGCCGCCAGCTCCGGCAGGGCCACGAAAAGATCGGCGACCAGGCCGTAGTCGGCGACCTGGAATATGGGCGCTTCCTCATCCTTGTTGATCGCCACGATCACCTTGCTGTCCTTCATTCCCGCGAGATGCTGGATCGCGCCGGAAATTCCGACAGCAATATATAGGTCGGGGGCGACCACCTTGCCGGTTTGTCCTACCTGATAATCGTTCGGGACAAAGCCGGAATCCACCGCAGCGCGCGACGCGCCGATGGCAGCGCCGAGCTTGTCGGCGATTGGTTCGAGCAGCTTGAAATTGTCGCCGCTCTGCATCCCGCGCCCGCCCGAGATGACGACGCGGGCGGCGGTGAGTTCGGGGCGCTCGCTTTTCGAAAGCTCCGCGCCGATGAAGCGCGATAGGCCCGGGTCGTCGACCCCCGGAGCTTTCTCGACCGTTGCGTTGCCGCCCTCGGATGGGACCGGATCGAAGCTGGCGGCGCGCACCGTGATCACCTTCTTCGAATCGGAGGACTTCACGGTAGCGAGCCCGTTGCCGGCATAGATCGGCCGCACGAAGGTCGATTCGTCCACCACGGCGGCGATGTCGCTGATCGGCTGCACGTCCAGCAGCGCCGCGACCCGCGGCATGATGTTCTTTCCTACCGAGGTCGCCGCCGCGAACAGGTGCGTGTAGGCCGGCGCCAGCGAAACAAGAAGGGCGGCCACCGGCTCGGCCAGCATGTGGGCGAAAATGTCGGACTCCGCCACCAGGACCTTGGTCAGTCCCGGCAGCTTGGCGGCGGCCTGCGCAGCCTGATCGACCCCCTTGCCGAGCACGAGCCCGTGCGTCTCGCCGAGGCCGACCGCCGCCGCGACCGCGCTGCGGGAGGGCTGCTTGATCGCCGTCCCGTCATGTTCCAGCAGAACGAGGCACGTCATCGCTCAGATCACCTTCGCTTCGGTCTTGAGCTTGGCCACGAGCTCGGCCACGGAGGCGACCTTCACGCCGGCCTTCCGCTTCGGCGGCTCCGATACCTTGAGCGTTATCAACCGCGGCGCCGGATCGACGCCGAGATCCGCGGGCTTCATGGTCGCGATCGGCTTTTTCCGCGCCTTCATGATGTTCGGCAGCGATGCGTAGCGAGGCTCATTGAGCCGAAGGTCGGTGGTGATTATGGCGGGAAGGCGGAGCGCCACGGTTTCCAGACCGCCGTCCACTTCGCGGGTGACGGTGAGGGTCTCGCCCTCGATCGCGAGCTTGCTCGCGAACGTTCCCTGCGGCCAGCCGAGCAAGGCGGCGAGCATCTGCCCGGTGGCGTTCATGTCGTCGTCGATCGCCTGTTTGCCCAGGATGATCAACCCCGGCTTCTCCTGATCGGCGATCGCCTTCAGCATCTTGGCGACCGCGAGCGGCTGCAGATCGGCATCGGTCTCGACCAGGATGCCGCGGTCAGCGCCCATGGCGAGCGCGGTGCGAATGGTCTCGGCGCACTGCGCCACGCCCAACGACACGACGCTGATTTCGGTCGCGATGCCTTTCTCCTTCAGCCGGACCGCTTCCTCGACCGCAATCTCGTCGAAGGGATTCATGGACATCTTGACACCGGCCGTCTCAACGCCAGTGCCGTCGGCCTTGACGCGTACTTTGACGTTGTAATCAACGACACGCTTGACCGGAACGAGGATTTTCATGAGACCGTGCTGCTTCCAGAGAACGCGATGGCGCGATCATCCGCCCCGGCGGGGAGCGGACTGTTCGCACCTGCAATAGACTGGCCGGACCTTATGCATCCGCCCCGTCGGCTGTCAAACGGCGCGCGCCCCGGTGCCTAGCTTCGCAGAAGCGAGAGCATGAGAAGGAACATGAGCAGCGCACTCGCCTGGAGTATGACGCGCCAGCGCATCAGCCGATTCGACCGGCGCGGGTCCCCGCCGCCGCGTGCGACGCCGATCAGCCCTGCAAACAGCACCCCGAGGGTTGCCATCATCAGAATGCCGACGATGAAGGGAAGGATGACTTTCATTGCGGTCACACAGGTAGGAGAAGCGAGGTAGAGATGGGGTGCGGGCGCCCTTCTTCACCTGCAAGCATCGGTCAGAGCGCCCGTCCGGGCAAGGCGCGCGCGCGCGCCTGCGCCCTCCTGCTGTTCCTCCTGCTGGCGCCGGCCCTTCCAAAGGGAGCGTGGGCGGCGGAGCCGCCCCCGCCGCTGAGCCCGGAACAGGCCCGCCAGGCGCTCGAGGTGCTCAATAATCCGGCGCTCCGGGCACAGGTCATTGCGGCGCTCCAGGCGATCGCCCGGGTGCAGCCGGCGCCGGCCAAGCCAGCGGCGCCAGCCGCCGCTCCGGCCTCCGCCCCCTCCGCCCCCGCCACGGCCGGCGCGCCGGCGACCGGCGCCGCCGCACCGGCGGCGGCTCCTGCATCCGCCGCCGCGAATGAAACCAAGCTGAAGCTCACTCCCGGCAGCCTGGGCGCGGTCGTCCTTACGGGCGCGCCAAGCTTCCTCGGCACGATTTGGGACCGGCTTCTCACCACCACCGAGCGGGTGCGGGACTTGCCGCTGCTCTGGGGCTGGATCGTGGTCATCGCCACCAACCCGCTCGCGCAATCCATCCTCACCCAGGCGATCTGGCGGGTTGCCGTCGTCTTCGCCGTCGGGTTGCTGGCGGAGGCGGGCGTCCGGCGGCTCCTGCGCCGTCCCGTCGCGGCGATCGCGGGCAGCCCCCCGCCCCCCAACCCCGAGCCGACCGCGGATGAGGAGAACCGCGAAGAGCCAGCCCGTGCGCGACCGAAGCGCCGTATCGGCGCCGCCAACCTGCTGCGGCGCGTGCCGCTCGTCCTCGGACGCTTGGTGCTGGACCTGCTGCCGATCCTGGCGTTCGCCCTGGTTGCTCACATCCTCACCGCCACGCCGCTCGGCACGAACGAGCAGGACCGGCTGATTCTGCTGGCAATGACCGACGCCTATGTCGCGGCCGGGGCGGCGATGGCGGTTGCCCGGATGCTGCTGCAGCCCGATCGGCCCGCCATACGGCTCCTGCGGGTCTCGGATCGGACCGCGATATGGGCGACGGTTTGGATTCGCCGGCTGGTGGCGGTGACGGTGTTCGGGTTCGCGATCGCGCAGGTCGGGCTAGCGCTCGGCATGGCGCAGGAACCCTATCTCGGCCTGCTCAAGATCGACGGGTTCATCAGCCACGCCTTCCTGGCCTTGATGGTGATCCAGAAGCGACGGGCGATCGGCAACCGCATCCGCGCCCCGGCCGGCCAGACCGGGCCGCTGGCGCGGCTGCGGAACGCGCTAGCGCCGATCTGGCACTGGATCGCCCTCTTGGTGATCGCCGGCACGTGGCTGACCTGGGCGTTCGAGGTCAGCGACGGGTTCATGAAGGTACTGCACTTCGCGCTCGTGCTGGCCGCCGTGCTGCTGCTGGCGCGGCTCGCCAATATTGTTCTCTTCGGCGTCCTGGAGCGCGCGGGGCGGGTGCCCTCGCACCTCGCCGAAGCTCACCCCGATTTGCAGGAGCGGCTGCAGCGCTATCAGCCGCTGGTGCAGGGAACCGCCCGCGCCGTGGTGTACGCGGTCGCGCTGATTGCGCTGCTGGAGTTCCTCGGCATTCCCGTCCTGAGCTGGTTCGGCGAGAGCTTCGTCGGCCAGCGGATCGCGGCCGGTCTCGGCACGATCGTCGTCACGCTCGTCTTTTCGATCGTCATCTGGGAAATCGCGAACGCCGCGCTGCGCCAGCACGTCGCCCGGCTGACCGAGGAGCATCAGGCGGCGCGCGCCGCGCGCCTGAAGACCCTGCTGCCCCTGCTGCGCTCGGCGCTGTTCGTTGCCCTCGCGGTGATCGCGGGCCTCACCGTGCTCTCGGAAATCGGAATCAATATCGCACCCCTGCTCGCCGGCGCCGGCATCGTCGGTGTGGCGATCGGCTTCGGGTCGCAGAAACTGGTGCAGGACCTGATCACCGGCATCTTCCTGCTGCTCGAGAACGCGATGCAGGTAGGCGACTGGGTGACGGTCTCGAACCTGTCCGGGACGGTGGAGGCCTTGTCGGTGCGGACCATCCGCCTGCGCGCCTCCGACGGCTCGGTGCACATCATTCCATTCAGCTCCGTCACGAGCGTGACCAACACCAACCGCGGCCTGGGCAACGCAGCCGTGACTGTCAGCGTCGCGTTCGATGCAGATATCGACCGCGCCTGCGCGCTTTTGAAGGAGATCGCCAGCACGATGCGCGCCGAGCCGGACTACGCCGACAAGATGCTGTCTGATCTGCAATTGTGGGGGGTGGACAAGGTGGACGGTGCGAGCGTCACCATCGCCGGGCAGATCGTCTGCACCGATGCGGGACGCTGGCCCGTGCAGCGGGAGTTCAACCGGCGGATGAAGCTGCGCTTCGAGGAGGAAGGGGTGCCGATCTACAATCCGGCACGTAGCATCCTGATACAGACCGTCCCGGCCGCCGGGCCGGCCGCCTCGCCGCGCCCGCTGCGGCAGGCGGGGATGGGAGGCGGCCAATGAGCCCCGGGGCAGCGATCGCCAAGCTCGCGCGTATCGTGGCCGACCAGGGATATGCCTTCGTGCCAGGCGGGGAGATGCGGCCGGCCCTGGCGAGCTTCGGGTCGCTTGCCGATTGGGAGGAGTTCGCCGCGAGCTGGAACGATCTCGGGCTCGACACCTACATGGCCGACGGCGGGCGCTACCGGAAGCGCCGCCACGCCGTGTTCGGCGCCGGGCCCGAGGGCATCCGGCGCAAGCCGCACCAGGCCCATTACCAGAGCCGCGACTACAACAAGCTGAATGGCGGGATCGCACGCTGGTTCGACCCCATCCTGCCGGAAATCGGCGCCGGGCCGACGATGACCACGATCCTGTCTTTCTGCCGGGTGCTGTTCGAGCGGCTGACCAAGGCGCCGCCCGGCGAGGTGCTGCGCTGGCACATCGAGATCCACCAGTTCCGCATCGAGGCGCGCGCGACGGAGCCCGGCCAGCCGACGCCCGAGGGGATGCACCAGGACGGTGTCGATCACGTCCTGGTTCTGCTGATTGGGCGGCGCAATGTCGCCGAGGGAGTGACCGCCGTGGCCGACCTCGCGCGGCGGACGCTCGGCAGCTTCACGCTCGCCCAGCCGTTCGACTCGGCGATCGTGGACGACAACCGGGTCATGCATGGCGTGACGCCCGTGCTGCCGGAGAATCCGTCGGAACCGGGCTTCCGCGACGTGCTGGTGGTGACGTTCCGGCGGGAGTTCTGATGCCGACTGCCTTCACTCCCGACCCATGACCCGATCGCCCCGAACCCGACAGGCTGTTAGAGCAAATTCGCGCTCCCTGGAGATGACGCAAATCGCGCCCATCAGGTCGAACGGCAGCCGCACGCGCGCGGTCCATGATATCCGGATGATGGCGAGCGAGATGCCGGCCAGCGCCACCACGCCGAGGCAAAGTCCCGTCAGGACGATCACGTTCAGCCGAGCACGGACCGCATCACCGCGAGCGCCTCTTCGACCTGCGCCGCTGAGATGTCGAGATGAAGGCACGCCCGGCCGCGCCAGTGGTCCGTCACCGAGATCAGTACGCCCTCTGTTCGCAGCGCCGCCGCAAGCTCCGTCGCGGTGCGGCCCGTCTCGCGCGTATCGAAAAACACCAGGTTGGTTTCCGGCGTCTCCACCCGGATGCCCTCGATCTGCGCCATGCCGCGCGCGAGCGCGCGGGCGTTGGCGTGATCTTCGGCCAGCCTCTCGACGTTATGATCGAGCGCGTAGAGGCACGCGGCGGCGCACATGCCGGCTTGGCGCATGGAACCGCCCAGCCGCTGTTTCCACCGCCACGCTTGGCCGATGAAGGCGCGGCTGCCGCACAGCACCGCCCCGAGCGGCGCGCCGAGCCCCTTGGTGAAATCGAGCCAGACGGAATCCCAGCCGGCGGCGATCTCGGCGGCGGGGGCGCCGAGCGCCACGGCGGCGTTCAAGAGGCGGGCGCCGTCCATGTGGGTCGCCATGCCGTTCGCGTGCGCGATCCCGGCGATTTCGTTCAGCGCGGCGACAGGCCAGCAGGCGCCGCCACCGCGATTGACGGTCTGCTCAACCTCGAGAAGCGTCTGCGGCGGCGAATAGCGCGAGCGCGGCCGGATCGCCGCTTGCAGCGCCGCCGCGTCGAACTGGCCGCGCGCGCCCGCAATGCCGCGCACCATCACGCCGGCGATCGCCTGACAGCCGCCCGCCTCGCTCGTGATGATATGGCTCTCCTCGTGCGCCAAAACCTCGTCACCCGGGCGGCAATGGGTGGCGATGGCGACCTGATTGGCCATCGTGCCCGAGGGCAGGAACATCGCCGCTTCCTTGCCGAGCAGCGCGGCCACGCGGTCGCACAGCGCCCACACGGTCGGATCGGAGCCTGCCTGTTCGTCGCCGAGCGGCGCTTCCAGCATTGCCGCCTTCATCGCGGGCGAGGGCAGCGACTGCGTGTCGGACGAAAGATTCACGCGCACACGCTGGTTTGGATCGAAGCGGGCAGGCTCGAAGCTCATGACATGCGGTATCCGGTGAGATGGGCGAGAAGGCGGGCGGGATCGGGGGGCGGCGAATCGGCGCGCCAACCGACATGCAGGTCGGGACGCGACAGCACGAGTTTGCGACTATATCCGGCCGCCGAAGCGGCGTCCGCATCGAGATCGACCAGACATAGCGGAACGTGCGCCCGCGCCGCCGCCTGGATAATCGGATCGGCGTCGGCGCGCGGATCGAGCCGCAGCAGCGCGAATCCAGCGCCGAGTGCGTCATAGAGCGAGCGGCCATCCGGGAGCCAAAGATGCGGCGTGCGGCAGCCGGGCACGTCGGACTGGGTGAAACCGTCCATCGTGTATCCGGGCGCGGCCTCGCCGTCATAGGCGATGATCGGCGAGCGGTCGTAGAAATACCCGAAATTGAGGCCGCCGCAGCAATATTGCGGCGTGTTCAGCGCGAGCAGCTTCCGTCCGAATTCGGCGCGCGCCAAATCACCCTCCGGCCCAGGCCATTCGATCTCGGGCGGCACGCTGCCGCGCGCGCGGGCAAGCGCGAGCGCCGTGCCCATCGCGTGACGCGAGACCTGCTCGGTAATCGGTTGCCGCTCCGCCTCGTGCGCGGCGAGGATTTCGGGATGCGCCCAGCCGCGCAGCACGGCGGCCAACATCCAGGCGAGATTCGTCGCATCCGCGATACCGGTATTCATGCCGTAGCCCGCGAACGGCACCCAGATATGTGCGGCATCGCCACAGATGAACACGCGCTCGCGGCGGAACCGGTCGGCGACCATGCGCCGCCCAATCCAGTCCTCCTTGCCGAGCACCGCGTACTCGAAATCCGGCCCGACGCCGAGGATCGCGCGGATGCAGCCGTCGCGGTCCACCGCATCGAAGCTCGTCTCGTCCGGGCGCAGATAGTTGTGGATCAGCCAGGTCTCACGGCCGTCGATCGCGAACATGTTGGCGCTGCGGCGCGGATTGAGCGACTGCGTGGACCAGGCGGGCGGCGCCTGCATCCGCGCGATCAGCCCGGGCGCGCGGATGTAGGTCGATTGCGTGCGCTGCACGACCGGATCACCCGCGAGCCGCGCGCCGATCGCACGCCGCGTTTCGGAATGCGGCCCGTCGCAGCCGATCAGATAGTCGGCCTGGATTTCCCACACGGCACCCGTGTCGAGATCGCGCGCCTCGGCCCGCACACCGGTTTCGTCCTGGGCAAAGCCCGTCAGCCGCGTGCGGTTCAGCACGCGCACCCCGGCCGCGGTCGCGGCGGCGACCAGCGCGGGCTCCAGGTAGATCTGGTTGATCCGGTGCGGCGGCTCCGGCGTCGGCCAATGCCCGTCCGGCCCGCTTCGGTCGGTGTAGCGGTCGCGCCGGCAGGGGATATGGATGCGGGCGAACTCGATACCGGTGGTCGTGGTGCGGAAAGCGACGTCGTTCGGGTGATCGGGCGGTAGCCCCGGCGCATCGCGGATCGCGCGCACGATGCCGAGGCGGCGGAATGCCTCCATCGTGCGCGCGGCGACATGGTTGCACTTGACACTTGGCGGTTCGGCGCGGGCCCGCTGCTCCAATACCAGCACTGCGATGCCGCGGCGGTGCAGATCGAGTGCCAGCGTGATCCCCACCGGCCCGCCGCCCGCAATCAGCACCTCGGTGCGCGCGGGCACGCTCATGCGGGACAGAGGACGTTCACCAGCGCCTGCCGCCCCTCCCGCACCGCCTTCGCGGCGCGGCGCAGTGCCGAGCGCAGGTCGGCGGGACGCTCCACGCGCTCGCCGTGCCCGCCATGCGCCTCGACGATCTTCTCGAATGCGGGTGCCGGGCCGAGATCGGCAAGGAAGCGCCCGTCGCGCGCGGCGGCGGCGCCGGAGGCGAACATGTCGAGCGTCGCGCGCCGCACCGCGCCGTAGAGGCTATTGTTGTAGATCACGATCAGCACCGGCAGGGTCTGCGCCTGCGCCACGAAATGGCAGGCGGTGGGATTGGCGAACATGTACGCGCCGTCGCCTAGCACGGCCATGACGGTCTTCTCGGGCGCGGCGAGTTTGGCGCCGAGTGCCGCGCCGAACCCCCAGCCGAGCCCGCCCGCCGCGCTGATGGAAAACAGGCTGCCAGGCCCCGGCAGCGGGCAGTATTCCTGGCGGAAGGAATACTCGCTGACCATAATGGTATTGGAGTCAACAATCTCGCGCAGGCAGTGGTTCAGCCAGGCGAGCGTGCAGGCATTGCCGGCGCCATCGCGCTCGGCCTCCGCCTGCCAGGAGGCGCGTTGCCCGGCGGCGCGCGCGGCCAGTTTCTCGCGCCGTGCATCGACCTCGGGGCGGCGCGCGGTCAGTGCGGCATCCAGCGCGTGCAGAAGCGGCAGGCTGGCGCTGCGGATCGTCAGGTCGGACGGAAAGCTCCGCATCGGGTAGCGCGCATAGAGCGGATCCTCACCGATCTGCACCACGCGCGCGCCGGGTGCGGGGCCTTCCTTGCTCGGATACCAGGGCACGTCGCTTTCCCAGACGATCACCAGATCGGCCTCGGCCAGCAGCGGGCCGGGCAGCGAGCCCTGGAACATCGGATGCGCCGAGGAGAGCGCGAAGTAGCGCGTGTTGAACGGCACCACCGGCAGCGCGAAACGCTCGGCAAGGTCGGCGAGAAGCGCACTTTCGCGCGGATCGCGCCCGAGCGTGCCGGTGACAATCAGCGGCAGGCGCGCCGCGGCGATCCACTCCGCCAGCCGCTCGGCTTCGGCGGCGCTCGCGGCGGGCGGCGCGGGGCGCGCGCGCGGGCCGGGCTTGGGCTGCTCGGCCGCGGGGGCACCGAGCACCTCGCGCGGCAGCGAGAGATAAACCGGGCCGGGCGGCGAGACGGTGGCGATTTCCAGCGCGCGCGCCACCACGTCGTTCACCTGATCGGGCCGTCGCAGCTCGTAATCCCACTTCACCACCTCGCGCAGCATCCCGGCCTGATCGAACATCTCCTGCGCCCAGTGGATGTAAACATTGCGGGTGCCTTCGGCGCCGCGCTCGGTGATCGGCGTGCGGCCCGAGGTCAGCAGCATCGGCACGCGGTCGCGGCTGGCGTCGATCAGCGCGTTGAGCGCGTTGGCGAGCCCGACATTCACGTGCGTCATCACCGCCTGCGGTTGGCCGCTGACCATCGTGAAGCCGTGCGCCATGCAGACCGCGGCGTTTTCGTGCGGAACCACGATCGGCCGCGGCACCTTGCGGTTGCCGTGCGCGGCGCGCTCGAACGCCTCGATCACGGGCGCGAAATCGGTCCCCGGATTGGCGAACAAATAGTCGATGCCGTGCGCGGCGAGGGCTTCCAGATAGTCCTCGGCGGCGATGCGGGTTGTCATGTCGGCCTTGCTCCGTTGCTAGGCGCTCAGCCAGTCCTCGAGCAACGCCCGCGCCCGTGTGGCGCGGCCGAGGTCCGAGCGCAGAAAGGCACGCACATCCTCCGGCCCGTCGAGATCGCGCGCGATCCCCGGCTGCTCGACGATCGTCGGCGGAAAACCCTGCTGCCGCGCGGCTTCGAGGTGCGGGAGGAAACTGTCGTCGCCAAATCGCAGCGCGATCAGGTCGGGCGGCGTCATCAGGATCGTGTTGGACCCGCGCCGGTCATGCGCGGGAACGATCGTGAAGCCCGGCCCCGGCGGATGCGCGGCGATCACCGCGCCGATCTCGGCGGCGGTCACGGCTGGGATGTCGCCCGGACAGGTCAGCATGGCGCCGATGCCCTCGGCCTTCAGCAGCGCCGCCATTGCCATCACGGCCCTCGTGTGCCCCGCACGCGCCTCTGTTGTGGTCACGCGCGCGCCGTAGCGGCGGGCCAACGCGGTCGCTTCCGGCTCGACGCTGTTGAGCAAGATGCCGGCGAGCGGCGCCGCGGAGAGCGCGCTCAGCACATCGTCCAGCATGGCGCGCGCAAGTTCCCGCCGCCGCGCCTCGTTCAGCAGTGGCGCCAGGCGCTGCTTGGCGCCGGCAAACTCTTTCACCGGCACGGCGGCCCATACGCCCCTCACCGCTGTTCCGCCGCGCGCAGCACGCACCGCGCCAGCGCCTCTTTCTCCGCAAGCGTCGTCATCAGGGTGGGCGCGAACCGGACCTCGCAGGCAAGCCCATCGAGCGTGCCGGCATCCGCCGCGTCGGCGATGAAAACGTCGATCAGCGTCCCGTACCGCTGCGCGACGGCACTTGCGGTTGGCGGCATTCCGAGCTCTTCCATCATCTTCGCGGTCGGCCCCTTCACCGCGCGCCCGGCGATGATTGGCGTGACCGCGATCACGCGCGCCCGCGTCAGCTCCAGGGCGCGGCGGATTCCCGCGACGGCAAGGATCGGCTCGATGCTGATGAACGGGTTGGAGGGACAAATCACCACCGCGTCCGCGCGCGCGATCGCCTCGGCAACGCCAGGCGCCGGAACGGCGCTCTCCGCCCCCACATAGCGCAGCGCCCGCACGGCGGGGGCGGCGCGGCGGCCCACGAACCAGGGCTGGAAGTCCATCCAGCCCTCGCCGGTCAGCAATTGCGTCCGCAACGTGTCGTCCGTCGCAGGCACGATTTGCGCCACGATCCCGAGCCGCGCTGCGATATCGGCGGTGATGGCGGACAGCTTCTCGCCCGCGCGCAGCCGCTCGGTCCGCAGCGCGTGCAGCGCGAGATCGCGGTCGCCGAGGCGAAACCAGGAAGCGCCGCCGAGCGCGGCGAGCGTTTCCATGAAGGCCCAGCTCTCGTCGCGCCGCCCCCAGCCGAGTTCGGGATTGTCGAGGCCGGCCAAGGTGTAGGTCAGCGTGTCGATATCCGGCGAAATGGCGAGACCGAGATGCTCGAAATCGTCGCCCACATTGGCGACAACGATGAGCTCGCCCGGCGGCAGTATGCGGCTCAGCCCGAGCGCCAACTTGGCCCCGCCGATGCCGCCCGAGAGCGCGACGATCACCGGAACAAATCCTCGGCCGCAGGCCGGACCAGTTCGGTCGCCCTGCGCTCGGGCGCGGCGTGTGGCGGCAGGCCGCGCAGCAGCACGACGGGGCGGGCCTCGCGCGCCTGGCCCTGCAGCAGGCCGGCCGCCGCCGCGATCTCGTCGGCATAACCAACCACGGTGACCTCCAGCGTGCGCCCAAACAAATCCGGGCTGCCGCGCAGGTCAATCAGGCTGGGGAGTCCTGCCGCGCCGATGGCGACACCGCACGTGCCGCGGCGCCAGGCGCGGCCGAAACTGTCGGTGATCACCACGCCGGGCGCGATACCGCACAGCGCGGCGAGACGAGCGCGCAACGCCGCCGCCGACCCGTCGGGATCGGCCGGCAGCAGCAGGAGCTGATCGGGCGCGCCGGGCTCGGCGATGTTGGAGTGATCGACGCCGGCATTCGCCATCACGAAGCCGAGCCGGTGCTCCATGATCAGCAGGTTGGGGCGCGAGCGCACGACACGCACCGACTCCGACAGAATCACCTCGACCAAGCGTGGGTCCTTGCCAACCTCGTCGGCGAGCGCGCACGCCGCCTCGGATGGTACGACCGTATCCAGGCGGACGAACCGGCCCTCGGCCTTGGAGACGATCTTCTGCGCGACCGCGACAACGTCGCCTTCCGCGAGCGAGATGCCCGCCCGCGCCAGCCCCTCGGCGATCAGCGCCGCGAGATCGTCGCCCGGACGAACCAGCGGCATGTCCGGCAGCGCGATCAGCTCGAGACGCGCACTCACCCGAAGCGTTGCCGCAGCTTGGGAAGCACCTGCGCCGCGTAGAGCCGCAGGAAGCGTTCCTGGTCGCGACCCGGCGCGTGGAACACGAGGTGGTTGAAGCCGAGGTCGATGTAAGCCTTCAGCTTCTCCACGTGCTCGTCGGGATCGGTGGAGACGATCCAGCGGCTCGCCGCGCGCTCGGCCGGCAGCGCGGCGGCCAGCCGCTCCATCTCGACCGGATTGTGGACCGAGACCTTCTCCTCGGGCGACAGCGCTAGCGCGGCCCATTCGCGCGTATCGTTGAGCGCCCGTTCGGGGTCGGTATCGAACGAGACCTTCATTTCGATCATTCGCTCGAAGCCGAGATCGTCGCGCCCCGCTGCCTTGCAGCCCTCGGCGACGTTGGGCAGCAGCGTTTCGGTATAGAGCGTCCACGCCTTGCCGCTCGTGCAGATGAAGCCATCCTGCCGTCCGGCATATTTCGCCACCAGCGCGCCCGCGGCGGCGACATAGATCGGCACCGGCTTTTCCGGCCGATCATAGATCGTCGCGTCGCGCGTTTTGTAATACTGCCCCTCGAAGGAGACGTGCTCCTCGGCCCACAACCTGCGGATCAACTGGATGGATTCGCGGAGGCGCGCGAAGCGTTCCTTGAACTCCGGCCATTCCATGCCGGTGGAGGGCACCTCGTTCAGCGATTCGCCAGTGCCGACGCCGAGGATCACGCGACCGGGGAACATCGCGCCGAGCGTGCCGAATGCCTGCGCAACGACCGAGGGGTGATAGCGGAAGGTCGGGGTCAGCACGCTCGTGCCCATCAGGATCCGTTCGGTGCGCGCGCCGAGCGCACCCATCCAGGCCGGTGCGAAGGGCGCATGGCCGTCAGTGTGCTTCCAGGGCTGGAAATGGTCGCTGACGAACACGGAATCGAAGCCGAGCCGTTCGGCGAGCACCGAAAAATCGAGTAGCGCGCGCGGCGCGAACTGCTCCGCCGACGCCTTGTAGCCGAGCTTCAGCATGGGCCTTTCCTTCCGCCGATGCGCGCCGGACGCTACTGCCGGCGCGGCCGCAGGTCCATCCGCCGCGCGCCGGCAGCGCACCGCGCCGGGCCTAGCAAAACCGGCGCGGCCTCCCTATAGGAATGCGGACCGGGGTCCGGTGGCAGAGTGGTGATGCAGCGGACTGCAAATCCGCGAATGTGGGTTCGATTCCCGCCCGGACCTCCAGCCCCGCAGCTCCACCCAGGATGATCGCTGAACGGTCCGCTCCCTCTGTTGCGTGCGGCGGGCAGCCATCGAATACTGGCCTGCATCCGTCCAGGGAGGGAGGTCGCATGTCGTTCTACCGAGGCATGAGCTGCGAGAACGTGACCATCAAGGGCGACAAGGGAACGCCGATCACGGCCTATGTCGCGCGGCCAGCGGGCCCAGGGCGCTTTCCGGGCGTGGTGCTGATCCACCATCTGCCGGGCTGGAGCGAACTCTACATCGAGACGACACGCCGGTTCGCCCATCACGGCTATCTCGCGATCTGCGCCAACCTCTACCACCGCGAAGGCGGCAGCGACGCGAATCCCGACGACGTGGCCGCCAAGGTGCGGGCGGAAGGCGGCATCGCGGATTCCCAGATGGTCGGCGACACCGCGGGTGCGGTGCAATGGATGCGCGCGCAGCCCGATCACAACGGCAAGGTCGGCCTGTTCGGCTCCTGCTCGGGCGGGCGGCACGCCTTCATCTATGCGTGCCAGCGGAAGGACGTGGATGCCTGCGCCGATCTCTGGGGCGGGCGCGTGGTGATGGGCAAGGAGGAGCTGAACGCGAAGACGCCCGTCGCACCGATCGATATGACGAAGGATCTCTCCTGTCCGCTGCTCGGCCTGTTCGGCAACGACGATCGCGCGCCGAGCCCCGAGCAGGTCAACCAGCACGAGGCCGAGCTGAAGAGGCACGGCAAGAGCTACGAGTTTTACCGCTATGACGGCGCGGGGCACGGCTTCTTTTACTGGCACCGGCCGCTCTACCGGCCCGAGCAGGCGATGGACGGGTGGAGCAAGGTGTTCGCGTTCTTCGGCAAGCACCTGGCGGCCTAGGGGACAAGCGCATGTGCACGTCCATCATCGAAATCGCCCGAGCCGAGGGCATGGCCAAGCGCGGCGACACATGGTTCCCGCTCTCGCACACGGTGGTTGCTTATGATCACGCGCGTCACGCGCCGCTCGGAGACGTGATCACGCTTGATTTCATGAACACGGGCCTCGATCCCGGCGCACGGGCGGGCATCGAACTGACCCTGGAGACGGCTCGCGAGTTGCGGGCCGCGCTCGACCGCGCGATCTCGGCCGCCGAGTACGAGGAGTCGGAGGTCCGAGGCAAAGGAGCCGCGCTGCAGCTGATCCCGGCGGCCTGACGCTGCAGACGTCCTGTCCGCCGTTCTTGGAATGGGGCGCGGGCGTGTGTTTGGATTGGGGAACGGGAACGCTGGTTGCGAAGGCACGCATCGGCCTAGACTGACATTTGCTTATCGTAGCGATTTAATCATCGAGACGCGGGCAATAGAGCGCGCGCCAGGCCCGGGGCACCCATCGCCACGCCGCGATCGGGTCGAGCCCGCCTTGCCACCGCTGCCTCCGAGCCACACGTTCGTCTTCGGGGCGCTGCGACAGGCGATGATGAGAACTACGTCTACGCCATCGCCCTATGAAGTCCCTTCTAGAACGGCGCTGTCGCCAGTGCCGCACGCAAACTGACCTACCATGCAGGTGAAACCTCGCATCCTCCCAGCGTATTATCCCCCGCGAACAAGCCCAAACCGAAATGCGCACCCCAGCCGAGCGCAAGCGGGCTGGGCAGATTCCTCTCAAAAGTCAGTCGGAACCCTCCGCCTGCTGCATCCGGTTGGACGCCGCCACGGCCCCGGCGCGTGCGCGCGAAGGCGAGAGTGGAAAGCGAGCGTCCACCGACCTGAACTACAAAGCGTGAAGCGTTCCGCGCATCGACGAGAGGCTCGACACGTGGGGGCGGCAGGCCAGGAAAGCGCTTCGCCCATTCTTCGATTATCTGGCTGCGATAACTTTCCACCAGCCCTCCGAATGCGCGCGGCCTTTCGTTGTCGAACCGGCTCTTGAGGAGCGGCGTTGCCGAGCGCCAAGTGTGCGCCGGGCGCAGCAAACCGCTGACATCATGAAAGGCTTTCGGCGCGGCGATGTCCTCCAACGCCAGCCGCCACTCCTTGCGCCCGCGCTCGCTGTCCTCATCAGCACGGCCGTGCCCGATCCACAGCTTCGTGAGGCGGTCAAGCCGCCATTTTGTGCTTGCCGAGAATCCGCGGCGACAATAGATGATCAGGTGATCGATCCGTCCGTCGCCGTCGGCGTCCTCGGGCAGATAGAAAGCGTGCGCGTGCTCGGGATCGTCTCTCAATGGGCCATTTTCGTCGCGGCCGGAGAGTTCGATCGGCGGACGCTCGTCGTCTTGTTTGATGCTCATCAGCGCCACGCGGGCAATCTCCGCGATGCGCAACGTCTCTTCGATGCGCGGCTGCGGGCGGCCGGCGAGAACGAAGCGGGCGACTTCGGGATGGCCCGGCTGTTTCTCTGGCGAGGCAGTCGGCTTCGCTCCGCGTCCCCGTGGCAAAGGACCGACAGCCGGCCTGTCATAGACGACCTTCCGAAGCGGCGGCGGGTTCGACCAGCCGGCCTTGCGCCAGTCGGATGTATCAATGGCGAGCGCGTCCGCCAGACGCTCAGGCAGGGTCACTTCGGCGAGGCTTCGCTCGCTCTTATTCTTGCTCTTCAACCTCTCGAGGAGATGTGCGCGCATTTCGGCCCAGCGCTGCGGCGTCGCCGACAGGGTCGCATCGAACGGGACGGAAGTGCCGTCGTTATGCAGCCGAAGCACCTCTCCACCATCGGTGAGAATGTCCTGCTCTGCCAACGCGCGTGGGCCGGCGTTGATCCTGCCGCAGCCGGGGGCGGCGATGCGCGCATCTGCCCAACTCTCGGCGCGGCCGAGATAGCCGATCCGACACGATCTCGATCCGATGCACGGCATCTGCCGCTGTGGCTGCCACAGTGGCAGCCTCAATCTTGCCTCGCTCAATGCCGCGAAGCTCAACGAACCAGATTCAGATCCGCAAGGCGGTCGTCACTGGGCGGATACGGAATTCACCCCAACGTTGCCGGCATCTATCGCCGGAAGGATTGCCGCACGGCGATCTCGGCCCGATCCTCGAATGGGTGGCCCAAAGACAGAACGCTCCCGGCCTTGGCGGCCCGGGCGTATCGG
>Ga0209062_1001265_pt1 | contig 47776 bp, 54 predicted proteins | sample Coa_R2_2_FD_187158 | JGI IMG/M metagenome (GOLD analysis project Ga0209062, IMG submission 187158) | Surface soil microbial communities from Centralia Pennsylvania, which are recovering from an underground coalmine fire - Coalmine... | ecosystem: Environmental > Terrestrial > Soil > Unclassified... | reverse complement strand
AGAAGGCCGCGCCGTCGCTGATGGCGCGCCTCAAGAACGTATCGAACACCACCTTCGAGACCACCACGCTGGACAACGTGCCGGTGCTGACGGCGCTGAGCCGCGTCGAGCCGTTCGGCTGGACGGTGGCGATCGGCACGCCGCACGAGGACTATCTCGGGCCGCTCTGGCAGTCGCTCGCGCTGATCATCGGCGGCGCGGTGGTGGCGCTCGCCGTCGGGCTGGGGCTGGCGCGCTACGTCGCCCACCAGATCACCACGCCCATGAGGGCGCTGGTCGCCTATGCCGGCAACACCCAGGGCGAGGCGCCGCCCGAGGTCACCGGCCTCAAGGAGACCGATGCGCTGGCGACCGCGCTGCGCCGCTACGTCGAGACCAGCGAGAAGGCCGAGCGCGAGCTGGTGGCGCTCAACACCACGCTCGAGCAGCGCATCGAGGCCGCCGTCGCCGAGCGCGACGACGCCCAGGCGCGCCTGCTCGAATCGCAGAAGATGGAGGCGGTCGGCCAGCTGACCGGCGGCATCGCCCACGACTTCAACAATCTCCTGACCGCGGTGATCGGCAGCCTCGACCTGATGCGCAAGCAGGCGGGCGACGATCCGCGCCTGCAGACCCTGGCGGAGATCGCCCTCCAGGCGGCACAGCGCGGCGCCCAGCTGGTGGCGCAGCTGCTGGCGTTCGGCCGCCGCCAGACGCTGTCGCCGCAGAGCCTGGCGATCGACCGGGCGATCGGCGACATCCGCCTGCTGATCGGCCCGGCCACCGGCAACGACGTGAAGTTCGAGACCCGCTTCGCCTCCGACCTGTGGCCCTGCTACGCCGACCGTTCGCAGCTCGAATCGGCGATCCTGAACCTGGTCTTCAACGCCAACGACGCCATGCCGCGCGGCGGCCGCCTCACCATCGCCGCCGACAACCGCGTGGTCGACAACGCGGCGGCGCGGCGGCTCGACATCGCGCCGGGCGACTATGTGCGCATCGCCGTCAGCGACACCGGGACCGGCATGACCCCGGAGACGCAGGCCCATGCCTTCGAGCCGTTCTTCACCACCAAGGGCGTGGGCAAGGGCACCGGTCTCGGCCTGAGCCAGGTCTACGGCTTCGCCAAGCAGTCGGGCGGGACAGCGACGCTGGAGAGCCGGACGGGCGAGGGCACGACGGTCACGCTGCTGTTGCCGCGCGCGGCGGCCGAGGCGGCGGCGCCGGCCACGGTCGCGCCGTCCCACGAAGCGGTGCCGCGCAAGCGCATCCTGGTGGTCGAGGACCACAAGGAGGTGCGCGCGCTCGCCCAATCCCTGCTCGAGGATCTCGGCCACGAGGCGATCGTCGCGGCGAACGCCGAGACGGCGCTGTCGGTGCTGCGCAGCGACACGGCGATCGATCTGCTGTTCTGCGACGTCGTGCTGGGCGGGCCGATCGACGGCGTGAAGCTCGCCGAATTCGCCCGCGATCTGCGGCCGGGCCTGAAGGTGTTGCTGACGTCGGGCTATCCCGACCAGGTGCAGGCGCGCAGCTCGGGCATGCCGATCATCGGCAAGCCTTATCAACAGGCCGATCTCGCCGCACAGCTCGCGCTGTTCTTCCCGCCCGAAGGTGCGGCCGGCTGATCGCGGCGGCGTGAAGAGGCGTGACCGCTGGGCATGGCCGAATCGAGCCTGAACCTTGCACCCGCGTAGCGCTCGCGTGAGCGACGATGCATCCAACCGGAAAGTTGTATCGTCAATATCGTGACGGCGATTTTGCGCTCGCGTCGCAGCGATGCTCAGGTGATAGATCGCGCATGCGGTCGTTCCCCTTCCGGTTCCACGGTCAGCTGCTGAACATCTCGGTCGTTTCGGTCGATGAAGGCTGGGAGTTGTGGATACTCGAGGGCGAGCGCCGGCTGGGCTACGGCGGTCGTGTCACGGTCGATCAGGCGATCGAATCCTGGCGGCGCGGCGAGGACAGCGTGCAGGTCCTGGCCGAAGAGGTGAAGAGCCAGGTCCTGACCGGCCGGCTGGTGCTCGACCCCAGGATGCCGCAGCCCCGCCAGGCCGGCGCCCAGGCAGCCGCATCCGGATGAAGGTTCCGGCCGCCCGCATGATCCCGCCCATCCGACGGCCGCAGATCCTCGGCGTCGTGGCGGTCCTGGCGGTTTTCATCCTGCTCGAATTCGCGGTCGGAGAGCACGACAGGCTGTCGGCCGTGCTGTCGAACGACCTGCAGGGCACGACAGGGCGCTGACGGCCTTTGCCGCGCGCTAAGCGGCTACATCCCTTACAACTCTCGGCATGACGGCCCCTGGAAACGGGAGTAGCTGTCTGGATGCGCAATTGATCCGCGCATCGCCGCGAACCCAGAGCGGCGGGTGTGACAGTTTTGAAGTCGTTCATTCATTTACGGAGAGAACCATGCTGTCGATCTTTCGCCGCCTCATGAGCAATCGCGACGGCGCCACCGCCATCGAATACACGCTGATCGCCTCGCTGATCGCCGTTGCCGCCATCGCCGCCATGACCTCGGTCGGTAGCAAGGTGAGCAACGTGCTCAGCAACGTCGCGAGCACGATGAAGTAATCAGCCCCAGGTTCGGGAGGGCCAGGAGGGCGGGCGTCTTCGGAAGAAGCGTCCGCCCTTTCGATTCAGGTGCAGCCGCTCGCGTTGCTCTGGCAGGTCGGCGTCGTCGGCGGCGTGACGACGGGCGGCGAGCAGCCGACGGTGCAGGTTGCCGTCGGCGGAATGGGCGTCGGCGGTGTCGGCGTCGGGGTCGGGGTCGGCGGATCGGGTGTCGGAGTCGGCGCCGGCGGATTCGACGGCGGCGGTGTCGGAGCGGGCGGAGTCGATGGCGGGTCCGGAGTCGGCGCCGGCGGATCGCTCGGCGGCAAGGGAGTCGGCGCGGGCGGCGGGGCCGGCGGCAGGCTGATCGGGATGACCGGCGGCGTATCCGGTGGCGTGTTGGGCACGAGCGAGACCGACGGCCCCGCATCGCCCAGCGCCCCGACCGAGATGATCGGCGCGGCGCCCTGCAGCGGCCCATCGCCGAGCAATGGACCTGCACCCTGCAACGGTCCCGTGCCGAGCAGCGGGCCGGCACCGAGCAGCGGGCCCGCACCCTGCAGCGGACCGCCACCCTGCAACGGGCCAGCCCCCTGCAGCGGACCCGAGCCCTGCAAGGGACCGCCACCTTGCAACGGTCCGGCGCCCTGCAGCGGCCCGGCGCCATCCAACGGTCCGGCACCCTGCAGCGGGCCGCCGCCCTGGATCGGCCCATTCGGGAGCGGCGAGTTGCCTGCCAATGGACCATTGCCGTCCGGCGCGCCGCCGGGGCCCTGCGGGTTGCCCGCGAGAGCCGGTCCATTGCCGCCGGGCGCGGCGCCCTGAAGCGGGCCGGTTCCGGTCTGGCCGGGCTGGAGACCGGTCGGGCTGCCGCCTTGTGGATTAGCGCCCTGCAAGGGACCGTTCTGGAGATTGCCGGCGGTGTTGCCTTGAGGCGCGCCGCCTTGCGGGTTGGCACCCTGCAGCGGGCCGTTCTGGGTGTTGCCTTGCTGGTTGTTGTCCGGCTGCTGAGCAGGCCCGTTGCCCTGCGCGAGCTGGACGTTGTTGTCGGCGCCGCCCGGTGGCGACGGCGCCGTCAGGATCACCGCGAGCTGCTGCGGCGTCGGCGTGTTGTTGAGCGCATTGTTGGGCGTCAGGCTCGAGTTGACGGTGCTGAGGCCCGAGTTGTTGAGCGCGTTGCGGATGACGGCGTTGATGTTGCCGTTGCCGCCCTGGTTGCCCTGCGTGGCGTTGTTGCTGCTGCCGGGACCGCCGGAGCGGCCGCCCGGCACGTTGCCGCCGCCGACATTGCCGCCCTGCGGGCTGCCACCCTGTTGGCCGCCACCCTGTTGCCCACCCGTCAGGCCGGGCGCCCCGTTGTTGCCGCCTCCGTTGACGGTCGGACCTTCGAGCGCGGTGATGGTGGGCTGCAGGCCGCCGGGCGGGATCGGCGCGAAAGCGGGCGGCGGCGAGCCCGGCTGCACGACCACCTGCTGGCCGGGCTGCGTCGTGGTCTGCGTGACGCCGCCGCTGGTGACGGAGAACGACACGCCGTAGAGGAAGTTCGCGGTGAACTGGCCGTTGTTGCCGACGGTCAGGTTGAAGATGCCGCCGCGGATACCCATCGAGGCGGATGGCGTCTTGACCGTCACCTCGGAGGTCTTGCTGATCACGCCGCCGACGAAGCGCATCGTGCCGCGCGTCATCTGGAGCGCCATCTCGCCCTTCTTCTTCTCCGGGTCGTACACGTACTTGTCGATCACGAGATGGCTGTTGGGACCGATCGTCAGCGACGTGCCGTCGAGGAAGACAAGGTGCACGCGGTCGTTCTGGAGCGTGGTGACCTTCTCGTCGGCATTCATGTCGATGCCGACGCGCAGCACGCGCTCCTGGCCGCTCGGCGGGATGCCGATCGGCTCGCCCTCGACGACCGACGCGACGCCGACCTTCGGCACGGCGTAGGCGACGCCGGTCAGCGCTGTCGTCAGCAGCGCAACCGCGGACAGCAGATGCAGGGCCTTCATCGCCGCGCCGCCTTCAGGAATTCCTCGGCCCGGTTGCGCACCTGCGGGGAGGCCTCGGCCGAGGAGCGCGCGCCTTCGAGATAGGTGATGGCCGCTTCCTTCGAGCCCAGCCGGTAATAGAGCACGCCGAGCTCGAGCTTCACCTCGGGCTGGTTGGCGTCGATCAGCAGCAGCCGCTCGAGCGCGGAGATCGCGCCCTCGATGTCGCCCACTTTCACCGCCAGATCGGCGAAGCGCGCCAGCGTCTCGGGATCCGACGGCTTCTCGAGCGTCGCCTGGAAGGCCTTGTCGTAGGCGGCGCGCTGCTCGGGCGTGGCCTCCGCCGGCTTCGAAGAGGACGGCGACGCAGCTGCGGGAAGTCCCGTCGTCGGAGTCGTCGGCATCGGCAGCGAGCGCGGCGCCTTCGACGCCGGCGTCTGCGCCAGCGCCGGCGCGCACGCCAGCACGCCCACGATCAGGGGCGCGACCAGGGGCGCGATCATGGACACAGTCCATGTGCTGCGACGATCCGACGCCATCAAGACTGGCCCCGGAACTCGCGTGTCAGACACGAGCGCGGTCATTGGGGGGTGACCTGGATTGACGTGAAGCTCCCACCGAACTTCGTCGCCAGTTTAGGACGAATATCCTGCAGGGAACAGGCCGATTCGCGAAGGATTCGCTGCACAACCATTTGCAGCGATTTTGCCAAAATCGCGATCAGCGGGTTGGAACGCGCCCATCCAGGGTTTGTAACCTTTTGGACCAACGCGCGTTGGTCCCGCAATGAGCGCAAGGGGGATGTCGACTGCGGGCTCGGCCGTGACCGGCGCAGGCGGGCCATCGACGGCCGCAGCGGCCACCCGGGTCCTGATCGTCGAGGACGATGTCCTGATCCGTGCTGCGGCGGCGCAGTATCTCCGCGACACGGGCTTCGAAGTGCTGGAAGCGGTCGGCGTCGACCAGGCGCTGGAGCTGTTGCGCGCAAGCCCGATTCAGGCGGTGTTCGCCGACGTAAAGCTGCCGGGCTCGCAGAGCGGGCTCGACTTGATGCGGATTGTGCAGCGCGATTTTCCCCAAACGAAAGTCTTGCTGACCAGCGGCGTGGTGAAGGCCGACGAGGTGACGACCGAGGGCATCACCTTGCTGCGCAAGCCGTACTTCCTGTTCGAGGTGGAGCGTCATCTGCGGGCGTTGCTGGCACGGTAGCCGCGTTCGCAACCGAACATAGGCGGGCGCGTTCATTCACTGGGCCAGTGTAGCCGCCAATGGTACGGGTACCGCGTATGTGGGACGAGCAGCAGTTCTCCGAAGTGAACGACGACCGGTCGGGGCGGCTCGAGCAGCTCCGCAAGCAGGAGCGGGTCTGGTTCAACTGGGTGTGCCGCCTGCATGACGGGCATGCCGGCGCCGAGACGCCGCAGTCCGCCGCGATCCTGTCGATCGCGCGTCGCCGCTGGGCCGATGCCCGCCGCGCGCTCGAACGCGCCGAAGCCCGGGGGCGGATATCCCCGCAACCGCTTCGAGACTCGCGAAGCGGCGCAAGCTGACATGCAGGCCGATTATCGGCACGCGGATTGTTAGAAGAGAATCTTGTCGACTGGCGCGTTGTGCAGGCCGTTGAGGTGTCGCGTCACCTCGGCCACGTCCGACAGATCCACCAGCGCTCCGCAGATCGGGCAGGCCACGCGGCCATCGCCTTCCTCACGCCGAGGCTCTTCCTTGCTGAAACCTGAACGATGCCCGTTCATCCTCCCACCCACACCGATCCTGCCAACGCGGCTAGTCTAATCATCCGATCGGCGGTTCAAACGCACGTTCGCGCGGCAGGTTCCGGGCAAATTGTCGCTTCGGTTCGGTCCGTGGCTTTGCTGCGGATGGACGGAGGGATGCGCGCGCTCAGGGAGGGCGAGTGCCCGCGTCAGTCGGCGCGGTCGTGCGGCCGCTTCTCTCTTCGCCGCGGTCCGGAAGCGAGAGCGCCCGGCCTGACGCCGGGGGCGCCACGACCACTTGCCGACTCCCGGACGGCTCAAACACCTCGGGGGCGACGCCCTTCAGGATCAGCCAAGCGGCTGCGATGCCGACAGTGAGTGCGGCTAACCATACGGAGACCAGGCGCCAGATCCAGCGCCGGTCGCGACGTGACCGACCATCCCAGATTGTTCCCACGCCGGACCAACGGCGCGGTTTGCAGCGCGGTTGCAAGTTATGTGTGGGTCACGAAGACCTCACAAGCGATCGTTGGGCTCACCGCACCCATTCTCTTCTCCAATCCAGCTTCCGCTGTTTGGCGTAGGGTTGGACATGGGAGATGCGATGTCTCCGCAAGATGGCGTCCCAGTCTCTCGAGCGCATTCTGAAATCGAAGGGGCTTTGCCCCGTAGCGCGACTCCAAAGTTGGCCAAGGGCGTGTAGCGTGGTGTCGGTGCAGACGGATTTGTCCCGAGTGTACCGGGAGAAAGCGCTGGAGGCGGCGACCAAGGCAGAGCTTGCGGTCGACCCGACCGAGCGGCAGAAGCTGATCGATGCGGCGACCAATTGGAGCCGGATGGCGGATTACGAGGAAGCTCATTTCGGAGGGCGAAGGGCTTCGAAGTCAGCTTCGGTCAACTGTCCGTAGAAGCGATCGGTCCGATTTTGCGCACCTCGCAAATCTCGATATCGAACATCGCCCCGGAGAGCGACGTTCGAAGCTCCTTTGTATCCAGCGCGCTGGAGCGTTCGGCGCCGCCGGTGCGTTTCATTCGCATGGAACAGCAGAGCTCCAAGGAGATGCTGCTGCGGCAGGTGGACGACCTGCGAGGCCAGGCGCGCCGCGCGCGAAGGCTCGCAGCAAGCCTGATGGACGGCCGCGACAAGACCACCTTGCTTGCAGTCGCGAACGAGTACGACGAGAAGGCGGATCGAATCGAGAAACAAGCGGCCACGGCAAAAAGCGGCGTGCTGAAGCGCTAGAACATATTCCGTCCGGCCGGAATCGGCCGGACGGAATATGCCTGCTGCAACAGGCACCGTCCGTGCGCGCATTTCCGTTCAGATGGAACCGCGCCGTTGGTCGATGGGACAAGTGATGATCGTGCGGGCGCGGTTCCATCTGAACGGAAATCGCTCTAGCGCGCGCTGAGCGGAGCGCAGGGCAGGGGCTCGCCGCGGCGCTCGTGCCAGTCGAGGATGGTGCGCCAGGCCGCTTCCGCGGTTTCGGCAAAGCTGAACAGGCGAAGGTCCTCCGGATCGATCATGCCCTGCTCGGCGAGGAAGTCCGGATTGAAGACGTGCCGCCAATAGGACTCGCCGACCAGCACGACCGGCACCGGCGGCATCTTGCGGGTCTGCGACAGCTCGAGGATCTCGAACAGCTCGTCCATCGTGCCGAAGCCGCCGGGGAAGACGACCAGCGCCTTGGCGCGCAGAGCGAAGTGGAACTTGCGCATCGCGAAGTAGCGGAAGCGCAGCGCGAGCTCGGGCGTGACGTAGGGATTGGGGAACTGCTCCTTCGGCAGCGTGATGTTGAGGCCGATCGACAAAGCGCCGACATCGTGCGCGCCGCGATTGGCCGCTTCCATGATACCCGGCCCGCCGCCGGTCATGATGCAGGTGCAGCCGTCGCCGCGATCGGCGCCGCAGCGGCCGACCAGCCGGCCGAATGCGCGCGCAACGTCATAGTAGCGGCTGATCTCGGCCAGGCGCTTGGCCGCCGCCAGCTGCTGCTGGGCGGCGGCATCGCCGGGCTTCGCCGCGGCGGCGGCCATGCTCTCGTCGAGCCGGCGTCGCGCGGCCTGCGGCTCGGCCACGCGCGCGCTGCCGAACACCACGATGGTGTGGCGGATGTCGTGCCGGCGCAGCAGCGTCTCGGCCTTGAGGTACTCGAGCTGGAGCCTGAGCCCGCGCGTCAGCTCCTCGTTCAGGAAGCCCAGATCCTCGGAGGCTTCGCGGTAGCTGTCGCTGGCCAGGATGCGGGCGATCGCCTCGGCCGCGCCGGGATCGTCGTGCAGGGATTTGGGATGCTCGCCGGGCAGCGAGCGTTGCCGTTCGTCGGCGGGCGGCTCGGTCATCGCATGAGGATAATCCGCGCAGCGGCCGCCGTCGTCGGCTTCCCGCCATCACAGGCGATCGCGCTACCGCAGCGCCGGCTCAGGGACCTGTCGGAGGCAGGGGAGTCGGGCCGTCGTCGCTGCCGAGCCAGGCGCAGACGCACCAGACGACGATGCCAAGCATGCCGATGATGAGACCACCGGTGCCGATGAAATCGAGCACGCTGTGCTTGTACGGCGATTCCCACCACATCACGTGAAGGGAGGCCCCCAAGATCCCCAAGAGCACCGGCAACGCCAAGCGCACAGTCCAGTTCCACACCATCGTCGAGACGACGCCTCCTGCCTACTGCGCCGGATCAATGATCCGCGGCACCTCGACGTTGCGTGTTCCAGTCGTGATCAAATGGGGTACCCTGTTCGCGTGCGTTGCGCGCCCCGTCTCTTCCACCAGCGATGGTCGCGTAAAAACTGGACGATGCGGCGCGCGTCAGCTTGCAGAGAAGGTGAGATCACCTTGTGATCACTCGTCGCAGCAGCATCCGTTGCCAAGGCATCGCCGGCGCGGGAAAGTGGTTCCCTGCTCGTCCCCCAATGCGAGCTCGAGTCGGAATGCGATGAGGATACGAAGGGGGGCAGCCATTTCCACCACCATCGTCGACACCGCACGCCGCCGCCGCGCCGTCTCTGCGTTCGCCGCGGGCTGGCTGGCGATCGCGGTGGCCGTGCTGCTGTTCGGCTGGACGCCGACCTGGACGGCGCTGACGGTGCCGACCGATCAGCCGCTGTTCTCCGACATGCGCTCCGTCCAGGGCGCGGTCGAGGCGGTGCATCACGGCCTCAACCCGCAGGTCGTCAATCCGGCCGACCCCTGGCATCGCACGATGGACTATCCGATGGTGTGGGAGCGCATTGCCGAGCTGCTGCATTTCGAGGTCGAGGCCGACTACCTGTCGTTCGAGATCGTGCTGGTGCTGGTCTTCCTCGCCTCCGTCGCGGGCATGGTGTGGTGGGCGCCGTCATGGTGGCTGGTCGCCGCCTCCTTCTCGAGCTCCACCCTGCTGCTGGTCGAGCGCGGCAACAACGACCTCGCCGTGTTCTCGCTGGTCTGGCTCGCCCAGGCCGTGCCGCTCGCGGCCGGGCTCGGCATCCTGTTCGTGGCGGCGCTGCTCAAGCTCTATCCGGTGCTGTGCTGGCCGGCGATGATCCGCACCCGCGGCACGCTGATCCTGGCCGTCGTGCTGGGCGCCGCCCTGCTCCTGCTGCTGCAGGACGAGCTCGCCGCGATCCACAAGGCCCAGCCCCTGCGGGCCTATCTCAGCTACGGCTCGTCGAGCTTCTCCTACGCCTTCAAGGTGATAGGCCACGTGACGGTGCCGGGGTTGCTGATCTCGGCGGTGCTGGTCCTGGTCTCGCTCGGCGCGCTGGTGCTGTTCGCGGGCCACATCCGCTTCGTCCAGGACGGGCGCTTCGAGGCGCGGCGGCGCGTCTTCTATGCCGGCGCCTTCGTGTTCCTCGGCACCTTCATGCTCGGCAGCAACTGGGACTATCGCCTGGTCTTCCTGCTGTTCTGCGTGCCGCTGCTGGCGACGCTCGAGAGCCCGCTGTTCCGGCGCATGCTGCTGGCGATCCTGCTGGTGGCGCTGAACCACTCCGCGTTCGGGACGTGGTTCGGCCTGGCGGGCTACGCGGTGAACGAGCTGGCCAAGGGCGTGCTGTTCGTGCTGCTGGCCGCGGTGACGACCATGGTCCTGGTGCAGGACGACGTCGTGCTGCGTCTGTGGCATCGCCTCACGCTGCTGCCGAAGCTGCGCTGACGAAGGGGGCGCTCTTGAGTTGAGCGGCCTGCCTGCGTAAGTGCTTGTTCGATATTGGAGGGGGGAGGCTATGGGCTTTTTTGCTCGACTGGCAAAGCGCGGGATTTCGTATACGCCCTATCGCGTGAGCCGGTCGGCACCCAATCGGTTCGACGCGATGGCCAGCTGCCTGGAGACATTGAAGCGACAAGGCTTCCGTCCCGGCCGGGTCATCGATTGCGGTGCGCATGTCGGTGACTTCTCCCGGACGGCAAGCGCGCTCTTCCCCGCCGCGCGGATAGACCTCGTCGACCCGCAGCCTGCGGTGCGCGAGCGGCTTCAGGCACTGGCCGCAGCGCATGGTTTTCGTTTCCATCCCGTCGGCGTGAGCGACAGGAGCGGAACCGCCCGCATGGTCGTCTCCGCCGGGCCGGATACCGGCGCGCACCTGGCGTGGCCGGGGCAATCGATCGCGGGCGACCAGCAGGCCGTGGATGTCGAGATCGCGACCCTCGATTCCCTTTTTGCGACGGAGCTGTCGCCGTCGGATCGGGTGCTGCTCAAGCTCGACCTGCAGGGCCATGACCTGCGGGCCCTGCAGGGGGCAACGCGGATGCTGCCCTTCGTCGAGGTCCTGATCGTCGAAGTCGCCGTCTACCTGCCGGGCCTTCCGTGCGTGCCGGAGATGATCGATTTCATGACGAGCCACGACTTCCTGTTCTTCGATGTCGCGGCCCTGTCGGCCCGCCGGCGCGACGACCGGCTGAGGCATTGCGACCTCGTCTTCGTGCGCGCCGGCAGTGCCTTGCTGCTGGACGTCGCCTGGGCCTGAGCGTTCGGCACGACGAGCGGAGGTTCACGCGGAGACGGCCGAGAATGGTGATTCAAATGGAGTACCGATCATTCGCAGGTGCGGACGGCCAGGGATGCGATATCATTCGGGTCTGCGATGACGTGGTGATCGCGAAGTAGCCGATCCGACCTCGGTGTTTGGCATCGCCGGGGACCGGATCGGCGCTTCGGCGAGCAGCCGGCTGATCGATCGGCGCGCAGGTTTGCTCCCTCTCGCGCGAATCGTTCTAGCCGTTCGTCTCGACCTGGACAGCCCACTTGGAGACAAGGGTCGGTAGCGCGAGAAGGCGGCCGTCGAATCCGGCGATCTTTTCGAGCTGCTTCCTATCGAGCACTTCGATGGCCCGGGTCGCCGGGGACAATACGTTCAGGGCGCGCAGCGTCTGGATCGTGCGATTCACGTGCACGACGGAAAGGCCTGTCGCGTCGGCGACGTCGATCTGTGAGAATGGGAGCTGACGGGCCTGGTTGCCGAAGGCGCCGCGGCGCTCCAGCTGCTCGCACAGGAGATAGGCCACGCGCACAATTGCTGTTCCCCGGCCCGTCCTCGTCAGCCGCTCGCGATAGACTGCGGTCTCCAGCATCGAGGCGCGCCAGAGAGCGGAGGCCAGCGTGGGACGCGACAGGAGTCCGTCCATATCCCGATAGTCGATGACCGCAACCGTGCAATCGGTGAGGGCCTGGACGGCGAGGGCGGGCTCGGAGTCCCGGAGGACGTACCGATGCAGGTCGCAAAATTCTCCAGGATGGTGAAAGGAGAGAATGATGCGGCCGCCATCCTCCTTCCTCTTGTAGGAGCAGGTTGTTCCGGCCAGGAGAATCCTCACCTGGGGCGCAGTATCGCCCTCGCCGACGACGTTCTCCTGCGCGGAAAAAGTGAGGCGACGTTTGACGGCCCGGAGGAGGATATCCACATCGTCCGCCGGCGCGCCCAGACTTTTCAACTTCAGCCTGAGCGGAGAAGCACCGCAGTGAACGAACACGCGCCCGCCTTCCTAAAGACGCCAAACCACACAACGAACTAATGACATGACTTATGAAGTAAGTTCGACGGGGTACATTGTTTTAAATGTATGAATCGACTAGTTGCAGCGGCACTACATTCCGCTCCCAGGAATGTTCGACCGCTGAGCCTAGCGCTGCTGCGCGATCGCGGGCGCCGGGACCTGCGTGATGTAGCGATGGAAGGCGGCCAGGTGATTGATCGCCGACTCCGTGCCGTTCGCCGCCAGCAGGCTGGCGCCGTCGCCCGCGCGCATCGCGTGGTACCACGCCCAGCGATCGGGACCGATGCGCTCCAGGAACAGCGTCGACTGCAGGGATCCCGGATCGAACAGGGGCAGCAGCGTCCACGAGATCGGGCTGGTGTTCTCGATCTCGATCACGGCGCGGCGGTCGCTGCGCTCGAGCACCTGCAGGCGATAGGTCGTGTGCCGGCTGCCGCTTTCCTCGAAGTAGCCGTAGGTCGCGCCGCGCGTGAAGGCGTTGCCGTAGAGATCGCCGCCGCTGCCGAGCAGGCCCGCGCGATTGACCATCGGCTTCCAGGCGTGGCTGGTGGCCGACCAGTAGGGGATCGACGGATAGGCCGAGAACGCGCCCAGCCGGTCGAGCAGCTCGCCGAGCGATTCGCGGGTGCGGATCTCGGCCGAGAGCGCGGCCACCATGCGGCTGCGCGGTCCGCGCCAGCCGAGGCAGGCCGGCGGTTGCCACCCGCGCAGCTCGGACTCGCTCCAGGTCTCGGTCGAGGGCGGACGGCCAGGGGCGGAGGGCGGCGGCTGGATGGCGCTGCCGCACGGCGGGCTCGGCAAATCGGCGGCGTGTGCAGCGGCCGGCAGCGCGAGGGCGAGGCCGAGGAGGAAGGGGATTGGAAGTCTCGGCTGTCTGCGCACGCGGATTACGGCTCCGCGGCGGTAACGTGCGATGCGAGATGCGGTTCCGAACGATGAGAGTCGGAGCGGTTTCGGCGTCGGCGCTTACGGCGTGCGCGCCGCGGTGGACGATCCGGCAGGGCGGGGGCCGACATCGAAGGTGCGCGAGCCAAGGGCGAACCTCGCCTGCTGCTGGACCTCGGCGTAGAAGGCCGGATCGACGTTCCTGGGCTGGGCGCTCCGCTCGAGCACGGTGACCAGCGTCTGCACGCATATCAGCGCGCCCCCCAGCATCAGGGCAGCGTTACGCAAGCTCCGCCGACGCATCTGCAACTCCTATTGGTCCGTCTGGTGGAAAGGAGCCGGCGGCTCCCACAGCCGCCGAGCTCCCCTTCCCAACCGCACCCCCGAGGTGCTCCCGACACGCTGGACGATACTTAATCCGCATCGACGGCGCAATATAAATGTGTCCAAAATTGTTTCGTGTGTTACGCGACGATGGAAAGGTGTCTGCCGGGTAAGCGGTTGATTTTTATCAATAGATGTCGAAGAAAGTGATCCGGCGGGGAATTGCGATGCGTTCGAATTGTATCGCCAGCTGGGCATAATGTATCGCGCGGTAAGCGAATTCAGGCCGGCTGGCAACCTCCACCGTGCGCACCGATTGAGTCGGCAGGCTTCAACCGGACGGAGGGCCACATGGAGCAGACTGTCGTCGCCTATTTCGACAATCGCCGCGATGCCGAGCTCGCGGTCGAGCATCTCATCCAGGAGCGCGGCATCGAGCGCACCGACATCTTCCTGCAGGCGCAGGGCGCGGCCAACACAGCAGGCGTCAAGGCGGCAGGCGCCGACGTCGAGAGCGGTCATCCCGGTGTCGAGAAGCACGGCACGCCGAAGCTCGACGGCGCGATCGAGCTTTCGGTCGACTGCCACGGCGGCGATCGGGACAAGGTGCTGAAGACGCTGCAGGAGATCGGCGCGAAGGGCGTGCGTTCGAAGTAGCGTCGCCTGTCGCTTCAGCAGCTCGTCGCGCCAACGATCAGCCAGCAAGTCGCGGAAAAAAGGTCCCTCCACTGCGCCTCGCTTCGCTCGGCTCCGGTCGGGACGACGGATGGAGCTAGCGGCATCGCGCTCTAGTTCCATGCACCGGCAGCGTGCGGCCAACGACTGGCCTTCTCACGGCTTGCCGGTGAAGCAGTGCATCGAGATGGTCGGATTGGCGCCGGTTCTGGCAGTCCTGCCGGCCATCGCTCACGATGAGGCGCGCTCGGTCGAGCCACCGCATCTTGCGATCTTCTGTATCGCTGTTCTGGCAGCAGTTGCCTGGAAATACGCCTCGTCGCGAAAACGCCGACGCTATTGACTCGTTGCCGGGCCGTACATGCCGCTGGCGCCGATGCGATAGCCGAGTTCAATAAACTCTCGAGTCTGTGGATCGAGACCATAGGGTTCATTGGCGCGATAGTTACTGGCCTTGAGGCCAGCGAATTCGCCAGCCTGGCGCAATGGGAGACTCCTTTGGCCTCCGTTATGCGCGTCCAGGGTGCCGGTACCTAATAGGGGCGATGGACCGTCATCTTCGCCCCGCAAAGTCGGGACGATTCATCGATCCAATGCCCATCGTGAGACTCTTGCGGCGAACTCCTCCCCGCTTTCCCACCCGAGCCGCGCTGCTCATCCCACCCGCTTCTCGCTGATCATGAGGGCCTTGCTCCACTTCGCCTTGGGGAGGTCGAAGTCCTTGGGCGGGTTGAACTGGCGGACCTTCCACGAGGTGGCGCCGGTGCGCAGCAGGCGCTTGACCAGAGCGAGGATGGTGCCGTCCTCCTGGGTCTGCAGGAAGACGTGGTCCTTGCCGACCTGCGGCAGCAGGCTCGGGTTCACCACCACCTGGTCGCCGTGCTCGATCGCCGGGCTCATCGAGGTGCCGATCACGTAGAAGGCGAACGGCTTCTGCACGCCCTGCATGCGCTCGCTGCGGCGGATCCAGTCGATCGGATCGTTGACCAGCACCATCGCCCCGTCGCTGCCGGCCTCGGCACTCGCCCATACCGGGATGTCGGGCCGGCCGGGCGGCGAGGGCACCGGGCTCATCACCGCCTGGGGCGCGGAGCCCGCCGCCGGGATGCCGGCCAGCCGCACCAGCAGCGCCGGGTCGAGCTCGAGCTTCTCGGCCAGGGCGGCGATCTTGCGCTGGTCGGGGATGTTCTTGCCCGACTCCCACTGGTTAACCGCCGACTTGGAGATGTTGAAATAAGCCGCCAGCGCGACCTGGGTCATGCCCTTGGCCTCGCGCGCGGCACGGAGAGTGTCGCCTAGTTCTGACATGCGTATATCATGGCTTGACTTGTTAATAACTTTCCAAGGAATTGTTAATTGACAAAACAAGTGACGGCAATTAATTAACCGTCATGGACACATCGCAACCCATCGTCAGGCCCCTGGGCGACATCCAGGCCGATATCGCCGCCGCCGCGCGGCATCTCGCCGACCTCGAGGTCGAGCGCCGCCGCACCCGCCTGGTGCGCCGCGCCCGCATCGTCCTCGACTTCGACGCGGGGCTCTCCCGCGCCGCCATCGCCAAAAAGTGGGACGTGCCCTACGGCTACGTCGCCGCCGTGCTGCACAAGGCGGGCCGCACCGAGCGCACGCGCTGCGCCATCGGGCTCGATCTGGCCCAACGCGCCGACTACAACCGGCTGGTCCGCGCCGGCGTGCGCAAGCGGCTGGCACGCGTGATCGCGCTCAGGGGGCAATCGTGAGCGAGCTGCCGGCGCCGCCGGTTCCCGCCGACATCGACCTCCGCGGCATGCCGTACATGCAGCTGTTCGGCGACCGCCTGTTCAAGTCCACCACCTGGATCGAGGCCCGTCCCGAGGCGCGCTGCGCAACATTGCAGCTCTATTGGCACGCCTTCGCCCACGAGGTGCCGTCCGCATCGTTGCCCGACCACGAGCGCGTGCTGGCCGACCATGCCGGCCTCAGCCTCAAGGTCTTCCGACGCGTCCGCGATCAGGCGCTGCGCGGCTGGGTGAAGTGCAGCGACGGCCGTCTCTATCATCCTGTTCTCGCGGAAATCGCAAACGAGGCGTGGGCGGCCCGCGTCAGCCATCGCGCCCGTGCCTTGAAATGGCGGGAGAAAAAGGCGGCGGTGACGGTCACGAGTCCGACTCGTGGCGCGCGAGAGGGAGAGAGAAAGAGAAAGGGAGAGGGAATACCTCCGGAGGAAGCCGCGATCGATCAAGCCTTCGCGCTCTGGCAGGAGGCGGCGGCGCGCGAGGGCTGGCCGGAGGTGATGTTCCTGAACTCCGTGCGCCGCTGGCGATTGACGCAGCGCCTCGCCGAGTCGGGCGGGCTCGACGGCTGGCAGGCGGCCCTCGAGGCGGCGTCGCGTGCCGGTTTCCTCAAGGGACCCGACGGACGCTTCCACCGCTGGTTCGATCTCGACTGGCTGCTCGACGAACAGAAATTCACCCGTTTGCTGGAGGGTCGCTATGCCCAACGACATGGTTCCGTTCGCGCCGATGGTGGCGGCGGACTCGACGCAGCCCTTGCCGAGCTTGGTCGCGCGGGCGCTGCGCCAGGCGGAGGCTGACCATCATCCCGACGTGCCGTGGAAGCCGCCGGCCGTGCTGCCGACCGCCGATGCGCTGCGCGTCGCGATCGCCATGCTGACGCCGCGCCCGGCCGACGACCGCACCATCGCCTCGTGCCTGGCGGCGCTGGTGATCGCCTTCGAGCCCAACACGAAGCTCTCGCCCGAGGCGACGCGGCTGCGCTTCCAGGTGTGGAAGGACGCCAATGGCGATCTCGGCAACGCGCTGTGGCAGCGCGCGACCGAGCGGGCGATCCGCGGGCTTCGCTGGATGCCCAAGCCCGCCGAGCTGCGCGAGCAGGTGCGGGCGGAGCTCGACGCACGGGCGCTGCGGCGCCGGCGCTGCGAACAGATGCTCGAGGAGGGCGCGCGTCGGCGCCATGCGCCGGTGGTGCGCGAGACGCTCGAGGAGCGGCTGCGCCACACCGTGGCGGTCTATCGCAAGTACGAGCGCTTCGCCGACGCCGAGCGGGTGCAGCGCAAGCTCGACGCGCTGCTGCAGGGAAGGTCGTCGACATGAGAACGCTGCGTCCCTTCGACCACGACAAGGCCACCGTGCGGGTCCTGCTGCTGATCTCGCAGCGCATCGGCAAGCCGTGCCCGACGCGCAACGAGCTGATGAACGTGACGGGCCTGCCCAAGCGCAAGGTCTGGCTGTTCATGGACGCGCTGCACAAGCAGGGCGTGATCGAGATCGAGGAGAAGGCGATCCGCCCCGGCAACTGGCGGCGCCTGCGCATCGCCGGCGGCAAGTGGACCGACTGGACCTCGCGCCGCGTCAAACGCCGCCGCTTCCCCCTCGAAGCGCCGCCCGAGCCGAAGGAGCAGTGATCATGGCCAGCAGAAAGAAAACGCCCGAGCTGAAGGACGAAGCGCTCAAGTACGCCCATGAGGCGGTGCAGGCGCTGGTCGAGCTGATGCGCAACAGCGGCAGCGATCCGGTGCGGGTCGCCGCGGCGAAGGAGCTGCTCGACCGCGCGCACGGCAAGCCCAAGACGGAGTCGGGCGTGGCGCCGGGCGAGAGCCTGCAGGAGATGGTGCGCGCGGCCTTCGAGAGGGACGATCCATGAAGGAGGCGCTCAAGGCCTGGAAGGACGACCCGCCGCGGTTCGTGCGCAACGTGTTCGGCGTGCGGCCCGATCCCTGGCAGGACGCGGTGCTGGCGGCGTTCCCCAAGGCGCCGCGGCTCGCCATGAAGGCGTGCAAGGGGCCGGGCAAGACCACGGTGATGGCATGGCTCGCCTGGAACTTCCTGCTGACGCGCGACGATCCCAAGATCGCCGCGACCTCGGTGAGCGGCGACAATCTCGCCGACAATCTGTGGGCCGAGATGGCGAAGTGGCAGGCGAAGTCCGACATCCTGACCCGCCGGTTCGAATGGACCAAGACGCGCATCTTCAGCCGCGAGCGGCCGGAGACCTGGTGGATGAGCGCCCGCACCTGGGCGCGCACCGCCGACAAGGCGCGGCTCGGCCAGACGCTGGCCGGCCTGCACAGCGACTACATCCTGTTCATCCTCGACGAATCGGGCGGCATTCCCGATGCGGTGATGGCCTCGGCCGAGGCCGCGCTGTCGAGCTGCGTCGAGGGCCATATCGTGCAGGCCGGCAACCCGACGCATCTCGAGGGCCCATTGTGGCGTGCCTGCACCAGCGAGCGGCGGCTGTGGCACGTCACCGAGATCTCGGCCGATCCGGACGATCCCAGGCGCGCCACGCGCGTGAAGGCGGAATGGGCGCGCGAGCAGATCGAGAAATACGGCCGCGACAATCCGTGGGTGCTGGTGAACGTGTTCGGCCAGTTCCCGCCGGCGTCGCTCGACACGCTGATCGGCCCCGACGAATGCCGCGCCGCGACCACGCGCGCCTGGCGGCCGGAGGACATCGCCGGCGCCGCGCGCATTCTCGGCGTCGACGTGGCACGCTTCGGCGACGATGCGAGCGTGATCTTCCCGCGCCAGGGCCTCGTGGCCTTCCCGCCGCTCAGGTTCCGCAACATCGACGGCACGCAGGGCGCGGGCGCGGTGGCGCGCAAATGGACCGACTGGCAGGCCGATGCCTGCTTCATCGACGATACCGGCGGCTTCGGCGGCTCGTGGATCGACAACCTCCGGCGGCTCGGCCGCACGCCGATCGGCATTCCCTTCTCGGGCCGCGCCAACGACCCGCGCTACGACAACAAGCGGACGGAGATGTACTTCGAGGCGGTCGACTGGATTCGCCGCGGCGGCCAGCTCCCGCCCGGCCAGGCGAGCCACGAGCTGATCGCGGCGCTCAGCCAGACCACCTACAGCTTCCGCGGCGACCGCCTGCTGCTGGAGCCCAAGGAGCAGGTGAAGTCCCGCCTGGGCTACAGCCCCGACGACGCCGACGCCTTCGTCCTCACCTTCGCCCAGCCGGTGACCGCGGGTTCGGGCTACGGCTACGGCGGCCCGCGCGGCAAGCCCGGCCGCGCGCTCGTGGATTACGACCCGCTGGCGGGGTGGTAGGGTCACGCCATGCGCGTCGCCCGGATCCTGCCGTTTGCCGCGCTGGCCCTCGTCGCCTGTGCGGGCCAGCCGCCGGCAGAGCCGTGGCAGCGGCCGGACGGCACGCCGACGACCGCCACCGATACGTCGTATTGCCGGCAGGAGGGGCGGCGGCAGGCCAACATCCTCTATCCCGGCGCGCCGCCGAACGACGCGCGCGGGCTGCCGCGCACGACCGACGCTCGCAACTTCCCCGCCGAGGTGCGCTTCTACGAGCAATGCATGACGCGGCTCGGCTACGTGCGCGCAAACACCGCGCCGGCACGGTAGTCCGCCGCTTGCATTCGCGCTGCAATTCCGACATTGCAAGCGGGTTGTGTTCGGGGGGACATTGTCGTGAAGGTTATGGCTCTGGCAGGCGCTGCGTGCCTTTTCGCAGCGCTGACGGCTGGCTGCGCTGATCCACCGGTCAAGCCGATTCCGGAGGCCGCGCGGCGCTCCGTGGCATCGGTCGCCGCCGATATCTCTGGCGTCAAGATCTCCGACACTTCCACGGTCGGTGCGCGCGGCAGCGAGGAAGGGAGCCGGCTGGGCGCCCTGCAAGGCGCGGCCACGGTGCTCGGCAACAGCGGTGGCAGTCTGCTCGGCCTGCTCCTGACGCCGGTCGGCGCCGCGGTAGGCAGCGCCAAGGGCGCGGCCGAGGCACAATCGGTCGAGGTCGTTGACGAGACGCGCGCCAACCTCCGCATCGCCCTCCAGGAAACGGACTTCACCGAGTTGCTGCGGCAGCGCCTGGCCGGTTCGCAGGCGGGCACCGTCAGCTTTACGACTGTCACCGCTGGGCCGGCCTCGGCGACGGCGGCCGGCCCGGCCGTCGGTCACGTCATCGCCCTCGAATACCGCGTCGGCCTCTATGGCGCCTATCTGGTCAATCCGCTGATCGGAGTCTTCGTGCAGGTCACCGCGCAGGTCCAGTCGGCGGACCGCCGGGCCCTCGTGCATACCGCGACCTGGTCCTATTGCGGCGAGCGCATCGATTTCGTGCAGATGGGCGCCAACAACGGCGCATTGCTGCGCTCGCAGATCGACCGGGCGGCGATGGTGCTGGGCGAAGCGATCCCGTACGACCTGTATGCCAGCCGGCAGCCGCGCCCGCTCAAGGCGGAACGCCTGGGCGGCATCCAGATGGTCGCGGGCTGCATGGAGTTCAGCGACCTGCCGAGCCGCACCGGCCAGCCCCCCGTCGTCCTCGCATCGCCGCAGCCCATTCCGCTCGCTCCCTCGGCCACGGCCACGGCCACAGCCACGCCTGTCGCTGCGCCGACCGGGGTCGCCAGCGCGGCACCGCCCGCTTCGCTTGCGAGCGACTACGACGGAAGCTGGCAGATCGAGATGACGCAGCTCACGACAACTTACGGCACGACGGTCGGCGGCGAATGTCCGGGACGCCATTCCGCGACCGTGACCTTCGCGAACGGCAATGCGGAGGGGCCGTGGGGCAAGCTCAGCCTCACGCGCGACGGCCAGCTTTCCGGCTGGATGAAAGTGCCGGCCATGGGCACCAGCACGCTGCCCTTCATCGTGAATATGACGGGCCGCAGCCAGGACAATGCCGTCGAGGGCACCGTTTCGAACCGTTGTACCGGCAGCTTCACCATGACGAAGCGATAGGCAGCGCGGCCGGTCGGCCACGCCGGCGGACCCCGGGAACGGCGCGCGCGCCGAGTCAGTTGTACCCGTTCAGGTCGCGGTCGCCGGCGGTCCGCAGAAGATCGTTGCCCAGGTTGTAGGTGCTGCCGGCCATTCCGGATGGCCAGCCTCTGACGATGCTCGAGGCGCCACCGAGCAGGCTCGACCCGATGCCGTACGGCAACGACGCCATCGCGTCGGCTGCCTTGTAGCTGTCGAGGTTGGCATCGGCGCCGGTGTTCGCTGCCTGCACGCGATAGCCGTAGGCCTTGAGCGCGGCGTTGTTGCGGATGGTCTGGGCGTCGTACTCGCCGGCGCGCGCGGTGTCGGCCTGGAGGTCGAGCGGGCTGCCGCTGTCCACGTCGCCGCCTTGGCTGGCAAGGGCCGCGCGCTGCGCGCCGAGCAGGGCGGCGCTCTTCAGCCGCTGGTTCTGCTCGTCGACCCGGCCCTGCTGCAAGTCGCGCTGCGCGTTCCATTCGGCGACCATCTGGTTGTTGCGCGCGACCTGGGCCTGGTAATTCGCCATGCCGGCCTGCGCGCCCGCCTGCTGCGCCTGCCCGGCGACGCTCATCACGGTGCCGGCCGCCGTCATCGCAAGACTGGCCATCGCCACGGTGCTGGCGCTGATCGAACCCGACATCAATCCCTCCTCGACTGCAGCCTGTGAGCTTCGTTGGTGAACTCTTCCTCGGCCTGCTCGACGGTCGCGGCCGAGGTGGCAAAGGCCATGACGAGCCGATAGCCAGAGCTCGCGAGGAACGCCGACTTGCGGCCGGCCTGCGCCTCGATGACCTGGAATCCGCTGAGCGCGATCGGCGCGTCTTCGCCGACATAGAGCAGCGCGTCGCCGCAGGAGACCAGCAGCGTGGGAATCCGAATGAAGGCGCCGGTGATCAGGCACTGCCGGCCGGCCGGCAGCTCCGGCACGATCATCGTGCGGGCGTACAGGCCGGCATGAAGATGGTGCTCGAAGCGGAGATCGGTCTGCGGCCGCGTGAGGTTCTCGACCTCGAGGCGGCGTACGAGATCGATCGCCGCGGGCGGCATCGCCGGGATGGCCGGGCGCAGGACGATGTCGTTCATGCGGCCTCCAAAGGCTTGAAGAAGACGCGATTGGTCTCGCGATAGCCGACCCGCGGCAGGACCTGGAACAGATCGCCCTTGAAGGGAGCGGTCACCTGCAGGCCCGGCGAGCCCAGGGCGCGCGCCTTCGCCTCCGCAGCGCGCAGCAATTTCAGGCCCGCGCCGGTCTTGCGATGCGCCCTGGCGACGAAGAAGCGTTCGGTCGTCGCCACCGGCACGCTGTGTCGCGGCAGCGGCGCGAGCAGCACGCCGATGAAGCCGATCAGCACGCCATCGAGCCGCGCGGCGATCGGGTGCAGCATCCCGGCCGCCTCGAGCCCGCGATAGGCCGCCCAGTTCGGAGCGGTGCGCGGCAGGCCGGGCGCCAGCGACTCGGTGGCGAATTCCTCCGAAAGCGCGCCGAGGTTGGGCGCGGCCTCGATGTCGGCGATGGTGGTCGGGCCGATGTGCAGGCCTTTGCGCCACACCGCGCGGCAGAACGGCTCGCCCTTCGGCCCGTATGGCTTTGCCGGCCCGATCTCGAAGCCCAGCCAGCGCAGCCAGCGAATTGCGCCCGTGTACTCGGCATGCACCTGGTTCACCAGCACCGGGAACTCGGCTGACATGCGGGCGAGGCCGCGACGCGTTTGCTGCAGGAACAGCTTGGGATGCCGATCGACCGGCCGGCCGGTCAGCAGCCACGGCGAGCCGATGCCGGCAAGAATGCTGTCGACCGCCAGGCCGACGATGGCGGCGACCTCGCCGTCGATCACGTAGGCTTCCGCCCACAGCGACCGGGACATCGAGTGCTCGAAGGCCGCGAGCGGCGTCAGGCCCATGGCCGCGACCTCACGTGCATCGCCTGGCCGCAGCCGGATCGCGCGGGCATGGTCGAGGGCAGCCGGGACGACTTCAATCGCCAACGTTCACCTCCGGAATGAGGTCGAGTACCGTCGCCGGCAGCGGGTAGCTCTGGCGTACGAAGATGCGGCCGTCGCGGTTCCATTCGCTGGGCACGCTGATCTGCCAGTCGCCGCTGAACGGCTGCAGCGGCGTGCCGAGCGTTTCCTGCGAACGCTGCTTGACCTCGGCGAGCGCGCCCTGGTTGAGCCCGACGCTGAGGCCGCGCGCGTCCTTCACGCGCACCGTCACCTGGCCGATCTTTTTCATCTGGCCTTGGGCCGTCGGGCCGGCCTGGCTCGCGAGCTCGAGGTTCAGTGTCTCGAGGTCGGCGGTGTAGGGCAGGCCGACAATCACCTTGCGGTAGGCGCCGTCGAGCGTTATGGCGCCGCCGGTCACCACCTGCGGCGGCACCACGCTGCCATCGCCCAGGATCGCCACCGTCTTGCCCTCGAGATGGTCGAGGCCGCTCAGCTCGGTGACCGGCGTGCCGCCATCGTAGACCAGGCCGCAATCGACGAACCAGGCATCGGCAACGGTGGGAAAGGTCCGGCTGACCAGCCGCTCGAGATAGCGGCGGGTCTGGCCGTCGATCGTTCTATTGACGATCAGCCACACCGCATCCTCGTAGCCGCCGAAGCCGTCGGCCTCCGTAACGGTCGCGACGCTCTCGACCAGGCCGTCGGTAACGTGGCGATGCCAGGCGTAGACGTCGTGCTCGCGCATGTAGGTGAAGCCCAGCAGCACGCCGTCGTCGCGTGCGCCCCAGATGACCTGGTGCGGCTCGGCGGCGAACGCCCATTCGACAATGCGGTGCGCACCGGCCGTGTCGTACAGCAGGTGGCTCGCCAGGATGCTCATGTCGAAGCTCTGGTACTGGTCCTGGATCGCATCGAAGCGCAGCGCGACCACGCGGCTGCCCTTTTCCTTGATGAACAGCACGTCGTTGCCGGCCTGGATCGGCGGCACGTGGCTGCTGCCATGCTCGGTCTGGGGCAGGGTGAAGCAGGCGCCCGGCGTCAGCGCATTCGAGCTCGGGCCCGGCCAGCAACGCCATTCGGCACCCGAGGTCATGACCAGCATCGAGCTGCCGACCGGCACGAGATGGCGGATCTCGTTGATCTGGCGACCGGTCAGGGTGCGGGTGATGGCGTCGTCGTCGCGCGTCGGCGTCGACACGTTCATGTTGCCGAACGCACCGACGGCGGTGAACCACAGGCCCTGCGGCTGATAGGTGGTGGCGCCGTAGACCTGGCGCTGCATGAAGTAGGTCGAGCAGCCGGGGTTCTTCGTGCCGCTATCCGGCTCGGTGGTGGTATTGAGCTTGATCACGGCACCGCTGCCCGCCGAGTCGGTGACGATCAGGCCGATCTGTCCGGCTGCGGCGGCGTCGGCATCGACCGGGACCTGGTTCAATGGAGCGGCGCCGGTGACCACCCCGCCGGAGACGGAAACGGAGAAGCTCACCGGGTAGAAGTCGACGACGCCCGCATAGATCACATGGACCTGCACGCCGGCACCGTAACCGCTGCCGCCGCTGACGACGGTCACACCCGAGATGAAGGGGAAGCCCATGGTAGGGTCGCCGGTGATGATCGGCTGCAGCACCGCGCCCGAGCCCGAGCCGTCGGTGATCTGCAGGAAGGCATTGGGCGAGGCCTGTTGTGTGGTGTCAGCCAGGGTCGCGGAGGCGATCGCGCCGCCGCTCAGCGTGAAGCTCACCGTCGTCAGCGTGCGGCCGCCGTCGATCACCTTGCCGGTCGGGCTGTTGTAGCCCGAGCCGCCCTGCACGACGGTGGCGCTGGTCAGGAGGTTGGTGCCGAACGGCGTGCGGCTGCCCGGCGGCGTGTTGGAGATGTCGGGGTCGAGATTGCTGTCGGTCCAGCTGTTGGTCTGGACTTGCGCGACGAAGCCGTAGACCGAGCCCTTCCCCTTGTAGACGTTGTAGTTCGTGCAGCCCGGCACGCTGGCCCAGGTCCAGGTGCCGCCGCTGCCGTTGGACGAGCCGGCCGGCGGACTCGGCAGGCTCTCTTCACCCGTGGCATCGCTGATCGCCGTGACCACGACGGTGGCCGCGCCACCCGGGCTGGTCGATACGAGCCCCGTCGGCGGCTGGGTGGTCGGCGCGAAGGTGATCGGCGCGAGCGACCAGATGGCGTGGTCCGCCCGGGTGAGCTTGCGCGCCGAGTAGCGCGGATGGGTGAGCGTCATCGTGTCGGCGCTCTGGACGTACTTCAGCAGCGGCAGGTCAGCGGAGGCGTAGGGCGTCGGCAGGCTGAACACGCGCGCCGCCGTGCCGCCCGAGATCCACGCATCGAAGCCGGTCGTGTCGATGCCGATCGAGACCCGGTCGGCGTCGACCACCGTCACCGTCACCGTGCGGCCGTTGAGCTGGATCATGCCGGCGATGCCGGACAGGGCGATGCGGTCGCCGGTCGTGAAGCCGTGCGCGGTGACCTGCAGGACGCCGGGATTGGTCTGGCTGATCGCCACGATGGCCTTGGGCGTCTCCGTCACGAAGCCCCAGCCCGTCGTCCCCGACTGCATCGCGACCTGCATCGTCCTGTCGCCGAACACCAGCACGTAGGTCTGCCCGGCCGGCAGCGTGCGGAACTGGAACGGGATCAGCCGATGGCGCACGCTCGAATCGTCGACCTCCCCGACGAAGCGCGTGCCCGGCCGGTTGCTGACGCCGCCATGGGCATGCACGAAGAAGTTCTGCAACGTCCGCGCGCCGACATGGAACTTGGCGAGATCGACGCGACCGTAGAGGAAGGGCGACAGCTCGCCTGCCGCGAACGACGGCTGTATGACGGGGATCGCGCTCATACCGCGATCTCCGGCACGAAGCCGCGCGCCTGAAGCGTCTCGGGCAGATAGAGGCGATTGAGGCCGCTGCTCTCGTTGGCCATGTTGGCGCCGGCGCGCTGCAGCGTCGCCTGCCAGAGCTGGGTGAGGGTGCGCACGCGATCGTCCTTGCCGGTCAGCTCGAAGCAGATGCGGGCCGCCAGGCCGTAGGTCATGGCGTCGACGAAGCCCGCATCCCAGCGCAGCGGATCGGCCACCTGCGCGGTGTAGATCGCCGCGACCGGCGCCGCCTGGGTCAGCAGCACGGTGATGAACGCGCCGGTCGAATCGCGGTCCGCGGCAACCTCGCAGAAGGTCTCCGGCAGCGCCAGCAGCGGCACGTCGTTCAGGCGCCGGAGCCTCAGGCAATCGGTCGGCAGGGCGTACTTGTGCCGCCAGCGCGCCGGCGGATTGGTGAGCTCGGCGAGCTGCGCGGTGAGGCGCGCGAAGTTCCAGTCGAAGGCGCGCAAGGTCGCGTCACGGACCAGGGCGAAGTGCGTCAGGCAGGCATTCGCCTCCGTCGAGCCTTCGTCGATCGCGCTGATCCTGGAGCGCGTGCCGCAGTAGGAGATCGCGGCGTTGCAGATGTCGGTGATAGAGGCCATGCGCTACTCCGGCCGGGCAGAAAAGGATTGGGGCGAGCCGAGGCCCGCCCCGAGAGGACGTCACGCCACGTAGCCGCGGGCGTACACGGGCTGGACGTCCAGAGACGGCACCAGGGCTGCCTTGAGCACGCCGGCGGTCATGGCCGCGGTGCCGATCACGTAGTTGAGGCGCACGAAGCGCTGGCTGCCGCCGGGCAGCTCGCCGGGCAGGAACTTGTAGCCCGGCACCAGCGAGGCGACCGGGATCGCGTCCGACTGGCTGAGCGTCGACCACGCGCCGGGCGACCCCGAGCCGTTGTCGGGCGCGGTCTGGAACTGCACCTGCAAGGTCGCCGAGCCGCCCGAGGTGAAGGCGGTGACGACCTCGCACAGCAGCATCAGCTGGTCGGTCACGGCGCCGCCGATGTCGCGCGCGATGCCGAGGTCGACGATGTTGGTCGACGCGGTCGAGCCCGTGCTGGTCGGGCTGTCGCCGGCATCCGCCGAGAACTGGTTCTGTTTGTCGATGAGCATGATGATCTTCTCCGAATAGGAATTGGCTGTGTGGCTCCCCCTCCCAACCCTCCCCTGCGGGGGGAGGGCTCATGACTCCCTCCCCGCAGGGGGAGGGTTGGGGAGGGGGGTCAGGCCGGACTACGAGACGTTGGGCTCGGCGTTCGTGATCTGGTCGCAGATCCGGATCGGGATGCCGCGGAACGCCGTGTAGGGCTTGGAGTCCCGCGTCTCGATGGTCAGGAAGTTGTTGGTCTTCGTCATCGCCTGGATGTCGAGCGCCGCCCGCACCGTGCGATTGCAGTAGAAGGCCGTATTGACCTGGCCGGGCTTCGTGCCGCCGGGCGGCGGGCTGTTGCCGGCGGCGCTGACGAACGGCAGCTTGTTGACCGCCGTGATCAGCGTATTGACCAGGTTGGGCGTGGTCACTGCACCGGCCGTCACGTTGATGTTGGCGATGCGCACCACGAACCGCCAGTCGCGCACCGTGAGGCCGCAATCCCACTTAAAGTGCGTGCGGTAGCCCTGATAGACGTTGTTGTTGGCGTCGTAGAGCGGCACCTCGCCGAGGTCGCGCACCTGGAGGCCCGCCTTGCTGCCCTTCGGGAACAGGCCGTGGCAGGTGTTCTGGCCCCAACCGATCAGCCAGATCGAGGTATTGGTGTTCGAGCTGCCGCCGGCATTGACGATGTTGCCGCCGTTGGGCGCCGACAGGGAGCTGAAGCGCGGCGCCAGGCCGGTGAAGCGCTCCGGCGTGGCGGTGGTGCTGCCATAGACGACGGTGCTCTGCATGCCCTGGTTCATCGATTCGATGAAGGCCATGTCCTCGCCCATGCGGAACTCGGCGGTGTTGCCGTTGAGGTCGGCCAGCGCCTTGTCGATGTCCGAGTAGGCCTCGAGCATGCCGGTGGCGTCGCGCACCTGGGCGGTCGTGCTCTTGGACTTCACGACGCCATAGTTCAGCAGGCGCCAGGTCGCGGTCGGCAGGCCGGTGCGCACGGTGGTCTTGTGGCCGGCGCCGTCGTTGCACTGCATCCACAGCATGTCGGTCAGCATCTCGTTGGTCTGGCCGAGCAGCTCGATCACCGCCGCGGGCTTGCCGCCGGGATCGAGACGGGTGGCCCACTCGGAAAGCGTGAGCGCGGAAGAAGCAAGGGTTGCCATGTGTCAGAAGCTCCTCAGGTTCGATTTCAGGTTCGGGGATGTCCGTCGTAGATGACTTCGGCCGGCGATCGCGGGACCTCGGGCCGGACGACGTGGCCGGGCCGGAAGCGGTCTTCCGCGATCATCTGCCCGAGACGCACGAACGCTTTCACGACAGCGGGATGGTTGCCCGCGCCCGTGAAGTTCAGCGCCTCGCGGAGTCCCGGAACGTCGAGGCGATCGATCGCGCGGTTTGCCGAAGCGAGAGAGGCCTTCAGCCTGTCGCCGCCGATATCGGGATCCGCCTTGATCTCCGAGACCCATTGGTTCTGCAGGTCGACGAACGCCTGCACGGACTTGTGCGCGGCGGCAGTTTCGCGCGCCATCGCGAGATCGATGAATTTCTGCGCCTGGTCCTGGCTGAGGCCGGTCTCGGCGAACAGCTCGGTCGCGGGCTTGAGCGACTCGGCATCGGCCGTCACGCCCTCGGGCAGCTTGAACTCGCCGTAGGTCGGCCGGGCCGGTACATCCTCGACGATCGGCTGTTCGTGCTGCTGCTCCACCGCCGTCGCGGGCTCGGCGCCCAGGACGGAGTCTTCGGTGCGCGCCTGCACGGTCTGCGGCGCTTGTTCAGATGTCGGTTCCATCGGTTTCTCCGGTGAGGGCGCCGTTGACCAGCGCGGTGAAGGACCTGGCGTCCTGGAGCGAGCGCACGTCGTTCAGGACCTTGAATCCGATCGAGCGCTGGCCATCGAGGAACATCACGGTATCGGGATCGGTCGCGACGACGCGTTCGAGCGCGCCCGACTCGCGCACCAGGTCGGCGAGGTAGAGCCGGCCGCGGACGTCGCCCGCGATCCAGCGCACGGCCTCGGCGAGCCGCGCGCGTCGCGTCCGGTCAGCCTTTGCCTTGCGTTCGACGTGCCGTTGGTTGCCGGCGTCGTAGGGTGTGTCTGGTAGTGTGTCTGGAGGTGTGTGTTCGTTCGACATGCACGCGAAACTACGCGCTTCGACGCAGCACCACCTATTACGGGCAATGGCCGGCGATTATTCGCCGATTAATGGCGGATCGAATCCGGGGCCAATGCCCAAAATGAGACTCTGAAAAGAGCGGTTATCCACAGGTTTTCGGCCGTCTTGGGCGATGATTGCCATGGCAGCTCGTTCGACCACCCGGACCTTCTCCTTGCCGATATAGACCCGCAACACCCGCGTTCGCTGCTTGCGCCGTGTTCACGAACAAAAGCACGGTTGCGGATGCTTGCGCGGTCCGACTTGGAGTGAGTCGGCGGGATGGTTGGGGAGGGTGCATCCGCGGCCGCCATCGGCTGCAATCCGTTGGCCGGGGGTCTCGAGCGCCTCGGCGGCAGCCGTCATCTTGCCGCGTCGGCCGTGAGATCCCGCCAATCGCTCCGTGCCGGCCTATAGGCCCGGCGTCCAGCTCGAGCCTATGAAGCCCGGGCCCGTGTCGCAGCGCCGGCAGGGGAGGTTCGGCTGTTCTCGGGGACGTCTTTGCGGACCATCGGCCGGATGGCTCAGAGACCGGTCGCCCGACCGCGGTAGAAGCGAACCTTCCACTCGCTGCCCTTTAGTGCCCGGTGCACGGCAACGGTGAGATCGAGCGCGCGGGTCTCATCAAGCCCGCCGGCGGCGATGGCGTCGGCGCAAAGCGCCTGCAGATCCTGCAGCGCTCTGAGATCGGCGGTCGCTGCCGGATTTGCGTCGCCGCGCCGCGTCTTCAACTGAACGATATTACTCACGGTACCCCTGCCCAGGATCACGGGCGCCAATAAGCATAGCGCGCGCACGAACGCCAGCGAGGCGCCGTGTCGCGCCTTCGACGAGGTCTCCAATCGGGCGTGGGGACGGCTTCGGCGAGGCCGGCGAGCTTGTCGTCGTCGCTGTGCTCGAGCGCAGCCCGTTCTAGATCAGGCGCAGGCGCTCGCCAATGATCTGGCGGATGAGCGAGCGTCGAGTCGCGGTCCGAGCGCGAACCGCGTGCCGTGCTCCGAGGGGCGGCGTCGAGTTGCCTGCGTCAGGCCGTTCAACCAGTCGAGGATCGCGGGCGCGCTGTCGACCCCATCGGTGACTGGTGGGCCGCTCATGCGGCGCCTCCTGTGGGGCCGCGGCCGAGCATGGCGGCGACGGCGTTCTGGCCGCCGCCGACATCGATCTGACTGGCGGTCTTGGCGGTATTGGCGAGCTGCTGGATGCCGGCGAGGGCGGCCTGCTGCTGCTGGGCCTGGGCGCGGGCCTGGCGGGCCTGCTCGGCCTTCTTGCGGTCGACCAGCACCGAGGCCGGTGCGCCGGTCATGTCGGCGTAGGCGTCCATCGTGCCATCGGCGTCGAGGCGGTCGAGGGCCTCGGGCTTGATCGCGCCGATCTGGGCGCCGAACTGCCACATCCGCTCGATGCCGGCGGTGGCGACGGCCTTCTGCGCCTGGGCGAGGATCGAGATGAACTCGACCTGCAGGCCGTTGCCGTCCAAGCCGTGCGGCAGCGGCGGGATCAGGCCGTTGCGGGCCATGATGTTGAAGACGCGCGTGACCAGTGGCTGCAGCAACTCGTCGTGCAGGCGCTCGAGCACGGGCCCGAGCATCAGCATCTTCTCCTCGCGCCGCTCATCGATTTCGCGCGCGGTGATCTCGCGGCGGTCCGACTCGGCCATCATCAGGAACAGGTTGGCGTAGAACGCCTCCTTGATACGGCCCTGCACCTCGGCGATGTCGGCGGCGAGCGCGCCGAGGTCGAGCCGCACGTCGATCGCCGGCCGGAAGCTCTGTCCGTTCGGATCGGCGACGTAGGTGACGCCGCCCGGCAGCAGGCTCGCCGGCTCGTTTTTGAGCGAGGGTGGGCCAACCATCGGCGGCCGGATCTGCTTGTCGATCGCCTCGAGCTTGCGCTGCTGCTGGACCTGCAGCTGCTTGGCGTCTCCCAGCGCGACCCAGCCCGGGCCGCTGCCCCAGCTGTCGGTGCCGACGACCTCCCAACGGGGCGCCATGCAGGGGAACTCGGTGTAGCCCGAGACGCGCAGCAGCAGGTTCTCTCCCTGCGCGCTGCGCTCGAACCAGACCGAGCGCCAGGGCAGACGGTCCGAGAGATGGCCGTTCCATGGATTGTGCCCGCCGCGGACCTCGGGCCCTGCGGCGTTCGGATTGGGCTCGATGGCATGGACCAGCTCGTACTCGAGGTCCAGCTGGCCCGAATCGTAGGCTGCGCGGATGCCCGCGCTGACGGTCTCGCGGCCGAACGTGTCGACGATCTGACGTACCGTCCACCACATCGAGCGGTAGAGCGTGTCGATCGCCATGCGGTTGGAGCTGGCGAGCCAATACTCGCCGACCGTCAGCGTGTAGCCGCGGACAATGTCCTCCTCGTCTTCGTCGATCCACAGCGCCCCGGTGCCAAATACGCCGAGCTCGCCGTAGAGCGTGTGCAGGCAATTGTAGAGATTCGACTTGGCGAAGACGCGCAGCATGCGCTGCTGCACCTCGTCCAGCCACGCCCGCGCGCCCGGGTCCTCGTTGGCGCGCTCTGAAGCCAGGCGCAGCCGGAACCACGGGCGCGCGGGCGACGAAATACCCGCCATCATGCCGCTCGCCATCACCCGGGCGGCGATCAGCGACGTGTTGTCGATCAGCTTCCGGTCGCGACGCCGGCCGCGCGAGGCGTCGGGCGCGCTGTCGAGGAAGCGGCCACGCTGTGGCGCGAACTGGGCACTGAGGTCGCGCCAGGTCGGCACGTAGGATGCGCGCTCCTTGTCGAGCTGCGCCAGCCGGTTCGTGAAGTAGGTCCGCAGCCACGGATCCCGAAGATCGGCTGAACGATCGGACCGGCTGGGTGCGGGGGAGGAGGAAGATGAAGGAAAGGCTGACTGTGCCGCCACGGTACTCTACTCACTCTACGAAGCGCCGATGCTCCGGCGCCTCTGGTTACAATCCGCGGCGGCACAGCGCCCCGCGCGCGAGCTCGTGGCCGTTTCGCCGCCCTGGCGGCGAAAGCGGCCTACTGACCCAGCAGGGTCTTGTTTGTCGTGAAGGCGGGCGTGGTGACGCCCTGCCCGCCGGTCTGGATCGTGCCGCCAAAGCCGCCCGCTGCCGCGAGTTGGGCCTTGGTGCGCGCCGCGGCGTCCTCGACGGTCTTGTCGACTTGCGTCGGCGGCGGTGGAGGAGGCGCCGGCATCGGCGGCGCATACGGAGTGGAAGGTGGTGAAAAGAGTCCCATGGGCGCGGACCATAAGCGCGTCGCCCGCGTGACTCCTATTACGGACAATGGCTCACGCAAATTGCCCGCAAATCGAGGGGTGATAGCGAGGCCAATGCCCAAGGCGGCTGTTCTCACGCCGAGTCTTCCACCGCCAGCTGTGGATAGATGTGCGCCGGCGATGTCGTCTTGGGCATTGGGGCAAAAAAAGCGGCCTCGTTTGCGCGCGAAATCGGCACGCCATTGCCCGTAATAGGTGTGTGCGCCCACTGATGCCTATAACCGCCGACCTCGTTCCAGCGGTTGCACAGGACCATGACCGTCTCCAGCACTTCGTCTCGCGCCAACTATCTCGGTGACGGCACGACCACGTCGTTCCCCTTCGCCTTCAAGGTGAACCAGCCGGCCGATCTGATCGTCGTCTACACCGACGCCGCCGGCAACGACTTCCCGTTGTCGCCATCGCAATACACGGCGACCGGCTTCGGCGTCGATGCCGGCGGATCGGTGACGTATCCGCTGCCGGGCGGCAACCCGATCGCGGCTGGTACCAAGCTCACGATCTATCGCGACGTCGCGGTCACCCAGCCGACCTCGCTCTCCAACCAGGGCGCGATGTGGCCCCAGGTCATCGAAGCGGCCCTCGACCGGCTGACCTACATTGCACAGAAGGTCGCCGATTCGGTGAGCCGCTCGCTGGTGATCTCCCCGACCGATTCGTCGTCGCTGGGCCTGCTGCCCAACGCTGCGCAGCGCGCCAACTCTGTACTGGCATTCGACGGCCAGGGTCAGCCGTATGCCGGGACGCTGACCGGCTCTCTCGTTTCCGTGGCGACCTGGATCGCCAACACGTTCCTTCCGGCGGCGACGCCGCAAGCGGCCTGCACTGCCCTCCAATCCCCCTATCTGCCGGGCAGCAACGCCTTCACCGGGACCAACGACTTCACCGGAGGACGGGCGAAGGTGCCGACGCGGCCCAGCGGGGACAACGGCACCGACGCGGCCAGCACCGCCTTCGTCAAGGCGAAAGCGGAGTCGGTGGCGGGTGGCGCTGTGCTGAGGTCGTATCTGGCCGGTCTCGGCCTGTCGAACAATGCCGCGACGCCCAATACGAAGCTCGATGTGGCAGCGGGCGTCTGCGCGGACAGCACCAATGTCCAGATGCTGTCCGTTGCGGCATCGACCCTCGACTGCGGGACAGTCGGCGCCAACGGGCTCGATGCCGGCAGCCTGGCCAACGGCACCTGGTACCACGTCTTCGCCATCGGCAAGGCCGACGGCACGACAGCCCTGCTGGCGTCGACGTCGGTAACGCCCAGCCTTCCTTCTGGATACGGACTCAAGCGCCGCATTGGTTCGTTCAAGACCGACGCCAGCGCGCACATCGTTCCTTTCTCGCAAGTGGGCAACGTCTTCGTGTGGAAGACACCTCCACTCGACCAAGGGGGCATCAGCCTTGGCACGACTTCAACCCTATACGCGTTGTCCGTGCCACCGGATGTACAAACCGACGCGATCTTCGCCGGCTCTGCACTCGCTAGCGGCAACGCATCGGTACTGTTCCAGAGTCCTGATCAGAATACGCTCGCAGTTGCGACGCAGGGGGCAGGTTCGGACTTGATCGTGGTGAGCGGCTCGGCCGGCAACGGCGCTGGCGGTCGCTTCAGCATCCGCACCAATACCGCTCGGCAGGTCCGTGCCGTGGCCAGTACCGCGGTCACCCTGACCATCTTCACCCACGGCTGGATCGACCGCCGCGGTCGCGACGACTGAATCCCACAGGAGGCACCATGGATTACCCCATTCTGACCAAATCGCCCGACGTTGCGCAGGCGGTCGTGCCACACACGATCGATGCCAACGGGAACGCTGTACCGGTCGGCAGCGCCAATCCGAGCCCGGTCGAGCATTTCCCAAAGCCGATCGTCGCCACAGCCACGGCGATGATCCGGCCGGGGAACACCACGGCCTACAGTGCAGGCGACGCAGTCAGCAATAATGCGACCGCGGCCGGCGTGACGCCGATCGGCTTCGCGGCATCGGACGTCAATAATGCGCCCCTGCTGCTGACCCATCTCGAGCTACTGTCGACCGATACGGGACCGGCGGCCGCCAGCGCGACCTTCGAGGTCTGGCTGTTCAACAGTGATCCCACCGCCAACGCCGGTGTCGGCGGCGGCGACAACGCGGCTTTCAGCCAGAAGCAGGCCGGCTTCATCGGGCGCATGCAAGGCACCTTCATCGCCGCCAGCGACGGTTCCATGGCGATTTGCACGCCGGTCGAGGGCAGCTTCATCCCGACAACTCCCTCTTCGGGCGGCACGACCATCTACGCCCTGCTGAAGACCCTGACGGCGTTCACACCGTCGGCCAACGGCACGACCTTCACCGCCACGCTGAAAGGGGTCCAGGGCCGTGCTTGATCTGCTGCTCCTCGGTCAGAAGACCGCGCCGGATTTCTTCTGGGATGCGCGAGCTGGCATCCTGCCGCCGGGCTCGACGTTCACGCGCGGCTCTTCCGGCTGGTCCTTCAACAATGCCGGCGTGCTGACCCAGTCCGGAAACAATGTCGCGCGCTTCGACCATGACCCTGCAACGCTGACGCCGCTCGGCTACCTCGCGGAGCGACAGTCCACGAACGCGGTCACGCAGTCGCAGAACTTCTCGACGGGCTGGACCGCGTCGAACGTCACGCTGACGAACAATGCGGTGACAGCGCCGGACGGCACGACGACCGCGGGAACGCTGCTGCTCAACAGCGGTTCGGCGCTGCATCAGCTCCAATCGTCGGCCTCGTTCGCATACTCGAGCGGCAATGTCCTGGGCATGTCCTGCTTCGTGAAGGAGATCACCGGCGGATCGTGGGTACAGTTCACGTTCGGCGGCAACAGCGGTTTCAACTTCCAACCGTCCAGCGGAGCGGTCGGCTCGTCTCTAACGGGTAGCCAATCCAACGTCGTCGCGCGGCAGCTCGCCAACGGCTGGTGGCGCATTTCGTTCCTCTTCACCGCAAGCGCGACGACCTCTTCTTCATTGGCCGTCAGCTTCGTCAGTGCCAGCAACGCTACGCCTGCGCCGACCATCACGGGCGACGGCACAAGCACCGTCGCCGTTTGGGGCTTTCAGGTCGATTCGGCGAACTGCGGAGTCACCAGCTACATCCCCACGGCAGGCAGCACCGTCACGCGGTCGGGTGACTTGCTCACGGTGCCGGTGACAGCCATCTCGCGTTGGAACCCCGTCAATGGCTGCGTGATCGCCGCCTCCTATTGCCTGCACACGAACACCGGCTTTGGTGGCGCCGCGCAAACCCAGGATGTGGTGTACATCACCGATACCGGCACGAACTACTTCGAGGCGTCTGGGCAGTCCGGGGCGGCCGCGATGGGTCTGCTGTGCCGCAGGAGTGATCTGGGTTTCCAGCTCAACATCGCTGCTGCCTCCAACCCGGTGCCGACGCCCTTCCTCCGCCGGAAGGCCGCGTGGGGACTCAGCCCGAACCGCGGGCAGATCGCGGTGGATGGCGCAATGGTGGTCACCGGCGCAGGCCCCGCGATCATGCCCGTTGCCCCGACCCAGATCGACATCGGCGGTCCGACGCTCTCTTCGCTCTGCGGCACCCTCGAAACCATTTCGATCTATTCCGGTTCGCGTAGCGACGGCTTCGTCCTGGCGAGAACGCAATGAGCGGCTGGCAGACCGTCTATCTCGATACCGGCAACGAGGCCAACGCGCGTGCTCTCGCGGCGCAGCTCGGCTCCGATCTGCAAGCCGGCCAGTTCGCGGCGGGCGATGAGAACTACTGCTTCCTGGCCTACACGCCCCTGGCCGGCCATGACGACGTGGCCTGGTCATTCGCGGTCCTGGCGCGGTTCAACACGGACCGGACCGAGGGGCTCGCAGCCTGCGACGCGGTCCTGGCGACGCCCTATGTCAGGACGCCCGGCAATCCAAGCAACGTATGGGCATCGTGATGGACCGGAACGACCTCAAGGACGCCTGGGCGCTGGTGTGGCCGTTCGTGCCGCCCGCGATCGGCGCCTACTTCGGCATGCGCTGGGCGATCGACCAGAGCCCCAAGCAACGCATCTCGACCTGGTTCTGCTCGGCGTTCCTCGCGCTCTACCTCGGGCAGGCGATCGGCGAGTACTGGCAACTCGGCACCAAGTCGACGTCGGGCGCCACCATCATCGTCGCCATGCTGCTGAGCGACGTGATGGCAATCGTGGTCGCCGCGGCGCGGCAATGGACCACCGATCCGGTCGGCACGTTCCGGCGCTGGCGCGACGCGTGGCTCGGCCGGGCAGGGGAGTCATGACCGTGACCGGCACCGACCTGTTCATCGCCGCCCTGGTGATCGGCTACGTCTTCGCGCGCTGGCGCCTCCACCGCCACCTGCAGGCCCGGCGGAGGGTGCGATGATCGATCGCGACAGGTTCTTCGCCCGGGTGCGCGAGACGCCGTTCGGCGGCATCCTGCATCAGGGGCAGGTGGATGGCTGCAATGCCATCCTCGACGCCTGGGAGAAGCGTGCCGGCTTCGTCGACCGGCGCTGGCTGGCCTACATGTTGGCCACGGCGAAGTGGGAAACCGCCCATACGATGCAGCCGATCGAAGAAATCGGCAAAGGACACGGCCGTCCCTACGGCGTACCGACGCAGGACGGCCGCGCATTCTACGGCCGCGGCTATGTCCAGCTCACCTGGGCCACGAACTACGCGAAGATGGCGCGGCTGACGGGCGCCGACCTGGTTGGCCAGCCCGACCTCGCGCTCGATCCCGAGATCGCCGCCGTCATCCTGCTCGAGGGCATGAAGGGCGGCCTGTTCACCGGCGTCGGGCTGCCCCGCTACTTCAGTGACGCCGTCGACGATCCGGTGGGCGCGCGGCGCATCATCAACGGCACCGATCACGCCGCCGACATCGCGGCAATCCACGCCGGCTTTCTCGCCGGCCTTTCCTAGGAGGCGACAATGGCAGCCGATCTGGACGGCGCGGCAGCTGCTGCGAAGAACCTTGCCATCGACGCCAAGGCGAGGGTAAGCGCCGAGGCCGGCACGATCTGGAGGAAGATCGTCGGCCTCTTCAACCGCTGCTGGGTGATCGCGGCCGCCGCGACTTGTGGCTACGCGCTGGGCGTCATGCATGCACTGGGCACGGTGTTCTGATGCCGAGCATGGTCGAATTAATCGGGGCGATGGTCGGCCTGCTGGTGTTGACAGGCGCCAGCTGGATCGTTGTCGGCAAGATCGAGGATGTCGGTGCGGCCAAAGTTGCTGCAGCCGACCAGAAGGCCTTGCTCGAGCAGCAGGCCAAGGACGCCAAGCTCTCGGCAGAGATCGTCGCCAATCAGGCAGCTGAGATCGCGGCCCTGCAGGACAAGGCCCAAACCGTGATCACGAGGATCGTCAATGCACCATCTACTTCCGGCTGCGGCCCTGTCATGCGCGACGCTTCTCGCGGCCTGCACGAGCTATTCCAGTATTCCCGCACCACGAATGCCGGACGCGAGCCTACTGCTACCATGCCAGGATCCGCAGCTCGTCGCTGATCCCGACACCGCGACGGACAACGACGTCGCTGCCGAGCGGATCCACGTCGCCGAAGCCTACCTTGCCTGCAAGCGGCACCACGCTGCTCTCGTCACCTTCGTGAAAAGCGGCAGCAAATGAGCCATCTCGGTCGGGCATCAATCCCGCGCGAGGTGAGATGAAGAGGAGGGGCTGTGCCCGTGCAGAACAAATGCTAGGCTCGCGGATAGATGAAGGTGACAGTGATCCACGGACATTGCGGGCCCATGCGTATAGCCACGAATCTTTCCGAGTTGGGCGACTTGGCCATATTCCGGCTTCATCCGGATAATGACGATACCCGCTTCCTGCAGCAGGCTATCGAACGGCTGATGCCGAACGCCAAATTCGCCGGCTTTGTGGATGCGCTCTCTGCGGATCAGGACACCGTCATCACCGTCGATAGCCGTTGGCGCAATGCGGTCAAGGACGGTGCCCTGCCGAAGGACCTCGTGGTCTTCCCGGCGACCGATATTGTCGGCTGGGAGTTCTGGCATTTCGGGCGGCAAGTGATCGATCGCTGCAAGCCCGGCAGCCCCGCCGTCCTGCCGATGCCGGACTTCATCGATTTCCTCTCGCGCTGGGAGCCCCCCGCCGTCCGGGTGAACGGCGGACACGACTACACGCTGCTCGCGGAAGATGAGTATTACACCAAGGAGGTCGGCCCGCGGAACGCGTTCAAGACCGTTGCCGAATTCGTGCAGGCCAGACTCGGCAACGAAGAAAGCCGGCGCGCCTATGCGACGGCGTTCGCGGGCAGCCCGACCGATGTCTGGCAACATTATGTCAGCTCGGTCTTTTCCAAGACGCAGTACGGACAGTACGTCGAGGTCGAGCCGGGTCACACCATCCTCAGCATCGGCATCGACGAGGGTATGGAATTGCCTTGGCTTTGCGCCCGGATGCAGGGCAGGGGAACGATCCATGCCATCGATCCCTTCGGCCTCGATTTCCTCAGCCGGTATGTCTGGCAAACGGTCGGATGCTTTCCCGACATAATCAAGGAGCACCGGCTGGCAATCAGCGGCTACAACGGAGAGGCTAAGCTACCATTCTGGAGCACCATGGCATCCGGCGGGTTGCTCAACGCCGTCGAGAACCGGCAGCACGTGACAGTGCCATGCTCGACCGTCGACGATTTCGTGCAGCAGCAGAAGCTGCAGCGGGTCGATCTGATCAAGATCGACATCGAGGGTGGCGAGGAGTTCATGATCGAAGGCATGAGCCAGACCATCCAGCGGCATCGGCCACAGATCGCCATTGCGATCTATCATACCTATCACCATCTGTGGTCGTTGCCGGTCCGCTTGATGAGCCTGTGCCCCGACTATGTCTTCTATCTCGACCACTACGGCTTCAAGAAATGGGACACGGTCTTCTATGCGATCCCCGCTGAGAAGGTGCGGCCCCACTATCAGACGCCTTTGGCGCCGCTGCTCGTCCTGAAATAGGACATGACGTTTCGGATTGCCGCAGCGGGCGCTCTGCCCCTCGATCTGGCTCGCCTGAAAAAGGTGGCGGCGCGCTTGGAAGTCGAAAGAACCAGAAGCGTCGGCACGCGCTCCGCGCTGCATCGGATCAATCGCGCTCTCGGCGAATCGATGGCCAGCGGAGATGCGGACAAGCGATCGGCGCTGGTGCAGGCCATGGTCGAAGCGGACGCTTCCCTGCCGGCCAGAATCAGAAGCCCCGCCGGCCCGGGCGGGATTGCAGACATCGATCTCCTGCGGCAGGCTGGTTGCCTCGACCTCGGTGAGAGGTTGGATAGGGAGCAGGCTGCCGAGGTGAAAAAATACCTCGAGTCCAAACCGCTCCGCCTCGGCCCCGTGCCGCAGCATTGGAACACGCAGGTCGCATCGCTCGACGATGTCCCTCGCGATGCGAATTTTGCCTGCTACGACCGGCTCGATCTCTGGTCGAGCCCGCATCTCCTGGAACTCGTCTCGGGAGATGATCTGCTCGACCTCGCGCAGAGCTATCTCGGCTGCACACCGACGCTCTGCTCTTTCAATGCCTATTGGGCTCTGTCTGAGCGCCCGGCAGATCCGAAGCTGCAAGCGTTCCATCGCGAGCTCGATGACGGCAGATCGCTCGCGATTTTCGTCCTGCTCACGCCGGTCGAGGATCTGGAGGACGGTGCGCATTTCTACGTCGAGACATCGCACGACCTGGCGTGCCTGGAGGCGGGCCTGCGGGCCGACGGCGTCGGCACGAAGCTCGACTACCTTCTGGTCGGGCCGTTCGTTGCGCCGATGGCGATGCGGCTGTTCGGACGCAATGCCCGTCGTTTTAAGGGACCGGCCGGCGCGGCATTTTGCATCGACGGCTTCGGGCTGAACCGTTCCGTCGTTCCTAGGTCGCGCCCGAAGCTCTTGCTCGAGTTCCGCTTCGGCACCTTCTTCAACGAACACGTCTACGACTTGAAGTTGGGCGCCGGCAGCGCGGCTGCGCGCGCCGTTCGCGGGTGGCTGCCGAGGTTCCTTCGGGGCGGCGCCTCGTTCAGTCAGGACCGCGGGGAGCAGCGGCGCGAAATCCTGCGGCGTATTCCGTCGACTCCGCGCCACAAGTACATTTTCCGCTACATGATCGACGAGCTCTCCGTCGAAGTCTGAGCGCCCGATGCCTGGGGCTCAGACCGACGAAAGCGCGTCCATGATGTATCTGAAGACATATCGGTGGCGCGGCGTACTGGGAATCCGCTGGAGCGCAAGCTTGGCCTCGGCCCGCGTCGCACCGCGCAACGGCGTGGTGTACATCGTCTCGTTGTAGAAATTGCCGTATCGGAACCACAACAGCAGGCGTGGACGGGAATAGGGCACGACGGCGCGATGCAGGCCGTATCCATCGCTGCAGAAGGAATGCCCTGCCGGGCCGTCGAAGCGTCGGGCGCCGTCCCCAAAAAGCCTCATCGCCACCGGAGCGATGGCATTGTTGTCCCGCGTCGACAGGACCTGGAGGTCGGCTGCGGCGATGCCTTTTCCGCGAAGGCTCTCTTCGAGTTTGTCCTCGGTATGCGACGATTCCACGTAGTAGTGGGCGCCTTCCTCGGGAGTGTCGACGGGCGTCAGGAGCGTGAAGACGACCAGCGAGCGGAAATCTTCCCAGTCGCGATGAAAGAGCTGCGAATAGGGATGCGGCTGGCGGTTCGGGAACGACCAGAAGGCGTTGATCGAGTACAGGGTCGGTGTGCAGCCGAGATAGGCCTGCGCCAGGTCTAGGAGCCTGTCCTGCGCAGCGAATTCCAGGATATGAGGGCTGGACCACAGATCGAGGAACTCGTAGGTCGCGTAGCTCTCGTCGGCCGGCACATCCTTCAACGACGAAACCGCCCTGGTGCTTATGTGCGGCACGTGGCAAAGCAGCAAATGTTTCGTCTGCAGATGGGAGTGGATCGACCGAACCTGGTCTTCGGCCAGGGTCCGACCGAGATCGGCGCAGCCTGTCGCAAGGACGCTTTGCATTGCCGGCGTAACGGCCACCGATGTCGCGGTCCTGACGTTTTTCGGCAGGATTCGATCTGCCTCCACGAACTTGCTCTGGATCAACACACGCTCACTCGCCGAGCAACTCGCCAGGCGCTTGCCCAGTCGGCGATTGAGCAAATGAAGCTGCCCGATCCCATCGAGCCCAGCTGTGGTTTGGCTCTCGGCCTCACCCAGCGAAGCTGTAACCGCCCGGAGTCTCTTTAGCTCGATCGCTTGCGCCGTCGACAATCCGCTCGATTCCGTGCCGAACAGTCTGGTCAGGAAGGACATTGCTAACCTCGATATCCGCGGCAGGGTACCCAGGCGATCACGAATAGGAACGACCGCCCAGGACCAAGGCGCGCGTTTCCTCGTCCATTTGCCTTCTGACATCCTCCGACATCGATCGATATTTCTTGTAGCTCAGGACTACGGCTTCGTCGCCACCGACCGTGATTTCGGGGGTCAAGGCGTCGAGCACCTTCTCGACATCGAAATTGAAGTCCACCGTCTTGTGCCGCTGAAAGTCCTGCAACACCTCGATCGCACAATCGCCATAGTTGAACAGGTCGAACAGCGCACAAAGCCTCAGTACGCTCGCCTGCTCCCAGCCGGTCGCCGGTTTGCCGGCGATCCGGTCGCTGACTGGATCGCGAAAATACAGGGCGTCGCCTGTCAGCGCTTGGCCGTAGCGCGATCGATCGGGCCTGAGATTGTTCAGCACACCGCGCCAGTTCCTGGAATCGGCCAGCAGCCTTCCTGCTGGGAGTGTGGTGCGCATGTAGGCCTGATAATTGTGCATCTCCAGATCGAACAAATAGAAGCCGTTGGCTCGCAGGAATATGTCGAGCTCTGCGAAGGCAGGCTGCCCGCGCAAAATCGGATCCCACCAGAACTCGGTCTTGATGCCCAACACGCGCTTGTCCTGCAGCATCGCCGATCCACCGCGAAGCACATCCAACTCCGCGCCTTCCACATCAATCTTGATGAAGTCGATATGGTCGTCGGAAAGAGTTTGCGCGAAGCGGTCGAGTGTCGTCGTTTCGACGTCCATCTCGTCTACGACGACCATATTGTTCCGACAAGGCAGCCGATCGTAATATTTCATGTTTGGCTTGTGCAAACCCGACGAAAACGGCCACGCAAGTTTGAAGAATTTCCTCCGGCCGTGTTCGCCGGCCAGAATGGTAGTGTGATGCTCGTATCGAATGGCTGCCAGATCGCTGGGCCGACACTCGCTTTCCGAGGAATCGTCGAAACCAATGACTTTGAGTTGGCCCGCCAAGGGAGCATAGTACGCTTCTCCGCCGTTGCGCGCACCGATGTCCAAAAAAATGAACTGTCCGGCAGGTTGACCTGCCATGGTGCGCAACGTTGGGCCGAGCCTCGGGCGTGGATTCAATTGAGCAAGCGTCACGAGTAGCAACCTGACTGATCAAGGCCCGCTGTTGTTTAACTCATGTCGCGGGGTAGGTTGTTCATGGAGTAGCGCTCCCATGCCTGTCAAGGCAGCGTCTTCCAGGCTAGTCTGCCTGCATAGATGGTCTCAGAAGCTCGCTTCCTTGCGTTAGAAAGCAAAGTAGATGAAGTCATAACCTGATCTCTTGGCAAAGATCACGCCGATGAACCACATTGCGGTAAGGGCTGTTGAAAGTGCGGCCAAGTTCAGCGAGGCAAGTACCTCAGGCACCTCGGTGTTCCGCCGGTAAGCCGTCCAGTCGACTAGCAGAAGCGGTGCGGCAAGGAAAGTGAGCTGGCGCAGGCCCCAGAGGAATGTGTGCTGCGAGAAGGCTGCCGGGATTTCGCCGAGGGTGTCGAACATCTTCAAGAATTCTCCGTCATGTCCGCTCCCTGCCCTGAACATCAGCCAACCAAACATGTTAATGAGGAAGAAAACGGCCCAGGCGGCAACCGCAGGCGCGCCGGCGGACGCACGACTCAGCAGGCTCTGGATCGGACGCTGACGGTAGGTCATGACTAGGAATCCGTGGAAAAGGCCCCAACATATGAACATCACGCCCGCACCGTGCCACAGGCCAGCCAAGCCCATTGTGCCCAGCATCGTTATCCATTGCCGGAGCGGACTGCCCGACCGTCCGCCGAGTGGGATGTAGACGTAGTCGCGAATCCAGGTTGAAAGCGTAATGTGCCAGCGTTGCCAGAACTCTTGGGGGCTTTTTGCGAACAACGGCGTCAAGAAGTTGCGGGGCAGCTTGATACCGAAAAGCAGCGCCGAACCACGCGCGATGTCAGAATAGGCAGAAAAATCGCAATAAATCTGGAACGTGAAGCCAAGCGCGTAGAGCAACCCGACGCCGCCAGTTTCGACGGGAGGGGTCGTCAGGGCGCGCACTGCATAGCTCACCACGTCGCCAAAGTTGTCCGCGAACACAACCTTCTTAAAGAGGCCCCAGGCAATCTGACATAGCGCTAGGCGGACTTCCTCCGCTGTCGCAACCGGCCGGACGACCTTTAGCTGTCCTATCAGATCGCGCGGCCGCAGGATTGGGCCAGCGACAAGGTGCGGGAAGAACAGAACGAAGTTGAGATAGACGAGGTAGGACGGCTCCGCCTTGAAGTCTCGCCGGTACACGTCAATCGTGTAGCTCATCGTCTCGAAGGTGTAGAATGAAATACCAGGCGGAAGCGTTGTAGCAATGACGGGGATGCTAGCGGCAATTCCGAATGCCCCGAGCAACTCATTAGTCGTCAACGTCAGCCACCCCAGATACTTGAACGCCGAGAGCATTGCGAGGTTAACGACCAGGCTGACCAACAGCCAGCGCCGGCGAATCCTGTCGTCGTCCAACACCGCCATCTTCATGCCGACGAAGTAGTCGACGGTCGCTACGACAACGAGGGGCACCAGCCACCAAATTGTCTTCCATGCATAGAAGATGCCGCTACCCACGATGAGAACGATCGTCGAGGCGGTTCTCGACGTCCTGACCAACAGGTAGAGAGCGAGGAGGGCCGGAAGGAACGCAAGACAGAAAACGAACGACTGGAAGACCATCTATCCCTTGCACTCGCGTCTTGTTCTGCGGTTGCCTTCGATGTTATGTCATACGCGTCAACGGTCAATGCGCGTGCAGCAGGGGAGCGCATCCGAAATGGGGATCAATTCCGGAGCCCATCGAGCAGTCTTGCTGCCATTCCTGATTGCGGGCATCACGATAGGCTCGATTGAAGCGCTTCTCGGGTTAGTTGGTGTCAACGGCCGATTCAACACGGACTTCTTCGACTTCTCGCCACTTGAGCAGGACAACCTGCAAAAGCACACGATTTACGATAAGTTCGAGCTGATACTCGGCAATGTACCGTCTGATGCAGTTCAAGTGGGTGACAGCTCGGGATTCTATGGCGTCAACCCCACAGAAGTAGCGAAGACCTCGGGCGGCATTACATACCTAAACCTGAGCTGCTGCGGCGATGCGGGTTGGACCGGCTATTTCGAACAGGCCAGGCTCGCCCTCAAGCGCCCGGTGCCGATACCTAAATTTCTCGTATTGCATGTGACGCCATTCTGGGCGCCGGCGGCGCCCCGATTCTACGGAGACAATACGCTCGCGGTCTTGATTCGTGACTATTTGGTCAAAGCGCATTGGTGGCACCAAATTCGCCCGCCCAGCGCCGGTTATAGGCTCCGAGTATTGAACGCAGTGTACCATGGCGAATGGCTGGACGACATGTCGTACGAGAAGTTCAGTTGGCCGACGGACGGCTATCCTGGTGTACGGACTTGGCGTGCATTGATAGCAGCACATCGAGGTTGGATCCCGATGCCAGTGGATCTACAGGACCCCATGGTTAAGACCCAGCAGCCGGTCGCTTGCCCGCTCGATGACAATTTCTCTGAGAATACTTTGCTTGGCCTGATCCATCGCGATTCGCTCTATGATTACCTGAAGGAGTTTGCCGAGCTTGCCCACTCGGCGGATGTCAAATTCGTGTTCGTCACGAATCCCGTGCCTTGCATCGTCGGCCACAATTCGATCTACGAAGACGTCGAGCGGCAGATGACACGCTTCAAGGCGGACTATCCTACCGTGATCATTCCTTTTGATTTCTTTCACCAAGCGCCGCTTTCGGATTTCTCGGATCGCTGGCATCTGAAGAAGGATGGCGTCCGCAAGCACTCTCAAAGAATTGGACTAGCCCTTAACAGCGGCATGAACGGCGGTCATTGAGCTGGGTCTCGGCGGTCAACTTCGTGCCATGTTGAGGATGGGATCGGCCGAACGGATCGGCATCGCGAGGGTCTGCCGGGTTTGCAGGCAGCGCCCGCGCGATTCCCCATCTCCGCGAAGAGGCGCGGCCGACCGCCAATCGGTAAGGTGACGAATCGCACAGACGACTCTCGGGGCGCGGGGGGAAAATCCCGGCCGGCTTGATCAAGGGGGGCGTCCTACGGCCAGACGACTCTCCTTCGCCGACCGGCGGCACTCTGGAGGTCCTCTTCAATTCCCGGGATCTTCCGACACTGGCGCGCCGCCAACCGTGCCGGTCACGGGGCGCGCCATTTTTCGAGCCGTGCGCGGCGCTATGGTCCCGTGGGCAGTTCGGCGTCCATCTCCTTCGGGACGTTCGCGACGGTCGCTGTGCACAGCATCGGCATGTTCAGCCCTCCCCCAGCTTCTCGTCCGCTTCCGCATCAACGATGCCCGGATGCCTTTCGTTTACGCCACGGCTGCGATGAAATTCATGATGGCACATCGCGGGTGAACCAGGAGGGCCGTCCATACCGCCGCCGGATCCATGGCCGGAAGCAAATTCCTGCGGCGCCGGCGCTTGGACGGCCGGTGTCGGGAGGCTGCGCGGAAGCTACTGGCTGAACGTGAACTCACGACTCGGACCGCGTTCTGGGACGCGCAATACCACCAACTTTGGATACGCCAATGCACTACCAATCCTGCTGCGTAACTGGGAGAGGGTGGCGTGGCCAGGTTGCTGTCGAGGCGTCCGTTTGCCGGTTCGCCGGTTTGCCACCTTCATGGGGACCGCTGCCAGCCGCAATGGCGGTCAGCACCAGCAGTGATGCGACAAATCCGATAAAGGCTCCGGTCGTCACGCTCGTGCCCTCGGTCGGACCGCTATCGGCGCCGCTCCGGTCTGCTGGCGATCGTGTCGGTTGTCGTCGGGTTCATGCTGTCGAGAGGCCTGTTCTTGCTAGGATGGGCCGGCAAACCAGGGAGTGCGGGCGTGGCAACCAATGTCCTCGAGATCGATCCAAAGCGGCTCTGGAGCACGCTCGAGCGTTCGGCCGAGATCGGCCGCTTCCGCGATGTCGGTCTGCGGCGCCTCGCGCTATCGGCCGAGGACAAGGAGATGCGCGACCAGTTCGTGCAATGGGCGAAGGAGGCGGGCTGCACGGTCGAGATCGACCGGCTGGGCAACATCTTCGCCCGCCGCGCCGGCAGCGATCCGTCCTTGCCGCCCGTCGCGATCGGCAGCCACCTCGACACCCAGATCTGCGGCGGCCGCTATGACGGCATCCTGGGCGTGCTGTGCGGGCTCGAGGTGGTGCGCACGCTGAACGACCGTGGCCTCGTCACCAAGCGCGGCATCGAGGTGATCTGCTGGACGAACGAGGAGGGCGGCCGCTTCTCCCCGCCGATGATGGGCTCGATGGCCTTCGCCGGCGTGCTGTCGTTGAAGGATGTGCTGGCAACAGCTGACGACGACGGCATCACCGTCGAGCAGGCGCTCGACCACATCGGCTATGCCGGACCCGAGCCGCTCGGCAAACGTACGTTCGACGCCTATCTCGAGCTCCATATCGAGCAGGCGCCTGTCCTCGATCGCGAGAAGGTCGATGTCGGCATCGTGGTCGGCGGCTACAAGACGCGCGCGCTGCGGCTCACCATCAAGGGCGACACCGGTCATGCCGGCGGCACGCCGATGGCGATGCGCCGCAACGCGCTGGTCGGCGCGGGCTACGTGATCGCCGCGGTCAACGACGTGGGCCTGGCGTACGCCGCCGACGAAGGCCGCACCACGACGACGCGCATCGAGAGCTTCCCCAACCTGCCCGGCACCTATGCCGAGGAGGTGAAGCTGACGCTCGACTACCGCCACATCGATGCCGCGCGCTTCGAGGCGATGGGCCGCGACATCGAGGCGGCGATCGCCGAATCCGCCAGGAAGGCCAACGTCGAAATCGACGTGCAGCAGGGCTGGAGCTGGGGCACCGAGCTGTTCGCACCCGAATGCATCGACCTCTTGCGCACGACGGCCAAGGAGCTTGGCCTGCCGTATCGCGAGATGCGCAGCCAGGCCGGCCACGACGCCTATGCCGTCGCCACGATGGCGCCGACGGCGATGATCTTCACGCCCTGCCACGAGGGCATCAGTCACAACGTGAAGGAGGACATCGAGCTCGTCCGCTCGGTGCCGGGCGCCAACCTGCTGCTGAACGCCGCGGTGGCACGCGCCAACCGCTAGAGCGATTTCCGGTCAGATGGCACGCGGTTCCATCTGACCGGAAATGCGCGCCCGAACGTTGCTGGGGCCAACGGGGCACATTCCGCCTAAGCGGAATGTGCTCTAGCAGGTTGTTGAAAAAGTCGTCGTATCGGACCGAAGAAGATGATTCACTGATCTCGGTAGCTTGCGGGAGTTGTTGTGATGCGCGGCTCGGATGAGCGAAGTGGGTCACTGTTCAGCTACGTCG